>Ga0207847_100126_pt1 | contig 49582 bp, 40 predicted proteins | sample TtaePargueraPR_8_FD_187736 | JGI IMG/M metagenome (GOLD analysis project Ga0207847, IMG submission 187736) | Aerobic enrichment media microbial communities from Bioluminiscent Bay, La Parguera, Puerto Rico - Tt and E1 (SPAdes) | ecosystem: Environmental > Aquatic > Marine > Unclassified ... | reverse complement strand
GGGCCGGTGCCGCTATCACACAGATCTTTCGGGCCGGTGCCGCCTGCCTCTCGACAACCCCGGAAGTGCGGGTTCTGCGTTCCCTTAATGTTCTTGCCCTTGCAACCGTCGCGCGATAGAATTGTCTTCTGACAAGCTTGGGGGGCTTTCATGATCGCGCATGTGAATACGGTGGCGTTTCACGGCATCGAGGCGATAAAGGTCGATGTTCAGGTCCAGATCGCCTCGGGCATGCCCGCCTTCACCATTGTCGGACTGCCCGACAAGGCGGTGGCGGAGAGCCGCGAGCGGGTGCGCTCGGCGCTGACCGCGGTGGGGCTCGCGCTGCCGCCCAAGCGCATCACGATCAATCTCGCCCCGGCGGACCTGCCCAAGGAGGGCAGCCATTACGACCTGCCGATCGTTCTGGGGCTTCTGGCCGCACTCGGCGTCGTGCCGGGCGACAGTCTCGCCCGCTATACGGTGCTCGGGGAGCTGTCGCTCGACGGCTCGATCACGGCGGTGGCCGGCGTCCTGCCCTCCGCGCTCAGCGCCTCGGCGCGCGGCGACGGCCTGATCTGTCCCGGGGCCTGCGGGCCGGAAGCGGCCTGGGCGGGCGAGGATCTCGACATCCTGGCGCCGGACAACCTCGTCCAGCTCATCAATCACTTCAAGGGCACGCAGGTGCTCTCGCGGCCCGATCCGGAGCTTGCCGAGGAGAGTGCGGTTCTGCCCGATCTCAAGGACATCAAGGGTCAGGAGAGCGCCAAGCGCGCGCTCGAGGTCGCCGCGGCGGGCGGGCACAACATGCTCATGATTGGTCCGCCCGGCGCCGGCAAGTCCATGCTTGCCCAGCGCCTGCCCTCCATCCTGCCGGCGATGGATGCGCGCGAGATGCTCGACGTGTCGATGATCGCCTCGGTGGCGGGCGCGCTGCCGGGAGGCTGCGTCAGCCGCCGGCGGCCGTTCCGCGCGCCGCATCACACGGCGAGCCAGGCGGCCATGGTCGGCGGCGGCATGCGGGCAAAGCCCGGCGAGATGGCGCTGGCCCATAATGGCGTGCTGTTTCTCGACGAACTGCCGGAGTTCCAGCCCCGGGTGCTGGAAGCGCTGCGCCAGCCGCTGGAGACGGGCGAGACCGTGGTCGCGCGCGTCAACCATCATGTGAGCTACCCGGCGCGGTTCCAGCTTATCGCGGCGATGAACCCCTGCCGCTGCGGGCGGGCGGGCGAGCCGGGGCAGAGCTGCCCCCGGGGCCCGCGCTGCGCAGCCGACTATCAGGCGCGCATCTCCGGCCCGCTGCTCGACCGGATCGACATCGTGCTCGACATCGCGCCGGTGCGCATCGCCGATCTCGCCCTGCCGGCACCGCGCGAGGGCAGCGCGGAGGTCGCCCGACGGGTCGCGGCGGCACGTGAACGCCAGAGGACGCGCTTTGCGGAGATGGAGGCGCCGGGGAGGCTCAATGCGCAGGCCGACGGCGAGCGTCTGGAGGCCGTGGCCACGCCCGATGCGGCCGGGGTCCGGCTCCTGTCGGATGCCGCGGAGCGGGCCGGCCTGTCCGCGCGCGGCTACCACCGCGTCCTGCGTGTGGCGCGCACGCTGGCCGATCTGGACGGGGCGGACACGGTGGGCCAGACCCATGTCGCGGAGGCGCTCAGCTACCGCCACGAGATGCGCCCGCTGAGGACGGCGGCTTGAGGCGGCCGGGAAAGGCCGGTAACAATGGGTGCGCAGCAGGTGCGACCGGGCGGCACCATATGATCGCAAGACGCTCCGGGGCGGAAGACGGACGCTCCGCACCGGAGGCGGAGCATCTGGGGAGACGATCGCCATCACTTCGACCCGACCCGGCCCCGAGGCCGGTTCCGCGCGGAAGCGACCGTCTCCGGGCCACGACCGGCGCGCCCGCCTGAAAAGGCGGCTTCTACAGCTCGTCAGCCCGCTCGATGCCGGGCCGGTGGAGAGCGTTCTCATCCTGGCCATAGGGGCGAGCCTCGCCACGTCGGTGATCGTGCTGACCTTCGGCTGGTCGGGAACCGTCCGGGTCGTGTCCCACCGCGTGGAGGTGCCGCTGGCGCTTGCCTTCATCGCCGTGGCCGCCGCGCTGTGGTCGGGCCTCGTCGCGCGCCGCAAGATCCTGGAGCTCAAGCGGCAGACGGCGCGGCTGCGGGCAAGCGAGGCGCGCTATCGCGGGCTGATCGAGAGCCAGGGCGACGTCATCCTGCGGCTGGAGCCCGATGGCCGGCTGACCTTCGTCAACCATGCCTTCGAGCAGACCTTCGGCGTGGAGGCGCTGGCGGTCGTCGGCCGGCCCTTCGCCTTCTCCGTCATCGAGGGAGACGACGCCGGCGCCGCGCGCCGGGCCATCGAGGTGCCCCCGCACAGGGTCGCCTATGACCAGCTGATCGAGACCCCCCACGGCTCGCGCTGGATTTCGTGGGAGGAGCGCGCGGTCCTCGACGGGGAGGGCGGGATCCGCGAGATCCAGAGCGTCGGGCGCGATCTCACCGCGCTCAGGACGGCCATGGCCGAGCTCGCCGAAGCGCGCGATCAGGCGGAGGCGGCGAACCGCGCCAAATCCATGTTCCTCGCCACGATGAGCCACGAGATCCGCACGCCCATGAACGGCGTGCTCGGCATGCTCGGCCTGCTGCAGGACACTCATCTCACCGAGGAACAGGCCTCCTATGCCCGCACGGCGGAAAGCTCGGGCCGCGCGCTGCTCGCGCTGATCGACGAGATCCTCGATCTGTCCAAGATCGAGGCCGGCCGCATCGACCTCGCCCCGAAACCCTTCGACCTCGCCGCCATGGTGGAGATGCTGACGGAGCTCCTGTCGCCGCGCGCCCATGCCAAGGGGATCGGGATCGCCTGCTATGTCGATCCGGCCCTGCCGGAGGTCGTGTCCGCCGATGCCGCGCGGCTGCGCCAGGTCCTGCTCAACCTCGCCGGCAACGCCATCAAGTTCACCGAGAGTGGCGGCGTGCTCGTGACGGTGGAGGCGGTGCACACGGACGGAAAGGAGGAGGGGCCGGTCCGCATCCGCTTTGCGATCGAGGATACCGGGATCGGCCTGACAAGCGAGCAGATCGGCCGGGTCTTCGGCGCCTTCGCGCAGGCCGACGACAGCCATGCGCGCCGGTTCGGCGGCACGGGCCTCGGCCTGACCATCTCGCGCCGCCTCGTGGAGCGCATGGGCGGGACGATCTCGGTGGAGAGCGCGCTCGGCAAGGGAGCCTGTTTCTCTTTTGTCCTCGACATGGATGCGGACGACCGCACGCCGTTCCTCACCGGGAGCCCCCTTGCCGGCCACACCGCGGTGCTGGTCGCGGCGGATGGCCCGCAAAGCCGCGCGCTGACGGACTATCTGGAGGATTTCGGCGCGAGCGTGCACGCCATGGCGGCGCCGGATGCCGAGGCGATGCGGGTCATCTGCGCCGGCCTCGATCCCGCAACCTGCGTGACGGTGGTGGATTTCGCCGCCATGGACGGCGAGGGCGACCTGCCCGGCGTTCTCGCCGCGGCGCAGGGCGATGCGTGGCTCATGCTGACGGCGGAAGCGCGCAAGGACCTCGCCCGCCGGCTCGCGCTCGGTTTCACCGGCTATCTCGTCAAGCCGTTGCGCAGGACGTCGGTCGCGCGGTGGCTCGCGCGAAGTCCGCATCCCGGCAAGGGCGGGGATGACGATCTGCAGGACGGTGTGCCGGCCGGCGACGGGCGTGGCCGCCTCACGGTGCTTCTCGCCGAGGACAATGACGTCAACGCCCTTTTGGCCCGCACCGTTCTCGAACGGGCCGGTCACGAGGTGATCCGCGCCGTCGATGGCACGAGCGCGGTGGACCTCGTGGCGAAGGCGCTGGCCGGCACGGACCCTGCCGCCCGGCTGCCCGATCTCGTGCTCATGGATGTGCAGATGCCCGGTGTCGACGGGCTCGAGGCGGCGCGCCGGATCCGCGCGCTGGAACGGCGCCAACGGCTGCCCCATGGCCTGCCTATCGTGGCGCTGACGGCGAATGCGACGTCGGACGCGCGCGAGTCGTGCCTGGAAGCCGGCATGAACGACTATATCGCCAAGCCGTTCGACACCGAGGACCTCGACCGCGTGATTCGCCGTCATGTCCCGGAACGGCCGGTCGGCATTGGACGGGACGGCTGAGGCGTGTTTGCGCCGCCGGACCGGCATTGCCCGCACGTCCGCACGGCCGGTACGCGGACACGAATGCCGTCTGGACAGGAGCCGTCATCAAACTTTAATAGAACAACGCTTTGTGACATTCTGACTGGGATGCGATCGGCGAGCGTCGCAATCGGTCCGGTGTTCGCCGTCAGACTCTGACATCGCGCCGGCCACCTTGGAGCAGGCGGTTGCGCAAGGACTGTCTGGATGGCATGACGGCCAGAGCCCTGAAACCTCCGCCCTCTGTTTCCGAAGGGATGACGCGCATTTCTCCCACTTCTCCCGGATTGGTGCTTGGCCGAAAAGGCACACTCCTTGTCAGACTGGCCCGCGACAGCGACGATATCGCCGCCGCCCAGAGCCTGCGCTATCGCGTGTTCTACGAGGAGCTGTCGGCGCGGCCCGACCGCGAAACCGCGCTTGCCCGGCGCGACAGCGACGCGTTCGACGAGATCTGCGACCATCTCCTGGTGGTGGAGACCGGCGAGCCGTCCGACGATCCGGAAGCCGTGCACAGCTACGATGGCGAGGTCGTGGGCACCTACCGGCTCCTGCGCCAGGAGGTCGCCGAGCGCACGTCCGGCTTCTACACCCAGGACGAGTTCGATATCGCCGCGCTCATCGACCGCAAGCCGGAAATCCGGTTTCTCGAGCTCGGCCGGTCCTGCGTCCTCAAGCGCTACCGGACCAAGCCCGTCGTGGAGCTGCTCTGGCAGGGGATCTGGAACTATGTCCGCCTGCACAAGCTCGATGTGATGCTGGGCTGCGCGAGCATGATCGGCACCGATCCGGACAGCCTGGCATTGCCCTTGAGCTTCCTCCACCACCGCTTCCGTGCGCCGGAGGAATGGCGCGTGCGCGCCCAGCCGGACCAGTATGTGGAGCTCAACCGGCTGCCTTCCGACGAGATCGACGACCGGGAGGCGATGCGCGCCCTGCCGCCGCTCATCAAGGGCTATCTCCGGCTCGGCGCCTATATCGGCGACGGCGCGGTGGTCGACGAGCAGTTCAACACGACGGATGTGCTGATCATCCTGCCGGTCTCCTCGATCAACGCCCGCTATTTCTCCCATTTCGGCGCACCGGACGACAATCCGCTCGACCAGTGACAGGCGCAAGGGGTCGAAACGGCACCGCTGTCCCGCCCGGCCGCCCATGAGATGATACTTCCTTAGGCGCCCCGATGGGGGAGCGGGCCGGTGCGGCCTTGTCGCAAAGAGTCTAGCCGTTGATATCGAAGGCGGCGATGGCGGCGAGGTTGACGAGCTCGTTCGCCGTCGCGCTGAGCGGCGCGATCTGGACTGACTTGTCCAGCCCGACGATCAGCGGGCCGACGACCGTCACGCCGCCGAGCTGCTGCAGCATCTTCGTGGCGATGCTCGCACTGTCCACATCCGGCATGACGAGCACGTTGGCCGGGCCGGTGAGGCGCGCGAAGGGATAGAGCGCCATGGCCTGGCGGTCGAGCGCCACATCGGCCTGCATCTCGCCCTCATACTCGAAATCGACGCCGCGCTCGTCGAGCTTCTCGACGGCCTTGCGCATGGTCTCGGAGCGCTCGCCCTTGGGATGGCCGAAATTGGAGAAGGCGAGGAAGGCGACACGCGGCTCGTAGCCGAAGCGGCGCGCGACGCCGGCCGCGCCCTCGGCGATGTCGGCAAGCTCGTTTGCCGACGGCGTCTCGTGGCAGGTCGTGTCGGCGATGAAGACGGTGCGCCCGCGGCACAGTGCCATGGACACGCCGATCATGCGCTGGCCCGCGCGCGGATCGACGACACGGCGGACATTCTCAAGCGCCACGGAATAGTTGCGCGTGATGCCGGTCACCATGGCGTCCGCATCGCCGAGCGCGACCATGCAGGAGCCGAAGATATTGCGGTCGTTATTGACCAGCCGCTGGCAGTCGCGCAGCAGGAAGCCGCGGCGCTGCAGGCGCTTGTAGAGGAAGTCCGCATAGTCGGTGTTGCGGTCCGACAGCCGGGCATTGAGGATGCTCACCGCGTCGTTGAGCTCGATGCCGAGCGTCCGCACGGTCTGCTCGATCTCCTGGTCGCGCCCGACCAGGATCGCCTGACCGAGCCCGCTATTGGCGAAGGCGTTGGCGGCGCGGATCATGCGCTCCTCCTCGCCCTCCGCGAAGACCACGCGGCGCGGATTGAGGCGGGCCTGCTCGAAGATGCCCTGAAGCGAGCCGGCGATCGGGTCGAGCCGCGCGCTGAGCTCGGCCACATAGGCGTCGATATCCACGATATCCTTGCCGGCAACCCCGGAGTCCATCGCCGCCTTGGCAACCGCCGGCGGAATATGGCTGATGAGCCGGGGATCGAACGGCACGGGGATCAGGTAGTCCGGGCCGTAGCGCGGGCGCTGGCCGTGATAGGCGGCGGCCACCTCGTCGGGCACGTCCTCGCGCGCGAGTTTGGCCAGAGCCTCCGCCGCGGCGATCTTCATCGCGTCGTTGATGGTGCGCGCGCGCACGTCGAGCGCGCCGCGGAAGATGTAGGGGAAGCCGAGGACGTTGTTGATCTGGTTGGGATAATCGGAGCGTCCGGTGGCCATGATGGCGTCGTCGCGCACCTCCGCGACCTCCTCCGGCGTGATCTCGGGATCCGGGTTGGCCATGGCGAAGATGATCGGCTGGTCGGCCATGCCGGCCACCATTTCCGGCGTCAGCGCCCCCTTCACCGACAGGCCGAGGAACACATCCGCGCCCTGAAGCGCGTCGGCGAGCGTGCGCGCCTCGGTCTCCGCGGCATGGGCCGCCTTCCACTGGTTCAGCCCGTCCGTGCGGCCCTTGTAGACCACGCCCTTGCTGTCGCACAGGATCGCCCTGTCATGGGGCAGGCCCATGGCCTTGACGAGCTCCACGCAGGCAATCGCCGCCGCGCCGGCGCCGTTGATGACGAGCGTGATGTCCTGAAGCCGCCGTCCCGTCAGGTGCAGCGCGTTGATCAGGCCCGCCACGGCGATGATCGCGGTGCCGTGCTGGTCGTCGTGGAAGACGGGAATGTCCATCATCTCGCGCAGCTGCTGCTCGATGATGAAGCAGTCCGGCGCCTTGATGTCCTCCAGATTGATGCCGCCGAAGGCCGGGCCCAGATAGCGCACCGAATTGATGAACGCGTCGACGTCGGTCGTGTCGATCTCCAGGTCGATCGCGTCGACATCGGCGAAGCGCTTGAAGAGCACGGCCTTGCCCTCCATCACGGGCTTGGAGGCGAGCGCGCCCAGCGCGCCGAGCCCCAGAATGGCCGTGCCGTTGGAGATGACGGCGACCATGTTGCCCTTCGCCGTGTAGTCATAGGCGGTGATGGGGTCTTCCGCGATGCGCCGGACGGGCACCGCGACGCCCGGCGAATAGGCGAGGCTCAGATCCCGCTGGGTCGCCATCGGCTTGGTCGGCGTGATCTCCAGCTTGCCGGGCTTGCCGCGCTGATGGAACAGGAGCGCCTCGACGTCGCTCACCGTGGGGCGCTTGCCCGGATTGTCCTTGGACGCCATGGACGCCTTCTCCCTCGAATTCCGTCTGTCCCGTGTCTTCGCCGTATCGGCCGATCCTCGGACCCGCGCGCGACCGTGTCGTCGGGGTGTTCCAGATTGTGGGATAGCGATGCCACGAAGGGCCGTGACCCTAGCTCGCCGAACAGAAGCCCTCAAGAGAAACCCGCACGGCACACCGGATCGTTCCATCCTGCGCGATGGCTCCGAAGGCTGTTGACGGGGCCTGCCGGAGGGCAGACAGTCCGCGCCGCCCTTGCTAGAGTCGCCGGCTGATCGGGGCGGTGCTCCCGTCTTGAGGCGAATGCGCGTGGCGATGGCGGTTTTCGGGATCGATGGCTGAGATGGAGATCACGGTCGGAGACGACGGGGAGAACGGGGGGAACGCGCCGGAGACGGTCTCCCCTCCGCAGGCGCCGGCCGGCGGGTCCGTCACGCCCATGATGGCCCAGTATATCGAGATCAAGACGGCCAATCCGGACTGCCTGCTCTTCTACCGCATGGGGGACTTCTACGAGCTGTTCTTCGAGGACGCGGAGGTCGCCTCGCGCGCGCTCGGCATCACGCTCACCAAGCGCGGCAAGCATCTGGGCGAGGACATCCCCATGTGCGGCGTGCCGATCCATGCCGCGGAGGATTATCTCCTGCGCCTTATCCGCCTCGGCCACCGGGTCGCGGTCTGCGAACAGACCGAGGATCCGGCGGAGGCGAAGAAGCGCGGGTCGAAATCCGTGGTGCGCCGCGAGGTGGTGCGTCTCGTCACCCCCGGCACGCTGACCGAGGACAACCTGCTAGAGGCCAAGCGTCACAACTATCTGGTCGCGCTCGCTCGGGTGAAGGCGAGCGGCGATGCGGCCATCGCCTGGCTCGACATCTCCACCGGCGACTTCGCCGTCTCGCCCGTGACCGCCGACACGCTGCCTGCCGAGCTCGCCCGCCTCGACCCCGGGGAGATCGTCGCGGCCGACGCGCTGCTCGCCGACGACCGCTTCGCGGAAGTGCTCAGGGCCGATCGCTGGCCGGTGACGCCGCTGCCGGCCTCGCGCTTCGACAGCGCCGGCGCGGAACGGCGCCTGAAGGATCATTTCGGTGTGGCCGCCCTCGACGCGTTCGGTGCCTTCTCGCGCGCGGAGATCTCCGCCTGCGGCGCGCTGCTCGACTATGTGGAGCTGACCCAGGTGGGCCAGATCCCGGCGCTTCGCCCGCCGCGCCGACAGGGCGCGGACCACGCCATGCTGATCGACGCGGCGACGCGCGCCAATCTGGAGCTCGTGCGCACGCTGTCCGGCGAGCGCCGGGGCAGCCTGCTGTCGGTGATCGACCGGACCATCACCGGCGCCGGCGGGCGGCTGCTGGCGGAGCGCCTGTCGGCGCCGCTCACCGATCCCGGCGCCATCAACGCCCGGCTCGACGTGGTCGGCTTCTTCCTCGAGCTCGGCGCTCTGCGCAGCGATGTCCGGGACATGCTGAAGGCGTGCCCGGATGTCTCGCGCGCGCTCTCGCGCCTGAGCCTCGGCCGCGGCGGGCCGCGCGACCTGGCGGCCATCGGCGCGGGGCTCGCCGCGGCCGCCGATCTCGCCGCGCTGCTGCGCTCCGACACGGGGCTCGTCTCCGTGCCCGGCGAGATCGGCGCCTTGCTGGAGACGCTCGGGCGCAATGACGGTACGCTCGCCGGCGCGCTCAGGGAGGCGTTGGCCGACGAACTTCCCGTCAACACCCGCGACGGCGGCTTCGTGCGCAAGGGTTACAGGCCGGAGCTCGACGAGCAGCGGGGCCTGCGCGACGAGAGCCGCAAGGTGATCGCCGGGCTCCAGGGCAAATATGCGGAAGCCACAGGCGTGCGCGCGCTCAAGGTGCGCCACAACAATGTGCTCGGCTTCTTCGTGGAGGTCACCGCCCAGCATGGCGACAAGCTGCGCGCGGCACCCCATGACGAGACCTTCATCCACCGCCAGACGCTCGCCAATGCGGTGCGCTTCACGACGACCGAGCTCGCCGAGCTCGAATCGCGCATCGCCATGGCGGGAGACCGCGCGCTGGCGCTCGAGCTCCAGGTGTTCGACACGCTCGTCGGGGAGGTCCACGCGCACACGGAAATGATCGCCGCGGTGGCCGGCGCGCTGGCGAGCCTCGACGTGGCGGCCGCGCTCGCCGAGCTTGCCGAGACGGAGCGCTATGTGCGCCCACGCGTCGACGGGTCGCGCGCCTTCCGGATCGAGAAGGGCCGCCATCCGGTTGTCGAGCAGGCGCTCAGGCAGGCGCAGGAGGGCGAGTTCGTGCCCAATGACTGCACCCTGTCGGCCGATGGCGGCGAGGGCGAGGAGGACGCCGGCGGCGACGGGCGCCATATCTGGCTCGTCACCGGCCCGAACATGGCGGGCAAGTCGACCTTCCTGCGCCAGAACGCGCTGATCGCGGTGCTCGCCCAGATGGGCTCCCACGTGCCGGCGGCGTCCGCGCATATCGGGGTGATCGACCGGCTGTTCAGCCGGGTCGGCGCCGCCGACGATCTGGCGCGCGGGCGCTCCACCTTCATGGTGGAGATGGTGGAGACGGCGACCATCCTGAACCAGGCGGGCGAGCGCTCGCTCGTCATCCTCGACGAGATCGGGCGCGGGACGGCGACCTTCGACGGTCTGTCGATCGCGTGGGCGGCGGTGGAGCATCTCCACGAGGTCAATCGCTGCCGGGCGCTGTTCGCGACCCATTTCCACGAGCTGACCGCGCTGTCCGACCGGCTGGACCGGCTCGCCAATGTCACCATGACGGTGCGCGAATGGCAGGGCGAGGTCGTTTTCCTGCACGAGGTCGGGCCCGGCGCCGCGGACCGGTCCTACGGCATCCAGGTGGCCAAGCTCGCAGGCCTCCCGCCCGCCGTCATCGAGCGCGCGGGCGAGGTGCTGCATGCGCTGGAGCAGGGCGAGCAGACGGCGGCGCGGCGCGAGCTGGTGGACGATCTGCCCCTGTTCTCCGCCGCCCGGCCGCAATCGGCGGGGCCCGCGGCATCGTCCCCGGGCAAGCTCGAGGCGGCGCTCGGCGAGGTGCTGCCCGACGAGCTGACGCCGCGCGAGGCGCTCGACCTCGTCTACCGGCTCAAGGCGCTTGCCGGCGGGGAATGACACGCGGGCGGTAGAATTTTCTCCCCGAAAGATGCACATATGGCCGGGCTCCCCCGATCTGCGGGGGTCCCGACAGTGCGAGCCATGTGCCGATGACGAAACGGAAACCCCGCACGCTGATCGATTCCGACGCGCTGCGCCACGAGCTGACCGCCCTCTACCGGTCCATGGGCGACGACCAGCAGGGCTTGCGCGCGAAGGTGCTCGCCCGCCTCAAGGAGGTCATGGCTGAGGGCCGCGCGGAGGCCGAGCGCCGGCTCATGGAGACCGGCAAGGGCACCCAGTGCGCGGCCAATCTCTCCCATATCCAGGACGAGCTGATCCGCGTCATCTACGACTTCACCGTCGTCCATGTGTACCGGGCGCGCAATCCGTCCGCCGCGGAGCGGCTCTCGGTGGTCGCGGTCGGCGGCTATGGCCGAGGCACGCTCGCGCCGGGCTCCGATATCGACCTGCTCTTCCTCCTGCCCTACAAGCAGACGCCATGGGGCGAGAGCGTGGTCGAGTACATGCTCTACATGCTCTGGGACATGGGGCTGAAGGTCGGCCACGCCACGCGCAGCGTGGATGAGTGCATCCGGCTCGCCAAGACCGACCAGACCATCCTCACCGCCGTTCTGGAGGCGCGCTATGTCTGGGGCGACAAGGCGCTCTACGACGAGCTCGTGGCGCGCTTCCGCAAGGAGATCGTGGCCCACGACGCCAAGGCCTTCATCGCCGCCAAGCTCGCCGAGCGCGAGGCCCGGCACGCCCGCTCCGGCGCCTCGCGCTATCTGGTCGAACCCGATGTGAAGGACGGCAAGGGCGGCTTGCGCGACCTGCACACGCTGTTCTGGATCGCCAAGTTCGTCTACGGCACGGATTCGCCCTCCGCGCTCGTCAAGGCGGGGGTGTTCACCCGCGCCGAATATCGCCGCTTCAAGAAGCGCGAGGACTTCCTGTGGGCAGTGCGCTGCCACCTCCACTTCATGACCGGGCGCGGCGACGACCGGCTGAGCTTCGACCGGCAGGCGGAGCTCGCCGAGCGGCTCGGCTATACCGCGCGCGGCCGTCTGCGCCATGTCGAGCGCTTCATGAAGCACTATTTCCTGGTGGCCAAGGATGTCGGCGACCTGACCCGCATCTTCTGCGCCGTGCTCGAGGCTCAGGAGATGAAGAAGGCACCGACCATGAGCCGCATGCTCCTGCGGCTGCGCCGGCGCACGGGCCGCGGCTTCAAGGAATCGGACGCCTTCCGCCTCGATGCCGGGCGCATCACGGTCGCCCATGACGAGGTGTTCCGCGAGGACCCCGTCAATCTCCTGCGGCTGTTCCACCTCGCCTGCCGGTACAACACCGCGATCCATCCGCATGCGCTGAAGCTGGTGCGCCGCTCGCTGTGGCTGATCGACGACACGCTGCGCCGGAACGCCGACGCCAACCGGCTGTTCCTCGACATGCTGACTTCCAAGCGCGATCCGGAGACCATTCTCAGGCGCCTCAACGAGGCCGGGGTGCTCGGCAAGTTCATCCCGGATTTCGGCCGGATCGTCGCCCATATGCAGTTCAACATGTACCACCACTACACGGTGGACGAGCATCTCATCCGGGCGGTGGGCATCCTGTCGGAGATCGAGCGCGGCGAGCTGGCGGAGGACCTGCCGCTGCTCAACGACGTCATCCACAAGGTCAAGAACCGCCGGGTGCTCTATGTCGCGGTGTTCCTCCACGACATCGCCAAGGGGCGCAAGGAGAGCCATTCGATCGCCGGCGAGCGCGTCGCCAAGGCGCTGTGCCCGCGGCTCGGTCTGGAGCCGGCGGAGACGGAGACGGTCGCCTGGCTCGTGCGCCACCATCTCGACATGAGCGACTTCGCGCAGATGCGCGATCTGAACGACTTCAAGACCATCCTCGATTTCGCCGGCATCGTTCAGAGCCCGGAGCGGCTGCGGCTCCTGCTCGCGCTCACCGTCGCCGACATCAAGGCGGTCGGCCCCGGCGTGTGGAACGGCTGGAAGGGCCTGCTGCTGCGCACGATCTATTTCGAGACCGAGCCGATCCTCAGCGGCGGCCACACGAGGATCAGCCGCCAGGAGCGCCTGGAGGAGGCGCAGAGGCTGTTCGCCGAGGCGATGCCGGACTGGTCGGCGCGCAAGGTGAAGACATATCTCAAGCGGCACTACGAACCCTACTGGCTGAATGTCGACACCGCCCACCAGGTCGCCCACGCCAAGCTGATCGACCGGGCGGAGAAGGACGGCGAGGTGATCGCGACCGCCGTGGAGACGGACGAGTTCACCGCGATCACGGAACTGACCGTCTTCGCTCCCGATCATCCGCGCCTCCTGGCGCTGCTGACGGGCGCCTGCGCGGCCGGCGGGGCCAATATCGCGTCGGCCCAGATCTTCACCACCACCGACGGCATGGCGCTCGACACGCTGCTCATCCAGCGCGAGCTCGCCGACGAGGCCGACGAGCGGCGCCGCGCCGCGCGCGTGGAGGAGCTGATCGGCAAGGCTTTTGCGGGCGAGCTGCGCATTCCGGAGATGATCGCGCGCAATTCGCGGATGAAGGGACGCATCCGCGCCTTCACCGTCGAGCCCCAGGTCATCATCGACAACGAGTCCTCCAACCGGTTCACGGTGATCGAGGTCAACGGCCTCGACCGGATCGGCTTTCTCCACGACCTCACCGACGCGCTCTTCCGCCTTAATCTGAACATCGCCTCGGCACAGATTGCGACCTTCGGGGAACGGGCGGTGGACGTCTTCTATGTGACCGATCTCACGGGCGCGAAGATCACCAATGCCGCACGGCGCGGGGCTATACAGCGCCATCTCCTGACCGCGCTCGCTCCCGGCGGCGGCGACGGGGACGGCGGGGAGGTCCGGCGCCGGCGGGCCGCGCCCGTGCGCACCCTCGGTTAACCCCCGGTTAACGGCCGGGGCCGCATCTGTTGGCGGAGCGTCGGGGACGGCGCCCGCACCGTTTTCGTGGAGACCGGAATGAATCTGATACGCTCGGCAGCGACCGTGAGCGGTCTGACCACGGCGAGCCGCGTGCTGGGCTATGTGCGCGATCTGCTGATCGCCGCCGTGCTGGGGGCGAGCCCCGTGGCGGACGCGTTCGTGGTGGCCTTCCGGCTGCCGAACCTGTTCCGCCGGCTGTTCGCGGAAGGCGCGTTCAACTCCGCCTTCGTGCCGTTGTTCGCCAAGCAGCTGGAGGGGGCGGGCGAGGACGGCGCGCGCCGCTTCGGCGAGGAGGTGCTGAGCGCGCTGTTCGCGACGCTCGTGGCCTTCACCGCGCTTGCCGAGCTCGCCATGCCGCTGCTCGTCTATGTGATCGCGCCGGGTTTTGCGGAGCATCCGGAGAAGTTCGACCTCACCGTGCTGCTGACGCGGATCGCCTTCCCCTATCTCCTGTTCATGTCGCTGGTCGCCTTCTATTCGGGCGTCCTCAACAGTCTCGGCCGGTTCGCGGCGGCGGCCGCCGCGCCGATCCTGCTCAATATCGTGCTGATCGGGGTCCTGATCGTCGTCGCCAGCCTCGGCTGGGGGGCGGAGCCGCGCTCGGGCCAGGCCATCGTCTGGGGGATCGCCGCGGCCGGGCTCGTCCAGCTCGCCATGCTGGTGGTGGCCGCGCGCCGCGCCGGCGTCTCCTTCAGGCTCGCGCGCCCGCGGCTGAGCCCCGGCGTGCGCCGGCTGCTCGCGCTCGGCGTTCCCGGCGTGATCGCGGCGGGCATCACCCAGTTCAACCTGCTGATCGGCACGATCATCTCCTCGCTCCAGGCGGGCGCGCCCGCCTGGCTCTACTATGCCGACCGCATCTATCAGCTCCCGCTCGGCATGGTCGGCATCGCCATTGGCGTGGTGCTGCTGCCGGACCTGTCGCGCAAGCTCAAGGTGGACGACGGCGCCGGCGTGATGCGCACGCAGAACCGGGCGGTGGAGCTGTCCATGCTGCTCACCATTCCCGCCGCCGTGGCGCTCATCGCCATGCCGCTGCCGGTGGTCCATGTGCTGTTCCAGTACGGCGCGTTCACGGCCGGCGACACGACGGCGACCGCCCAGGCGCTGGCCGCCTTCGCGCTCGGCCTGCCGGCCTTCGTGCTCATCAAGGTGTTCTCGCCGAACTATTTCGCCCATGAGGACACGCGCACGCCCATGCTCTATGCCGGCGCGGGCATGCTGGTGAACGTGGCGGGCTCGCTCGCCATGTTCTTCGTCATCGGCCATGTGGGCATCGCGCTGGCGACATCGCTCGCCGCCTGGGTCAATGCGGGCCTTCTGGGGCTCACGCTCGGCCTTCGCGGGCAGTTCGCCCCCGACGACCGGCTCGTGCGCCGCCTGCCGCGTATCCTCCTGGCGAGCCTCGTCATGGGCGGCGTGCTGATCGCGCTCGTCGTGTGGCCGTTCGCCGGCGTCTTCGTCGATGCGACGCCGACCGCGATCAAGATCCCGGCGCTTGCCGCCCTCGTCGCCATCGGCATCGGCGTCTTCTTCGCCATTGCGCGCCTTCTCGGCGCGATCACGCTCGGCGAGCTCCTCCAGCTCGCCCGGAGGCGGTGAGCGGGTTTCTCTTGTTTGCGGCGGCACCGGCCCGCTCCCCCACCCGACCACCCATGAAATTATGATCCCGTGGGTGGCCGGGTGGGGGAGCGGGCCGGTGCCGTTCTAAACGCAAGGACTCACGGGGGTTCAGCGGGCACAGTCTTTCAGTCCGACATGCCCGCGGCACGGCGGGGGGTTGGCTTCGCGCGGCGAATGCGCGATATAGCGGCGGCTTCATGGAGGACAGAATGACCGCTCCGACCAATCGGGTATTCTCCGGCGTCCAGCCGACGGGAAATCTGCATCTCGGCAACTATCTCGGCGCCATCTCGCGCTTTGCCGGCCTGCAGGACGACTATGAGTGCATCTATTGCGTCGTCGACATGCACGCCATCACCGTCTGGCAGGAGCCGCGCGAGCTGGAGCGCCATATCCGCGAGGTCACCGCCGCCTATCTCGCCGCCGGCATCGACCCGGACAGCCATATCGTGTTCAACCAGTCGCAGGTCGCAGAGCATGCCGAGCTCGCCTGGGTGCTGAACTGCGTGGCGCGGATCGGCTGGCTGAACCGGATGACGCAGTTCAAGGAGAAGGCGGGCAAGAACCGCGAGAACGCCTCCGTGGGGCTCTATGCCTACCCCGCCCTCATGGCCGCCGACATCCTCGTCTACCGCGCGACCCATGTGCCGGTCGGCGAGGACCAAAAGCAGCATCTGGAGCTGACCCGCGACGTGGCCACGAAGTTCAATCTGGATTTCGAGGAGTCGATCCGCGCGCTCGGCTACGAGGAGGGGTTCTTCCCGCTGCCGGAGCCGCTCATCACCGGGACGGCGACGCGTGTCATGAGCCTGCGCGACGGCACGAAGAAGATGTCGAAATCCGACCCCTCCGACCTGTCGCGCATCAATCTCACCGACGATGCCGACGCCATCGCCAAGAAGATCCGCAAGGCGCGCACCGACCCGGATCCGTTGCCGCACGAGGTCAAGGGGCTTGAAGCCCGGCCCGAGGCTGCCAATCTGGTGGGGGTGTATGCCGCGCTCGCCGGCGGCACGAGCGCCGATGTGCTGGCCGAGCATGGCGGCGCGCAGTTCGCCGACTTCAAGCAGGCGCTGATCGAGGTGGCCGTGGACAAGCTTGCGCCGGTCACCGGCGAGATGAACCGGCTGATGGCCGATCCCGGCCATATCGACCGGGTGCTGGCAGGCGGTGCGGAAAAGGCCCGCGCCATCGCCGCGCCGATCTATGACGAGGTGCGCCGGATCGTCGGCTTCATCCGGTCGTGAGGCGGCACTTCGCAGAGCGGGAAATGAGGGCCGGCGCTCTGGACGCTGCCGGACCTTAGAATTATTGTAAAGAACGAGACGGGAACGGGCCCCGGGGCCTGTTCTCCGGCCAAACGGGCGCCAGGGAGCGCGACGAGATGTTCATCCAGACCGAAGCGACACCGAATCCGGCGACCTTGAAGTTCATCCCCGGCCGCGCCGTCCTGCCGGGCGACACGCGCGACTACCGGCAGATGGACGATGCGGAAGCCTCGCCCCTCGCCCGCCGGTTGTTCGACGTGCCCGGCGTGACCGGCGTGTTCCTGGGCGATGACTTCATCGCCGTAACCAAGGCCGACGGCGAGTGGCAGCACCTCAAGCCCGCCATTCTCGGCGCGATCATGGAACATTTCCTGTCCGGCGCGCCGGTGCTCGCCGACGACGCGGAGGAGACGGCGGCCGGCGACGAGTTCTATGACGGCGCCGACGAGGAGATCGTGGAGACGATCAAGGAGCTTCTGGAGACGCGGGTCCAGCCGGCGGTCGCCCAGGATGGCGGCCACATCACCTTCCAGGGCTATCGCGACGGCGTGGTGTTCCTCAATATGCAGGGCGCCTGCTCCGGCTGCCCGAGTTCGACGGCCACGCTCAAGCACGGCATCGAGAACCTGCTTCGTCATTTCATCCCCGAAGTGAGCGAGGTTCGCCCGGTCTGACCGCCGGCTCCATTCCCCCCCTCCTTCCCCTCGGTGGACATGACACGGCCACTCGACACGGCAGCGCTTGAACAGATCTTCCGCACGGCGCGCACCCATTCCGCCTGGACCGACCGGGCGGTGGAGGACAGCGTGCTGCGCGAGATCGTCGATCTTGCGAAGATGGGGCCGACCAGCGCGAACTGCCTGCCGGCCCGTTTCCTGTTCCTGAAGTCGAAAGCCGCGAAGGACCGGCTCAAGCCGCATCTGTCGGAAGGCAATGTCGACAAGACCATGGCCGCGCCGGTCACCGCCATCGTCGCCTACGATCTGGACTTCTACGAGACGCTGCCCGAGCTCTTTCCCCACAAGCCGGAGGCGCGCGGCTGGTTCGCCGGCAAGCCGAAGCTGATCGAGAAGACGGCCTTTCGCAACGGATCGCTCCAGGGGGCCTATTTCATCGTCGCCGCGCGCGCTCTCGGGCTCGATTGCGGCCCCATGTCCGGCTTCGGGAATGCCGGTGTGGACGCGGAATTCTTCCCCGAGGGCACCGTGAAGTCGAACTTCCTGTGCAATCTCGGCTATGGCGACCGCGCGAGCCTCCCGCCGCGCGGGCCGAGGCCGTCTTTCGAGGAGATTGCGGAGATCCTCTGACCGGGATCTCGCCTGCCGGCCATGAAGATCCTCGCACTCGATACGGCGCTCGACGCCTGTTCCGCCGCCGTCGTCGAAGCGGAGGGCGGCGAGGTGCGCAGCCTTGCCGAGCGCCGCGAGCCGATGGTGCGCGGCCATGCCGAGGCGCTGATGCCCATGGTCCAGGCGGTCATGGAGGAGGCCGGGCTGTCCTTCGCCGCGCTCGACCGGATCGGCGTGACCGTGGGGCCGGGCACCTTCACCGGCGTGCGGATCGGGCTTGCCGCCGCGCGCGGCCTCGCGCTTGCCGCGGACCGCCCGGCGGTCGGCGTCACGAGTCTCGAGGCGATCGCGGCCAATGCGGCCGGGACGGACGCAAATCCGCAAGGCAAGCCGATCCTCGCCGCTATCGACGCGCGCCGCGGCGAACTCTATGTGCAGCGCTTCTCTGCCACGCTCGACCCGCTGGACGAGCCGCGGGCCATGGCGCTGGAGGATGCGCGCGAGACCCTGCCGCTCGACACCGTCCTTCCGGTCGGCACGGGCGTTGTACTGCTGACGGGCGAGGCCGGCACCGTCGCGCCCCTGCCGCATGCGGCCCTCGTCGCCCGTCGTGCCGCGCTCAAGGCGGTCTCCGGCAAGCCGCCCGCGCCGCTCTATCTGCGTGCGCCGGACGCCAAGCCTCAAGCCTCCCTCTTCGGGCCTCTCCGACCGGCGGGAGGGGCCGCGTGAGCCGGCCGATGGCGGCGGCTGTGGTCGAGCGCGCGACGCCGGGTCAGATCACGCTTGTGACCGCGTTGCACCGCCAATGTTTCCAGAAGAGCTGGTCGGCGGCGGAGTTCGCCCGCCTGATGGCCATGCCGGGCGCGCTCGCGCTTCTCGCGCGCGCCGACCCGGATGCGCCGGCGGCGGGCCTGCTGCTCGCACGCGTGGCCGGCGACGAGGCGGAAATCCTGACCGTCGGGGTCATGCCCGCCGCGCGGCGCCGGGGGCTTGGCCGGGCGCTCCTGGAAGCGGCGGCGGACCGCCTCGCCGGCGAGGGTGCCGGGGCGCTCTTCATCGAGGTCGCGGTCACCAATGACGGTGCGCTCGGCCTCTATCGCGGGCTGGGATTCGAGGAGGTCGGGCGGCGCGCGGACTATTACGATCTCGGCGGCGGGCGCCGCGAGGACGCGCTCGTCATGCGGCTCGCATTGCCGGGCCCGGCGATGCGGGCATAACCGGCGTGCGGACATTGCGTGTCCGGTCCTGACTTCCTATACCTTTCAGGAACGATCGACCCCTCGGGAACCGCGCTCCGCGACGCGGCCAGGGTCAACGGGACGAGGTCATGACGAACCAGATCGAAGAGCTCTGCCTGAAGAAGGGCATGCGCATGACCGAGCAGCGCCGGGTCATTGCGCGCGTGATCGCGGACGCCACCGACCACCCCGATGTCGAGGAGCTCCACCGGCGCGCAGCCGCCATCGACGACCGCATCTCGATCGCCACCGTCTACCGCACCGTCAAGCTGTTCGAGGATGCGGGCATTCTGGAACGGCACGATTTCCGCGACGGACGCTCGCGCTACGAACCCGCGCCGGACAAGCATCACGATCACCTGATCGATATCGATTCCGGCGACGTGATCGAGTTCCGCAACGAGGAGATCGAACGCCTCCAGGAGGCGATAGCGCGGCGGCACGGCTACAAGCTGGTCGACCACCGGCTGGAGCTCTATTGCGTGCCGCTCGACGAGATGCCTGACGAGGAGGACACCTGAGCGCCGCCAGCGCTCCGGGACCGTCGCCCATGGGAACCTTGCGCGCCTTCGCCATCCTCGCCGCGCTCACGCTCGTGACGCCGCCGCTGATGGTGCTGCAATGGGTCCTGGTGAAGACCGGGGCCGGTTTCGCGCGGCGCCTGCCCCATCTCTATCACCGCGGCGTGGCACGCCTGCTGGGGCTCGGAATCGCGGTGGTGGGCACGCCGGTCGCCTCCGGGCCCTGCCTCATGGCGGCGAACCATTCCTCCTGGCTCGACATCGTCGTGCTCAGCGCGGTCGCGCCGGTCTCCTTCGTGTCCAAGCGAGAGGTGGGCTCCTGGCCGATCTTCGGCACCTTCGCCAGGCTCCAGCGCACCGTGTTCATCGACCGCACGCGGCGCTCGGCGACCGGCCAGTTCCGCGACGAGATGCAGTCGCGCCTCGCCTCCGGCGACACGCTCGTGCTGTTTCCGGAGGGCACCTCCAGCGACGGCAACCGGGTCCTGCCCTTCAAGAGCGCGCTGATGGGCGCGGCCGAGCGCACGGTCGGGGCGGATGAGCATCACGTTCCCGTCCAGCCGGTCACGGTCGCCTATACCGGGCTTCAGGGCCTGCCCATGGGCCGCGCCCGCCGGCCCTTCTTCACCTGGTATGGCGACATGGACCTCGCCCCCCATCTGTGGGAGGCTCTCAAGCTCGGGCCCGTCGACGTCACCGTGGTGCTGCACGAGCCCGTGACCGTGGACGATTGCGGCAGCCGCAAGGCGCTGGCCGCCCATTGCGAGGCGGCGGTCCGCCACGGCCTCGTCGGCGCCCTGACGGGCGGGGTGGAGGCCGATGCCCTCAGGAGCGGGCTTGACGCCGCGCCGCCAGAGGTGAAAAGGAAGGCGCCAGTAAACGCCTGAGCCTCCGGGCCGTCACGGAAATGACGGCGGAACCGGACCAGACTGACCACATCGGACCCCGAGCGAGCCGCCCATGAAGGCCGAAACGAAGAAAGTGTTCATCAAGACCTATGGCTGCCAGATGAACGTTTACGATTCCGAACGGATGAGCGACGTCCTGGCGCCCATGGGCTTCGAGGAGACCGACGGGCCGGAGAATGCCGATCTGGTGATCCTCAACACCTGCCATATCCGCGAGAAGGCGGCGGAGAAGGTCTATTCGGAGATCGGCCGCATCCGCCGGCACAAGGAGGCGCGCGCCGCCGATGGCAAGCGCACCCTGGTCGCGGTCGCCGGCTGCGTCGCGCAGGCGGAGGGCGAGGAGATTGTGCGCCGCGCGCCTGCCGTCGACCTCGTCTTCGGGCCGCAGACCTATCACCGCCTGCCGCAGATCGTCGCGCGCGCGGTGAAGGGCCATGAGCCCGTCGTGGAGACGGAGTTTCCGGCGGAGGACAAGTTCGATCATCTCGTCTCCGCCCCGCGCGAGCGCACCATCGCGCGCGGCGTGACCGCCTTCGTGACCATCCAGGAGGGCTGCGACAAGTTCTGCACCTTCTGTGTCGTGCCCTATACGCGCGGCGCGGAGCTCTCCCGGCCGGTCTCGCGCATCGAGGCGGATGTGCGCCGGCTGGCGGAGGCGGGCGTGCGCGAGGTGACGCTGCTCGGCCAGAACGTCAACGCCTATCACGGCGAGGGGCCGGACGGGCGCGACTGGTCGCTCGGCCGGCTGCTTCAGCGCCTGTCGGAGATCGACGGGATCGAGCGGCTGCGCTACACGACCAGCCATCCCCGCGACATGGACGACGAGCTGATCGCCGCCCACGCCGACAATCCGAAGGTGATGCCCTATCTCCACCTGCCGGTGCAGTCGGGCTCCGACCGGGTGCTCAAGGCCATGAACCGCAAGCACACGGCCGGGACCTATCTGGAGATCGTCGAGCGCATTCGCGCAGGACGGCCCGATATCGCGCTGTCGTCGGACTTCATCGTCGGCTTCCCCGGCGAGACGGAGGCCGATTTCGAGGCGACGCTCGCGCTGGTGCGCGCGGTCGGCTATGCGCAGGCCTATTCGTTCAAATACAGCCCCCGGCCCGGTACTCCGGCGGCGGAGATGGACAACCAGGTGCCCGAGGCGGCCAGTGCGGAACGCCTGGCCGCGCTCCAGGCGCTGCTCGCCGACCAGCAGCGGACCTTCAACGAGGCCTGCGTCGGGCGCGAGATGGATATTCTGCTGGAGAAGCCCGGCCGCCGGCCGGGGCAACTCGTCGGCCGGTCGCCCTATCTCCAGGCCGTGCATGTCGCTGGCGGGGACGCGGCGATCGGCGAAATGGCGCGCGTGCGCGTCAAGAGTATTGGCGCAAACAGCCTTTCGGCTGATATTGTGGACGGGCAGGCCGAATCACCTGCCTGCTCCGCCTTGACCGCTTGAGGAGGTAAGAGGCATTGAGCCCGGCTCTGATCACGGGTGAGACCTGGGATAACGGCACGCGGCCGGAGACGGCGAACGAGGACACGCTGATCCTGGCTTTCGAGGATAACCGGCTGCTTCCCGCGTTGTTCGGCGAGCATGACGAGCATCTGGCACTGATCGAGGACCGTCTCGATATCGAGGCGACGCCGCGCGGCAACAGGGTTGCGCTGCGCGGCGGGGCACAGGCCTGCGAGATCGCCCGCCAGGTCCTGGTCAATCTCTATGGCCGGCTGGAGCGCGGCCTGGAGGTCAATCGCGGCGAGGTCGAGGGCCAGGTCAAGCTGGTGCGCGGGCGCGCCCGCGGCGAGGGCGAGGCCGACGCCTCGATCCGGACCCGCCGCAAGGTCATCACGCCGCGCTCCCATACGCAGGGCCGCTATATCCGCGCGCTCAAGACCCATCAGCTCGTCTTCGGCACGGGCCCGGCCGGCACCGGCAAGACCTATCTGGCCGTCGCGACGGCGGCGGCCGCGCTGGCCGCCGGCGAGGTCGACCGGATCATCCTGTCGCGCCCCGCGGTGGAGGCGGGCGAGCGGCTGGGCTTCCTGCCCGGCGACATGAAGGAGAAGGTCGATCCCTATCTCCGCCCGCTCTACGACGCGCTCTACGACGTGACCCCCGGCAATCTGGTGGCGCGCGGCATGGCCGACGGGACCATCGAGATCGCGCCGCTCGCCTTCATGCGCGGGCGCACACTGTCGTCGGCCTTCGTGATCCTCGACGAGGCGCAGAACACGACGCCGCAGCAGATGAAGATGTTCCTGACCCGGCTCGGCGAGGGCAGCCGCATGGCGGTGACCGGCGATCCCAGCCAGATCGACCTGCCGCCGGGTGCCGTCTCGGGGCTTGCCGATGCCGTGACGCGACTTGACGATGTGGACGGCATTTCCCATGTGGCGTTCAGCAAGGTGGATATCGTGCGCCACCCGCTCGTCACGCGGATCGTGGACGCTTACGAGAGCGGCGAACGCAAGGCCCCGGAAAACGGATGAGAGCGCCTGTGGCCCGTTGAGGCGAGCGCTGGAGACGATGGATCTCGATATATTGGTTGAACAGGACGGCTGGACGCGGCTGGAGGCGCCCGAGGCGCTGGCGCGTGCCGCCGTCGGCGCCGCCCTGACGGTCGCAGGGTTGGATCCGGACGGCGATATCGAGCTTTGCGTGCGGTTTGCGGGCGACGACGAGGTCGCCGGGCTCAACGCCACCTATCGCGGCAAGCCCCATCCCACCAATGTGCTGTCCTTTCCCGCCGATGGCGGGCCGGTCGCCGATGGCGCGCCGAGGCTCCTCGGCGATATCGTGCTGGCCGACGGCGTGATCGCCCGCGAGGCCGAGGCGCAGGGAAAACCGTTGGCAACCCATGCGTGTCATCTTATCGTTCATGGAACGTTGCATCTTCTCGGCTACGATCATGAGGACGACGCCTCGGCGGAGATCATGGAGGCGCTGGAAGTGAAGGCGCTCGCGGCGCTCGGCCTGCCCGATCCCTACGGGGATCCGCAGCAGGCCGGCACGGCGTCCCCGCTCCCGGCACATTGACTGCACATCATGGACGACGACCCCCAATCTACCACCAACCTTCCCGTACCCGTCGCCGACCGCTCCGGGGCGAACGGGCACGATGACCGTTCGGGCCTTGCCCATGTCTGGCAACGGCTGAGGACCCTGCTCGGCCATGGGGAAGGGACCTCCTTCCGGCAGAGCCTGGAGGGCATGATCGAGCAGCACGAGCATGCCGGGACCGGCGCGGAGGTCACGCCGGAAGCCCGCTCCATGCTGCTGAACATCCTGGAATTCTCCGGGCTGCGCGTGGACGACGTTATGGTGCCGCGCGCCGACATCATCTCCATCGACGAGATGGCACCGGTGAGCGAGCTGCTGGCGCTGTTCGCCGACGCCAACCATTCGCGCCTGCCGGTCTATCGCGAGACGCTCGACGAGCCCGTCGGCATGGTCCACATCAAGGACCTTCTGAGCTGGCTTGCCCGGTCCGGCGCGCCGTCCGGCAACGGCAAGGACGAGGCGGAAGACGCCGGCAAGCGGCCTCCCGAACAGCTGGCGCTCGGCGAGGCCTCGCTCTCGATGCCGCTCAAGCAGACCGGTCTCGTCCGCGAGATCCTGTTCGTGCCGCCCTCCATGCCGGCGGCCGATCTCCTGGTGAAGATGCAGTCGACGCGTAACCACATGGCGATCGTGGTCGACGAATATGGCGGCACGGACGGGCTGGTCTCCATCGAGGACATCGTGGAGGAGATCGTGGGCGACATTGCCGACGAGCACGACGAGGAAGGCCCGATGGTGCGCGCCGCCGAGGACGGCGTCTATATCGCGGACGCGCGAGCGCCCATCGAGGAGCTCGAGGAGCTCCTGCATGTGGACCTCCTGCCCGACGAGCGCGAGGAAGACGTCGACACGCTGGGCGGTCTCATGTTCTCGCTGCTGGGCCGCGTGCCGGTGCGCGGCGAGCTCGTGCGCCATGGCGGCGGACTCGAATTCGAGGTGCTGGAGGGCGATCCGCGGCGCCTGAAGAAGATCAGGATCCACACGAACCCGCCGCCGCGCGTCGCGGCACGGCGCACCCAGGCGCCCCAGTCCGCCCAGCCGGCCCGCAGCGCGGCCGGGCAGGAGGCCGATACCGGCAGCCCGTGATGCGGCGCACGACATAACCGCGCCACATATTCCGCCCATGTCCTTGTATAGTACGCGTGATTCGCGGGCCGGCGACCTTTCAATCGGAACCGATTGAAAGACCAAAAGCGGATCGAGTCCGAAGTGCCAGAGCAACGTGTCTCGCGTCCGACAGGACCAGGTCGCTCTGGCGGAATGCGAACGGATCCATTGGCAGTCGGGTCGGTCCGGCGGCAGGCATCAGGGGCTGGATGAACGCGATCGCGGCGAAACTCGGTCGGCTCACGGGGTGGCGGCGCTTGCTCGTGGCCGCGCTTCTTGGCTGTCTCGCCGCGTTTGCCATGCCACCTGCCGATCTCTGGGCCGCCTTCATCGTGGCCATGACCGCGATGGTCTGGCTCCTTGACGGCGCATCCGCCGGCGGCGTGTCGCGCGGCCGTGCCCTGCGCCGCGCCTTCGGCGTGGGCTGGGCGTTCGGCTTCGGCTATTTCCTCGTCGGCCTCGTCTGGGTGGCGGAGGCCTTCCTGGTCGATGCCGACCAGTTCGCCTGGATGATCCCCTTCGCCGTCACGGCGCTGCCGGCGGGGCTCGCGGTGTTCTGGGGCGCGGGGACGGCTCTCGCCATGCTCTCGTGGCGCCCCGGGCCGGGGCGGATCTTCGCGCTGGCCGCGGCCCTGGCGGCGACGGAATGGCTGCGCGGCCACATCTTCACGGGCTTTCCCTGGAACGCGCCGGGCTATGCGGTTGCGGGGCTTGCGCCCCTGTCGCAGCTCGCCGCCCTTGTGGGCGTCTACGGGCTGAGCCTGCTCGTCGTGCTGGTCGCGGCGACGCCCGCCCTTCTCGCCGACCGGCCGGCACGCGCCGTGCCGAGGATCTCCGTGGTTGTCGCCGCCATGCTGCTCGTCGCGGCCGGCTGGGCGTTCGGAGACCGTCGTCTCGCCGGCGCGCGCGACGGGGATGCCGGCGGGCCCATGCTGCGCATCGTCCAGCCCTCCATCCCCCAGAGCGACAAATGGAAGCCCGAGCTTCGCGCCGATATCTTCGCGCGCTATCTGGCGCTGTCGAACAAGCCGACCGCGCAGGCGCCGGGTGGCCTGCGGGATATCGACGTGCTGATCTGGCCGGAGAGCGCCATCCCCTTCCTGCTGGAGGAGCGGCCCGATGCCCTGCGCGCCGTGGCGTCGCTCCTGCCGGACGGTACGGTGCTGATCACGGGCGCGATCAGGCGCGAGGCGACCGGCACGGCGGTCGATGCGCGCTCGCGCCTCTATAACAGTGTCCTCGTGCTCGACGACGCGGCCTCGGTGCGCGGCCGCTACGACAAGTGGCATCTCGTGCCTTTCGGCGAGTATCTGCCATTCGAGCGCTGGCTCGAACCGCTGGGGTTCCGCCAGCTCGTCACGGTGCCCCTGAGCTTCTCCTTCGGCGAGGGCCCGGAGACGCTCGAAGTCGACGGCCTTCCCCCGGTCGGCCCGCTCATCTGCTACGAGGCGATCTTCCCGGGCCGGGTCGCCGACCCGGGACGGCGGCCGGGATGGCTGCTCAATGTCACCAACGATGCCTGGTTCGGGACCTCGATGGGTCCCTATCAGCACTTTGCTCAGGCGCGCTTTCGTGCCATAGAGGAGGGGCTTGCCCTGGTCCGTGCGGCCAATACGGGCATATCGGGTATCGTCGACCCCTATGGCCGGGTCGAACGGCGGCTCGGTCTCAATCAGACGGGAGTGATCGACGGTCCATTGCCCCGCGCGCTGGAGCCGACGGTCTATTCGCGAATCGGCGATTGGGGACTTCTGGCGCTGGTCATCGCGGCCTGGGCACTCGCCCGAGGGTTGCCGGCGCCGAACAGGAGAGAGCCGCCCACCCCTTCCAGGGTGGGTTAATTTAGCGATTACAAGGCGATAAGGATTGGTTAGTGAACTTGGATATCTTTGGTTTGCATCGCTTGAAAACCTATACTAGCTTACCTTTCGCCATCTGCTATACAATCGTGTCGTGTAAGCAATCAAACGTTTACAAACGCCTGCAGGGGGCGTCATAGTCAGACCGGGGGCGGTCGGTCTGAGGGGCAAGTATGGTCAAGAGGAATCCGAACCCTATTGATGTCCATGTCGGCAGTCGGGTGCGCATGCGCCGGATGTTGATCGGCATGAGTCAGGAAAGGCTGGGCGAACAGCTCGGGCTCACCTTCCAGCAGGTTCAGAAATACGAGAAGGGATCCAACCGCGTCAGCGCGAGCCGTCTCTACCAGATGGCCAAGATCCTTGGTGTGCCGGTCCAGTATTTCTTCGAGGGCCTGCCGCAGGAATCGGTCGGCAATTACGAGGCGGGCTTCGCGGAGAGCGCGGGCGAACCGACGATCATGAACTTTCTGACCAGCTCGGAAGGCCTCCAGCTCAACAAGGCCTTCACGCAGATTGCCGATGTTTCCGTGCGGCGCAAGGTCGTCGAGCTCGTCAGAGCGATCGCAGGCGACCGGCACGAACACGACTGACCGCCGGAAGCGGAGGCCGTACCCGGGTTCCGCTTGCGGTCTTGCCCCTGCCGTGCTTGGCGCTTGACCCGGTCCCCGTTCCTTGCCAGAACACCGTCGCTCCATCTGCGGCCTCGGGCGCTGGAGCCTGCCGTCTGCGCCCGCCGGGCCGCAGGGGCGGTCGGGTTCGAATTGACTTGAAACGGCATCCGGCCAGATCGGATAATTCGGCCTTGTTCGAGGGTCGGGGCGGCGCAGCCGCGTCCGACGGGACAGGACGGCGTTCCAGATGGTGGAGCGCTGCGGCCCGCCGGGCGGGGGACGCTCCGGGCGGCGTGTCGGTCAATTCGATGGAGCGGAGTCCCCCGTGGCAAGGAAAAGCTACCTGTTCACCAGCGAGTCGGTGGCCGAGGGCCATCCCGACAAGGTCTGCGACCGCATCTCCGACGCGGTCGTCGATGCCTATCTCGCGGTCGAGCCGCACGCGCATGTGGCCTGCGAGACCCTGACCACGACCAACCGCATCGTCATTGCCGGCGAGGTGCGCGGTCCGGAAACGATCACCAGGGACCACATCATCGACATCGCCCGCGCCTGCGTGCGCGATATCGGTTACGAGCAGGACGGCTTCCACTGGAAGACCGCCGAGGTCGATGTCTACCTGCATGCCCAGTCGGTCGATATCGCCAGGGGTGTCGATGCCGCCGGCAACAAGGACGAGGGCGCGGGCGACCAGGGCATCATGTTCGGCTTTGCCTGCCGCGAGACCGGTGTGCTGATGCCGGCGCCGATCTACTATTCCCACCAGATCCTGAAGAGCATGGCGGAGGCGCGCCATTCCGGCGCGCAGCCGGATCTCGGACCCGACGCGAAGAGCCAGGTGACGCTGCTCTACGAGAACGGCAAGCCGGTGCGCGCGGCCTCGGTGGTGGTGTCCACCCAGCATTCGCCGGATGTCACGATCGACGATGTGCGCGAGATCGTGCGCCCCTATGTGCTCGACGTTCTGCCCGAGGGCTGGATGTGCCCGGAGGAGGAATTCTATGTGAACCCGACCGGCCGTTTCGTGATCGGCGGGCCGGACGGCGATGCCGGGCTCACAGGGCGCAAGATCATCGTCGACACCTATGGCGGCGCGGCCCCCCATGGCGGCGGGGCCTTCTCCGGCAAGGACCCGACCAAGGTCGACCGGTCCGCGGCCTATGCCTGCCGGTATCTCGCCAAGAACGTCGTCGCCGCGGATCTGGCCGACAAGTGCACCATCCAGATCTCCTATGCCATCGGGGTGTCGAAGCCGCTGTCGCTCTATGTCGACACCCATGGCACGGGCCGGGTGGACGAGCAGAGGCTCGAAAGCGTGCTGTCCGAACTCGTCGACCTGTCGCCGCGCGGCATTCGCGAGCATCTCAAGCTCGACCGCCCGATCTATGCGCGCACGGCGGCCTACGGGCATTTCGGGCGCGAGCCGGAGCCCGATGGCGGGTTCTCCTGGGAGCGGATCGATCTGGTGGACGCGCTGCGCTCCGCATTCGGCTGAAGCGGGGCGGGATACGCGTCTTCCGCAGGCCGCAGTCCGATACGACGATGAGCAAGCCCATGACGACCAAGGCCCACGCCGCGCCGGGCAAACGCTCGCGCGGCCAGCTCTTCGGCCGGCGCAAGGGCCACAGGCTGCGCCCGCGCCAGCTCCGTCTGGTGGAGGAGACGCTGCCCGGTCTGCGCGTCTGTCTCGATGGCTTGCGGGCGCACGGCCCGGCGGCGCTGTTCGACCGGCCCGTGCGCGAGGTCTGGCTGGAGATCGGCTTCGGCGGCGGCGAGCATCTGGCCTGGCAGGCCGCGCACAATCGCGATATCGGCATGATCGGCGCGGAGCCCTTCGTCAATGGCGTGGCCAAGCTCCTCGCCTCCATCGAGGATGAGGAGCTCGGCAATATCCGCATCCACGACGACGACGCCCGCCCGCTGCTGGAGGCCCTCCCGGACAACAGCCTCGACCGCGTCTTCGTGCTGTTCCCGGACCCCTGGCCCAAGGCGCGCCACCGCAAGCGCCGCTTCGTCTCGCGCGAGACGGTCGGTGAGCTCCACCGCATCCTCAAGCCCGGCGGGACATTGCGCTTCGCCAGCGACATCGCCGACTATGTCCGCTGGACGCTCGCCCATATCCGCGCCCATGGCGGGTTCGACTGGATGGCGGAGCATCCCCGCGACTGGCGCGAGCGGCCCGAGGACTGGCCGGGCACGCGCTACGAGGCGAAGGCGCGCGCGGCGGGCCGGCGCTGCGCCTATCTGTCGTTCCGGCGCGTCTGACAGGGCCGTGGCGGCGGCGCGCCGGCCCCGCGAGCGGCCATGCCACTTGCGAATGTGCGCGGACGCGCTATATTGCAGGGGCAGTAGGTCATTCTCATAAGCACCGAGATGCCGGATATGCAGGCTGGCATGGTCGGATTGTGTGAGAGTGGGCCCCGGAGGGGTCCGCTTTTTTTGTTATTGGAAGGTGTGGCAAGACGCGAAAGCCATGTCGGAACGTGGGATGGATGAGCGGCTCGCCCGCGAGGAGGGGCCCGCCCGGATCGTCGCGGGGCTCGTTGAGCCCGTGATCGAGGATATGGGCTACAGGCTGGTGCGCGTGCGCGTCACCGGGGAGAACGGTGCCACGCTGCAGATCATGGCCGAGCGGCCCGACGGCACGATGACCATCGACGATTGCGAGACGGTCAGCCGTGCGGTCTCCCCGCTCCTGGACGTCGAGGACCCCATGCCCGGCGAATACATGCTGGAAGTGTCCTCGCCCGGCATCGACCGGCCGCTGGTCCGGCTGGAGGATTTCGACCGCTGGTCCGGCCATCAGGCGCGGATCGAGCTCGTCGCCGGGCTCGAGGGCCGCCGCCGGTTCCGCGGTGTTCTCCTCGGCACGGAGGCGGACGATGGCGCGGTGACGCTTCGGCTGGACGAGGATGGCGAGACCGTTTCGCTTGCCTTTGGCGACATTGCGGAGGCGCGGCTCGTGATGACGGATGCTTTGATCAAGGAGTCCCTGGCGCGCGGTATGCATGGGGACGATCGGAACTAGACGGCAATCCGGAGGCTGCCGGCCCCGGGGCCACGACATGGCTGGAGTTCAGATGCGATGACGGAAACAGCGGTTAGCGCGAACAGGCTTGAGCTGCTGCAGATTGCCGACGCGGTGGCGCGCGAGAAATCGATCGACAAGGAGGTCGTTCTCCAGGCGATGGAGGATGCCATCCAGCGTGCCGCGCGCTCGCGCTACGGCAGCGAGAACGAGATCCGCGCCGAGATCGATCCCAAGACCGGCGAGATGCGGCTGGCCCGCCTCCTGGAGGTGGTCGAGGAGGTGGAGAACGAGCACACCCAGATCAGCCTGGCCGATGCCCGCCACCGCAATCCGGCCGCCCGGATGGGCGATTTCATCTCCGAGGAGCTGCCGCCCATCGACTTCGGCCGGATCGCGGCGCAGAACGCCAAGCAGGTGATCGTCCAGAAGGTCCGCGAGGCCGAGCGCGAGCGCCAGTTCGAGGAATACAAGGACCGCATCGGCGACGTCATCCACGGCGTGGTCAAGCGCGTGGAATACGGCAATGTCATCGCCGATCTCGGGCGCGCGGAGGCCATCATGCGGCGCGACGAGGCGCTGCCGCGCGAGACCTTCCGCAATGGCGACCGGATCCGCGCCTATATCTTCGACGTCCGCCGCGAGCAGCGCGGGCCGCAGATCTTCCTGTCGCGCACCCGGCCGGAATTCATGGCCAGGCTGTTCGCCCAGGAGGTTCCGGAGGTCTACGACAATATCGTGGAGATCGTCTCGGTGGCGCGCGATCCCGGCAGCCGCGCGAAGATCGCGGTGCGCTCCAAGGATTCCTCCATCGATCCCGTGGGCGCCTGCGTCGGCATGCGCGGCAGCCGCGTCCAGGCGGTGGTCAACGAACTCCAGGGCGAGAAGATCGACATCATCCCGTGGTCGCCGGACGCCGCGACCTTCATCGTCAACGCGCTGGCGCCCGCGGAGGTCGCCAAGGTGGTGCTGGACGAGGATGCCGAGCGCATCGAGGTCGTGGTGCCCGACGACCAGCTCTCGCTGGCCATCGGCCGGCGCGGCCAGAATGTCCGCCTCGCCTCGCAGCTCACCGGCTGGGATATCGACATCCTGACGGAAGCGGAGGAATCGGAGCGCCGCCAGAAGGAGTTCGCCGAGCGCACCCAGACCTTCATGGACGCGCTCGACGTCGACGAGATGCTCGCCCAGCTCCTCGCCTCGGAGGGTTTCGACTCCGTGGAGGAGGTCGCCTATGTGGCGCTCGAGGACATCGCCGAGATCGAGGGCTTCGACGAGGGCATGGCCCAGGAGCTCCAGATGCGCGCGCGCGAGCATCTGGAGAAGGTGGCCGCCGAGCAGGAGGCTCGCCGCAAGGAACTCGGCGTCGAGGACGAGCTCGCCGAGATCGAGGGCATCACGCCGGCCATGATGGTCGCGCTCGGCGAGGACGACGTGAAGACGGTGGAGGATCTCGCCGGCTGCGCGACCGACGAGCTGGTCGGCTGGGTCGAGCGCCGCAAGGGCGAGGACAATGTCCGTCATCCCGGCGCGCTTTCCGCGCTGGACGTCAGTGCGGCCGAGGCGGAGGCCATGATCATGGCGGCCCGTGTCAAGGTGGGCTGGATCACGCCGGAGGAGGCGGAGCCCGACGCGGAGCTCGCCGATGAGGAAGTGGGAGAGAGTGAGAGCGAAACAGGCGATAGCGGGGAGGCCGGCAATCCCGACCAGTGACACCGGACGGGACGAGGCCACCCGGGCCGACGGGACCGAGACACGGGCCAATGGCCGCACGTGTATCGTAACGCGTGAGGTCAAGCCGGCCGAGGCGATGATTCGCTTCGTCCTGTCGCCGGATGGTATGGTCGTGCCCGACCTCAAGCGCGAGCTGCCGGGACGCGGTGTCTGGGTCAGCGCGCGCGCCGACATGGTGGCCGCCGCCGCCGGCAAGGGGCGCTTTGCCCGGGGCTTCCGCCGCCCGGTCGAGGTGATGCCCGATCTGGCCGGGACCGTGGGACGGCTGCTTTGCGAGCGGGCGCTCGGCTATCTGAGTCTCGCCAATCGCGCCGGCCTCGTCGTCGCCGGGTTCGGAAAGGTTTCCGACGCCATCGCGGCCGGCACCGTCAAGGTGCTCGTGGAGGCGCGCGACGGCGCGCCGGACGGGCGCCGCAAACTCATGGGGCGGGTTCGCGCGCGCCCCGAAAACACGATCGAGCATGCCGACATGTTCGATTCGGCCCAAATCAGTTTGGCATTGGGCCGCGCAAATGTGATACATGCTGCCATCAGTGCGGACGGGCTGACCGAGGCGTTTCTGGCCGCGGCCCGGAAATTCGAAGCCTATTGGCAGGAAACCGCAAACTCTAGCTGCGCTGCAGGATCCGTTTAGGAATGAGCGAAACGAAGGACACCAACGACCGCAGGACCTCTCAGGGGGGGCGCACGCTTTCTGTGCGCCGGACCGTCGAGCAGGGACGCGTGCGCCAGAATTTCTCCCATGGCCGCTCCAAGCAGGTGGTCGTGGAGAAGAAGCGCAAGCGCATGGTCGCACAGCCCGGCAAGGGCTCGGACGCCGGCTCGCAGGACACCGCGCAGGCGCCAGAGACCGAAGCCCCGGTCGAGCGCCCGCGCGAGCCCGTCCGGCGCGAGCCCGTCTCCCCGCCGAGCGGTCCGCGCTCCGGTGTGGTCTTGCGCACGCTGACGGACGAGGAACGCGACGCCCGCGGTCGCGCGCTCGCCGAGGCCCGCCAGCGCGAGATCGAGGAGCGCGAGCGCGCCGAGCAGGAAGCCCAGCGCCGCGCCGAGGAAGAGCGCCAGCGCCGCGAGCGCGAGGCCGCTGAGGCGAAGGCCGCCGAGGAAGAGGCCCGCCGCGTCGCCGAGGAAGAGGCGAAGGCCGCCGAGGAGGCCGCGAAGGCCAAGGAGGCCGGCGCCGAGGAGAGCGGCGGCAAGGCCGCAGAGGCGGAACAGCCGGCCGAGGCTGCCGCCGCCGGGCCGGGCGCTGCGCCCGACGGTGCGCCGGGGCGCGACGACAAGTCCGTGCCGCGCCGCGCCACCACGCCGCGCCGCGAGGACAAGACGCCGCCGCGCACCAAGAGCGAGCCGGAACGCCGCCGCGGCAAGCTGACCATTACCAAGGCGCTCGAGGGCGACGAGGCGCGCGAGCGCTCGCTTGCCTCCATCCGCCGCCGCCAGGAGCGTCAGAAGAAGCAGTCCGCCGCGATGCAGCAGTCGCGCGAGAAAATCTCGCGCGAGGTCGTCGTCCCCGAGGCGATCACGATCCAGGAGCTCGCCAACCGCATGGCAGAGCGCGCCGTCGATGTCATCAAGCTCCTGATGAAGCAGGGGCAGATGCTCAAGATCAACGACGTCATCGACGCCGACACCGCCGAGATCATCGCCGAGGAGATGGGCCACCGGGTCAAGCGCGTGTCGGAGGCCGATGTCGAGATGGGGCTCATGGGCGACGAGGACGCGCCGGACGACATGGTGTCCCGCGCGCCGGTCGTCACCGTCATGGGCCATGTCGACCACGGCAAGACCTCGCTGCTCGACGCGATCCGCAAGGCCGACGTCGTGACCGGCGAGGCCGGCGGCATCACCCAGCATATCGGTGCCTATCAGGTCGAGACGCCGGGCGGTACGGTCACCTTCGTCGACACGCCGGGTCACGAGGCCTTCACGGCCATGCGTGCGCGCGGTGCCAAGGTGACGGATCTCGTCGTGCTCGTGGTGGCCGCCGATGACGGCGTCATGCCCCAGACCGTGGAGGCCATCAACCACGCCCGCGCGGCGGAGGTTCCGATCATCGTGGCGATCAACAAGATCGACAAGCCCGATGCCGATCCCCAGCGTGTGCGCACCGAGCTGCTCCAGCACGAGATCGTGGTGGAGAGCATGGGCGGCGACACGCTCGAGGTCGAGGTCTCCGCGGCCAAGCGCACCAATCTCGACAAGCTGCTGGACGCGATCCTGCTGCAGTCGGAGATCCTGGAGCTCAAGGCCAATCCGGACCGCCCCGCCGACGGCGTCGTGGTCGAGGCCCAGCTCGACAAGGGCCGCGGCCCCGTGGCGACCGTGCTCATCCAGCGCGGCACGCTCAATGTCGGCGACATCTTCGTGGCCGGCTCCGCCTGGGGGCGCGTGCGCGCGCTCATCAACGACCGCGGCAGCAATGTGGACAATGCCGGCCCCTCCGTGCCGGTCGAGGTCCTCGGGCTGCACTCCACGCCGGAGGCCGGCGACCAGTTCGTCGTGGTCGACTCCGAACAGCGTGCCCGCGAGATCACCGACTACCGCGAGCGCAAGCGCCGCGAGCTGAAGGGGGCGCCGTCATCCGCGCGCGCCTCGCTCGAGCAGATGATGAGCCAGCTCAAGGAGGGCGCCCGCAAGGAGGTGCCGGTGCTCATCAAGGCCGATGTGCAGGGGTCGGCGGAAGCGATCGTCCAGGCTCTGGAGAAGCTCGGCAACGAGGAGGTCCACGCCCAGGTCGTGCTCTATGGCGTCGGCGGCATCTCCGAATCCGACGTGACGCTGGCCTCCGCCTCGAACGCGGTGATCCTCGGCTTCAATGTGCGTGCCAACAAGCAGGCGCGCGAGGCGGCCGACCAGTCCGGCATCGAGGTGCGCTACTACAACGTCATCTACGATCTCGTGGACGACGTGAAGGCGGTCATGGAAGGCCTGCTCGCCCCGACGGTGCGCGAGGAGTTCCTCGGCAATGCCGAGGTGCTGGAGGTCTTCTCGGTCTCCAAGGTCGGCAAGGTCGCCGGCTGCCGCGTCACCGACGGCACCGTGCAGCGCGGCGCCAAGGTGCGGCTCATCCGCGACAATGTCGTCATCCACGAGGGCACGCTCTCGACCCTCAAGCGCTTCAAGGACGAGGTTCGCGAAGTCGTGGCCGGCCAGGAGTGCGGCATGGCGTTCGAGAACTATCAGGACATGCGTCCCGGCGACGTCGTGGAATGCTACAATGTCGAGGAGGTCGCCCGCACGCTCGACTGATCGGGCGGAGGGGCAGGCCCCCGGGGCTCGCCGATCGATCCTCCCTCTCCCCGCATGACGGCATGTGCGGAGAGGGATGGAGATCGGCCTGTTTCGCATTATCGGAACGGTTTTGATCCATGCGCCAGGCAAAGGCACCCAGCCAGCGGCAGTTGCGCGTCGGCGAGCTGATCCGCCACGCGCTCGCCGATATCCTCAATCGCGGCGAGGTGAGCGATCCCGATCTCGACGGGCGCGCGATCACCGTTCTCGAGGTCGCCATGACCCCGGATCTCAAGCACGCGACGGCCTATGTCCGCCCGCTGGTCGACGCCGACGGCGAGGCGGTGATGGCCGGGCTCGACCGCAGCCGCAAGCGGTTCCGGTCCGCGCTCGCCCCCAGGGTGAGGCTCAAGTTTCTCCCCGACCTGAGATTCAAGCGCGACACGTCCCTCGATTATGCCCGCAAGGTCGACGCGATCCTGGCCCGTCCGGATGTCGCGCGCGATCTCGACGCCGGCGAGGACTGACCTTCAGGAGTGACTGGACATGGCGCGCAGGCGCAAGGGCGATCCCGTGAATGGATGGGTTGTTCTCGACAAGCCCGTCGGCACGACCTCGACGCGGGCCGTGGCAATGGTGAAGCGCATGTTCAATGCGCAGAAGGCGGGCCATGCCGGCACACTCGATCCGCTCGCCACGGGCATCCTCCCCGTCGCGCTCGGCGAGGCGACCAAGACCGTGCAGTTCGCCATGGAGGGCGAGAAGATCTACCGCTTCACCGTGGAGTGGGGAACGGAGACCGACACCGACGACGCGGAGGGCGAGGCGGTGGAGGAGAGCGCGGAACGCCCGTCCAGGGCCGGGATCGAGGCGCTCCTGCCGTCCTTTACCGGCACCATCATGCAGGTTCCTCCGCAATATTCCGCGATCAAGGTGGATGGCGAGCGCGCCTACGACCTCGCGCGCGACGGCGAGGAGGTCGCGCTGGAGGCCCGCCCCGTGGAGATCGACCGGCTGGAGCTGGTCGACATGCCGGACGGCGACCATGCGGTTTTCGAGACCGAATGCGGGCGGGGCACCTATGTGCGTGCGCTCGCCCGCGACATGGGCCGCGCGCTCGGCTGCCTCGGCCATGTCCAGGCCCTGCGCCGGATCCGGGTCGGGCCGTTCGACGAAGACGATGCGATTTCTCTGGAAGAACTGGAGGAATTGAGCCATAAAGACGCGGGGCCAGAGGCCCTGATGGACGTTCTTCGTCCTGTCGAGACCGCGCTGGACGACATCCCGGCGCTGGCCGTCGACAGTACGGAGGCGGCTCGCCTCAAGAGAGGCCAGCCTGTCATCATGCGCGGACGGGACGCGCCTGTTCTCCAAGGCACCATACTTGTCGAGCACCGGGGAATGCCGGTCGCCCTGGCAGAGGTGTCGCAGGGGGCGCTGAAGCCGAAGCGTGTGTTCAACATGACCTGACACGGACGTCGGGTCGCGAAAGTGATCTGAAGGAGTAGAACGGACGATGTCGATTACGCAGGAACGCAAGCGCGAGCTTATCGGCGAATATGCCACCGGCACCAACGATACGGGCTCGCCCGAGGTCCAGGTCGCGATCCTCACCGAGCGGATCCGGAACCTGACCGAGCATTTCCAGACGCACAAGAAGGACAACCATTCCCGCCGCGGCCTGCTCAAGCTGGTCAGCCAGCGCCGCAAGCTGCTCGACTATGTCAAGGTGCGCGACGTGGAACGTTACCGGGCCCTGATCCAGCGGCTGGGTATCCGCCGCTAGACCGAAAGGTCGGCCGGGGCGCGGCAGCGCGCCCCCCGGGGCCCCTGCGTCAGGCAGCGGGCTCCATGACCCCCTGAACGTCGGCAATGGGGCCGGCGTTCACCCGGCCCATCGGGGGTGCCGCCTCATGGTGTGGATGACGCAGGCGAAGGTGGCGAAGGGCTCCAAGGAAGGTTTTAGACATGTTTGATATCCATACCGAGGAAATCGAGTGGGGCGGCCGCCCGCTCAAGCTTGAAACCGGGCGGATCGCCCGCCAGGCCGACGGTGCGGTGATGGTGACCTATGGCGAGACGACGGTTCTTGCCACCGCGGTCGCCGAGCGCACGCCGAAGACCGGCATCGATTTCTTCCCGCTGACCGTGAACTACCAGGAAAAGACCTACGCCGCCGGCAAGATTCCCGGTGGCTTTTTCAAACGCGAAGGGCGCCCGACGGAGAAGGAGACCCTGGTCTCCCGCCTGATCGACCGGCCGATCCGCCCGCTCTTCGCCAAGGGCTTCAAGTGCGAGACGCAGGTCATCGCGACCGTGCTCTCCCACGACATGGAGAACGACCCCGACATCGTCGCCATGGTGGCGGCGTCGGCCGCGCTGACCCTGTCCGGCATCCCGTTCCTGGGGCCGATCGGTGCCGCGCGCGTCGGCTTCGTCGATGGCGAGTATGTGCTCAATCCGACGCTCGACGAGATAGACGATACCAAGCTCGACCTCGTCGTGGCCGGCACGGGCGAGGCCGTTCTCATGGTGGAATCGGAGGCTCATGAGCTTTCCGAGGACGACATGCTCGGCGCCGTGATGTTCGGGCACAAGAACTTCCAGCCGGTGCTGGAGGCCATTATCCGCCTGGCGGAGAAGGCCGCGCGCGAGCCGCGCGACATCGAGATTCCCGACAACAGCGAGCTCGTCGCCAGGGTGAAGGAGATCGCCGCCGACGATCTCTCCGCCGCCTACAAGATCGTCGACAAGATGGAGCGTCGCGACGCTGTCGACGCGGCCAAGGAGAAGGTCCTTGCCGCGCTGTGTCCGGAAGGCGCGGAGGATGCTCCGGACCCGGTCGCAGTCGGCGGTGCCTTCAAGACGCTCGAGAAGGAGATCGTGCGCGGCGGCATCCTCGACACCGGCAACCGGATCGACGGGCGCACGCTGACCGATGTCCGCCCGATCGTGGCGGAGGTTGGCGTCGTGCCGCGGGCCCATGGCACGGCCCTGTTCACGCGCGGCGAGACGCAGGCTCTGGTGTTCACCACGCTCGGCACGGGCGAGGACGAGCAGTTCGTGGACGCGCTGGAAGGCACCTACAAGGAGCGCTTCCTTCTCCACTACAACTTCCCGCCCTTCTCGGTCGGCGAGACGGGCCGCGTCGGCTTCACCGGCCGCCGCGAGGTGGGCCACGGCAAGCTTGCCTGGCGCGCCATCCGCCCGGTCCTGCCCGGCGGCGACCAGTTCCCCTACACGATCCGCGTGGTCTCCGAGATCACCGAGTCGAACGGCTCGTCCTCCATGGCGACCGTGTGCGGTACCTCGCTCGCGCTGATGGATGCGGGCGTCCCGCTCACCCGTCCGGTGGCCGGCATCGCCATGGGGCTGATCAAGGAGGACGATCGCTTTGCCGTCCTCTCCGACATCCTGGGCGACGAGGACCATCTCGGCGACATGGACTTCAAGGTCGCCGGCACGGGCGACGGCGTGACCTCGCTGCAGATGGACATCAAGATCGCGGGCATCACCGAGGAGATCATGCGCCAGGCCCTGCATCAGGCCAGGGACGGGCGCTTGCACATTCTCGGCGAGATGTCGAAGGCGCTCGAGGAGGCCCGTCCGGGCCTCGGCGAGTACGCGCCCCGCATCGAGGTGATGAACATCCCCGTCGACAAGATCCGCGACGTGATCGGCACGGGCGGCAAGGTCATCCGCGAGATCGTGGAGAAGACCGGTGCCAAGATCGACATCGCCGACGACGGCACGATCAAGATCGCGTCCTCCAGCGGCGATGCCATCGAGGCGGCGATGAAGTGGATCAAGTCCATCACGTCGGAGCCCGAGGTCGGAGAGATCTACGAGGGCACGGTCGTCAAGGTCGTCGATTTCGGCGCCTTCGTGAACTTCTTCGGCCCGAAGGACGGTCTCGTCCACATCTCCGAGCTCAATGACGGCCGGCCGAAGACGGTGAGCGAGGTCGTCAAGGAAGGCGACAAGGTCAAGGTCAAGCTCCTGGGCTTCGATCCCCGCGGCAAGGTCCGCCTGTCGATGAAGGCCGTCGATCAGGAGACCGGCGAGGACCTCTCCGCCAAGGAGAAGGAAGCCGGCTGACCGGTCTTCCAGAACCACTCACGCAACGGAAAGGCGTGCCCTCGAGCGGCACGCCTTTTTGTTTTCGGGGCGATGTCAGTCGGCCAGCTCCGCGGCCAGCCAGTCGAGCAGCGATTGCGTCTGCGCGCGCATGGCGGTGCGGGTGCCCCTGAAGACGGAAATCTCCGCCGGCCGCTCGACCGTTTCGCGGCACGGCCGGACGAGCTTGCCCTCCGCGACCATGCCCTCCACCGTGCGCCGCCAGCCGAGCGCGATGCCCTGTCCCGCGACCGCGGCCTGGAGCACGAGCGGGAAGCTGTCGAAGTCGCGCGTGCGCGCGCCCGGCCGGATGTCGGAGCCGATGGCGGCGAACCAGCCGTCCCAGTCGAGCCAGTCCTGCGGCACCACCCGGTGGGAGAGGAGGGGATAGGCGGCGAGGTCTTCGGGCCTCAGGGGAAGAGATGCGGTCGCCACGAGCCGCGGCGAGCAGACCGGGAAGATCCCGTCGCTTGCGGTGAAGGCGAGCCGGGCCGACCCGGACGCCCGGCCCGATGTCTGGATGGCGACATCGTAGGCCTCGCCCGCCTCGGTCAGCGGCTTGAGCGAGGAGACGACGCGCAGCTCGATATCGGGATGGGCCTCGTGAAACCGCGAGAGCCTGGGCATGAGCCAGTAGAAGGCCTCGCAGAGCTGGCACAGCAGGACGAGCTCCCCGCCGGCGGCGGTCCCGCGCAGCCGGGCGGCTTCCGCCGCCATGTCGCCGAGCGCCGCACTCACGATGCGCCCGAAGCGGCGGCCCTCCTCGGTCAGGAAGACCGCACGGTTGCGCCGCTCGAAAAGGGTCTTGCCGAGATCCCGCTCGAGCAGTCGGACCTGCTTGCTCACCGCCGCCTGGGTCAGCCCCAGCTCTTCGGCGGCGGCTGTGAAGCTCTCCAGCCGGGCGGCGGCCTCGAAGGCCTTGAGGCTGGATAGGGGCGGCAGGGCCTGTCCGATACGATTCATAACCTATACTCATGTGTTGCGCGCCGACAAGTCGCTTTTATTGCCGCATGCCATCTGTTTTGTAAAACCCCATGGAACAGGAAGTCTCCATGGGCGCCGGTCGGGATCCGGCCCGGGGCCGGCTCGTGCAGGGCATTCTGGCGATTGTCGGGGCGGTCTTCCTGCTGTCGCTCTCCGATTCCATCGTCAAGCTGGCAAGCGACCGCCTTCCCGTCGCCCAGCTTCTTCTGGTGCGCTCGGTGCTCGCCGCGATCGCGATCCTCGCGATCGCGCGCCTCTGGCGGCGCCGGATCCCGCTGCGCCTGGACCGGCCGGGCGCGGTCGGCCTGCGCAGCCTGTGCCTGACGATCATGTGGGGCTGCTACTATGCGGCCCTGCCGACCATGCCCTTCGCGCTGGCGGCGGCGGCGCTCTATACAGCGCCCATGTGGATGGCAATCCTGTTCCGTATCCTTCTGGGCGAGCCGGTGGGCTGGCGCCGCTGGGGTGCGATCGCCATCGGGCTTGCGGGCGTCGGTCTGGTCCTGCGCCCCGATGCGGCCGCCCTCGCCCCGGTGAGCGTCCTGCCCTTCGCGGCGGCGTTCTGCTATGCGCTCGCCGCGGTCGTCACTTGGAGCCGGTGCGGCGGGGAGGCACCGCTCGCAATGGCGTTGAACCTCAATCTCGGGCTTGCGGGCGCCGGGGCGCTGGGTGTCCTGTGGCCGGCGGTCTCCGGCTTGGGGCTCGGCGCACCGGGCGCAGGGAGCGCCGCGTGGATGCCGCTCGACGCCGGAAGCTGGGCGCTCCTCGGCCTTCTGGCAGTCTTCATGGTCGTGATTGCCACGGCGGTGGCGAGAGCCTATCAGCTCGCGCCCGCGCCCGTGGTGGGCATGTTCGACAATGCCTATCTGGTCTTCGCGGCCCTGTGGAGCGCGCTGCTGATCGGCGACTTCCCCGATTTTCGCGGCCTTGCGGGCATGGTTCTGATCGGGCTGGCCGCCATGCTGAGCGCCCTTCCGGGCCGCCGGGCACCGGCCGCCTGAGGCGGGTGGGCCCGCCGCTTGCGGCCTGGATCACTGCGCGGCGTCGCGCAGGTTCCCGTTGCCGTTCTCCTCCTCCACGGCCTCGCGCTTGATCTCGTCGGGCTGGGGCATGGAGATGGTGTTGTAGCCGGAATCCACGTAATGGATCTCTCCGGTCACGCCGGAGGCGAGATCGGAGAGCAGGTAGAGCGCGGCGCCGCCGACATCGTCTATGGTCACGGTGCGGCGCAGCGGGGAATGCTTCTTCTGATAGTTGAACATGACGCGCGCATCGGCGACGCCGGAGCCGGCGAGCGTGCGCACGGGGCCTGCCGAAATGGCGTTCACGCGGATGTTCTGTCCGCCGAAATCGGTCGCGAGATAGCGCACGCTCGCCTCGAGCGCGGCCTTGGCGACACCCATCACATTGTAGTTCGGCATGACGCGCATCGAGCCGCCATAGGTCAGCGTCAGGAAGGCGCCGCCCTCCGGCATCAGCGCCACGGCCCGGCGGGCGACCTCCGTGAAGGAGAAGCACGAGATGACCATGGTGCGCACGAAGTTCTCGCGCGTCGTGTTGGCGTAGCGGCCCTTCAGTTCGCTCTTGTCGGAATAGGCGATGGCATGAACCACGAAGTCCAGCGAGCCCCATTGGCGCTCGATCTCGGCGAACAGCGCGTCGAGACTGTCGGGGTCCTCCACGTCACAGGGCAGGACCATCGCGCTGCCGAGCGACTCCGCCAGCGGCTTGACCCGGCGGCCGAACTGCTCGCCCTGATAGGTGAAGGCCAGCTCGGCGCCCTGCTCGGCGAGCGCGCGCGCAATGCCCCAGGCGATGGAATGGTCATTGGCGACGCCCATGATGAGACCGCGCTTGCCGCTCATAAGGCCTTTGCCCGCCGTCTGAACCGTGGTTGTCATATTATCGTTCCTCTTGAGATCCCCTTCGGCCCCGCGCGGTTCTCGTGGGAGGGGTCAGGCGTCATAACGCTGGAAGACGAGCGAGGCATTGGTGCCCCCGAAGCCGAAGCTGTTCGACAGCACGACATTGATGTCGGCATTGTCCATGCGCTCGCGCACGATGGGCATGTCGGCGAATTCCGGATCGAGCTCCTCGATATGGGCGCTCTCGCACACGAACCCGTTGCGCATCATGAGGATGGAATAGATCGCCTCCTGCACGCCGGCCGCGCCGAGCGAGTGGCCGGTCAGCGACTTGGTGGCCGAGATCGGCGGGATCTTGCTGCCGAACACCTCGCGGATCGCCTCGATCTCGCGGGTATCGCCGATCGGCGTCGATGTGGCGTGCGGGTTGATGTAATCGATGGGCTCGCCCACGGTCTGCAGCGCCTGACGCATGCAGCGCACCGCACCTTCGCCGGAGGGCTGGACCATGTCGTAACCGTCCGAGGTCGCGCCGTAGCCGGTGAGCTCGGCATAGATCTTCGCGCCGCGCGCCCTGGCGTGCTCGAGCTCCTCCAGCACCACGACGCCGCCGCCGCCGGCGATCACGAAGCCGTCGCGATTGACGTCATAGGCGCGCGAGGCGGTGCCGGGCTGGTCGTTGAAGTGGGTCGACATCGCGCCCATGGCGTCGAACAGGACGGACAGGGTCCAGTCCAGTTCCTCGCCGCCGCCGGCGAAGACGATATCCTGCTTGCCCCACTGGATGAGCTCCGCGCCGTTGCCGATGCAATGGGCGGAGGTGGAGCAGGCCGACGAGATGGAATAGCTGACGCCGCGAATGCCGAAGGGCACCGACAGGGTTGCGGAATTGGTGCTCGACATGGCGGCGGGAACCGCGAAGGGCCCGACCCGTCGCGGCCCCTTCTCGCGGGTCGTGTCCGCGGCCTGCACGATGGTGCGAGTCGACGGGCCGCCGGAGCCCATGATCATGCCGGTCCGCTCGTTCTTGACGTCGCTCTCCTCCAGGCCCGCATCCTGCACCGCCTGGGTCATGGCGACGTAGTTCCAGGCCGCGCCGTCGCCCATGAAGCGGCGCACGCGGCGGTCGACCGCGCTTTCGAGATCGAGGGACGGGGCGCCGTGGACCTGGCACCTGAAGCCGAGGCGCTCATAATCGTCCGCCTTCACGATGCCGGACTTCGCCTCGCGCAGGGAGGACAGCACCTCCTGGGCATTGTTCCCGATGCTGGATACGATTCCGATGCCTGTAACGACCACGCGCCTCACGGGCTGAACCTTTCTTCATCTCGCTGGTGGGCGTCTTCCGGACGGTCTTACGCCTGGTTCGGCAGAAAGAGCCCGACTCTCAAATCGTTTGCCGTGTAGATCGTCTCTCCGTCGGCCTTTAGCAACCCGTCGGCAATGCCGAGGGTGAGCTTGCGCTGCATGACCCTCTTGAGATTGACGACATATTCGACCTTTTTCACGGTCGGCACGACCATGCCGGAGAACTTGACCTCGCCGACGCTGAGCGCGCGGCCCTTGCCGGGCGCGCCGAGCCAGCCGAGGAAGAAGCCGAGAAGCTGCCACAGCGCGTCGAGCCCCAGGCAGCCCGGCATGACCGGGTCGCCGAGGAAATGGCAGGGGAAGAACCACAGGTCGCGCTTGATGTCGAGCTCGGCCACGATCTGGCCCTTGCCGTATTCGCCGCCGGTCTCGGAAATGTGCGAGATCCGGTCGAACATCAGCATCGGCGGCAGGGGAAGCTGGGCATTGCCCTCGCCGAACAGCTCGCCGCGAGCACATGCGAGAAGGTCATCATAGCCGTAGCTCGATTTGCGCTTGAACATCTCCAGCCTGTGTCCATTCCTCGAAACGATTGCCACCCCTAGCGCCAAGGCCGGGATTCCGCGCGAATGACGGGCAATATCCGGGCGGCAGCCCGCCTGATCTGCTCGCTTCCTACCATACTGGTTCTCTCACCGAAAGCCTTTCACCATCCCATAATGCCGCTTCCCGTTGCATCTGGCGAAAAGTCGCTTGCCCTATACGCTGTCGAGTGGTAATTGCGAAGCGTTCGCATCAATCGTATGTTGCAACCGTGTGAATGTCCTTTGCTGAGGAGCCCGTGAGGGTTTTTTAGTATGATGGAGCCTGTGAACGGGGCATCGAAAGTGAAAGTCATCGAAAGACTCCGCAGCGCCGGCCTGCGTCCGACACGCCAACGCGTCGCGCTGGCCGACCTCCTGTTCCGCGAGGGCGACCGGCATGTGACGGCCGAGCAACTGCACGAGGAGGCCGTCCGCGCCCACGTGCCCGTGTCGCTCGCGACCGTGTACAACACGCTCAACCAGTTCACGCGGGCGGGCCTTCTGCGCGAGGTCGCGATCGACGGCGCGAAGACCTATTTCGACACCAACACGTCGAACCACTACCATTTCTTCATGGAAGAGACGGGAGATCTGGTGGATATCGAGTCCGACGCGCTGAAGGTCGTGGGCCTTCCCGAGACGCCAAACGGCACGCGCATCAGCCGGATCGACGTGATCGTCCGCCTGTCCGACCAGTAATGAGCCGCGATCTGGCGGCGTCCCTACAGCAGGGATCGTGAACGGTCCTGGGCCCGAACCGGTTCAGGGCCGTTGGTCTTTGCGCATGGGCGGCGGCTGGAAGAGAGGTCAGTCGATCCGTTCGCCCGGATAGACACCCCAGAGCATGGTCTGCTTGATCCAGCCGTCATAGCCGGACACGGTGATCTCGCACCATTCCCCGGTGCAGTCCACGACATCGCCGACCACGCCCGTCTCGAGGCGGGCCACGGTGGCGGACCGGTCGTTGGGCTCGCTGTGCAGCTCGAGCGTGCCGTCCTTGCGCCAGGGGGTGACAAGCGCCGTACGCCGCCCGGTCAGCAGGCTGTGATAGACCCAGCCCTCCTCGCCCTCGCTGTCGCGCACCCGGCGCCAGTGGTCGTATTCGGCGATGATCTCCACGGGCAGGCCCTTGCGCGCGAAGACCCAGGAAACCTGATGGGCAGTGCTCGGCCCCCGGCGGACATTCACGCGGTCGGTCTTGAGGCTGACGAAGCGGGGCAGGGGCAGGCCGCTCGGCCCGGTATTGCCGCTCGGCAGCGGGGTAACCGCCGCGGTCTGCAGATCGTCGCTCCCGGCCGTCGCCGTGTCGCGGGACGACAGCAGCGCCGTCGCGACCGCGGCGACTATGGCCATGGCGACCATGGCAAGAGCGACGGTTTTCATGCGTGTACGCCCGATTCCCCTGAACCGCATCGGAGTGTCATCCCGGAATCCCGCTGACCGCGGACATCTCGCCCGGCCGGTCTTGAACGATGTCCTGTCGCTAGGGCCGATTCGCGTCGGTCCCCGTTGCGAGTCGGCCAGCTGAGAGTTTACACAAGCCCGCCTCCGACTTAAAGAGTGGGCCTTGCACGCAATAGCAGCCTTGCGGTTAATGGCAGCTGAATCGGGTCCGGACAGGGGAGCTCACATGGCGAAACGCAAACCGCTCGTGATCGTTACGCGCAGACTGCCCGACGTGGTGGAGACCCGCATGCGCGAGCTTTTCGACGCGCAGCTCAATCTCGAGGACCGCGCCATGACGCAGGCCGAGCTGATCGAGGCGGTCGGCAAGGCGGAGATTCTCGTGCCCACCGTGACCGACCGGATCGACAAGGCGGTGCTCGCCCAGGCCGGCCCGCAGCTCAAGCTGATCGCTAATTTCGGCACCGGCGTCGACAATATCGACGTGGAGACTGCGACCAATCGCGGCATCATCGTCACCAACACGCCGGGCGTCCTGACCGAGGACACCGCCGACATGACCATGGCGCTGGTGCTCGCTGTCGCCCGCCGGCTGACCGAGGGCGCGGCGATCATCTCCGATGGCAAGGACTGGGGCGGCTGGTCGCCGACCTGGATGCTCGGCCACCGCATCTACGGCAAGCGGCTCGGCATTATCGGCATGGGGCGCATCGGCCAGGCCGTCGCCCGCCGCGCCAAGGCCTTCGGCCTGCAGATCCACTACCACAATCGCCGCCCGGTCAATCCGCGCATCGAGGACGAGCTGGAGGCGACCTACTGGGAGAGCCTCGACCAGATGCTCGCCCGCATGGACATCATCTCGGTGAACTGCCCGCACACGCCGGCGACCTACCACCTGCTCAATGCCCGCCGGCTCAAGCTGATGAAGCCCGAGGCGATCATCGTGAACACCTCGCGCGGCGAGGTGATCGACGAGAATGCGCTTGCCCGCATGCTCGAGGCGAACGAGCTCGGCGGCGCCGGCCTCGACGTGTTCGAGCACGAGCCCGCGGTCAATCCGCGTCTGGTGAAGTGCGAGCGCGCCGTGCTCCTGCCCCATATGGGCTCGGCCACGCTGGAGGGCCGCATCGACATGGGCGAGAAGGTCATCATCAACATCAAGACCTTCGTCGACGGCCACAGCCCGCCCGACCGCGTGCTTCCCTCCATGATCTGAATGAGCCGCGCCGGACGTTTCTGCGTTGAGAACCGCGCCGGCCCGCTCCCCCACCCGGCCACCCATGAGATCATACTGCCGTGGGTGGCCGGGTGGGGGAGCGGGCCGGGGCAGCCTGTCCCAGGGATGCCCCGGCCCGGGGCCGGTTCGCATCCGTCAGGACCCGGCCGAGCAGCTTCCGCCGCCGAGCACGCAGAACTTGGCGCAATGGGGGTGGTTGAGCTTCACCCGGCCCCGGTCGAACATGCCGCCATCGGCCGACAGCGCATCCCGGAGCGTCTCGCCCATCTCGAAGCGGGGGTCGTAGGGCAGGAGCGTGCAGGGCATGATGACCGGCCGGTCGGCGCCCTTGCGCTTCACGGCCATGCGGCTCGATGCGCACATCGTGTCGCCCGGCGACTTGCCGAGAATGCCCCAGCATCGCTCGGTGATCTCCGGCACATCCGCCGTCTCGTCCATTTCCGGCAGCAGCACGAGGCCGGCAGGATCGTCCGCGTCGATGGCATGGCCGCGCTCGGCGAACAGGCGGCCATAGCCCGCGCGCGCCTCGGCCTCCGTCTCGCCCCAGCATGTGCGCCCGCACACTGCGATGGAGAAGCCCTCCGAGGCGAGCCAGTCGAGGCCCGCGAGCGCCGTCTCCCAGGTTCCCTCGCCGCGCTCGTGCTCGTGGCCGGCCCGGCTGTGGTGGTCGAGGCTCACCCTGAGCGTCAGCCGCGCGCCGTGGCGCGCCTTGAGCGCGCGCAGCCCGTCGCGCATGCGCCGGCGCATCATGGGCTGCATGGCATTGGTCAGCACCAGCGCCTCGAAGCCGCGTCCGAGCGCCGCCTCCAGAAGTGCCAGAATATCCGGGTTCATGAAGGGCTCGCCGCCAGTGAAGCCGATCTCGCGGGTCTGAAGCCCGAGCGCGACGATCTCGTCGAACAGCGCGATCGCGTCGGCGAGCGGGAAATAGACCAGCCGGTCATTGGCCGGGCTCGACTCGATATAGCAATTGGCGCAGGTGATGTTGCACAGCGTGCCCGTATTGATCCAAAGCGTCTCGAGCCGTTCCAGGCCGACGCGCGCGCGGCGCTCGCCCGTCGCCGTGATGTCGGGGTCGATGAACTTGGCGGGGTCGAGCGGCGGTGCGTCGCGGTGGAGCGTCAGGGGGTGCTTGGTCATACAGAGAAGGTAACGTTGCGCGGGCCCGCCGCAAGGTGGAAAGGGCGCGTCTCACGGAGATTTCAAGTGCCGTGAGCCGCGGGCGGATTGCCGCCGGGCGCCGCTTCACGGAATATTCACCGGTGCCGTGCGGGGATGGACCGCCCTGTCGCGATATCTCAAGGCCGTTTCCCGCATGACACGATCCGCCCTCGCCATTCTCGCGGTCCTTTGCGCCGCCCTCCCCGTACTGCCGGCGCAGGCCGGGACCGTCACGATCTGCACCGCCGCCGCCGATGCGGTCACCGGCGAGATGCTGAGGCAGGAGGGGGCGTGCGACACGAGCGTCACCTCCGCCTCCACCTTCAAGATCGCCATTGCCCTGATGGGCTACGATTCGGGCATCCTGACGGACGAACACACCCCGGAATGGCCCTTCCGGGCGGGCTATCCCGACTGGCGGCCGTCCTGGCGGGCGGCGACGGATCCCGCGCGCTGGATGCGGGAATCGGTCGTCTGGTACTCCCAGCAGATCACCGAGCGGCTCGGCGAGGAGCGCTTCGCGCGCTATGTGGCGGCATTCGGCTATGGCAACGAGGACGTCTCGGGCGATCCGGGCAAGGCCAACGGGCTGACCCGGGCCTGGCTGTCCTCCTCCCTGAAGATCTCGCCGCTCGGGCAACTGGCCTTCCTGGGCAAGGTCGTGAGGCGGGAGCTGCCGGTCAGCGCCCGCGCCCACGACATGACGCAACGGCTTGTGGATATCGGCGAAACGCCTGGCGGCTGGCATGTCTACGGCAAGACCGGCGCCGGCCTGCCGAGACGGAAGGACGGCACGCTTAAGCGCGGCCATGCCTATGGCTGGTTCGTCGGCTGGGCGGTGCGGGACGGGCGGACCGTGGTGTTCGCGCGCCTCATCCAGGATAGCGAGCGCCAGTCCGTTCCACCGGGTTTCAGGGCGCGCGACAGCGTGCTCGCCGAGCTGTTCTCCGGCCCCGGCGCGCTGTAGCGCGAGGCCGCGACGCGAAGGCTTCCGGTCCGCCATCCATCGTGCTATGAGTGCATTCGCAAGGCGGGCGTAGTTCAGTGGTAGAACGTCAGCTTCCCAAGCTGAATGTCGTCGGTTCGATCCCGATCGCCCGCTCCATTCTCTTCCGTTCAGACGACTATCGGCCGGTCTTCTGCCCGGTCGGTTTTCTCCCGGACCCTTCATCGCGGGCGAGGCGGGAGGCGAGCGAGCGGACGTCCTCCGCACGGGCCTTCGGGGCGACGAGGAGCCCCTCGGGCGTGGCCACCACGACCAGGTCGTCGACACCGATCAGGGCCGCGACCGCGCCCTCGGAATGGACGAGGTTGTTCCGGCCGTCGAGGATCACGGCCTTTCCCACCACGGCATTGCCGGCGCTGTCGGCGTCCAGCACGCCGGCGACCGCGTCCCAGCTTCCGATATCGGTCCAGCCATAGTCGACCGGCAGGACGGCGGCGCGCTGCGTCCGTTCCATGACCGCATAGTCGACCGCGATGGACGGGCTTTGCGCGAAGGCCTCGCCGTCGAGCCAGAGGAAGTCGGTCTCCGCCCGTGCCGCCCCGACGGCGCGGGAGACGGCGTCCGCGACATCCGGGGCGAGCGCGGAGAGTTCGGCCATGAACGCATCGGCGCGAAACAGGAACTTGCCGCTGTTCCACAGATAGCCGTCCGCGACATGGCGTGCGGCCGCCTCCGCGGAGGGTTTCTCCACGAAGGTCTTCACGCGGGCGGCGGCAATGAGCGGCTC
>Ga0207847_100125_pt1 | contig 49597 bp, 43 predicted proteins | sample TtaePargueraPR_8_FD_187736 | JGI IMG/M metagenome (GOLD analysis project Ga0207847, IMG submission 187736) | Aerobic enrichment media microbial communities from Bioluminiscent Bay, La Parguera, Puerto Rico - Tt and E1 (SPAdes) | ecosystem: Environmental > Aquatic > Marine > Unclassified ... | reverse complement strand
CCCCCTCAAGATGAGATTTCCCACATTTGGTAAGACCCCTGGTAGACGACCAGGTCGATAGGTTCGAGGTGGAAGTGCAGCAATGCATGCAGCTGACGAATACTAATCGGTCGAGGGCTTAACCTAACTACCCCACAAAGTGATGAAGCGCAGGAAGCGGATTCAAGTACTTTGCGGGGGCCCCGAGAACATCGGGTGTAAAAAATCACACGGCTGTAATACCTTTCGTTTCGCATCTAGTTTTGAGGGTGCTATCGACACCCCACAAAGTGAAGAAGAAGCGTTGTAGCTGATTCCGATACCTTTGCGGGGACCCCGATACAATCTTATAACAAGATATACCCTGCTGGATATTCCCTGATAGCTCAGTTGGTAGAGCACTCGGCTGTTAACCGAGTTGTCGCAGGTTCGAGTCCTGCTCGGGGAGCCATGCTCCCATAGCTCAGTAGGTAGAGTGCTTCCATGGTAAGGAAGAGGTCACCGGTTCAAATCCGGTTGGGAGCTTTCTGGCGAGCATTTTTGGCCCGTTGGTCAAGGGGTTAAGACACCTCCCTTTCACGGAGGTAACAGGGGTTCGAATCCCCTACGGGTCATTATATTTTTATCATAAAATGGGCAAACTAGTAGGGACGCTTAGCTCAGCTGGGAGAGCATCTGCCTTACAAGCAGAGGGTCGGCGGTTCGAACCCGTCAGCGTCCACCATCTACAATATGTAGGTGAACATAGTGGGGATTAGCCAAGCGGTAAGGCAACGGACTTTGACTCCGTCATGCGTAGGTTCGAATCCTACATCCCCAGCCATTTTTTTATGAGCCATTAGCTCAGTTGGTAGAGCACCTGACTTTTAATCAGGGTGTCGAAGGTTCGAGTCCTTCATGGCTCACCATTGTTTTACACATGTGCGCGTGTGGCGGAATTGGCAGACGCACTAGACTTAGGATCTAGCGTCTTACGACGTGGGGGTTCAAGTCCCTCCACGCGCATTATGTACGCGGACGTGGCTCAGTGGTAGAGCATCGCCTTGCCAAGGCGAGGGTCGCGAGTTCGAATCTCGTCGTCCGCTCCATGTGCCCTTAGCTCAGCTGGATAGAGCGTTTGACTACGAATCAAAAGGTCGGGAGTTCGAATCTCTCAGGGCACGCCATACTAGCTTAAGCGTCAATCAGAGGGACCAGAGAGAGTCGAACGACAGAGTTCGTCGGAGCGTCAGCTTCGGAAGCGAATCATCGCAGTCAGACCGAAGGTCTGTATCTCTCAGGGCACGCCATACTAGTAACAGGCAAGTAATAGTCAAGCAATACTTATTATCGGGACGTAGCTCAGCTTGGTAGAGCACCTGGTTTGGGACCAGGGGGTCGCATGTTCAAATCGTGTCGTCCCGACCATTATTATTACGGACCCTGCAAAAGTATTCGGAATTGGCTGCGAAGCATTCCTTCACTTTTGTGGGTATATATGCGGGTGTAGTTCAATGGTAGAACTCCAGCCTTCCAAGCTGGTAGCGTGGGTTCGATTCCCATCACCCGCTTCATGGACGGCCTCCTTACATGGAGGCTGCTTTCATTTTCGACCTTGCGTTATGCGTTGGAATTTGATATATTATTCATTGTCTCATTTCAAATGCGGACGTGGCTCAGTGGTAGAGCATCGCCTTGCCAAGGCGAGGGTCGCGAGTTCGAATCTCGTCGTCCGCTCCATGTGCCCTTAGCTCAGCTGGATAGAGCGTTTGACTACGAATCAAAAGGTCGGGAGTTCGAATCTCTCAGGGCACGCCATACTAGCTTAAGCGTCAATCAGAGGGACCAGAGAGAGTCGAACGACAGAGTTCGTCGGAGCGTCAGCTTCGGAAGCGAATCATCGCAGTCAGACCGAAGGTCTGTATCTCTCAGGGCACGCCATACTAGTAACAGGCAAGTAATAGTCAAGCAATACTTATTATCGGGACGTAGCTCAGCTTGGTAGAGCACCTGGTTTGGGACCAGGGGGTCGCATGTTCAAATCGTGTCGTCCCGACCATTATTATTACGGACCCTGCAAAAGTATTCGGAATTGGCTGCGAAGCATTCCTTCACTTTTGTGGGTATATATGCGGGTGTAGTTCAATGGTAGAACTCCAGCCTTCCAAGCTGGTAGCGTGGGTTCGATTCCCATCACCCGCTCCATACTGTAGTAGTTTCTTAAAGCCTTGAGACGCAGGGCTTTTTTTTAGTGTCCTGCGGATGATAGACGTACAGATCCGTTAATCGTCTCCCGTATGAAGCATAGGGAAGGTGTTTTTTGCACAGATAATGAACAAGATAAGAAAAGATCGTTATGTTGATTCATTTTTATTATATAAGGGTATAGCATGATGTAGGCCCTTTATTCTGATTTTGTTCGGTTTTTTGCTTCAAAATGAAGATTTTTGTTGTGATATTTAGTATGATGGTACGTAGGGGCTTTAATCGGGTTAACGTGGATGATTACATATAGATGGGGTGAGAAAGAGTATGACTGAACTGACTACAGACGTTAAACCAGCAAACACAGTGAATTTGTTGCGGAGGGATGTCCGCTTTCTAGGGAATATTCTAGGTGAGGTTTTGGTCCATCACGGAGGCAATGATTTGCTCGATACGGTTGAGAAAATTCGAGAGATGAGCAAGTCTCTGCGTGCAAACTTCGTTCCCGAGATGCTCGAGGAATTTATGCAAACGATTCGCACATTGCATCCAGATATACGTCATCAAGTTATTCGTGCATTCGCAATTTATTTCCAGCTTGTGAATATTGCAGAACAGAATCACCGGATACGCCGTAAGCGCGATTACGAGAGAGCTACAGAAGAGACCGTTCAGCCTGGGTCGATCGAAAGTATTATTATGGATTTGCGGGACCGCAATATTCCATATGAAGAAGTACAGCAAATTCTGCAAGGGATTTCTCTCGAATTAGTCATGACGGCTCATCCGACAGAGGCGATGCGTCGCGTTGTCCGGGATATTCATCACCGCATTGCTCAAGAAATGATGCAGCTTGATAACCCGACTTTGACGATGAAGGAAAGAGAGAAGATGCGTCGCAAGCTTATGACAGAAGTACTCACACTGTGGCAAACGGATGAGTTGCGTGAACGGAAGCCGACCGTTCTGGATGAAGTACGCAATGGTATGTATTATTTTGATGAAACGCTCTTTGAGGCGCTTCCAGAAGTTTATGCTGAGTTAGAGCGTTGTCTGTCTAAGTATTATCCGAATCATAGCTGGCATGTTCCGACATTCTTGCGATTCGGCTCTTGGATCGGCGGTGACCGAGACGGGAATCCATCCGTAACTTGGGATATTACTTGGAAAGCTCTTGAACTGCATCGTCAAGTTGCGCTGCGGAAGTACATCGAGAGTCTCCGCGGACTGCAGAAGAAGCTGTCGTTCAGCACTACGATCGTCAATGTAAGTGACGAACTGTTGGAGTCCATTGCATGGGATAAGCAATGCATTGACTTGCCATCTGGAGAAGTATGGCACAATAGTGCAGAGCCGTACCGGATCAAGATTGCCTACATGATTGAGAAGCTTCAGAATGTAGGGAACAATCAAGTTTCAGATGATGCGCGTTATCTGGATAAGGACCAGTTCTTGGATGAGATTAGATTGATTGATCGAAGCTTGCGCAACCATCACGCGGATAATATTTCTGAGGAGTTTATTAATGTTCTCGTTCGTCAAGTGGAGTTGTTCGGCTTCCACCTAGTGACATTAGATATTCGCCAACATAGTAAAGAGCATGAAGCAGCGATGACTGAAATATTAGCGAACTTGGGTATTGTAGAGGATTACGGATCACTTGGGGAAGAAGAGAAGATTCAACTGCTCCATCGCCTGCTACAAGAAAAACGTCCTTTGACATCCTCCTTTACGGGGTATTCTGATTCTACGGAGGAGACTCTGGCTGTTTACCGCACGGTGTACCGCGCACAGCAGGAATTTGGGACTGACTGTATTCGCCACTACTTGATCAGCATGACGCAAGGCGTGAGCGATCTGCTGGAGGTGCTGTTATTTGCCAAAGAAACAGGCTTGTACCAGCAGCACGTAGACGGTACTTATACGTGCACACTACAGCCGACTCCGTTATTTGAGACGATTGACGACTTACATGCAGCACCTTCGATCGTGAAGCAATTGTTCGAACTTCCGGCTTACCGGGCTAGTGTGAAGGCAATGGGCGATATGCAGGAAATTATGCTTGGTTATTCTGACAGCAACAAGGATGGCGGAGCATTGACGGCAAACTGGGAGCTGCGAGTGGCTCTTAAGGAAATTACACAAACAGCCAAGGCATACGGCGTCAAGCTGAAATTTTTCCATGGACGAGGCGGTGCTCTCGGCCGCGGGGGTATGCCGCTTAACCGCAGCATAATGGCACAACCTCCAGAGACGATCGGCGGCGGTATCAAGATTACGGAGCAAGGCGAGGTGCTCTCGTCCCGTTATTCCTTGCAAGGCATCGCATACCGCAGCTTGGAGCAAGCGACCTCTTCTCTGATTAAGGGCGCATTGTTGGCTAGGAATCCACAAAGCCAGGCAGACTTAGACAAGTGGGAGACGGTCATGCGCGACATCTCGGAAAAAGCGCAGACGAAATACCAAGATCTTATATTCCGCGATCCGGATTTCGTAACCTTCTTCAAGGAGTCTACTCCGCTGCAAGAGATTGGTGAGCTGAATATTGGCTCACGTCCGTCGAAGCGCAAGAACAGCGACAAGTTTGAAGACCTTCGCGCAATTCCTTGGGTATTCTCTTGGACGCAAAGCCGCTACTTGCTGCCTGCTTGGTACGCAGCTGGAACGGGCTTGAGAAGCTATGTACAAGATTCTAAGGAGCGCTTGCAGGTGCTCAGAGACATGTACGAGCAATGGGGATTCTTCCGATCAACGATCGACAATTTGCAGATGGCGATTGCTAAAGCGGATTTATTGATTGCGAAGGAATATTCGAAGATGGTTCAGGATGATGTGGTGCGTAACCGGATCTTCGGATGGGTTGAAGAAGAGTACGCATTAACGTCATCACTGATACTGCAGATAACCGGACAAGAAGAGATTCTGGACAACGTACCGGTTATTCAAGAATCTATTCGGTTGCGTAATCCATATGTCGATCCGCTCAGCTATATGCAAGTAGACCTACTGACAGAGCTGCGCGGACTTCGAGAGAAGGATGAGGAAGATTCAGACCTGCTGCGAGAAGTGCTGTTGACGATTAACGGTATAGCAGCAGGCCTTCGGAATACGGGCTGATCGAACGTATTAGTATGCGATTACCGGGCCATGCGGCCCGGTTTTTGGCGCTTTTATCGATAATTGAGTATAATGATTACAGTAACCCAAGGCTGGGGGGGACGGCGTTGGAAGGATTGGAGCCCAGATTGGCCAAACTAGCAAGGAATGGCGATCGTGAAGCGTTCCGCGAATTGGTACAGTTGTACAAGGATAAGATGTATCATCTCGCATATCGAATGCTGAGCAATAAGCAGGAGGCAGAAGATGTTGTCCAGGAAACCTTCCTGCGTGTATATACGAATCTAAATCGGTATGATGATACACATAAATTCTCCACTTGGATTTATCGGATTGCGACCAATCTGTGTATTGACCGGCTTCGCAAGCGTAAGGGCACGTTAAGCTTGGATGCGGAGAACCCGGAAGGTGAAGGGATAGATGGATATGACATGCTGTCTTCCTCAGATCCTCTGCCGGAACAGCAGCTCGTTTTGTCAGAGACGCAGCAGCTTATTCGTGATGCAATTGAGAAGCTGCCAGCCAAGTATAAGTCGATTGTTATTTTACGTTATTTGCATGACATGTCCTTACAGGAGATTAGCAATGTGCTGAACATGCCTGTTACTACAATTAAGACGCGGGTACATAGGGGGCGGGAAGCGCTTCGAAAAAAATTGGATCAGCGTCACTTTTTTTGAAACATAATTTGAAGTGGCACGTATCGTATAACACAAGCAATCTAACCTCGGATTTCCGGGAAAGGGGAACCCTGTCGTGAAATGCAAGGAAGCGATCATTTTCATACATGAATATATGGACGGTGACCTGAACGAACAGGGGCGAACGGAACTCCGTCAACACTTGACGGATTGTATAGCGTGCAGACAACGTATGGACCAATACACGCGAACGACTGCGCTCATACGTTCCATGCCGAGAACGAAGGTGCCTGAGCATCTGACGAACTCGATCATGCAGGCACTTCCTGGCACTTCGAAGCGTACTGCTTGGACGAGATGGGTCCGCCAGCATCCGGCTGTGACAGCCGCTGTGCTGTTCATTGCTGTCATGCTGATGAGTCTTGTATCCATGTGGGATGGTGACAATCGTTTAATGGTAAGAGGGAATGACTTGGATCAGTTAGTCATAACGAAGGATCAAGTCATTGTACCGGAAGGGCACACCATTAATGGCGATCTATATGTAGAGAACGGAAGATTAGTTGTAGAAGGTCAGGTTAATGGGAACCTGGTTGTCGTGGATGGCCAATTGAATCTAGCCTCGACAGCGCTCATCGGCGGAGAGCATTCCGAGATTAATCAAACGATCGATTGGTTATGGTTCAAGATGGGGGAATGGATGGAAGCGGTCACGCCCTAATCCATAATCGGATGAATGAAGCCTCACTTGCTTATTGGAAGAGCAAGGGGGCTTCTTTTATTGATCAAGCGGGTTATGCATACACGAATAGCTACACAGGTAGTTGCTGGGCATGTTATCTTGGAGTGGAATATGATAAAATATAGCTATTGTCACAACATAGGGATAGTGTGCACAGAATTTACCGTTGAATCGAGGTGGGCTGATGGGGATATTAGATGGCTTGCAAATTACAGACATGATAGACATTCTCATCGTCAGCTATATTATATACCGTTTGATACTCGTAGTGAAAGGTACTCGTGCCGTTCAGCTTCTGAAAGGCATTATGGTCGTGATGATTACGTGGGCCGTGAGTGTCTGGTTCAACTTGGATACGCTGAAATGGCTGATGAACCAGATGATTACGGTTGGCGTGTTGGCCGTGATTATCATCTTTCAACCGGAATTGCGTAGGGCGTTAGAGCAATTGGGTCGCGGTAAGATATTCCTGCGTACGGTTAGCGAGGACGACCAGGAGTTTAATCAGCGGATAGGCGAAATTATTAAGGCTATTAATTATTTAGCACGTAAAAAGATAGGGGCATTACTTGTCTTCGAACGAAATACAGGATTAACTGATTATGTGGAATCAGGTATTTCATTGCAAGCCCAGATTACATCAGAGCTTCTTATTAATATGTTCATCCCGAACACACCGTTGCACGACGGGGCTGTCATTATGAAGCAGAATACGATTATGGCAGGAGGCTGTTATTTGCCATTGTCAGAGAATCCATTCATATCTAAGGAATTAGGCACACGGCATCGTGCGGCAATTGGTTTAAGTGAAGTGTCAGATGCTATTTGTATCGTTGTGTCCGAAGAAACTGGACAAATATCGCTTGCGATGAATGGACAAGTTGTGCGCGATATCACAGAGGAATCGTTAATCTCGAAGCTGTTCACGGATTTGCGCCCTCAATCGAAAGATCGCGGTCCTTTCTGGAGGAGAAAGGGAGGACAGGCGAATGGATAAGTGGTTTGATAATAAGAATGTCATTCGCATCATTTCGATCGCGATCGGTATATTGCTATGGGTGGTTGTGCATTTGGATGAGGAGGCAGCGCCGGATAGAAGGGTTGCGACGCCTACATATAATGAGAAAGTAATCTCAGATGTATCGATCAAACGTATTGGACTAGATTCTTCTCGATATCAACTAGTTGCGATCGAACCGGATAGTGTCAGAGTTACGGTCCGCGGCCCTGCACAAGAAGTAGACGGTCAATTTAAGGAAGGGACTGTCATCGCAGATCTATCCAATGTGAAGGCTGGAACTCAGACGATCGCACTGGAGAGCGCAGGCTTCCCAGAAGGATTTCAAGTGACTATAACGCCGCTGTTGGTGAAGGTAACGGTTGAGGAAATTCAGAGCAAGGAAGTACCTGTTACCGTGGATGTGACGGGTCAACCGGAGGAAGGTTTCACGGTTGGCACTGCCGTGACGACGCCTAGAAGGGTTTACGTAACAGCGCCGGAGAGTCAGTTGAAGCGGATTACTGGGGCACGAGTGACAGTGGATATCACTGGTCGGGATACTGCTCTGAACGGCGATTATAAGGTAGAGGCTGTCAATGCGCAAGGTGAAGTGTTGCAAGCAGCGATCCAACCGGCAATCGTTAATGTGGAAGTTCCGATTACGAGTCCGTTCTCGACAGTGCCGCTGCAGCTGCAATTTAGCGGGGAGACTCCAGAAGGTTACGCTGTAGCTTCCTACAAGATGAGTGTGAATGAAGTGACGATATATGGTGCAGATGATGTGCTGGAGCCTTATGAATTTTACGAAGGACCGACGTTAGACTTAAGCCGTCTGAATGCGAGCACATCGTATACACTGAACATTCCAGCAAGAGAAGGTATTGAGCAGATATTGCCGAACACAGTTAACGTAGAGATTGAAGTAGTGGCGTCAGTAGAGCGAACATTGGAAGCATTGCCAATCACGGTTATCGGCAACAACGATGCATACAGGACGAGCATTGTGAATCCGCAGGAAGGACTGTTGGATGTAACGGTGGAAGGTGCTCCGGAGCTGATAGGCAATCTAACGGCAGAGAACGTACAACTTGTCGTTGATGTGAGTAATTTGCCAGCTGGGACGCATGAAGTACCGTTGCGAGGCAGTCTGCCTACCTTTATGAAGTGGGACGAGAGCTTCCCCTCTACGGTTACGATTGAGATTTCGTCACGCGAAGATGACGACACAGATGCAACTGTTGATCCAGATGAAGAGGGAACGGCAGATGATGCACAACCAGATGACGAGGAAGCTAGCACAGACGAGTCAGTAGAAATTGAATCTAATGAGACAGACGACAGCGAAACTGTAACCGACGATGCACCGACAACGAATGAATCTGAAGACACAGTTGCGGATGAGAATGAGGATGCAACGGCGGATGCAGAGACGCCTGATGAGCAAGTGCAGGGGGAGACTGAACGAGAATCATCTGCGTCCTTGTTTGTTCCGCAGCAGGTGATGGAGCCGCAGGCATTCAGCCGCTAAGAAATCACGATCCAATGGGTGCTTGCGTAAGGTATAGGAAGCAGAGATAGACACAATGGGAAAGGAAGACGATAAGGAATGGGGAAATATTTTGGCACAGACGGTGTGCGAGGAATAGCGAATCAAGAGCTGTCTCCGGAGCTGGCGTTCAAGATCGGACGCTGCGGCGGCTATGTGCTTGCCGGTGAGACGGAAAGACCCAAGGTCGTCATTGGCCTCGATACACGCATTTCCGGTCCGATGCTGGAATCAGCCTTGATTGCAGGGCTGCTCTCCATCGGAGCAGATGTTATACGACTAGGAGTAGTAACAACACCTACTGTCGCCTACTTAACGAGGGAACTGGGGGCGGCTGCTGGTGTTATGATCTCTGCCTCTCATAATCCAGTTGGGGATAATGGGATTAAGTTTTTTGGCAATGACGGCTACAAGCTATTAGATAAAACAGAAGCTGAAATCGAGAGGCTGATGGATGCCGAGGCAGACAGGCTCCCTCGTCCGATCGGAGCAGCAATGGGTACTGTGCAGACCGACGAACAGGCGAAGTACCGCTATATCGAATATTTGAAGACAACTGTGAAGCATAGCTTTGACGGCATGAAGATTGTGCTCGATTGCGCGCATGGCGCAGCCTATGAGCTGGCACCGAAGATCTTCCGTGAGTTGGGCGCTGAGGTGTATACGATCGGAGCAGAGCCGAACGGATTGAATATTAATGAGAATTGCGGGTCTACCCATCCGCAACAGCTTAAGGAAGAAGTGCTTAAGCGTAAGGCAGATTTGGGATTGGCCTTTGACGGCGACGCAGACCGTTTAATTGCGATTGATGAGAATGGGGAAGAGGTCGATGGTGACTTCATTCTATGTATTTGCGGTGACGCTATGAATCAGAGTGGTGAACTGAAGGATCATACGATCGTCACTACTGTGATGAGCAATATCGGTTTCTTCAAAAGCATGGAACAGCTCGGAATGAAAGCCTTGCAAACAGCTGTCGGTGACCGTTACGTGATGGAAGCTATGCGCAAGGGTGGTTACAATCTCGGCGGGGAGCAGTCAGGTCATGTCATTTTCTTAGATTATAATACAACAGGAGACGGCATCCTCACTGCGATCCAGCTAGTCGCTACCTTGAAGCAATCTGGGAAGTCACTTGGTACAGCGAAGCAGATGATGACCAAATATCCGCAGGTGCTCGTCAATGTGAAAGGTGTGGACAAATCCCGTCTGCAAGAGGATGCGAACGTAGCAGAGACGATAGCTGGCGTGGAGGCGAAGCTCGGGGATAATGGGCGAGTGCTCGTCCGTCCTTCAGGAACTGAGCCGCTAGTGCGCGTTATGGCTGAAGGACCTGACAAGGTGCTGGTGGAACATTATGTTGAGCAGATCGCTGCTGTTATTCGCGAGCGCTTGGCACTGTAAATAGAGGGTGTATATAATGAGGAGCAACGTAGTGATGAATACTACGTTGCTCCTATTTATTCGCAGCCATTATTGCCACAACGATATGCCGAAGATATGGATCGTGGACAAGTCGGGCAAGTGGAGGCGAACAGGTGAGTTGCCTGTTTGGAATGATTTCTTCTTAGCGTAGATGTACGTTTCTGCCGTCTGCTTGCCCTTGCCGCGCCGAATAACGTTGGAACGCCAGGCGATGACCTCGCCATCGACAGGGGTATACGTCCACCAGTCGGAGAAGCCGAATGACAGCTCTTCACTGGATCCATCCGCGAAGTCTACCGTGATGGCTTCCCGATAGCTGCCGAATTCACAACAACCGAGCAACATCAGCCCGTTGAACTCCCCTTCTGGTAATTCGATCGTCTGCCCTTGGCAGATGAGATTGTCGCCGTCATCCAACTCGATCGCTGGGAAGGCGAATGACATATCTTCGATATCGAGGGTCCCTTCTGGCACTCCATCCCTGGAGAAGCAATAGCCTTCTGAATCGAAGTCAGCGGTTCCGGCATCATTCTCAATGGCCCGTGCGTTGAAGTACGGCACTAGATCCAAGTGGACGATATTCGTCACAGGGGATCGTTGATGTTGCTCAGTGCTACTTACTGCTACGGGTTCTGACGATTGCCCTTCATTCGCTAATTTTTCATACAATCCTTCCAATACCCGTAATTCCGCTTCGCTTGCGTCACGGATCTTCGTTGCCAAGCCGGTTGTAACCGTGTCATACGCAGGCGAGTTATGCTCGTTCTGCTTGGTCATTGTATTCAGCTTGGTGAGATGTCCGATCATAATCATCCATCGATTGGCGAGCAGCTCGAACTGATCTGCGATCGTGTTGAGAGATGGACTTGCGGCATGCTCGGCCAAGTAACGCAGCATATGGCTGTAATTGCGGCGAGCGGTGTTCAATGCGCCGTACCGCAGGAACAACAAGCTGTCACCGAAGGATGCGCAGCCCTTCGTTTCTTCCTCCATACGAATGGCAGGCATCGCATCGGCTAATGCTTGCATCGCGGCAGCAGTGTCTCCTTCTAGTTCCTCCTTGACTAACGTGCGTAAGGCCTCTTTCATCGATGCGCCGTCTGGTACTTCTGATGTTACAGGTGAAACGGTGATACATCGGTCGAAGCCTTGAAGGAACAGGTCATAGGGTAAGACACTCTTCGGCCGCTCGAAGAATGGATCGATGTAATACAGACCGTTGCTTGAGTCGAGTCCGGTTACAACCATCAGATGATGTGTCGCATGACGGACGCCGAAGTTCGGATCTCCTGGATTGAAGTAATCGTCCTGTGCGAGTATGACAGGATTGCCGTCACGAAGCTGCTCCTCAATCAGCATATAGGCATCCTCGGGGGAGATATGCTGATGCATACGCATCTGCAATCCATGGAACGTTTCCATTAGTGGAAACACCGTTTGGAAGTCAACCTGCATGCGAGCGCCGATCGTCTGCAACGCATCGTCTCTTGGATGAAAAGCAAATTTCAAGCCATTGGCATGCATCATCCGAAAGGTGCGGTGATACCAGCCTGTTACTGTTTGCATCACATCGTCAAAGCAATTCCCTCCGCTCTTCTTGATTTGCACTTGTAAGTCGATCAAGCTTTCTCCGCCTTTCTCTAGCATCGCAATGCTCTGCCTTAAATATTGTAATTTTCTCAAAAGTCACCTATCTGTATTTATCATAGACCAATTCGACACGAATCGTCCAGTAGCGGCATCAAGGGAGCGCAGACTCAGATGAATAGTCGAAGAATGCCGAACAAATAGGGAAAAATGTTGTTGCACATTGCCGTGAATTTGAATAAGATGAACATATGTATTCGAGAAGAGAGAGGAGGATTGTGTCGAAGTTATTGCTAGACAAGCGCCAGAACTTCTGAGCATATATGTCAATACTTCTGATAGTGTTCTTAGCTGAAGTAGACAGTTCTCTAGCAGAACTTGTATATGTGTGAAGAAGTTGACGAGGTAGAGGTGTTCGAATCATTCGGCGGGGACCTCTCGGTCACGTATCCTGACCGTAAGTTGGAATCAAAAAGGCTGGGCGACCGGCCCGACAAAGTTCCGATGGGATGCATGTATAGCAGGAAAATTGTCAGAATAGGTTTCTTTTGAATAGATTGCAGATAGTTGAGGCTTTTTGAATGCGAACAATGCGGAGAGCGTTCAAAAAGTACGCTTGGTTTCTTATGCTTGCATAAAGCCATAGAACGCTCTCCAGCATAAATGGAGGGTATATATACATGTGCGGAATAGTTGGATATATTGGATCGAGAGATTCACAGGATATATTGATTAACGGATTGAGGAAGCTGGAATATCGCGGCTATGATTCTGCAGGGATTGCTGTACAGACGGAAGCTGGATTGACCATTCGCAAGACGAAGGGGAGATTAGCTGTATTGGAGTCTTCCTTGTCGGATTCACCGCTGCAAGGCTCAATCGGCATTGGTCATACACGTTGGGCGACGCACGGGAAGCCATCGGATGAGAATTCACATCCGCATGCGGATAATAGTAAGAAATTCTCTGTCGTGCATAACGGCATCATTGAGAATTATTTGACCTTGAAGGAACAATTGGCGGCTAAGGGCGCAGTCTTTCAATCGGAGACAGACACGGAGATCATCGCACATCTCGTAGCAGATTGCTACGATGGCGACTTGGTTGATGCGGTGCGCAAAGCTGTGAAGAGAATGCGCGGCGCCTATGCAATCGCAGTGATGAGCGAGTATGAGCCAGACAAGTTAGTTGCGGTACGTCTGGCGAGCCCGCTGATTATCGGCGTCGGTGATGGCGAGAGCTATATCGGCTCAGATATTCCCGCAATATTGGAGCACACACGTGACGTGTATATTCTGAACGACGGAGATATGGCTGTTCTGACAAAAAGCGGCGTGGCCCTCAGCTCTATCGACGGCAATAGCATTTCCCGGGAAATGATGCATGTCGAATGGGATCTGGTCACAGCGGAAAAAGCCGGATACGATCATTTCATGCTTAAGGAGATCTATGAGCAGCCGAAGGCGTATCGTGACACGATGGGCAGTCGAATCAGCCCGGACGGGAAGCAAATTGTCCTCAATGAGTTGAATATGTCGGCAGATGATCTCCGAAGCATTCAACACATTCATATCGTAGCCTGCGGTACCGCATACCATGCAGGGATGATCGGGAAGAACGTCATCGAGAAGCTAGTGCGTATTCCCGTTGAAGTGGATGTCGCTAGCGAGTATCGCTATCGTTCGCCAATTATTACGCCGAACACATTGGTCATTGTCGTTAGCCAATCCGGTGAGACTGCAGATACACTGGCAGCGTTACGCGAAGCGAAGAGCAAGGGAGCGCGTGTCGTAGCGATCACGAACGTAGTAGGCAGCTCAGTGGCGCGTGAGGCTGATAATACGATCGTTACTTGGGCAGGACCGGAAATAGCGGTTGCCTCTACGAAGGCATATACGTCGCAGCTAGTAGCGTTTTACTTGCTTGGCGGCTATATGGCGCAACAGCTGGGCAAGCTCGATGAGACACAGACCACAGAGCTGATTCAAGCGATGCAGCAGCTGCCGGATCAAGTCGAGAAGCTGCTAAAGCAGGCTGATAAGGTGAAGGATTTCGCAGAAGCAATCGCGAAGCATCCGAGCTTATTCTTCATCGGTCGCGGCCTAGATTATGCGGTCGCCCTAGAGGGTTCGCTGAAACTGAAGGAAATTTCTTATATACATTCCGAAGCCTATGCAGCTGGCGAATTGAAGCACGGCACACTAGCACTGATTGAGGACGATGTACCCGTGATTGCGCTCGCTACACAGGAAGAGCTGCTGGAGAAGACCATTAGCAATATTAAGGAAGTCGCAGCCCGCGGTGCGCACGTGCTTGGCGTCTGCTTCGAAGGGTACGAAGAAGAATTCGGCAAGTCGGTGGATGAGATTCTGTCCATTCCACGCACATTGCCGCTGTTGACACCGGCGCTGTCAGTCATCCCGCTGCAGCTGTTGGCTTACTACGCCTCGCTCGCCCTCGGCCACGACGTCGACAAGCCGCGTAATTTGGCTAAGAGTGTTACTGTGGAGTAGTCGAAGTGAGTGGTGTTTGTCTGATGGCCTGATGAAATAAAAGTATGGAACCACTGAGGTCAGTCCCGATGAGTATTTATTCATCGGGACTTTAATCTAAACTGGGGGTGTAGCGATGAATACATTAGGGGAGAGAATTAGGGGGATACGCAAGACCAACCAGTTAAACCAACGCCTAGTACGTAGCAATTAATTATTTAATTTTCATCGTAGTTGACATTGTGTGGATTTTGTTGTAAAACTGTATTAACTAAATACCCTTAAGAAATTCGTTGACGAGAACGAGTACGCTAATCCCCTTGTTCCCCAGAGAGTTGGCCTTGTGCTGAAAGCCAATGTTCAAGAATTAGCCGAAAATCCTCTCCGAGAAGGAAAGCTGAAGAAGTTAGGTAAGCTGACCCGGGATCCCGCCGTTAAAAGGGCCGCGTATGATGGTACGTAGTATGAGGTGCCGTAAAGCTAATAAACATCATGGTTTTTACGGAACAAGGGTGGTATCGCGAGAACTAATCTCGTCCCTTACGGGGCGGGATTTTTTTGTTTTCTCAAATAAAAAAAGGGAGGATTAATTACCATGAGAAAAGTGGATGTGAAAGAAAAAGCGCGGAATCGTGAACTGCGTGTGTTTGAGCAATGGAAACGTGATGAAACGTTTCCTAAATCAATCAAAAATCGTGAAGGGCAACCGAATTTTGTGTTTTACGAGGGGCCCCCGACGGCAAATGGAAAACCGCATATCGGGCATGTGCTCGGCCGGGTTATTAAAGACTTTATCTGTCGTTACAAAACGATGAGCGGTTATCATGTCGTGCGAAAAGCTGGCTGGGATACACATGGGCTCCCAGTTGAACTTGGTGTTGAAAAAGAATTAGGGATTTCCGGAAAGCATGAGATCGAAGAATATGGTGTTGCCAAGTTCGTTGAGAAATGCAAAAACAGTGTGTTTGAATATGAAAAGCAGTGGCGTGAACTAACGGAAGCGATAGCTTATTGGACGGACATGGATGATCCGTATGTAACGTTGTCAAATAATTATATAGAGACTGTATGGCATATTCTTTCCGAAATTCATGGTAAAGGACTGTTGTATAAAGGTCATCGTGTAAGTCCGTATTGTCCGGACTGCCAAACGACTTTAAGCTCCCACGAAGTAGCACAGGGCTACGAGAATGTTAAAGATTTAAGTGCTACGGCAAAATTCAGAAGCTCAAACAGCAAAGATATATTTCTTGCATGGACCACAACACCTTGGACACTACCAGCAAATGTCGCTTTGGCCGTAAATAAAGAAATGGAATACGTCAAAGTGAAACATCATGATGAAATCTTTGTTGTTGCCAAAAACCTTGTTGATCAAGTGATCAAAGGCGATTACGAAATCTTATCGACGCATAAAGGCGCTGAGTTTGTAGGAAAGTCTTACAGGCCCCCTTTCGAGTATGTCAAAGTGAACAAGGATCATATCATTGTAGATGCGGATTATGTTAGCGATGCAAGCGGCACAGGAATCGTTCACATCGCTCCGGCTCATGGAGAAGATGATTACCGCACAGCTCGTGAGCATGATCTAGATTTTATCAATGTTGTGGATTCCGCCGGAAAATACAAAGAAGAAATTACTGAATTTTCCGGCCGGTTTGTAAAAGATTGTGATGTGGATATTGTCAAAAGTTTGGCTGAACATAACCTGCTTTTCTCCAAAGAGAGATATGAGCACAGTTATCCGTTCTGTTGGCGCTGCAAATCACCGCTGCTGTATTATGCAATGGAAAGTTGGTTTATCCAAACCACTGCGGTCAAGGAGCAACTGATTGAAAACAATAGCCCAATAGACTGGCATCCTTCCCATATCCGAGAAGGACGTTTCGGAAAGTTTCTTGAGGATCTAGTGGATTGGAACATCAGCCGCAACCGCTATTGGGGTACACCTCTGAATGTTTGGGTTTGCGATGATTGCGGAGAGGAATATGCACCGGGCAGCCATCAAGCGCTGCGTGAAAAAGCCATACAGTCCATTGATGAAAACCTTGAATTGCACAAACCTTATGTTGACGAGGTGAAACTGCGTTGTTCTTGTGGTGGCACTATGGTAAGAACGCCTGAAGTGATCGATGTTTGGTTTGACAGTGGCTCCATGCCGTTTGCACAGTACAATTATCCATTTGAAGATGAGAAACAATTCAAGGAGCAATTTCCTGCTGATATGATCTGTGAAGGGATTGATCAGACCAGAGGTTGGTTTTTCAGCTTACTAGCTGTCTCTACGTTATACCAAGGATCTTCTCCATACAAGGCGGTAATCTCAACAGGTCACATTTTGGATGAAAATGGTCAGAAGATGTCCAAGAGCAAGGGCAATGTGATCGATCCTTGGGACATCATCAATGAGTATGGGACCGATGCATTCCGCTGGGCATTGTTGTCTGATAGTGCGCCATGGAGCAGCAAGCGATTTTCAAGGCAGATCGTTGCTGAAGCTAAATCGAAGGTGATTGATACGATCCAGAATGTTCATGCATTCTATGTACTCTATGCGACAATTGATCAATATCATCCCAACGAACATTCGTTACCAGCGGCCGTTAATAATTTGGACAAATGGATTTTGTCGAGATTGAATAGTACGTTGAAGTATGCAGTGAAAGGAATGGAGGCTAATGATTATCTGAATCCGGCAAAACATATAGAAAAATTCGTTGAAGAGCTAAGCAACTGGTACATTCGTCGTTCCCGTGATCGTTTCTGGGGAAGTGATATGACAACGGACAAAGTATCTGCCTATCAGACGTTATATGAAGTGCTGCTTACATTGGCTCGGATGATTGCGCCGTATGCTCCGTTGATAGCTGATGAACTTTTTGGCAATATCGGAGGCAAAGCCAGCGTTCATTTGGCAGATTACCCGCAAGCAAACGACGCAGCCATTGACTTGACGCTTGAGAAGGATATGGAGACTGTACGTCAGATTGTTGAATTGGCGCGAAGTATCAGGAATGATACTGGAATCAAGACACGTCAGCCGCTGTCTGAATTGATTCTTTCACTTGATCGCGATTTTGATCTAGTCCGTTTTGAGAATATCATCAAAGATGAAATTAACGTAAAAGAAATACGCGTAGAACAAAGTGACAACAGTTTTGTCGATTTTACTTTAAAGCTGAATTTGAAGGTGGCTGGCCAGAAATACGGAAAACTTGTGAACCCCATACAAAGTTTCTTGAAGCAGTTGTCTGCGACTGAAGCCAAACAAGCGGTCAATACCGGTTTCCTTGAAATGGCGATAGACGGAGAAAAACTTCACATTACCTTAGATGAATTGCTTGTTGAAAAACAGGCGAAACAAGGCTTTGCATCTGCCTCGGGGTACCAAATCACAGCTGCATTGAATACGGTGATTACCAAAGAATTGGAGCAAGAGGGTATGGTACGTGAAGTGATTCGTGTCATTCAGGATTACCGAAAGAAACTGGATTTGCCGATTGAGCAACGTATCAACCTCGTACTCGATGTTGATGATCAAGTGAAAGAAGCGATTGAACAATTTGAGCATATACTGCGAGAGAATGTGCTTGTATCCAATATCACCTTCGATAAAGAAGAAAGCATGGAAATGGTTTTGGTCGAAAATATAAAAGTTGGCATTTCATTATGTAAGGAAATCTGATTAAGAAAGAATGACTTCCAGCAAAAAGTGAAAGAAAACAAGCCATTACGATATATTACAAGGTTTTAGATAAAAAGCTTACTGAAGCAATTAATTCACTTGAAGCAAGCGAGATAGAGCAACTTCCCGAAGGTTTAGTATTTTCTAATTCAAGAAGACCAATCTCACCCGATACACAAGTGTGTTGCTGCGGATCACGATAAGCTTGTTTTCAAGAAATGTTATTTCGATGAATCTTGGTATTCGGTAACGATCGGTGATAGTACGCTGACATTGTCGGACCGTAAACTATCTACTTATGTGAATGCGTTGGCAAAAGCGGGATTTGTCATCGATCAGTTGATTGAGGAATCTGATGAGGATATGATACTGTCGGGTGAAAGTGATTTTGCCAATAAAGCAAAGATGCTTCCTGTAACCTTTGTCATCAAGGCAAGGAAACTATAGGGTTCCGATTGTCCTACTATAGAGTTTGCGAAAGAGCATAGATGTAAACATAAACTTGACATAACTGAAAGAACAATTTAGAGGAATCGAGTCTCGAGATCAATTCTCGTTACTCGGTTCTTGTTTTATGAGCAATATAGTGCGTAGTTAGGACTAAGCGGGCCATTTGGTGTGGTTTTCTTATGACTCCAGACAATAGTGTGATGTTCAGATCAGTAGCATGTGTGACTCTTTTAATCAATGGCTGGCAGGATATCTTTGCTGCCGATGGGAGTGGACATGACGATTAGCGTTGTAGAATTTCCGTATTTGCCGCTGCTATTGATGAATGACTCCAATGTTTGCATCGTATCGGTAACGATTTTAATCAAGTAGTTGTATTCCCCGCTAATGCGATTGACCTCCACGACATCCGGTGTTTCGCGGCAGAACGCGATGAACTCCTCACAATGCTTTGTATGGAATAACAGGTAAGCCGTCGATTGTTTACCTACCTTGTCGGGGGATACGACGGCACGATAGTTCGTAATCACGCTCTGTTCCTCCAGCCGCCGAACGCGCTCCGTGACAGCAGGCTGAGAAAGCCCCACAATTCTCCCTAGTTCCGTCATAGGTACACGACCGTTTTGTTGGAGGGTCTGGAGAATATGTTTGTCGATTTGATCCATGTTGAACAACCGCCTTTAATATGAAGTGCAATGGTCTTAAATATGATGATTTTATAAGTAGTATGGCTTTTCTATCATGATGATGCTATGTAAGATGTTACGAACATCATATAAAATATAAGCTAGTAGAGCAAGCGGTTACGAAGGAGGCGGTAAGATGTCTATACTGTTCAGTCCATTTACAATACGTGGTGTTAAGTTGAAGAACCGGATTATGATGTCGCCAATGGGAACGGTGGCAGCTGACGAGCGGGGGCGGTTATCGGAGTGGCAATTTATTCATTACGGCTCACGCGCATTGGGTCAGGCTGGATTGATTATGATTGAAGTAACAGCTGTTGAAGAGCGAGGAGCCGACCCAGGTTCACTCGGACTATGGGATGACAGCCAGATGCATAAGCTAGGGGAATTAATCCGTCTGCTTAAGCGATATGGGGCTAAGGTGGGTGTCCAACTCGGGCATGTCGGTCGCAAGAAGGAATCTGGAATCGGGCTCTCATCATCCGGCTTGCCGTTCAGGGGGAAATCTACTGAAGCGCTAAGTCAGGAAGGGATTGTCGAAGTCGTTAGGGCGTTCGGTCATGCGGCCAGTCGGGCAAGGCAAGCTGGAGCAGATGTTATCGAATTGCATGCTGCGCACGGCTATTTAATTAATGATTTTCTCTCCCCGATAACGAATGTTCGTAACAACGATCCGTATGGTGGGGAGCGTATTCAGCGGTATCGATTCCTTCGCGAGATTATAGACAGCGTACGCGCAGTCTGGGAGGGACCGTTATTCGTTAGGGTATCTGCGCATGAATACGATGAGGCTGGCAATGGTATCGATGATCATCTTGTGTTCGCATCGTTCATGAAAGAACAAGGTGTAGACCTGATCGACGCGAGCAGTGGCGGGGTTACGGATCGGAAGCCGGACGTGTTCCCGGGGTATCAAGTGCAATATGCGGATGTTATTCGCAGGCGTTGCGGGCTTCCTACTGCGGCTGTGGGGCTAATAGGGACAGGCAATCAAGCCGAGGATATTCTGCGCGAAGGAAGTGCTGATCTGATTGCTGTGGGGCGAGCTATGTTGAGAGATCCGTTCTGGCCGCGAACTGCTGCTGAGCAGCTTGGGGTTACAATTCCCGAGCCGAAGCCTTATGAGGGGCTCTGGTTCCCTCGCGGCTTGACTGAAGGGGGCTAATCGCCGTGGAAGGCAAATGGAAGGCTGTGATACCTGCATTTGTGCAGGCATTGCTATTGTTGTCGGGTGGTGCGATTTGTTCATACAACCTTTATAATAGAGTGAAGGATGGTGATAGGCATGCTTGCGCAAGCAATCAAGAAGAACTTGATTGAGAAAATTACAGAAGAAGTCGAACCAGCTTTTATTATCCTATTCGGTTCAGTTGCACGAGGAACGACCCATAGCGAAAGTGATATCGATCTTGCGTATTTCAGCAGCGTCAAGCAGCTATCAGCTTATGAACGGTTTATCCTTGCTTCGGAGCTTGCGGCTATTGCAGGCTGTGAAGTGGATTTGGTGGATTTGATGCGATGCGATACGGTGTTTACGATGCAGATATTTGATCAAGGGGAACCGATATATATACAAGACCACAATGAATTTATTCGTCAAAGAATACGTGCCTATAGCATGTATGCAACATTAAGCGAGCAACGTGCGCCTATCATGGCTGCGATTCGTGAAAGAGGGGGAGTATTTGACGATGAATGATATCTTAGTGAATAAAGCGGCGACAATCGAACGTTGTGTGAAGCGCATTCATGAAGTGTACGAAGGTAATCCTCGTAACTTGAATGATTATACCAAACAGGACAGCATCATCTTAAATATTCAACGCGCTTGTGAGGCTAGCATCGATATAGCGATGCATATCGTAAGTGAACGTAAGCTAGGTGTGCCCAAAGCAAGTCGCGAAGCATTCAAATTGCTCCATGAATCAGATATTCTGGATGCTGATCTAGCAAAAACATTGATGAATATGGTAGGGTTCCGGAATATCGCTGTGCATGACTACCAAACACTAGAGCTAGGAATTTTACAAGCGATAATAGACAAGCATATGGAGGATTTCAAAAGATTCACGAAGATTATGCTGCAGTTAGAATGACTGGAGATGTCCATGATCATCTACCTCAAAATCCTTTAAGAATTCTCTAAGAATTCCGTGCAGCTACTAATGATAAGATTACAGAGAATAGGTATGAGAGAGAGGGATATAGTAGTTAGCTAGTGTGTACATATACTGCATGAATAGATTACAGGGAAGTTGGTAGATATGATGGATGTTACGAATCGACGCTGGAGCCGGCTTGTGATGATGTGGGTGATGATATGGGTGATGATATGCATACTCATGGTACCTAGTATTGGCGTTGCCGAGACTGCTGACAGCGATGCGACGTTAGAAGTTGGCAGTGATATTACAGGACATTGGGCTGAGATTGTGATGTCAGATTGGATCGAGAAGGGATGGATTGAAGGATATCCGGACGGCAGTATTCGACCGAATGATCCCGTGACACGGGCAGAACTCGCCGCCTTGATTGGGCATCATCTGGATATGCAGACTTATGTGAACGGCATACCGTTCGATGATGTGAATCCACAAGCGTGGTATGCATCCGGGATTAGCAAGCTCGTCGAACTGGATGCCGTATCCGGGTATGATGACGGCAGCTTTCGCCCTGATCGCAAGATTACTAGACAGGAAGCAGCTGTCCTTATAGCTGGCATTACGGGTTTAACTGGTGACGGAGATGGTGTGAACGACTTGTTCTCAGACAATCTCCCTGTCTGGAGCCGTCCGGCCGCACAGGTAGTGCAAGGCTTCGGCTGGATGGTAGGGGATACTGCTGGCACATTCCGTCCGCGTGCGAATCTAACACGTGCTGAGACGGTTGTCGCATTGGACAGCATGTTCAAGCAATTCACCTTGCAGCAAGGACTGGTTCTCGATCAGGCGCGCAATTATGGACCCAACCAAGGGCGTGTCAGTATAGACAGTGATGTGGAATTGAAGACTTCCGGTATTCATCTGCAGCAGGTCGATGTGCTCGGACAGCTGACTGTCGGTGAGGATATCGGTGACGGAGATGCCGAATTGACGAATGTCCGCGTAGAGGGAGAGACGTTCATTCGGGGCGGCGGCGAGAATAGCGTACACTTGAACGGTGTGAATTTGACTGAGACAGTGGTCGACAAAGAGAGCGGATTCGTGCGGATTGTGGCTTCAGATGAATCAAGCATAGAGCTGCTGAATGTGAACTCTCCCACTCTATTCGAACTGGACTCCGGCGAAATTGACGAGCTCGTTATTGGAGAGGGTGCGGCTGGAACTGTCATTACACTTGCGGAAGGGACCGTGATTCGCAAGCTGATCGTATACGCTGCCCCTGTCACGTTCAAGGGTGCTGGTACGATTGAAGAAGCGGAAATATATGCAGAGCCGGTCACATTCGAGAATCCGCCTCTGTCGATGAGCTGCGGCGGGTCGTCTATATGTCCACAGACGGGAGTTGTCAGCAATGACTCGCGACGAGACAGGACAACGGTAACCGAGCTAGTGTATAGTCCGGCTTCCTTAGTTCTGGAAGGCTTAGGATCGGTTGAATCGATTGAACTGCAGGCGATATGGTCTAACAGTTCGCAGACAATCGTGACTACTGAGGCAGAATGGACGAGTGAGAATGATAGTGTGGCGTCTGTCAGTGACGGAGCAGTGACGTCAATCGGATATGGGGACACGAATGTACTTGCTGCATACCGCGGACACACTGTTCGAATGCCAGTCTCTGTAGTTCCAACCGTGACTGGTCTAGTCTATGATCCGACTTCCCTTTACTTCGATGTTACAGGTGAATCAGCGCGGATTGAGCTTGCCATTGCCCTTAGTGACGGGGAAGTAGTTGACGTATCAGAGGACGCGACTTGGTCGAGCTTGGACGTGAGTGTAGCTTCGGTCGACGCTGGTGAAGTGACAGCGCAAGGTTTCGGCGCGACGACAGTACGGGCAGCATATGACGGGCTGACGGTGGAAGTGCCGGTAGTGGTAGAATCTGTTGTGACGGGATTAGTTGCAGATCCTGCCTCTCTCTCCTTCGCAGGATTGTGGGACCCGCAGCAGATTAGTCTGGAAGCAAGTTACAGCGATGGCTCAACGGTAGATGTAACGGCAGCAGCGGACTGGACAAGCGTCAATCCTTCTGTTGCAACTGTGAACGATAGCGGTATGGTGAATCCGGTCAGTGCTGGTGTAACAGTAGTTAGCGCAGTCCATCATGGCCAGACGGTGGAAGTTCCGGCAGTGGTGGAATCTGTCATGACGGGATTGGTTGCCGAACCGGCTTCCCTCTCCTTCGCAGAATTGTGGGACCCGCAGCAGATTAGTCTGGAAACGAGTTACAGCGATGGCTCAACGGTAGATGTAACAGATGCAGCGAATTGGACTAGCGCAGATTCTTCTGTAGCGACAGTGGACGATAGCGGCATGGTCACACCAATCGGTGCCGGTAATACGGTAATCAGCGCTGTCTATGCAGGTCAGACAGTGGAAGTGCCTGTAGAAGCTAATGTGGTCTTGACCGGAGTGAGAAGTTCGGTAGGAGGCTCGCTTGATCTTGGCGGGGCGAGTGGTCCAACCGCGGTTCAACTCATAGCTGAATACAGTGACGGTTCAGAGCAGGATGTAAGCAATGATGTGACATGGTCCAGTGCCAATAGTGGAGTAGCAACAGTAAGTGCGAGTGGGACTATAACGCCGATCGCTCATGGTGATACTGTCATCACGGCAAGCTATGAAGGTATAGATACGGAAATATCCGTATCCGTGGAAGTTGCATTCACTGGCGGTACAGGATCGGTAACAGAACCTTACGAGATCACGACAGCCGAGCAAGTGAGTGGATTGAGGTTCTATACTGGTGAGCAGAGTGAGGATGTATACTTCGAGCTAACGGGTGATGTCGATATGAGTACTGCTGACTTTATCGACGAGGTAGAAGGCTGGGTGCCGATCGGCACGGATTCGGCTCCGTTCCTCGGAACCCTGGACGGCAATGGACACACCATCAGTAACCTGCGTATTGATCGCCCTGATCAGAACGATCAAGGCTTGTTCGGTTCGTTGGAGGGAACGGTGAAGAATCTGCATCTAGAAGAGGTCGAAGTTACCGGTAAGAATAGAGTTGGTGCGCTTGCCGGGGATATGTTTGACAGTACAATCGAAGGGGTTACGGCTACTGGCAGCATCGTCACAACAGAATTCAATACTGGCGGATCGAACGCTGGCGGATTGATCGGGTATGCTACCGGTAGCGTGATCCAGTATGCGGGAGCGGACGTTGCTGTTACCGGAGTGGACCACAATATAGGCGGGCTTGTCGGAAGGGCGTACAACACCCAAATTATACAATCTTATTCACATGGGGATGTGAATGGGAGGAGCGGAGAAGCTATTAATATGGGCGGTCTTGTTGGTTCCTTTTCCGGGAATCCCTGGGACGACATCAGCATTCAAGACAGCCATGCAACGGGAACGATTAACAATGGAGGTTTCCGAAGCGGGGGGTTGGTCGGAGTGATAACAGATGCTTCGATAACGAATGCTTATGCGTCGGGAACAGTCAACGCTTCCGGCGGTTCATTAGGCGGACTCGTCGGTGATCCTTCTAACGTGACTATCGAAGCGTCCTTTTATACAGATGATCAATATGGCGAGGCTGCGAGTAGAGGAACTGTCATAACCGCAGTGGAACTGGCAGACATGCTAACTTTCACCGATGCGGGGTGGATTTTCCCGGAACCATGGGTAATGGGTGCTGACCGTCCTGTTCTCTGGTGGGAATAGCTCGGCACTCTGCGCAGGAATGATGAAGCTTAGTATTCGAATGGAATAGCAAGAAGAACACAATCCGTCGTTCCCGAGTGGAGCGGCGGATTGTGCTGTAATCCGAGCGTGACTAAGCACGAATATCCTCATGCCTTCTGAGCGGAGGGTGAGTAAAATACGTCACAATGCATATGACGCAGGTTGCTCCAGTTTCTAGGATTGGTAGTGTCTGGTGAGCGGTGATCTAAAATGGCTTGATAGAGGTCGATTTTTTGTTCCAAATGGGCAACGTGTTGTTTGGCTTCTTCGAGCTTAACGAGCGCTGCTTCCTTATGCTCCTTCATGAGTGCGCACCGTTGCGGAATAGTCGTATCCCCTTTGAGACAGAGATCGATGTACATTTTAATAACCTCAATCGGCATCCCGGATTGCTTGAGGCATCTGACACCATGCAACCAGTTGATCGATTCTTCGTCGAACATTCGAATGTTGTTGGCGTTGCGCTGTACGCTTGGCACCAGGCCTTTATCCGTGTAGAAGCGTACGGCGTGTTCCGTGAGTCCCGTTATCTGTGCCGCTTCTTTGACCGTATGCATGTGGAATCCTCCTTGGGAAATAAATGTTAGTGAGCAGCTTGACTTCGTGTAACACGAAGGTACTACCCTTATTGTAATGCAACAGAGCCGTTAGTGGAATCACCGCTCCAGCACCTGATTCCCGAGGCGTGCCGGTTGCTGTTATACAATTGAACTCTGGGAGGAATGACCATGCAAACCGTAACACTGAACAATGGAGTGAACATGCCGATTATCGGCTTCGGTGTGTACCAGATACCCGATGCTGAGGAGTGCGAAAATGCGGTATACGAAGCGCTGATGACCGGTTACCGTCTGATCGACACAGCCGCCGGTTATCTGAATGAGGAAGCGGTCGGACGCGCGATCAAGCGCAGCGGCGTACCGCGTGAGGAACTGTTCATCACGACCAAGCTCTGGATTCAGGATGCCGGCTACGAGAGCGCCAAGCTGGTGTTCGCCAAATCATTGAATAAGCTTCAGCTCGACTATCTTGATCTGTACCTCATTCACCAGCCGTTCGGCGACTACTACGGCGCTTGGCGCGCGATGGAAGACCTGTACCGCGAAGGCAAGATCAAGGCGATCGGTGTTAGTAACTTCTTGCCCGATCGTCTGATGGACCTCATCGTGCATAACGAAATCGTGCCAGCCGTCAATCAGGTCGAAACGCATCCATTTTACCAGCAGATCGAGAGTGCCGCTTTTATGAAAGAGCAAGGAGTCCAGCATCAGTCGTGGGCGCCATTCGCAGAAGGACGCAACAATATGTTCGGCAATGAAGTGCTGACCTCAATCGCCGCCAAGCACAACAAGTCCGTCGCCCAGGTCGTGTTGCGCTGGCTGGTTCAGCGTGAAGTCGTGGTCATTCCGAAATCGGTGAATAAAGAGCGAATCGTCGAAAACTTCGACATTTTTGATTTTGAGTTGGATGTGGACGATATCGAACAAATTACCTCCCTCGATACGCGGGACAGTCTTTTCTTATCCTACCACGATCCGAAGTTCGCCAAGATGCTTGGCACCTTGAGAGTCGATCTGTAGACCTTAATTCGTGATACGGTTCCCCGCGCTGTCTGTAACGGCAAGTTTTAGGGCCATCCTTTGCGGGATGGCCGTTTCCTTAAAAGGTGTTATCGGCGAATAAATAGCTTCATTAACTTCACGTAAATCGGGTTGACCATGAAGCCTGTCGGGCTTACAGAATATCTCTTTCCCGTGTCTAAACGCCGGATTCGTTCCATTTCCTCCTCGTCCAGCTCAAAGTCGAATATTTCGCTATTTTCTTTTATCCTTTGAGGATTCGACGATTTGGGGATGACAATAATCCCGCGCTCCAGATGCCAGCGCAAAATGACTTGCGCAACCGACTTGCGATGTCGAAGGGCGATTGCGGCCAGCTCCGGATGCTCCAGAAGCACTTTGCTTCCCTGCCCCAACGGGCCCCAGGCCTCATGCTGAATCCGATTCCGAACCATATAATCATGCAATTCGCGTTGTGGGAATTCCGGATGGGTTTCAATCTGATTCACCATCGGCGAAATCCGAGAGTTCTTCATGAGGTGCTCCAGATGCTGGATCTCGAAATTAGCAACGCCTATTACTTTTATCTTACCTTCGACGTACAACTCCTCTATCGCCTTCCACGCTTCCACATAATAAGGACCAGCGAAATGAATCAAATACATATCGAGATAAGTTACGTTTAGCCTCCGGCAAGACTGCTCGAACGCCTTTCTCGTCGCATGATACCCGAGATCAGTCGTCCATGCTTTGGAGGTAATGAAGAACTCCTCCCGGGGAATACCACTTTTTTGAATGACCCGACCTAGCGCCGTTTCATTGCCGTATATTTTCGCTGTATCGAAATGGCGATATCCAATTCGAACAGCCTCCTCGACCGTCCTCTCGAAGGCCTCCCCGTCTTTGATCTTATATAGACCGAATCCGAGTTGAGGAATGTTGACTCCGTTTGCTGCTTCGATTGTCCGATTCATTGAAGATCACCTCTCCCTGTTCTTCCGAATCGTTCTTCCGATGCGTGTCCTTCACATTGCGCAAGTACATTTTCGATTTCATTCACCAGGCTTTTCAACAACTTCAGCTTGCTTCCGGAGTCCAGGCGATAATAGTTGAGGGTCCCTTCTTTACGAACGCTTATAATTTGCGCCTCTTTTAATATTTTCAGATGATGCGATACGGCAGGCCGGGATAGGTGAGTTTGCACCCTGATTTCGCCCACGCGCATGCCGGGTTTCGGTCCTTGAATCAAGACCATGAGGATGGCTTGCCGGGTTTCGTCTCCGATCGCGTTAAACACTTTCTGATTGTTCTTAAATTCGATGGCGATATTAGCCGCAAGTTCCTGATCCACGAAACTCCCCCTTTTTCGTTCAATCGTTTAATTCTTTTTACGGATTTAGGGTATCACATCTCGAATTCGGTTGCATTTCGGGAAAGAAAATCAAGAACCTTTTTTTTCCATGACCAGAATCATTACGGCGTTAAGCGCCGGGGTGGTCACCGTTCACGCGCTCAGCATCGCCAGGCAAGCAGACTAGCGCCATCGCCACCATGGACATCAGCTCCCGCGCAGCATTAATACGGATTTTGCATTGATAACGATTCACTGATTCCAAGATTAAAAGAACTTTCGGCTGTGATAAAAGAAAACGGAGCTCGAGCCATTGTCCAAATCTATCATGCTGGCCGCAAGGCTAATCCACATTTAGTCCCTGACGGTCATATCATGTGCGCCAGCCCGATTGCTGGAAAATGGGGAGACGCGGTCGTTCCCCAAGAGATGACCGAAATAGAAATTCAAAAAACCATTGATGAAATTGCTCAAGCCACCCGTAGATCAATTGAAGCCGATTTTGACGGAGTAGAGATTCACGGAGCCAATGGATTATTGGTCCAGAATTTTTTCTCTCCACACTCCAACAGAAGACAGGACAAATGGGGTGGAACGTTGGAGAAGCGCATGACATTCCCTTTGGAAGTTATAAAGCATATTAAGGAAGCAGTTGCCAAGCACGCCACAACACCAATTGCAATTGGTTATCGTTTTGCTCCAGAGGAAAATGAAAAACCAGGTATCACCATGAGCGACACGCTTCATTTCGTCGATGTATTGTTCCCATTCGTGGATTAAACGTTGTGCTCATTTGCCGTAACGGATATGTATTATGATGATTACTTTGCCATTCTCTCTTAAGCCAGATAAAACGCAACGAAAAAACACGTTCGTTCCATGGCAAGTCAAATTTAGTGGTATAAAAATGCTGTCTTATTGGATGTTGTTCGTCCAAAACTCCCATAGTGCCCTTCTCTAGGGGATGATCTAAACTCTCGCTTATTATCTATTTTTTGTCATCATTTGTGATAAGGTTCACCGTATCACTCTAACGGCGAAACTGTTCAATTTGCTCCTTTAAGATTTGCATGAGCAATCGTTTAAATGATGGAGAGGAGTAGTCACTCCCTTGCATTCCGATTCATATATCTGGTGGGGATGTCAGCTAATCATTGTAGTTCAACGCTTCTGCCGGCTTCTCTTCTAAAATCGTTCTATAACTCTTTTCACGAAACCTTCAGCTGCTTTACTCAAGTATTTGTCTTTCCGATAGAAGACATCAAGTTCTCTAGTTGGTGCATTTTCAATGGGTATTGATGTAATACCTAGCGATTGAAAGTTTTCGATAAGTTGGCTAGGTTGAATAGTAGCACCAATGTCTTTTTGAACGAGTTGAAATAATGATGTAGCCGAGCCAGTTTCCATCACACTATTAATCGTTATTCCTTGTCTATCACACCATTTATCGATTAAGTCACGACCACATTTCCCTTGAGGATACATGACAAGTGGTATATCTACCAGCTCTTCTGGTTTGACGCTCTTCCTCTGAGAAAAGTCATGCTGTTCATTCACAAATAGACTGTACGTCTCTGTATAGAATGCAATACGCTCTAAACGAGAATCTGCTTCTCCCTTTAAACCAATGCCAATATCAACTTCATTACCTAGTACTTTTCTTAAACTTTCTAGTGTTGGGAACACTTGCACTTTCGTGTTCGGGAATTGCTTTCGAAAATCAATTAAAATCTCGGTTAAGCGATAATCCAGATCCGAAGGCAGTACTGCAATGCGCAAATGTCCCTTGTTTAAATCTATCAAATCAGAAATAGCATTCTTGGCATTTTCTAAATCCTGAAAAACCTTTAGAGCATAGTGTTCAAGTAACTCACCAGCTTCTGTTTTCACTGTTTTTTTGCCAATTCGATCGAATAATGGTGCCCCTATTTCCCCCTCTAGAACACGTATCTGCTGACTTAACGTCGGTTGGGAAATTCCCAATTTATAAGCAGCTTCAGAAAAGTGTAACTCTTTACATAGCATGAGGAAGTAGCTTAATTGTCTAAACTCCATAGCAATCTCTCCTTTTCTATAGATAAAACCTATTATTTATATAGAAAAAATAGTATTGAGCTATTATATATCGAATTTTACAATGAATGTATCAAGAAGGAAAGGAACTTAGGTAGGATATTGTGATGAGAAATTAGCAGAAAAGTTACGCTCAATTGCTCCCGCAGTTTTCTTTATCTCCCAGCTAACTTTTTGCCGACAGCTAAATTTGGGAGTGAGAGTATGACTGCCCGATCATGCAGAATAAAAGGATTGGAGTCTTCGTAAAAATGTCTAAGAAAACAAAAGCTTATTTCGCTGCAACTATGTATGCACTTATTATCGGTTTTTCATTTATGTTCGTAAAACTGAGCCTTGTTGAAGCTTCACCGCTTGATACTCTGGCACACCGCTTTTCTATAGCATTTGTTATCTCTACTGCTATTATTATGTTCAAAAAGATTCAATTAAATGTGACCATGAAGGACGCATGGCGGATTCTTCCGTTAGCTTTGGTATATCCCAGTTTGTTTTTCACATTCCAAACGTTTGGCCTGGCCTACGCTTCTTCTTCAGAGGCGGGTATTATTCTAGCTACTGTGCCCATTTTCACACTGATTTTAGCATCAATATATTTGAAAGAACGCACCTTACCATTACAGAAGGCATCGGTGTTATTATCAGTCTCAGGTGTCATTTTCATTTTTGTTATGAGTGGAGCAGATACAGGTTCACAAAGTGTAACAGGAATTGTCCTTATGCTACTATCAGCCCTTACTGGTGCTTTCAATACCGTTTTAGCACGTAAACTTGTGCAACATTACTCATTTTTCACGATAACTTATATTATGACGTTCTTTGGCTTTATCTTTTTTAACATTGTAGCTATTGGAAATCATATGATAACGAATACGATGCATCAATTCATCGAACCCTTTTCAAGCGGAACGTTTATTATCGCTATTGTGTACCTTGGAGCACTTTCATCTTTAGGAACCTCCTTTTTCTCCAATTATGCACTTTCACAAATTGAAGCGTCAAAGATGAGTGTCTTTAATAATTTTGCTACATTAATTACGATTATTGCGGGCGTCTTTTTCTTAAACGAAACGATTCAATCCTATCATATTTTCGGTACCATCATTATTGTGCTAGGTGTCTTAGGATCAAATTATAACGTTAAGCAAAAAAGCGATGGAACGTGAGGAGATGAGAAGTCTATACTCAAAATAGCCTCTTTGACTGCATGTGAATAGTAACTCATCACAAAGCAGCAGCAAGCTCCTCTTACCGATTGTAAACGCTAGTAGGCTGTCGAGAAGCTATGCGGCTTGCACTGTGTCAACCTGAGGGCAGACTCAACCTTGAAATACCTATGAGACTATGTGGCATCCTGCTGTTCCAGCCATCTCAAAATAACTTGGTTTGTTTCTTCCGGCTTTTCTTGCTGGATCCAATGACCGCAGTCCAGATTGACCACTTCTACATTGGGCACAAACTCTGGCAGTCTATCAAACTTCGGAATCATATCACGGTCGCCATAGATCATGAGCGCAGGCTGTTGGATGATCGGGTTCACGTCTGCTAGTAAGTGCCAGTTGCGGTCGAGGTTTCTGTACCAGTTTATAGTGCCCGTGAACCCTGTTAATTCTAAAGCGGAGACGAAAACGCCTAGTTCCCTGTCACTCATCAACGGCTCACCTAGCGGTGCTTCCGCGTTGGCAAGATTGATCATCGCCATGCCTGGCTCAGGTGCTCTGAGAGGCTCGTTCTTGCGGTACAGATTGCGAAGAAACCGAAACGTATTCTTATCCAATATAGCGTCCGCAACACCTGGCTGTCGATTGAAGTGAACAAAATAGTAGTCACCGCCTAGTACGTCTTCCAAAAACTCGATCCACGGTTTTTCTCCTCGCTCTTGATAAGGCAAGCTTAGATTAATTACTTTGTTTACACGATGAGGATGCAACAAAGTCAGTCCCCAAACGACCATTGCGTCCCAATCGTGACCAACAAAGATAGCGTCCTCGTATCCATAGTGATCGAGAAGGGCGATGAGATCGCCCGATAGGTGCGCAAGGTCATAGTCTGTTACTTCGTTCGGACGGGATGAATGACCGTAACCCCGCTGTGGGCTTAGGAAAATCGTTTGGATTAAACATTGAATTAAAACCTCCTTCGTCTAATACATGTAGTATAATAGACAAAAAGTTACATCATATTGTCACCATTTAGAAGTCATGTAGAAAAAAAGAGACAACGAAGCTTCAATGTCACTATTGCTTAAAATAAAAAAGCCAGCCCCTAAAAAGGAGACCCGCTACAAAAATGTGAGCATTTTGTATAAACAATCATTGATTACTTCATCAGTAGCTTTCCCAACAATATTAGTGCGCCTAGCTCGCCAATCAAGATTGTTAATCTGATCTGTTAAAATGACCCGTTAAACACCAATCCGTCGGAAAGCCATATTAAGACAAATTGTTGAATCACGTTGCCGCTGTATGGACCTGTCAGTGAAGTTTAATGAGAATCTTCGTCGTAATGTTTAGCGATTCCATAGGCCAATTCCCGGATCTGACGCCTCAGCTCCAGCGGCTCCCGAATGCGAATAGCTGTGCCGAACGTCATGAGATACATCGGAAGGTACTTGTTCATCGTCGGGACGTCGAGAAGAAACCGCACCTCCCGATCGGTCCGTTCCGTCAAATAGTGGCGCAAATGCCAGTGGCGGCAAACCGCGTTCAGCGTGTCAGGCTCTCCCTCGATGCGGATGACCGTCAGTGGTCCATCTGCCTCCCGTTCTCGCTCGGACTGGTCGCGGAAATAGACGGACGCGGAGAAACGCTTTGGCTTCTCGAACCGCGCTTCAGTCGGCTCCAGCCGCGTTATGCGGTCCACGCGGAACGTTCGTACCGCCTGCGAACGATGGCAGAACGCGACAGCGTACCACTCGTTTCGGTCGTAAGCCAACCCGTACGGATCAACTTCTCGTCCGTCGTCCTGCTCCGCATTCGCTTTGCGATAGGTAATGCGAACCGTTAGCCCGTCCTTCGCCGCCTGCTCTAGGTCACGTAACAACGGAACGACGGAAGGTAGACGTGACGGAGAAATTACATCCAAGCCATTCGACTGATGGGACAGATCGTGGCGCTGCTCTTCGTGCAGCCCGTTCTCCACCTTCTTCAGAGCGCTTGCCAGCTCCTGTGTATACGGATAACCAGCGCCTTGCGCAAATTTAAACGCATCCACGAGCGCCTTCACCTCTACGGAGTTGAAGAACAATGGCGTCTCCTTGAAGCTTTCCAGAATACGAATGCCACCATCATGACCCGATTCCGCGACGACCGGCACACCACTGGCGCATAATGCGTCGATATATCGGTACACGGTGCGAACGCTGATCTCCAAACTGTCCGCGATCTGCGTGGCGGTGAGCTTCCTTCCGTTTCTAAGTATCCAAAGCATCGAAAGCATATTATCCCATTTCGCTATCGGAAGCACCCTCTTTTCTCATAGAAGTGAAACGATTTAATCTTCGCTTATACCTTTACTGGATTGCATTCATCAACGCATAGAAATGTTTGGGTTCTTGAGTCTTATTAAGACTATACCAAGCATCTAATGTTTGTGAAGAAAACACGTCCAGAGCTTTCAAAACGTGTACCGAAAATTCCAACGGAGCTATTCCAGATGCAGTGATCAGTTTTCCATCCGTTACAACAGACTCCATTTTGTAATACTCTTCGCCCTTGTAAGTAGGACAGACCAATTTGAGGTATTCCAAGTCATTGCTTGTATGCGGGCGTGAATTCAGCAATCCTGTCTGGGCAAGTCCCATTGTTGCACCACAAATCGCAGCAACCAATACACCTTCCCTTAAACACCTCTGCGCGATTTTTAAGATGGGTTGGTGAATGATTTCTGTCCATGTATCTCCGCCGGGTAAAATCAATGCATTTGTGCTTTCAATGCTGCACTCATCCAGTTTCATGTCAGGCAGTATTTTCAATCCGCCCATTGTAGTGACAGGAGTCTTTTCCATTCCCACGGTGACTATTTTAATTGGGGCCAGCCCCTTTTTATAATATCTTCCCGAGTTCAGTTCGGCAGTTAAGTAACCTATTTCCCAGTCTGCCATTGTGTCAAACACATAAAGATATACCGTATTCTTCATTTGCAAATTCTCCTTAATGTACAATTCATCAAGTGATACCAACTGTCCATCAGTGACCATTGATTATCATCATTATAAAATAGCTTCACTGACATCTACTGTCAGCGAAGCTATTAAAGTTGATCATATTCTCTTAACTCCGACGCAACAGCAACAAGTTTTCCCTTCAAAATAAAGGAGATCTGCCCGTCACACTTGAATAAATGGCATTGGCATCAGAATTGAGCCTGCAAATAGGTCAGCTTGGTAGTCATTCGACGAGAGGCTTTTAGACCAGTTACGACAATAAAATGTCAGCACCAGAGTATCTCTTAATAGTCGTAGACTACTCAAAGCGTTTCGCAAGTTATTTTAGATAGAATTCCGCCCTACTTGTAATACGGTTCAGCGTATCACAAATAAGTGAAAAATAAGGGCACCACAGGAACAACACCAATGACTCCAACAGCATCCGCACTAAAAATTGTTCCCGCCGACCCCGTGTCCAGTAAGACTTTTTTGAGCATTAGTTTTTGTCCACGGAATTCTATGACGACCGATACAAACGGTAACCCCAAATTCACGTTTAATCTCATCTGGGCCCTCGTACCCCAACGTATCGTTCACGAGCTACTAATGTGGGGCGAGACGTGTGAAAAAAACAATATTCACGATGAGGGTCCTGCATGTGTAACTCGCTGTATCGGCGCATCGCTGCTGTCGAATTGTCAAACCTATCAATGACAACAACTTCTTCAATGTAGCGGTTTCCCTCTCTCGAATGAGCCTTCGTCGCTTCAAGAACCACCCATTCATTGGGGAAATGCTCCTGCACTTCCTTCCACCGCATCTCGTCACCTCCATAGCTTCAGACAGATCTACCCGGCTGCCCAATGATCTCTACTAAAAAATCGCCGTAGGAGCTCTTCACGGACTGTATCTGTATGCCCGAAGCTTGTACAAGCTTCAGAGGAAGGCGGTTCCAATAGCAACCGACAATATCAGCGTTTCTCTCTGCTCGATTGTCCTGTATCCTCCCCAATATCGGCCACCGGCTTCGGCCATGCTCGAACAAGAGGATGCGTCCGTCTGGCTTGCAAACACGCTGCATTTCCTTCAATGCTTGAATGGGATTGGGGAAGGTACACGTAGCCAGCGTAGATACAACTGTATCAAATGCATTGGGTTCAAATGGCAAGCTTTCTGCATTGCCTTGAATGAGCCGGATTGGCTGGTGGCGTGCATCTGTTTTCTGCATGGCTTCGTTCAGCATTTCAGGACTGTAATCCAAGCCTGTAATGGTACATCCTTGCGAGTAGTAGGACAGGTTTCTACCGGTTCCCACGGCTACTTCCAGTACATCCCCAGAAGCATGCTGCAACAATCGCTGCCGTCTTTTTCGAAAGAATAGCTGTTCGGGTAGTTTCTCATACTGGTCTATCAGCTTGGCGTATTTCATATATTTATAACGGATTTCTTCGTTCGTGTACATCCTATCACTTCCCGCTTGGTGAATGGGTGGTTAGTGCGACAGATCTATGCTGCAGTCACGATGATCGGCTGATCCTTGGTAATTATGATAGTATGCTCGTGCTGTGCTACAAAGCTATTGTCTGGTACACGTAGTGTCCAACCATCCGGTTGCTCAACGACAAACTCTGCTCCTGTAGATAAGAAGGGCTCGATAGTAATGACCATGCCTTCCTTCAATACCCGTTTGTCATGCTTATTATATACGGGGAGAATCTCTTGCGGAGCTTCGTGCAGAGATTTTCCAATCCCGTGACTGCATAGATTTCGAATAACATGATAGCCGCCTTGATGAGCCTCGTGTTCAATCATCCTGCCAACCTCGTTCAATTTCACACCATGCCTGAGGGAAGAGATTACTTTCATCATTGTATGGTGAGTGTGCTGGCATAGACGTACTAATGAGGGTTCGTATGGAGATAGCGGAAAGGAATGCCCCGCATCCGCATAATAGCCTCCCAATTCAGCAGAAACATCGATGTTGATTAAGTCACCCGGTTGAATTATTCGATCCCCCGGGATGCCGTGGGCAACTTCGTGGTTCACACTAATACAGGTGTGACCTGGGAAGTTGTACGTTGTCTTGGGTGCCGGAACAGCCCCATGTTTGTGCAACAACTCCCCTCCAATATGATCCAGTTCCTTAGTCGTCATTCCTACACGGGTTTGACGTTTCATTTCACTAATCGTCATGGCAACGATTTTGCCAATTGCCTTCAGTCCGTCTATATCTTGTTGAGATCCTATTGTCATAGAATTCCCTCCATTATGAGTTATACGTTTATTGTACCCTAATTTATGCGTAACCTGTAGATTGATGACTGAATAATGCCATTAAGAAAGACTGACCTCTGCAGGTTGTCTCTATAATGGGCGATGCACTGCCTAACAGACCATTGTAATCATCACTGACTGTTTCTGTCAGGGAAGAAGCGTTATACTGGTAGTAAGATACAATGTAGATACTGGTATCATACATTCAGATGAATGAAGAGAGGATCGTGAAATATGAGTAAATACGCTATGTTCGGCAAGTTGACAGCCCACCCAGGGAAGCGGGAAGAGCTTGCGAAGATGATGTTGGAGAGCAGTGAAACGTTGAAGGGCATGGAAGGGTGCATATATTACATTCTGCATGAGGCTGAGGAGAATCCGGACGACTTGTGGATCACAGAGCTGTGGGAGAGCCAAGAAGCACACGCAGCATCGCTGAAAAACGATAAAGTGCTGGCGGTCATCAGCCGCTGCCGTCCTCTGATTGCAGGAATCGATGGCATCAAAGTTCGACCGATAGGTGGGAAAGGGTATTAAACAGCTTTGATTGCTTGACAGTCATTGACAATAGTGCACTTGGCGGTGAGGCGGTCCTAGAGTCGAAGCATGGTCAAATAATAAATCAAATTGAACAATTACCAAATTGGGTACAACCGATTTCGAATCAACTTAATAATTGACTATCACTTAGAAATGGGGTGTGGTGGTCGGATATACTTAGGATGTAGAGTTGACAATAGAGGGGGTTAGGGTATGTTTGGTATGCTCAATGTTGGCAGCTTCATACTGGGGCTAATTGCTTGGTCGCTACCAATTGTTAATTTAATGCGTGACCGTAAACATGCAACACAGAATTGGGTTGGCCTGTCAATGATAAGCCTCAGTGCTTGTGGTATTTCGCTATGTTTTCAGATTTTATCTATTTATCATAGGGTGACAATTAAGGATTGGAGTGCACTGCTGGATACTATATCTGCTATCGCGGTGATCTCTTCAATTCTTCTTATAGTTACTATCTTATTGAATGCCATTACGTTGATTGTGTACCGTAACAGATCAGTAAAGTAGAAGGAGATTTTCCAATATTACTGTTCCGTATGTGCAGCCATCTTAAAGTTAAGCAAGAAGCGAACCTCCTCTAACATCTCGCGATCCAGCACTTGCGCTTCGTCCACCACAACCACGGGCTGCGAAGCTTCATTTTCAAAATAATTGCGGCTGCGATATTCTGAGAAAATGCGGTCGACTCATGGTAGCAGTATTGTTCCATTCTTCGCTTCATACTCTTCGATATGTTGCTCAATTAAGTATTCAATTTTCTTGGTAAGCGCCCATTGTTTTTTCTTCGACCAGCACTGCATTTTTTGCAAGGTGACATCATGTTGATATCATTGTGACCGTATACACTATTTACCAGCATTGGTTATTTGCAATTTTATATAAACAAGGATTCAAGGATGGGCTGCAGAGTAGCGATGAGATCCGTGGGTGTGGTAGTAGACTACATGTATTTCATACAACTAATCAACGAAAAAACAGTTCGAATGTACTATCTAAATGCAAAACCTGCATCTAAAATCGAACGAATGAGCGTATTTACCCAAATGCGACGATTCTACATGTACATTTTGCATGTAGTCGAAGAAAATCGCACGTTTCATTCAAAATTAAATGCAGAAATTACATGTAGGAAAGCCTCTATGAACTCCTAAGCTAAGCGCAGAGTTTTCACAAGGGAACTCGTTGCCCGAATGTCTAATATATTCGACAAAACCATATGTCCATTAGCAGCGATTGGAATGAACGGTGCAATTATTGGTACAATGGATAGTAACACGTGTGGGAGGGATGCATAGGAATGAGTGTACTCATGTCAGAGATTATCGGACGATCATTGGATGATTTACTTGAAGAGCCCACTTTCCTGACTGAGCTCAAGGATGGATATAGGGAGAAGGCGTTCAAGTCACTTGCTGCAATCTTATCGACACCTAACCATGTGCACAAAGCCTTCTTGCGCATCGTCTTGGAGAACGACGAAGTTGTACGCATTCCGGCTTATCGTATTCAGCACAACAACACGCTAGGACCGTACAAAGGCGGGATTCGCTTTCACGAATCGGTGAATGAGGATGAGGTTGTCAATCTAGCTGCACTGATGACGCTGAAGAATGCGCTGCATGAAGTGCCATTCGGCGGTGGTAAGGGCGGCGTGGCAATCAATCCGCGGGAATATGACGTTCGTGAGCTGTACCAAATATGCAAGAAGTATGTGCAATACTTCAGTGATATCTTAGGACCGGACAAGGATATACCTGCCCCTGACGCGGGAACTGGGGAGCGGGAGATGAACTGGATGATGAGCGAATACAAGAGCATTCGTCCAGGCCAGCGTTATCGTGGCAGCTTCACGGGCAAGAGTGTGATGAACGGCGGCTCGTTGGGTAGAAGAGAAGCGACTGGCAAGGGTGTGTACTTCACGCTTCGCTATTTCTTGAAGGATTACTTGACAGAGAACCAACAGCAGCTCTCTGAATCGGACAATCCGATTGCGCAGACGGCACTCGCTTATCGCGACCGCAAGTTGAAATTAGCTGTGCAGGGATTCGGCAACGTCGGTTCTGTGGCAGCATTGGAGGCAGTCCATTGTGACCATTTGAGTAACCAAGTGGTTGCGGTCAGTGACCGTAATGTGACGCTATATCATCCGGAAGGGCTGAATATTCCGGCGCTTGTTCAGTTCACCGCTATGAATCGAGGCGATCTTCCTCAGACTGCTGAGGAGCTTGCAGAGGCAGGTGTCCAAGCGGAGGTTCTGGATCGTGAGGATATTCTGTATATGGATGTAGATGTGCTTGTGCTCGCGGCGTTAGAAAATCAAATTCATCAAGACAATGTTAGTCGCGTGCAGGCAAGAATTATGGTGGAAGGTGCGAATGCTCCGATAACGGAGGAAGCTGATACAATGCTTACACAGCAGGGAGCTATCATCATCCCTGACATCTTGGCGAATGCCGGCGGTGTCATCGTCTCTTATCTGGAGTGGCTGCAAGGCAGGGAAACGCAGTTTTACAGTGAGGATGAGGTGTTCAAGCAATTGTTCGACAAGATGAGCACAACGATGAAGGCTGTATATCCGGCTTACATGGGTACGGGCAAATCCTTGCGACAAGTGTGCTACAACCAGGCGATTATGAAGCTGTCCGCCAATCTGTATCTGCAAGGGAAGCTGTTCTAGAGTGATTGCGTATTGCACCTGTTGAAATAGTGGTCAACCCAAGATGAGTCTCCCATTACCAGTTATATCTGGGTCTGACATGCTTCGTAATCCAATCAAGGCTGCCTCCGGGCAGTCTTTTTGCTTGTCTTAGTGTCCAATCATCCAGTAACTTTCCAATTTTATTGACGTATACACATGTAAAAGGTATGAAAGGAGCGGCTTAGATGAAACGAATGGTGAGCATATTGCTTGTGCTAGCAGGTCTACTGGTTACGGGTGTACTGCCAGGAAGTATGTCTGCCTCTGCCAATGGGGCTCCATCTGTGTTCTTGGACGGCGTGGTTCTGGATCAAGAGGATACGATGATCGTAGAAGGAAGAACGCTGATTAGATTACGGGCATTGACGGACCCGGAATGGCTGGTATTCGCTTATGATCCGCAGACGAAGGAAGTGATGTTCCACACTCAGGATGACAGCATATATGTTTACTTGCGTGAAGGAGACAAGACGGCTACGGTTAACGATAAGCAAGTCCAGATTGATACACCGGTTATGAACAAGGATGGTTTTACGTATGTACCGCTTCGCTTCATTAGCGAAACACTTGGGGCTTATGTCCACTATTTCGCCGAGGACAATCGCGTTATCGTTCGCACGCCGAAGGCGCAGGTGAAATATGAAACGCTCATGCACGGGGATCTAACAGATGCGCGGAAGATTGCGATCAACCTGCCTAGACGCGGAACAGGGCCGCAACTTGAATTTGGTGAGATGTACAGCTCCAATACGTATACATTTCCAGAAGGGGAGGCGCTGCGCTTTATCTATGACGCGTCTGGATACAGTCAGCACTATTATGAAGTGAATGAACAGGGCTTTGCGGTGCTGAAGTGGCAGTATGATGCGGTGGCGGATAAGGAATGGGGAACGAAGCCCGCTTTTGAACGCGCCGTTTACTTCGATGATCTGTATAAGAGTCAAGTGTTTTATTACGGTACGCTAGATGAGCAAGGGAACAGGGTGCCATTAGGGGAATTCTATTATGATAATAGGAATCGTGTATCCGTGATGCCCATTGAGGGAGAGGTGCGAACGGATGCGAAGCCTTAAATAGTATTTTATCAAAGACACCCCCGCCAACGAAATGGTGGGGGTTGCAATGAACAAGACTAGGGTATATACTGTATATATCTTAAATTTAAGATATATGAAATTGAAATAAGATTGGAGGCGAGTAGAATGGATAATCGTGAGCGTTCCTTGAAGCTGTTCGTGGTGCTGTCGAAGGCGTACAAGGTTGTGATGGATCGAGCTGTGAAGGATATGAAGCGGAAGGGGTTATCGGCTGCGGAATTCAGTATCTTGGAGCTGCTTTATCATAAGGGGCGGACACCGCTGCAACGTATTAGCGAGCAAATTCTCGTTACTAGCGGCACGATCACATACACGGTAGATAAGCTGGAGGCGAAGGGGTACTTGCAACGGGTGGCTTGTCGGGAAGATCGGAGGGTGACGTATGCGCACTTAACAGCTAGTGGTGAGGAGTTGTTCGATAAGCTCTTTCCTTCTCACGCCGATCTGATCGAATCTCTGCTGGATGGTATTTCACCGGATGAGAAGGAAGTGGCTATTACGCTGCTTAAGAAAATTGGGTATCATGCACAACAGGAATAATTTTTTCGCATAAACTTCAATATAAAGATAATGAAAATCGAATGATACGGAGGCGACACATTATGACACAACGTACAGCAGGCATTCATCATATTACGGCCTTCGTCGGCAATGCGCAAGCGAATGCGGATTTCTATGCGGGCATATTGGGACTGCGACTTGTGAAGAAGACGATCAACTTTGACGCTCCTGAAGTGTATCATCTGTATTTCGGCAATGAGACGGGTAGTCCGGGAACGGCGATCACGTTCTTCCCGTTCGATGGCGCTAGAAGGGGAAGGGTCGGCGGCGGACAGGTAGGGGTTACGACGTTCGTGGTTCCTGTCGATGCGCTTGCCTTCTGGGAAGAGAGATTGACGAAGTTTGCCATTGCATTCGAACGTGTACAGCGCTTCGGCGAGACTTATCTGCGATTCCAAGACCGAGATGGGCTGCAGTTGGAGATCGTCGCGCGTGAGGAAGGACCTGAGAGTCAATGGTCGTTCGGAGGTGTGCCGGCATATCGAGCGATCAAGGGGTTCGGCGGTGCAGTGCTATATAGCATGGCGCCAGAGCAAACGATGCATACCTTGGAGCATGTGCTCGGTCTGGAACGAATCGACGAGGATCAAGGGCTAGTCCGATTCCGCGCGCCTGGGGAATTGGGCAACTTGGTCGATGTGAATGCATCGGTAATGGGCAGAGGTCGTGGCGGTGCCGGTACGGTACACCATATTGCCTGGCGGGCAGCAGATCGGGAGGATCAGGAGAGATGGCGGGAATACGTAGATGAGCGAGGCTTCCAGCCGACACCAATCGTGGATCGTCAATATTTCACCGCCATCTACTTCAGGGAAGCGGGAGAAATATTGTTCGAGATCGCAACCGATCCGCCGGGATTTGCAAGGGACGAACCGTTCGATGCCTTAGGTGAGAAGTTGATGCTGCCAGACTGGTACGAATCCCATCGGGAACAGATTAAGCAAGGCTTACCGCCGCTAGAAATTCGTGTATTGGAGGAGGATGTACAATGAAGCATCTGTTTGTGCAAGGAAGTAACCCATCGGCACCTACACTGCTGCTGCTTCACGGAACGGGCGGAACAGAGCAAGATCTGCTGCCGCTTGCGGAGCAGCTGGACGGTCAGGCCTCGGTGCTTAGTGTGCGGGGGAATGTGCTGGAGAACGGCATGCCGCGCTTCTTCAGAAGGCTGGCGGAAGGGGTGTTCGATGAAGCAGATCTGATTGCCCGAACGCAGGAATTGCATGAATTTGTGAATCAGGCTGCTGTGGAGTATTCCTTTGACCGAGGTAATGTGGTGGCAGTAGGTTACTCGAATGGTGCCAATATTGCCGGGAGTCTGTTGATTCACCATCCCCAATCCCTTAGCGCTGCCATTCTTCACCATCCGATGGTACCGCGCCGTGGCGTGGAATTGCCGGATTTGTCAGCTGTTCCGGTCTGGATCGGTGCCGGGCGCCATGATCCAATCTGCTCCGCACAGGAGACGGAAGAATTGTCCACTTTATTAGAAGGAGCGGGAGCCTCCGTAACGGTTCACTGGGAACAGAGCGGGCATCAGCTAACGAGAACAGAAGTAGCAGCTGCTAAGAAATGGTACAATGAGCATATTACCCAATAGGAGGGCTAGGCGATGATTGTACTTGACCCGGCAGCACTATCCGCTCGCGACAATTATAAGCTACTTACTAGCAGTGTAATTCCGAGACCGATCGCACTCGTGACGACTCGTTCCCGAGAAGGTGTGCTGAATGCTGCGCCATTCAGCTACTTCTCCATCGTGGCCAGCGAACCGCCGTTGCTCTCGATATCTGTACAACGCAAGCAGGGCGTTATGAAGGATACAGCCCGTAATGCAATTGATGCTGGAGCATTCGTCGTTCATGTCGTGGACGAGTCCAATGTACAGGCGGCGAATCAAGCAGCAGCGAACTTGCCGTCAGACGAAAGCGAAGTATCATGGGCAGGCTTGACCCCTGCAGCTAGTGAGGCTATTGAAGTCCCTGGCATACAGGAAGCGAAGATCAGAATGGAATGTGTACTGGATCAATCGATTGGCCTCGGCGGCAGCAACGAGCAGGAACCAACCTGCGATTTGTTGATCGGCCGGGTTGTGCGATTTCACTTCGCAGAAGAGGTCTATAGGGATGGCAGTGTATTAGCGGATCCCTTGCAGCCGGTCAGTCGCTTGGGTGGCAATGATTATGCTGCGGTAGGACGGCAATTTGACTTGGATCGTCCACAATAATGGAAGCATGGAAGAGAGCCGAAGGCAGAGAAGCGATGCCTCGGCTTTTTTTCTGTCTTAGTATGCTCTGAGAAGATAAGAATTGAAATCTGGCAAAATAGCTGTTAAGTTTGAATCGTGGATAGGATTAGTAGAAATGGATGGAGGAACGAGAAGGATGGAGTGGAAAAATATTTATCGAGGTTTGGCTATGGGGGCAAGTGATGTCGTACCTGGAGTAAGCGGGGGCACGATCGCGGTGCTGCTCGGTATTTATGATCGGCTTATTGCAGCGATCAACGGGGTATTTTCGAAGAATTGGAAGAAGCAATTAGGTTTTTTGATCCCACTAGGGATTGGTGTCATCCTTGCTGTATTCTCCCTTAGCCGTTTAATGGAATGGCTGCTTCATGCGCATACGGGGCCGACGTACTTCTTCTTTCTCGGATTAATTCTAGGTGTCCTGCCCTTCTTATTCCGCAAAGCAGATGCCAAACAAGCTTTTCACATACAGCATTTCGTTATTTTGGCGCTTGGTGCGATACTGGTCGCTTCTCTGACATTTTTGAACGATAGTGAAGGAGCCATAATCGAACAGCTTTCCTTCCGTACATATGTGTTGTTGTTCGTTTCGGGCTTTATCGGAAGCAGTGCGATGGTATTGCCGGGAATTAGCGGATCGTTCATGTTACTGGTGATCGGTGTGTATCCGACGATTATCAGTGCTGTGAGTAATCTACAGCTAGACGTCATTGCGGTCACTGGCGCAGGAATTATAATCGGAATCGCTGCGATGAGCAAGCTGATTCACTACTGCTTAAGTCATTATCGGGCTGGCACGTTTGCTCTGATTATTGGTATGGTGATCGGATCGGCATTTGTCATTTTCCCCGGTATTCCGACAGATGCAGTGTCGTGGGGCGTTAGTGTTCTCACTTTTATCATTGGCTTGCTCGTTGCTTATTTACTTGGAAAAGTTGAGTATTGATGAATCGGCATATTCCTCATTGGAATAGCAGATCACAGGCGTTTGCATTACGGCGGTACTTAGCGTGCGTGTGCAAGGGACGTTGAAGTGCTCAAGGCACTGAATAGGGCAAGCTGTATGAGGCTAGCAGTAACCCTACCAACTCCCTTCGGCTGCTTACAGCTGTTTTGGCGAAGATGGATTTGAGATGATCCTGCACAGTATAGACAGAGATACACAAGCTCTCTGCGATTTGCTTGGTGGAGTCTCCGTGCAGCAACAGCCGTACAAGCTGCTGTTCACGCAAGGTTAGACCATAGCTGTCCAGCAGCTGGGTCAGCACTTCCCTAGGATTGGCCCGCTTGGATATAATGGCGTATTGAGGGGATTCCGCACTGAGCCGGCTTGCTTGCAATGTAAGGTATGTCCCATCTGGCGCACGCAGACCTACTCTGGCATTGGACAGCATGTTATGCGGGGAGTGGACGCCCTCGGTCTCGGCTTGTGCTTGCGAGCATATCGCCCGAATGGGTCTCGGTAAGATGGCTGGTCCGATATTTTCTTGCTCACGAAGCCATTGAAGCAATGCTTCAGCAGTTCGATTGAAGGAAATCAGTTCGAGATTCTCGTCTACGATCAGAATGGCTGCTTCTAGCGTTGGCATATGGCTGCCGCTGCTTGGTGCAGCTAGCGTGAAGGCGTGCAAGCTCTGAGCTATGGCAGGCAGCTGCACAGACAGTTGTTCCAGCTCATGGCTGGAGAACAGCGCTTGGTCGGTTGAACGGAACAAGGTTAGGAATCCCCAGCACTTCCCCTGATGCATCAGAACGGCCCGCAATTCATCTCCAAACCCGGCTGGCTCCAGAATTTCGCGGAACCGTCGGGAACATCCCAAATTTCCTTCTGTAGCTAGATGTAATGAAGCGACCGGATTAGCCGACTTGGTTAACGCTTCATAACGATTAAAGTCCTCTGTTAAATATTCATTGGCGAATAGACGATCATGCATCCGTTCAATACGATCATCCGTCACTGCCCCTATCGATAGCAGGCTGTCTGGATCTACAAGTGTGAAACAAGCCGACTCGTAAGGAAGCCATGTGCGCAATTGGTTCAACACTTGTTGGCGGTATACATACGAGTTATCGGTTGGTTGCGCTTCTCTGATCATCGTCATAGGTTAGTCTCCCTTTTCTCTTCGGTAGGCTGTCTGCCAAAATCCCAGCTTTGTGGGATATGTTTTCGTTGTGGACGTTTTTATAATTGATAATGATTATTACTCTTAATACTCTACATGAAAAGGGAAGGAAGGAAAAGGGGCAATGACCATTTGGCGATCTGTATGTTCCCTGGTTGTATGCATGGCAGTTATAAGTGGATGTGCTTCGAATGCAGAGCAATCCGTGCAACAGGAGGAGGCAATCAAGGTAACCGTGTTGACACCCAAGTCGCCTGCACTTGTTTCCACCATGCTTGCTTCAACGCTGAACGATGAGGTAGTAAGCATGGAAGTGAAGACCTGGGATACGATAGAGCAACTGCTCGCTGTCGTTCAGGATGGCGAAATTCCGTTTGTAATCGCACCGCTGAACATTGGAGCGAATGCATATGCGCAGGGACTGCCTTTGCAGTTGGTGGATGTGAATACGTGGGGGGCGATGTATCTCATTTCCTTGTCCCCAGATGTTGATGAACTGGCAGATTTGGAAGGGGAAGCTGTGTACATACCCGGTCGAGGCGGACCGCCAGACTTGCTGACAGACTACCTACTGTCGAAGGATCAAATAAGCGAAGAGGTAGAGCGGGTATACGCCGCCGTACCGGAAATTATGCAGCTATTAGCAAGCGGGGAAGCCAGTCATGCGGTTCTTCCTGAGCCGGTTCTATCTGGACTTCGCGCTCAGTCTGACCATCTTACAGAAGTATTGGATTATGATGCAGTCTGGCAGCAGATGTTTGGCGGCAGTCTGCCACAGGCAGGACTATTCGTCCAACGGGAATGGGCTGCTCAGCATCCTGAAGCGGTACAAGCGGTACATGCAAAGTATACAGAGGCGGTTGCGCGAATCGAGCAAGACGCAGCAGAGGCGGTACAATTATCGGCTGAATTATTCGGTATGCCTGAAGAAGTGCTCACACAAGCTATGCAGCGTCTGCCTCTTCAAGTGATGCAAGCAAGCGAAGCAAGGGCGGAGGTAGAACAATATTTCAGCATCCTATTGGAAGCAAGTCCCGATTCTATCGGAGGGCAACTGCCAGATGAAGGCTTCTACTACCAATTTGAATAAAAGAGGATATCTATATACGGGTATTGGTTTGGTGACCGTGTGGGGAATCGTCGCTATTGCTTATCCTGCTGTTGTGTTACCTTCTCCGTATGAAACCTTGCTAGCTTTGCTAGAGCTGTCGAGGACTGCACAATTTTGGCACTCGCTAGGCGTTACGTTCTGGCGTCTGACGGCAGGCTTTGGTCTCGCTCTCGTAAGCGGTGTATTGCTTGGGTCGCTTGTGGGGCACAAGCTTGTAGCTTATCAGCTGCTTCGTCCGGCAGTATTGGTCGTACAAGCGGTCCCACCCGTTTCTTGGATGCTGCTCGCAATCTTGTGGTTTGGTGTTGGGGGAGGGGCGCAAATCGTCGTTGTATTTTTGGCGCTATTTCCGATCTTCTTCTTCCATATTGCACAGGCTGTACGCCAATTGCCGACAGATTTGCTGGAGATGGCCAAGGTGTATGAGACCGGCTGGATCAAGACGATTCGGGCAATTTATGTTCCTGCCATGAAGCCATATTGGATTTCGGCTCTTGCTATCACGGTCGGGATGGGCTGGAAGACGATTGTGATGGCTGAGGTGATCAGCGGCCAGACAGGGGTGGGCGCCGTCATGAACACATCGCGCATTTACTTGCAGACCGATGAAGTGATGGCGTGGTCATTTGTGGTTGCTTGTTTAGGTGTGGTATCCGAGGCGATTGTTAGAAAGTTGAGCGGAGGTGAGCGACATGATCCGATTCGATAGGCTGAGTGTTACATATGGAGGGAAGTCAGTTTTCGCAAATTTCTCCTTTCAACCAGCTCTCCATGCTATTACTTGTCTGATGGGGCGATCTGGAGTGGGCAAGACATCGTTGTTACGCATCGCAGCAGGCTTGCAGCAGCCAGACGATGGCTGTGTTATTCGACCGGAAGGTCGTGTGGGCTATGTATTCCAGGAACCGCGGCTGTTGCCATGGTTCACGGTTGAAGAGAATCTCATGTGGCTTCTTCCGAACAGGTCTGTACAGAGGAAAGCGCGTGTACGGGCATTGCTCGATGCTGTGGGGATGGGCGCAGAGACTGCGTTATATCCCGCTCAGTTGAGTGGGGGGATGAAGCAGCGTGTGTCATTGGCGAGAGCCTTCCTCATGAGTCCGAGATTCTTATTGATGGATGAGCCTTTTCAGGGACTCGATAAGCAGACGAGAATGAACATGTATGGGTTGCTGTTGTCTCTATGGGAGGCCGAGAAGCCGACGGTCTTGTTAGTGACCCATGATTTGGAGGAAGCGCGGACACTGGGACACCACATTATTAAGCTAACAGGTTCCCCTGTAACGGGTTATACAGAACTGGCAAACAAGCGGATGAACATGGAGGATGAATGGAATGAACCAAGCATCAGAACCGAACAACTGGCATGATCCGGCTGTAGTTGCCTATGATCAGACTATTCCTCGCAAGATTCCCGGATATGGGCTCTTGTATGAGTTAACAGCAGATCTTATGGTGGCATCGCTAGAGCAGAAGAAGTCCGTCATGCCTAAGCTGCTTATTGTCGGTGCTGGCGGCGGTCAAGAACTAGTCACGCTCGGAGCTGCTGGAACCAGCTGGAGGTTTACAGCTGTCGATGCTTCCGAGCCGATGCTAGAGCTGGCGAAGCGGCGCAGTGCTGTGTTCAGCGATAGAATTCGCTATGAACAAGCGGACTGGGAGACGTACTCGGATGAAGGTATGTATGACGGGGCAACCTGCTTGTTAGTCCTGCACTTTGTGAAAGGGCTGCACAATAAGCGGACATTCCTCAGGCGCATTGCAGAATCGCTTGCCCCAGGAGCGTCCTTCTGTCTTGCAGCGATTCAAGGCGATCCGGCGCACGCATCATTCAAGCTGCAGCTACAGGCATGGAAGCGATACATGCTCCGCAATGGGATCTCACCGGAAGCATTTGAGGAATTTGCCGCTTCGTTAGGGAGCAGATCAGAGCCTGCGTCAGACGAGCAAACGATTGCCTTGCTTCACGAGTGCGGCTTTACCGAGGTGAGCGCTTATTTCGGATCGTTCTTGATTACAGGCTATCATTGCAAAAGAGCAGCTGTGCAGGATACTGTTTATGACGGTTGAAGCTCCGTCATCGTTGCACCTCCCTTCCGGCTGAAATGAAATAGCGGAAATAGCGGGAATTCCCGGTCCTATATGGCGGCAAATGAGTTCGTAGTGGATAATAGCGGAAATTATTGGTCTAATCAGTGGTATTTTCTCGTATCCACATAGCATCTCATGAGAATAAGTCCACATAAGTCCGCTATTCGTTGGACGTTGCGATCTTATCGGTAGTGTCAATAAGTTTGTGTATTCAACTTTAGGTAGGGTACATGGAATTGTATAGTGGTGGGCGTAGCCCAAGCGAAGGCGCGGGAGGTCTACTCTCCGTAGCGTTCGCTGTACATTTTTGCGAA
>Ga0207847_100122_pt1 | contig 52158 bp, 46 predicted proteins | sample TtaePargueraPR_8_FD_187736 | JGI IMG/M metagenome (GOLD analysis project Ga0207847, IMG submission 187736) | Aerobic enrichment media microbial communities from Bioluminiscent Bay, La Parguera, Puerto Rico - Tt and E1 (SPAdes) | ecosystem: Environmental > Aquatic > Marine > Unclassified ... | reverse complement strand
TGTCGTCCTGCCAGTCTCCTCGGTCCCGACGGCGGTTGGCGGGGGGCTCCGGCAACGTCTCCTGCACCAACCGATCCCTGTCGGCTCCGAACTCGGACCCAATGTCGGTCCATGCGGCGGCCTGTGGCGTTGAATGCTGCATATCGACCACTTTCCATAGTCGTCGGACTGAAATGCGGATGTATCCCGAATCGCTCCGTCTCTCGGATCTCTCGGTGATTCTCGGGCAATAGTATATATTAATGTAAAATATAACCAAAGGTTGTATTCATCGGGGCTAATCCCCGAATGACTGTGGCATACGGACCGGATCCGAAGCGGGGGGCGCCTCGTCCGGGCAACCATGGCCGCTTGCCAGCCGGCCGCGATCCGGTCCGCCGGCCGGGAGACAAGTATTCAGGCGATATCGGGGGGAATGAATGGTGGGCGGTACTGGACTTGAACCAGTGACCCCTGCGATGTGAACACAGTGCTCTACCAGCTGAGCTAACCGCCCGGCGCCGGGGATCTCGGCTCGCGAGGTCCCGTCCGCATGACGGGGATATAAAGGGGAGCGTTCGGCCAAGTCAAGCTGGCTGTGGCCCGATTGCGGAGAGAATGCTCAGCGCCTGGCGAGAACGGCCTCGATTGCGGCGGGCAGGTCGTCGAACCGGTCGATCATGGCGTCCGGGCCGAAGGTCTCCACGGGGGCCTCCGTATAGCCGAAGGACACGCCGATCACGGGCAGCCCGGCGGCCCGCGCGGTCAGGATGTCGGTCTCGCTGTCGCCCACGAAGACCGCCGCGGCGGGATCGGCGTCGAGCCGCCTGAGCGTCTCCAGCGCCGTTGCCGGATCGGGCTTGCTGACCGGCAGCGTGTCGCCGCCGACGACCGCGCCGAAATGGCCACCGAGACCGAGCGCCTGCAGGAGGGCGTGGGCGGCGCTTTCGGGCTTGTTGGTGCACACGCCGAGCGCCACCGCCTCGCCCTCCAGCCTCGCGAGCACGCCGGGAAGGCCCGAAAAGGGCCGGCTGGCGGCCGCGATATTCTTCAGATAGTAGTCGAGAAATTCGCCATAAAGCTCTTCTATGACTCTGTCTTCTGCGGGTGTACCCGTCTCCGAGAAGCCCCGCGCCATGAGCACGCGGGCGCCGCGCCCGACCATGTGGCGCACCCTGTCGAGGGGCACCGCGCGCCGGCCGTGCAGGGCGAGGACATGGTTCATCGCCGCGGCGAGGTCGGGTGCTGTGTCGACCAGCGTGCCGTCGAGGTCGAACACGATTGCGGATGGTCTGATGACGCCCATGCCGGGAAACGCTCCGTTCGGGGGTGGCGACCGTCGCGGCCGCGTGCCTTCGCGATGTTGAAGCGCAAATGGCGCCGTTCCGCAAGCCACCCGGTCGCCGCAGGCCTGCTATGCGCCGAACCCGGATTTGCTCATGGGCGGCACGTCGCTTAAATAGCAGGTCGAGGCCGCCGTTGAAGCGCCGGGCACGAGACCCGGGGCGCGCGGAGTTTCACTTTTGGGAGAGGATCACGATGGACTTTCTGAACGACAAGTCGCTGTTCAAGGACAAGAGCTATATCGGCGGCGAATGGGTCGGCGGCGCCAAGACGTTCGAGGTGAAGAACCCCGCGACCGGCGAGGTGCTGGCGTCTGTCCCCGATTTCGGCGCGGAAGAGACGCGCGGCGCGATCGAGGCCGCCCATGCCGCCTTCAAGGGATGGGCCGCGCTGACCGCGCGCGAGCGCTATCTGATCCTGCGCCGCTGGTTCGAGCTCATCATGGAGAACCAGGACGACATCGCCCGGCTGATGACCGCTGAGATGGGCAAGCCGCTCACCGAATCGCGCGGCGAGGTCGCCTATGCCGCCTCCTTCGTCGAGTTCTACGCCGAAGAGGCCAAGCGCGTTTACGGCGAGACCATTCCGAGCCCGAAGGCCGATGCCCGCGTGGTGGTCATCCGCCAGCCGATCGGCGTCGTCGGCGCGATCACGCCGTGGAACTTCCCGGCCGCCATGATCACCCGCAAGGTCGCGCCGGCCTTCGCGGCGGGCTGCACGGCGGTCTGCAAGCCGGCCGAGGACACCCCGCTCACCGCGCTCGCGCTCGCCGAGCTTGCCGAACGCGCGGGCTTCCCGAAGGGCGTGCTCAACATCGTCACGGGCTCGGCGGCCTCCGCACCCGCCATCGGCGAGGAGCTGACCACCAGCCCGCTGGTGCGCGCCATCGGCTTCACCGGCTCCACCGAGGTCGGCAAGCTCCTGATGCGCCAGTCCGCCTCCACCGTGAAGAAGGTCGCGCTCGAGCTCGGCGGCAATGCGCCCTTCATCGTGTTCGACGATGCCGATCTCGACGCCGCCGTCGCCGGGGCCATGGCCTCGAAGTTCCGCAATGCGGGCCAGACCTGCGTGTGCGCCAACCGCATCCTCGTCCAGGACGGCATCTACGACGCCTTCGCGGAGCGGCTCGCCAGCGAGGTGCTCAAGTTCAAGGTGGGCGACGGCATGGAGGTCGGCGTCAATATCGGGCCGCTGATCAACGAGCAGGCCATCGAGAAGGTCGAGCGCCATGTGTCCGACGCCGTGGCCAATGGCGGCGAGGTGGTCGTCGGCGGCCATCGCCACGAGCTCGGCGGCAATTTCTACGAGCCGACCGTGATCCGCAACGTCACCACCCGGATGCTGGTCACCAACGAGGAGACCTTCGGGCCCGTCGCCCCGCTCTTCCGCTTCAAGGAGGAGGACGAGGCGGTCGCCATGGCCAACGACACGCCCTTCGGGCTCGCCGCCTACTTCTTCAGCCGCGATATCGGCCGCTGCTGGCGCGTGGCGGAGGGCCTCGAATACGGCATGGTCGGCGTCAATGAGGGCATTCTCTCCGGCGAGACGGTGCCGTTCGGCGGCATCAAGGAATCGGGCCTCGGCCGCGAGGGCTCCCATCACGGCATCGAGGAGTTCACCGAACTCAAATACATGCTGATGGGCGGCCTCGGGCGGTAAGCGAACCGGATGAGGTCTTCCCAGACAATCGAGCTCAAGCGCGCGCCGGCCCTGGCCGCGCTTGAGCACGTCACGCCGGGCATGAGGCTCGGATTGGGCACGGGCTCGACGGCGAAGCTGTTCGTCGACGCGCTCGGCGAGAAGGTGAAGGCGGGGCTCGACGTCGTGTGCGTGCCGACCTCGCTGGCCACCGAGCAGCAGGCGCGCGCGCTCGGCATTCCGCTCACCACGCTCGACGACACGCCCGCGCTCGACCTCACCGTCGACGGGGCCGACGAGATCGACAACAGGCTCAGGCTCGTCAAGGGCGGCGGCGGGGCGCTGCTGCGCGAGAAGATCGTCGCGGGCGCGTCGGCGCGCATGATCGTCATTGCCGACGAGTCCAAGCGCGTCGATGTCCTCGGGCGGTTCCCGCTGCCCATCGAGGTCGTGCGCTTCGGCGCGGCGGCCACCGCGTTGCGGATCGAGCGGGCGGCGGAGCATTTCGGCATGGAGGGACCGGTGCGCATGCGCATGCGCCAGGCCGGCGACGGGCCGTTCCTCACCGATGGCGGCAACCTCGTCTATGATGGCCAGTTCGGGGAAATCCCCGATCCGGATGCCTTCGGAGAGGCGCTCAACGCCATACCGGGCGTGGTCGAGCACGGCCTGTTCCTCGGCATGGCGAGCCTCGCCCTGATCGGCACGCCCGGCGGCGTGGAGGAGATGACGCGATGAGCGCCTACGATTACGACCTCTTCGTCATCGGCGCGGGCTCGGGCGGCGTGCGCGCGGCGCGCATGTCGGCGGGCCATGGCGCGCGCGTGGCCGTGGCGGAGGAATATCGCGTCGGCGGCACCTGCGTGATCCGCGGCTGCGTGCCGAAGAAGCTGTTCGTCTATGCGAGCCATTTCGCGGAGGAGTTCGAGGCCTCCCGGGGCTTCGGCTGGACGCCCGGCGAGGCGCGCTTCGACTGGGCGAGGCTGATCGCCAACAAGGACCGCGAGATCGACCGGCTGAACGGCCTCTACATCAAGGGGCTTAAGGCCGCCGGGGTCGGGATCCTCCAGACGAGGGCACGGCTGAAGGACGCCCATACCGTCCATCTGGAGGCCGACGGCCGCGACGTGACCGCGGACAAGATCCTCATCGCCACCGGTGCCTGGCCCTTCGTGCCGGATGTCGAGGGCGCCGAGCACGCCATCACCTCCAACGAGGCCTTCCACCTGGACCGTCTGCCCGACCACATCACCATTGTCGGCGGCGGCTATATCGCGGTCGAGTTCGCCGGCATCTTCAACGGGCTCGGCGTGAAGACGACGCTCGTCTATCGCGGGGATGAAATCCTGCGCGGCTTCGACGACGATCTGCGCGCCGGCCTTCACGAGGCGATGGACGCCAAGGGCATCGACGTTCGCGTCATGAGCGATATCGAGCGCATCGCGCCGGCGGGCGAGGGGGGCTACGAGGTCACGCTCAATTCCGGCGACGTGCTCGCAACCGGCCTCGTCATGTATGCGACGGGACGCGTGCCGAACGCCGAAGGCCTGGGGCTGGAGGCGGCGGGCGTGAAGCGCGGCTGGAACGGGCATGTGGCGGTCGACGAGTATTCGCAGACCTCCGTTCCCAATATCTACGCGGTCGGCGACGTGACCGACCGGGTGAACCTCACGCCCGTGGCGATCCGCGAGGGTGCGGCCTTCGCGGAGACCGTCTTCAACGACAACCCGACGGCGGTCGACCACGAGACCATCGCGAGCGCCGTCTTCTCCCAGCCGGAGATCGGCACGGTCGGCCTGACGGAGGCGGAGGCGCGCGAGCGTCTCAACAGCGTCGATATCTACAAGTCGGCCTTCCGCCCCATGAAGCACACGCTGTCCGGCCTCGACGAGCGCATGCTCATGAAGCTCGTGGTCGATGGCGAGAGCGGCGTCGTGGTCGGCTGCCACATTCTGGGCGACGGGGCGGGCGAGATGATCCAGGCGCTTGGCATCGCCGTCAGGATGGGCGCCACCAAGGCCGACTTCGACGCGACGGTCGCCGTCCATCCCACCGCCGCGGAAGAGCTCGTCACCATGCGCGAGAAATGGCAGCCGGCCAGGGCGGCGGCGGAGTAGGCCCTTCAGCGTCTGGAGAACAGTTTCTCGATATCGGCGAGCTTGAGTTCCACATAGGTCGGCCGGCCGTGATTGCACTGGCCGGAGCGGGGCGTGGCCTCCATCTCGCGCAGGAGGGCGTTCATCTCCTCCGGCTTCAGGCGCCGACCGGAGCGCACCGAGCCGTGGCAGGCCATGGTGGCGAGCACATGGTCGATATGCTCCTTGAGCGTGAAGCTCTCGCCAAGCTCGGCGAGCTCGTCTGAGAGGTCCTGCAGCATCGCCTTCGCGTCCACCTTGCCGAGAAGGGCGGGCACCTCGCGCACCGCGACCGCGCCCGGCCCGAAGCCGTCCAGGACGAGGCCGAGATCGGCCAGCTCGTCCCCGGCGGCGATGAGCCGGTCGACCGCCGTCTCGTCGAGATCCACCACCTCCGGCACCAGAAGCGGCTGGCGGGCGATGCCGTCGCGCGCCAGCGCCGCCTTCATGCGCTCATAGACGAGCCGCTCATGGGCGGCGTGCTGGTCGACGATCACCACGCCGTCCGCCGTCTGGGCGACGATGTAGTTCTCATGGAGCTGGGCGCGGGCCGCGCCGAGCGGACGGGCGACCTGACCGGCATCCTGCGCGGAGGGTTCCTCGATGCGCGCATCGGCGGACGGTTCGGCAAGGCCCGGCAGGCCATGGGCGGGCCGGGGCGTCGCCGACGGAGCGGCCGCCGGCAGGTCGAGCGGGGCGTGATAGGCGGCGGCCTGCTCGGCAAGCCCGGCCATGGCGTGGGGCCGGTACTGCGGGGCAGGGGGGGAGTGCGCGGCGGGGGCTGGCCCGGAGGCCTGCGGCGGCGGCGTCTCGTGCAGCGCGTCGAGCGCGGCGCCGCCCAGGCTGGTCGAGGCGCGGTGGCCCGCGGCCGCGAGCGCCCGGCGGATCGCGCCGACAATGAGGCCGCGCACGAGGCCCTGGTCGCGGAAGCGCACCTCCGCCTTCGCGGGATGGACATTGACGTCCACATCCTCCGGCGCGCAGTCGATGAACAGCGCGAGCATGGGGTGGCGGCCGCGCGGCAGCGTGTCCTGATAGGCGCCGCGCACCGCGCCGGTGAGCTGGCGGTCGCGCACGGGCCGTCCGTTGACGAACAGGAACTGCATGTTGGCATAGGCGCGGTTGAGGGTGGGGAGGCCGGCAAGGCCGGTCAGCCGCACGCCCTCGCGCTCCTCCGCGACGGTCAGCGCGTTCTCGGTGAACTCGCGGCCCATGATGGCGCCGAGCCGGCGCCGGAAACCCGCCTCGTCGCGGGTGCCGGCGGGATAGGTCAGGAGATTGCGCTCATTGCCCGTGAGCGAGAAGGCGATGTCGGGATGCGCCATGGCGAGCCGCTTGACGACCTCGCTCGCCTCCGTGGTCTCCGCGCGCTGCGACTTGAGGAATTTCAGCCGCGCCGGCACGGCATAGAAGAGGTCGCGCACCTCGATGCGCGTACCGCCGCCCAGCGCCGCAGGCTTCGGCCCCGCAAGGCGTCCGCCCTCCACGCGGATCTCGTGCGCGGTCTCCGCGCCGGGCGGTCGCGACACGATGGACAGCCGGCTCACCGCCCCGATGGAGGGCAGGGCTTCGCCGCGGAAGCCCATCGTCTCGATCCTCAGGAGCGCGTCGTCGGCGAGCTTGGAGGTCGCATGGCGTTCGACCGACAGCGTCAGCTCCTGCGGATCCATGCCGCAGCCGTCGTCGGTGACGCGGATCAGCGTGCGTCCGCCTTCTGCGAAGATCACGTCGATGGCCGTCGCGCCGGCGTCTATCGCGTTCTCGACGAGCTCCTTCACGACGCTCGCGGGGCGCTCGATGACCTCGCCGGCAGCGATCCGGTTGATGACCCCGTCCGGCAGGCGCCGAATGCGCATGGGTTTCTCTCTTCCCTTCGACCGGTTCCGGCCCGCTCCCCCATCCGGCCGCCCACGGAAGGATCGTTGGCATGGGGCCGGGCGGGGGAGCGAGCCGGGACCGGTCTTCTCATCGTCTCTACATCATCGCCAGATACTCGCGGGTGAGCACCTTGCTCTCCTCCACGGCGGGCTGGTCGAACGGATCGACTCCCATCAGGCCCCCCATGATAATCGTCTCCAGCATGAAATGCATGAGCAGAGCGCCGAGGGAGCGCTCGTCGAGCCGTTCGAGCGCGATCACGCGCACGGGCCGGCCGCGGCGGGCGAGCGTTTCGGCGGTCGCGCGCTGCTGGCAGTCGGTCAGATCGCCGATGGCGCGCCCGGCGAGATAGCCGACGAGCGAATCGTTGCGCAGCTCCGCCGGGACACGCGGCCCCTCGCCGGCGCTCGGCCAGGAGACGATGTTGAAGAGCTTGTCGGCGGGCCCGTCGAGGAAGAGCTGGAGGATCGAGTGCTGGTCGACCGGTCCGGCGGCGGCGACCGGCAGGCTGCCGCCTCCGTTCTTGCCGAGGCTTTCCGCCCAGAGCTGCACGAACCAGTTCGAGAACAGCCGCAACCGGTCGGCATAGGGCATCATCACCACGGCGTTGACGTTGCGCTCCTCCGCAAGCGCCAGATTGACCGCCGCGCCGACGGCGGGCGCCACATTGCCGGGGGGGTGGCCCTCCAGGATCGGCGCGAGAACGTCGGCCGCGCCCATCCTGAGCGCCTCCACGTCGAGGCCGGCCACGAGGGCGGGCAGCATGCCGACCGCGGAGAGCACGGAATAGCGCCCGCCGATCTTCGGGTCGTGCTCGAGCACGGGCACGTCGTGATAGGTCATGAGCCGCCGCAGCGCGTTGCGCTCGCCATCGCCGGGCTCGGTGACGGCAAGGAGATGCTGGGCGAGGTTCCACTCAAGTCCCGCCGCCTTCAGCGCCTCGAGCGCGGCGAGGGTCTGGACGAGCGTCTCTGGCGTGTTGCCGGATTTGGAGATGACGATGAAGCGCGTCGCCTTGAGGTCGAAGCGCTCAAGCGCGGTCTGAAGCGAGGGGCCGTCGAGATTGTCGAAGAAGTGGAGATAGCGCTCTTCCGCGCCCGGCAATGCGGCCGGCCCCGGCGTGCGCCAGCCGGCAAGCTGGACGAGCGCCTGGCCGCCGAGGCTCGACCCGCCCGTGCCGAAGACGACGACGTCGCGCGCACCGCGCAGCAGCGTCTCGATGGCCTGCCGGCAGGTCTCCAGATCGTCGCTCCGGCCGGGCAGGCGCAGGAGGGGAAGCGTGCCGTCCTCATGGCGCGCCCTGAGGCCGTCCAGGACGGGGCCGGTCTTCTCCAGCGCCGCGTCGAGCGCGTCCCTGCCGATGCCGCCGGACCCGATTGTCTCCTCCAGGCAGCGGGAAATATCTTGAGCGTATGTCACGGAATGCCATCCCCCTTGGTCTGTTCGCACAGGCGAGTTTAGCCGGGAGTGTGGGGCGAAATCGTGATGATCGGAGCGGAAAGCTCAAGGGCAGGGTGAGGGCGGGGAAAGACGGGAGGGTAGCCCCGAGGACTACCCTTTCGTCGCGTCCGCCGGCTCGGGCTCCGACGAGGTCACGCCCTGGGGCTGGCCGACCACGGAGAAGATGAGCGCGTCGGGCTTGAGAAGTTCGTGGGCGACGCGCCTGACATCGTCGATGGTCACCGCCTCGATCATGGCGTTGCGGTTCTCCACATAGTCGATGCCGAGGTCTTCGAGCTGGATGCCGAGGAGCTCGCCGGCGATCTTGGTGTTGGTATCGAAGCGCAGCGGGTAGGAGCCGGTGAGATAGGTCTTGGCCTCCTCGAGCTCCGTCTCGCTCGGGCCGTCCTTCGCCATGCGCGCGATCTCCTTGCGCAGGATGTCGATGGTCTCGCGGGCGCGGTCGTTGCGGGTTGCCGCCCCGCCGACGAACAGGCCGGCATGGTCGAGCGGGTAGATATAGCTGTAGACCGAATAGCTCAGGCCCCGCTTCTCGCGCACCTCCTCGATGAGCCTGGAGCCGAAGCCGCCGCCGCCGAGCACGAAGTTCATGACATAGGCGGGCACGAAGTCGGGATCGTCGCGCTTCAGGCCCCTGGCGCCGAACTGGATGACGCTCTGGGGAATGTCGCGATTGACGACCTCCACCGCGCCCTTGCCGCTGACCGTGGCCTCCGCGATCTCGGGCATGCCGGAGGTCTCCGGCAGGGCGCCGAAGGTCTCGTCCAGAAGGCGTCCGAGCGTTTCCGCGTCGATATCGCCGACGACCGCGACGGTCAGCGCGTCGCGGGCGAAGAGCCGGCCGGAGAGCGCTCTGAGATCGTCCGCGGAGATCGCGGCGACGGTCTCCTGCGTCCCGTCCGGGTCGCGGGCATAGGGATGGTCGCCGAGCGCCAGCCTCATCCAGGCGGCATTGGCGATCTGGTGGGGATCCTCCGCGGCACGTTTCAGTCCGACGAGGATCTGGTTGCGCACCCGCTCCAGCGGCTGGGCGTCGAACCGGGGCTCGGTCAGCGCGACCTTGAGGAGGCCGAAGGCCTCGTCGCGGTTGCGCGACAGGGTCTGCAGGCTGCCGGAGAAATTGTCGCGGTCGGCATTGAAGGAGAGCTTGACGGCGAGCTCCTCCAGCCGGGTCTGGAAGGCCTCCGACGTCATGTCGCCCGCGCCCTCGTCGAGCATGCCGGACAGGAAGTTGGCGAGCCCGGCCTTGTCCTGCGGATCGGCCGCGGTGCCGCCGTCGAAGGCGAAGTCCATGGCGATGATCGGCACGGTGTCGTCCTGGACGAGCCAGGCGGTGATGCCGCCGGGGCTCTTGACCTCCTGGATCTCGAAGGCCCGTGCGGGGGCCGCGAGCGCGACCAGCGCGACGAGGACGGCGCAGGCGGCGGCCCAGCGCGCGGCGAGGCGCGGGAGGGGGTGTGCGGTGAAGCGCGCGGCTGTATGGCTCACGACTCTGTCTCCCCGTTTGTCTTGGCGGAGGGTGCCGTCTCGGGGGCCTCGGTCGCCGCCGCCCGGGCGGGTTTCAGGAGAAGGCCGGTCACCGAGCGCTCGGGCGCGAGATACTTGCGCGCCGCCGCCTTGACCTCGTCGAGCGTGACCGCCTCGATATGGGCCGGCCAGTCGCGCACCGCGTCGACGTCGAGCCCGGTGGTCAGCGCGATGCCGAACACCCGCGCAAGCCGCACCTGGCTGTCGAGCGCATAGGTGGTCTCCGCCAGGAGCGAGCGCTTGGCGTCGGCGAGCTCCTTCTCGGTGATGCCGTTCTCGACCACATCGGCCAGCACGGTGTCGAGCTCGGCCTCCACATCCGCGATATCGTGGCCGGGAACGGGCGCGGCATAGACGCCGATCGTGCCGTAGTCGAGCCCGTCGCCGGAATACCAGGCGCCGGCGTAGGTGGCGATCTTCTTGTCGACCACGAGATCGCGGTAGAGCCGGCTCGTCGTGCCGTCGCCCAGCACATAGGCGAGGATGTCGAGGGCCTCCGCCTCGCCGGGCTCGGCGCGCGAATAGGAGGTCGCGAGATAGCTGCGGCGCACGCTGGGGGAGGGGACCTTGGCGTCGCGCAGGGTGACGAGGCGTTCCGCCTGGGGCGCCGGCTCGGCGACGCGCTCGCGTGCGCCCGGCGTGCCGGTGTTCTCCAGCGGCCCGTAATAGGTTTCGGCGAGCGACTTCACCTCGTCCGCCGTCACGTCGCCGGCGACCACCAGGATGGCGTTCCGCGGCGTGTAGTAGGTGCGGTAGAAGGAGAGGGCGTCGTCAAGCGTGAGCCCGGCCATCTCGTCCGGCCAGCCGATCACCGGCGTGCCGTAGGGATGGGCCACATAGAGGGCGGCGTCGACCTGCTCGTTGAGGCGGCTCGACGGCTCGTTGTCGACCCGCATGCGCCGCTCCTCCTTGATCACCTCCAGCTCGGTCCCGACATTCTTCTCGTCGAGCTGGAGATTGACCATGCGGTCGGCCTCCAGCTTCATGACGAGGGGCAGCCGGTCCTTGGCGATGCGCTGGTAATAGGCGGTGTAGTCCTGGCCGGTGAACGCGTTGTCCTCGCCGCCATTGCGCCGCACGATCTTGGAGAACTCGCCGGGCGGCACGGTCTCGGTGCCCTTGAACATCAGATGCTCGAGGAAATGGGCGATGCCGGACTTGCCCTTCGGCTCGTCGGCGGCGCCCACGCGATACCACACCATATGGGTCACGACCGGCGCGCGGTGGTCGGGGATGACCACGACCTGCATGCCGTTGTCGAGGGTGAAGGTGGAGACGTTCTGCGCGAACTGCGCGCTCCCGGCCGCGGGCTTGGCCGCCTCCTCCGCACGGGCGGGGGCGAGGGGGGCGGCGGCGAGCGCCGTCGCGGCGGCGAGGCCGAGCGCGATGCAGGCCGCACCCGCGGGAAGTCTGCGCACGGGGCGCAGCAGGGCATTCACTGAGACCATCAGACCGTTCCCTTAATCTGTGTGGCTTAAGGGTGTGGACAGGCCGTCGCCTTGTCCAATTAAATATCGGTAAGGCGAGATCGTGCCGCGCCCGGCCATCCGCCGGCCCGCAGGCGGCGGACGCGGAGAGGCGCGGACAGGCCGGTCAGAACAGGTTGCCGATGTTCCAGATAGTGCCGTAATTCGGGTTCTTCGACTTCTCGAGCTCGGCCTTCTTCTTCTTCAGGTCCTCGATGAGCTCGCGGTCGCTCTTCGGCGTTCCGTCCGGATGCGTCTTGGAGATGCCGTAGCGGGCGTAGATGTCCTGGTCCTCGCCGCTCGGGTCCGTATTGGCATCCGCGCCCGCACTGGCGATCTGTGTCGGTGCGCTGGCGGCGCCCGATGCGGGGGCGGTCGGCTGGGCAGCCGGGGCCGAGGCCGTCTGGGCCGGCGCGCTGGCCTGGGCGTCCGGCGGCTGGGACAGGGGCGCGCGGGAGGCCACGGCCTGCTGCGCCTCCACGGCCGCCTGGTTCGGCTGGCCGTTCTGGCTTTCGCCCTGTCCGGGCGGCCTGAGCTGGAGATCGGGGGGCATGGCGAGCACCTGATGGGTGCGCACCTGGCGCTCGTCGGGCACGTTCTTGCCCGTGCCGAACACGTCGTTGATGGAGGCGTCCGGCGACCCGCAGCCCGAAAGGCCGGCGCCTGCCGCCAGGAGGACGGCCGCGAAAATGTTACGCCCAGTGCTCAACTGATCCGGAACCTTCAGCCACTTTGCCGGAGGGGCTGCGCGAACCATGGCGATCCCTCTCCTCGGTATCGTCGATTGCTAAACTGTCTGCCCTGACTTCAAGGCGAAACCGTGTCTTGTCGCGTCACTCCGCCCCGACGACCCGACGGTCACGCCACCAGTCATACAGAAGCAGACCGACGCCTGCAACAATCATGACATCCGCAAGATTAAAGACATACCAATAAAATCCATAGGCATGGAAGCTGAAAAAGTCCGCCACCGCGCCATAAAGGACGCGGTCCGCGATGTTGCCGGCGGCCCCGCCGATCACCAGCCCGAAGGCGGATGCGGCGAGAGGCCGCGCGGTGCCGGCGAGCCAGACGACGAGCACCGCCACGATCCCGGCCATCAGTGCGATGAGCGCCCAGCGCCCGAGGTCGGAGCCCTGCGCGAGAAGGCCGTAGCTGACCCCGTAGTTCCACACGAGCACGAGGTCGAGGAAGCCCGTCACGCGGACAGGCTGGCGCGCGGCGATGTCGAACGGGCCCAGAAACCACCATTTGAGCGCCTGGTCCGCCACGAAGGCGAAGACGGCGATGGTGAGCCCGAGCGGGCTCAGCGCGCCCCAGATACGCCAGTTGGCGCTCGCCATGGCCGGCTCCGTCGTCGTGCGGTCAGGCATCGGCCGGATTGCGCTCAAGCCACTCGCGCACGGCGGCGGCGTCGCGCGGGGTGAGGTCGGGGAACTCCGGATCCGAGCCGACCTCCGGCAGGATCTTCCAGGAGCGCGCGCATTTGCGCCCCTCCGCCAGCCGCGAGACCACCGCGACGCCCGGGACGTCGTCCCAGCGATAGGCGTCCGCCGGGCCCTCGCCCTCGACAAGCGTCGCCTGGCTGGTGATGGCGATCTCGGCGAGGTCCACATCCTTCACCGCCTCGTAGAGGGCGGGGTCCGAGACATGGATCTCCGGCGCGGCCTCCAGGCTCGCCCCGATCCGCTTGTCGGCGCGTTCGATCTCGAGCGCGCCCGTCACCACGCGGCGCACCTTGCGCACCTTCTCCCACTTGGCGTTCAGCGCGTCGTCGCGCCAGCCCTCGACGGGCTCGGGGAAGAGGCGCAGATGGACGGACGTATCGTCGGGGACGCGCGACAGCCAGACCTCCTCCATGGTGAAGGGCAGGAGGGGCGCGAGCCAGATCGTCAGGCGTTCGAACAGCGCGTCCATCACCGTGCGGCAGGCGCGGCGGGCGACGGACGAGGCCGGATCGCAGTAGAGCGTGTCCTTGCGGATGTCGAAATAGAAGGTGGAGAGGTCCACCGTGCAGAAGTTGAACAGGCGCGTGAAGACGCGGCGGAAATCGAAGGCCGCATAGCCCTCGCGCACCTGCCCGTCGAGCACGGCGAGCTTGTGGAGCATGTAGCGCTCCAGCTCCGGCATGTCCTCCACAGCGATCCGCTCCTCCTCGGAGAATTCCGCGAGATTGCCGAGCATGAAGCGCATGGTATTGCGCAGGCGGCGGTAGGATTCCGCCGTCGCCTTGAGGATTTCCGCGCCGATCCGCTGGTCCTCGGTGTAGTCGCAGGAGGCGACCCACAGGCGCAGTATGTCGGCGCCATACTGCTTGATGATGTCCTGCGGGAAGACCTGGTTGCCCAGCGACTTCGACATCTTGCGCCCGTCCTCCGCCATGGTGAAGCCATGGGTGACGACCGCGTCATAGGGCGCGCGCCCGCGCGTGCCGCAGGATTCCAGAAGCGAGGAATGGAACCAGCCGCGATGCTGGTCGGAGCCCTCCAGATAGACGTCCGCCGGCCATTTGAGATCGGGCCGCTTCTCCAGGACGAAGGCGTGGGTCGAGCCGGAATCGAACCAGACATCGAGAATGTCGGTGACCCGATCCCAGTCCTCCGGATCGTAGTCGTTGCCGAGGAAGCGCGCCGTCGCGCCGTCGGCGAACCAGGCGTCCGCGCCCTCCGCCTCGAAGGCTTCCGCGATGCGCGCGTTCACCGCCTCGTCCTGGAGCACCTCGCCGGTGTCCCGGTTCACGAAGACGGCGATGGGTACGCCCCAGGCGCGCTGGCGCGAGATCACCCAGTCGGGGCGATGCTCGATCATGCCGCGCAGCCGCGCCTGGCCGCTGCGCGGCACGAAGCGCGTGTCGTCGATGGCGTTCAGCGCGCGCGTCCTCAGCGTGTCGCCGGGGCCGTCGAGGTCGCGGTCCATGGAGATGAACCATTGCGGCGTGTTGCGGAAGATCACCGGCTTCTTGGAGCGCCAGGAATGGGGATACTGGTGCTTGAGCCGTCCGCGCGCGACCAGCATGCCCGCCTCGGTCAAGGCGTCGATGACCGCCTGGTTCGCGTCGCCCTTCTCGCCCTCGGAGGTGAGGACGGACCGGCCGGTGAGCCCCGGCGCGTCGTCGGTGAAGACGCCGTCCGCGTCGACCGTGTAGGGGATGGTCGTGTCGATGCCGCGCCTCTCCAGCGCCGCCTTGTTCTCCATCCAGATCTCGAAGTCCTCCGCGCCGTGGCCCGGAGCGGTGTGGACGAAGCCCGTGCCGTCCTCGTCGGTCACATGGTCGCCGTCGAGCAGCGGCACGTCGAAGCCGTAGCCGAGCGGGGCGAGGGGATGGGTGCAGGTCGTGCCCTGGAGGTCCGTCGCCGAGACATCGCCGCGGCGCTCATAGGCCTCCACGCGGGCCTGGCCCATCACGGCGGCGGCGAGCTTGTCGGCGATCACGAACTTGTCGCCGGGCTTCGCCCAGTTGCCCTCCGGCGCCGCCGTCACCTCGTAGAGGCCGTAGGGGATGCGCGAGGAATAGCTGATCGCCCGGTTGCCCGGGATCGTCCAGGGGGTGGTGGTCCAGATCACGATGCTCGCATCGGCAAGGAGGCCGGTCCCGCCACTGACCGGGAACTTCACCCAGATCGTGTCGGAGGTGTGGTCGTAATATTCCACCTCGGCTTCAGCGAGCGCCGTCTTCTCCACGACCGACCACATGACGGGCTTGGAGCCGCGATAGAGCTGGCCGGTCATGGCGAACTTCATGAGTTCGCGTGCGATCTGAGCTTCTGCCCCGAAGCTCATGGTGAGATAGGGATCTTCCCAGTTGCCGATCACGCCGAGACGCTTGAACTCGGCGCGCTGGACGTCGATCCAGTGCTCGGCGAAGTCGCGGCATTCCTTGCGGAACTCGTTGACCGGCACGGCATCCTTGTCGAGGCCCTTGGCGCGGTACTGCTCCTCGATCTTCCATTCGATGGGCAGGCCGTGGCAGTCCCAGCCGGGCACATAGTTGGAGTCCCTGCCCAGATATTGCTGGGAGCGCACGATCATGTCCTTGAGGATCTTGTTGAGCGCCGTGCCGATATGGATGTTGCCGTTGGCATAGGGCGGGCCGTCATGCAGGACGAACAGCTCGCGGCCCTTCGCCTCCGCGCGCATCCGCTCGAAGATGCCGATCTCCTCCCAGCGCTCCAGAAGCCCCGGCTCCTTCTTCGGCAGCCCGGCGCGCATGGGGAAATCGGTCTTGGGCAGGAGCAGGGTCTTGCGATAGTCGAGCCCGTCTGCCTGTGTGCTGTCCGCGGTCATGTCGTTCATTGCTTCCGGCTTGTCCCAGGAATTCTTCAAGCGTCGTCTGGAGCGTCTTCTATCAATGATGGGCCAAACAATCCATATGGGCGCTCAGTCCTCCCGCTTCAGGAACAGGAGCTGCGTATCGCCGTAGACCCTCCGGTCGACCGCCGCAAGCCCCGGCGGCACGGCGATCTCGGCCTCCGCGCTCTCCTCCAGCAGGGCGATCCCGCCGGGCGCCAGCCATCCCCCGGCGAGCACCGAGGCGAGCGCCGCCTCGCCGAGCCCCCTGCCATAGGGCGGGTCGGCGAAGACGAGATCGAAGGGCCGCATGGGCGCGACCTCGCCGAGCCGCGTGGCATCGCGCCGCCAGATCTTGGCAGCGCCCGTCGCCTTCAGCGCCTCGACATTGCGCCGCACGAGCGCGCGGCCTTCCGACGAATTGTCGATGAACAGGCAGAAGCGCGCGCCGCGCGAGAGCGCCTCCAGCCCCAGCGCGCCGGTGCCCGCGAACAGGTCGAGCACGCGCGCGCCTTCGAGCTCGATGGCCGCCGCGCCATGGGCGAGGATGTTGAACACCGCCTCGCGGGTGCGGTCGCTCGTCGGGCGGACGGCGCGGGATTTCGGCGCGCTGAGCGCCGTGCCCCTATGACGGCCGCCGACGATGCGCATGGCGCTTGTCCTTCGGCGGCTCGAGCCCTGTGAGCCCCTTGGCGAGCCGGGCGCCGAGCTGGTCGCGCAGGACGCGCCTCGGCACCTCCTCGACCTGCTCGCGGGCGAGGTCGCCGAGCTGGAAGGGGCCGTAGGAGATGCGGATCAGCCGGTTCACCTTGAGGCCCAGATGCTCCAGAACGCGCCGGATCTCGCGGTTCTTGCCCTCCTTCAGGCCCATTGTGAGCCACAGATTGGTGCCCTGCACCCGGTCGAGCGCCGCCTCGATGGCGCCATAGTCCACGCCGTCGATGGTGATCCCGGCCTTCAGACGGTCGAGCCCGGCCTGGTCGATGCTGCCATGGGCGCGCACCCGGTAGCGCCGCGTCCAGGCGGTCGAGGGCAGCTCCAGCCGGCGGGCGAGCTCGCCATCGTTGGTCAGGAGCAGCAGGCCCTCCGACGCGATGTCGAGCCGGCCGACGGAGATCACCCGCGGCAGGGTCTGGGGCAGGTGGTCGAACACCGTGGCGCGCCCCTGCGGGTCGCGGTGCGTCGTCACCAGCCCCACGGGCTTGTGATAGCGCCACAGCCGCGCGGGCTCGGGCTCCGCGATCGGCTCGCCGTCGACCAGCACCGTGTCGGCCGGCGTCACATTGACGGCGGGCGAGGCGAGCACCCGGCCGTTGAGGCTGACGCGGCCGGCCTCGATCAGGCGCTCCGCCTCGCGCCGCGAGCAGACGCCGGCGCGTGCGATGACCTTGGCGATCCGGTCGCCGGGCGGCGGTGCGGTGTTATCGGGTTTGGGGTCTGACATGCGGGCGATGTCATACCGGAACGGCGGCGCGATGCAACAGCGCTCTCGCATGCCGCTTGACGCCCGGGACCGGCAGGGTAAAGCTCGCGCCCGTCATGCAGGGCCCCGCACGCAAATCGATGGATCTGGCGCTTGAGGAGGCGCGCGCCGCCGCCGGGCGCGGCGAGGTGCCGGTCGGCGCGGTCGTGTCGGGCCCCGGCGGCGAGGTGCTGGCCAGCGCCGGCAACCGCACGCTGGAGCTGAAGGATCCGACGGCGCATGCCGAGCTCCTGGCGATCCGCGCGGCCTGCGCGCGGCTCGGCTCGGAGCGGCTGACGGGCTGCGATCTCCATGTGACGCTGGAGCCTTGCGCCATGTGCGCCACGGCGATCTCGTTTGCCCGCATCCGCCGGCTCTATTACGGCGCGGCGGACGAGAAGATGGGCGGGGTCGACCACGGGCCGCGGATCTTCGCGCAGGCGACCTGCCATCACCGTCCGGAGGTCTATGGCGGCATCGGCGAGCGGCAGGCCGCCGACCTCCTCAAGGCCTTCTTCGCGGGGCGCCGGTAAGGGCCCGGCAGGGGAAAGGGGTCAGGCCGTCTGCGACTGCAGGAGCTTTTCGAGCGCCCGTTTCAGCTCCGCCTTCGCCGGGGCGGAGCCGGCGAGGATCTCCCGGATCTTGAGGAACTCCAACACGCGGAACTCGTCGACATCCGGCACGATCAGCATGTCCGGCGCGTGGCGCTCGATCTTCGCCTGGACGATCAGGTGCTCCATGATCATGGCCGACCGGAACCACAGCTCGGTGCCGCTCGGCGGCTCGTCGGATTCGCGCACCGGGCGGCCGGTGACGTCGACGGCGACGGTGATGTCGACAGTCTCCAGATGGTCGAAGGGCAGGGGGTTGGTCACCCCGCCGTCGATCAGCAGGCAGCCGTCTATGGTCTGCGGCGAGACGAGGCCCGGCAGCGCCATGCTTGCGGCGACGGCGGGAATGAGCGGCCCGCTCTTCAGCGCGACTTCCTTGCGCCCGTAGAAATCCGTCGCCATGAGGGTGAGCGGGATGGCGAGCTCCTCGAAGGTCTCCGGCATGATCTCCGGCAGGGCGAGGCGGGCGAGCGCCTGGCCCTCGAAGAGCGCGCCGGAAAACGGCCTGAGGTTGATGAGATCGAGCATCTTGACCCGCGAATCGCCGAGGAAGCGGCGGGCGGCCTCGATCCGGTTGGCGAGCGCGCCTTCCGCATGGGTGCGGATCTCGCGGGCGGAATAGCCGGCGGCATAGGCCGCGCCGATCAGGGCGCCGATGCTGGTGCCGGCGATCGCGGCGGGGCGCACGCCCGTCTCGTCGAAGGCCTCCAGTATGGCGATATGGGCAAGCCCGCGCGCACCGCCGCCGCCGAGCGCCAGTCCGATCCGGGGATATGGGCGGTCGGCCATGTCCGGCCCCTCTAGCTGGCGCCGGCGCGCCGGGCATAGTGCCAGGCGGTCTCGGCCATGGGTCTGACCTGGCTCGCCATCGCCTCCGCCTTCGGATTGGCGGCGTTGCCGGCGCGCGCACGCGCCACGATGCCCTGGAAGATGGCGGCCATGCGGAAGAAATTGTAGGCGAAATAGAAGTCGAAGCCTTCGAGGCGCCGGCGGCCCGTGCGCTCGCAATAGCGCGCGGTGTAGCTGTCGAGGTCGGGGATGCCGAGCGCGGCGAGGTCGTGGCCGACGAGCGAGCCGACGCCGGCGCCCGTCTCCGACGGCGGCATGCGCCACTGCATCAGATGATAGGTGAAGTCGGCGAGCGGATCGCCGAGGGTCGCGAGCTCCCAGTCGAGCACCGCGAGCACGCGCGGCTCGCTTTCGTGGAGGATCACATTGTCGAGCCGGAAATCGCCATGGACGATGGCCGCGCCCGTATCCTCAGGGCAGGCGCCGGGCAGCCAGGCCATCAGCCGGTCCATCTCCGCGACATCCTCCGTCGCGGACGCGCTGTACTGCTGCGACCAGCGGCGGATATGGCGGGCGACATAGCCGCCGGGCTTGCCGAAATCGGAAAGGCCCACGGCCTCGTGGTCGATGGTGTGGAGCCGCGCGATGGTCTCGTTGAGCCGGTCGTAGACGGCTGCGCGCTCGGCAGGATCCGACGCCGGCATATGCGGCTCCCAGATCACCCGCCCGTCGACATGGTCCATGAGGTAGAAGGCGGTGCCGATCACGCCCTCGTCCTCGCACAGCGCATGGGGCTTCGCCACGGGGAAGCCGGTTCCGTAGAGCGCGGAGATCACGCGGTATTCCCGGTCGACCGCATGGGCCGACGGCAGGAGCTTGCCCGGCGGCTTGCGGCGCAGGACATAGCGGCCGGAGGCGGCGGTCACGCGATAGGTGGGGTTCGACTGGCCGCCCTTGAACTGCTCCACCGTTATGGGCCCGGCAAACCCCTCCACATGGGCCTCGAGCCAGCGCTCCAGCCGCGCCTCGTCGATGCGCAGGGCGTCGGGCACCTCGCGTACGCCGGAAAACTCGCTCTGACGGTCGATACGGTCCATGCGCCCATCCTGACCTTCTGTCCGAACCGCCATTGTGCGGGCGTCGCGGCCGAGGCTCAATCCTCCAGAAAGCCGAGCAGGGCCTTGAGCGTGGCCTCCGGCGCCTCCTCGGCGACGAAATGGCCGCAATCGAGTGTGACCACCTCCACCGAATTCGCCCATTCGCGCCAGGCCGACTCCGTGGTGATCGTGACGCCCGACGGGAAGCCGGAGCTGCCCGGCAGGGCCAGCACCGGACAGCGGATCTTGTGGCCGGCCTCGAAATCGGCCTCGTCGGCGGCGAGATCGTAGGTCTGTCCGGCGCGGTAGTCGTTGCAGGTGGCGTGGATGCGTTCGGGGATGGAATAGAAGCTGCGATATTCCGCGAGCGCGCGCTCGTCGAAGGCGCTCAGATCCTTCGCCGCCGTCCAGCTCGCCAGCGTGTGGTCGAGATAGGCCACCGAGCGCTGCTCGATCAGAAGCTCCGGCAGCGGGTGCGGCTGTGCGAGGAACATCCAGTGATAGGCGTTCATCGCCAGATGCTGGTTCATGTTCTGCCACATCGTGTGGGTCGGCACGATGTCGAGCACGGCGAGCTTCTCCACCCGCGCCGGCTCGTCGAGCGCCAGCCGGTAGCCGACCCGCGCGCCCCGGTCGTGGCCGGCAAACGCGAAGGATTCATAGCCCAGCTCCTTCATGAGCTGGACGATGTCCTGGCCCATGGCGCGCTTCGAATAGGCGAAGTTGTCGGGATCGTTGGGCGGGCAGGAGGACAGGCCGTAGCCGCGCAGGTCCGGCATGATCACCGTGAACCGCTCCGCGAGCGCCGGCGCGATCCTGTGCCACATGGCGTGCGTCTGGGGATAGCCGTGCTGGAGCACGAGGGGCGGGCCGGAGCCTCCGATGCGGGCGAAGATATCCGCGCCGAAGGTCTCGAACCATCGCTCCTCGAAATCCGGAAAAAGTTCGCTCATCGTGGATTCACCCCCGCTCGGTCGTCACATCACATCGGCGCGAGGGCCAAAGCATGGGGGCAAGACGATGACAGATCAACCGGCCTCCCGGTCGACGGCCCGCCAGCCGATGTCGCCGCGGCAGAAGCCTTCCGGCCAGTCGATGAGGTCTATGGCGGCATAAGCCCTCATGCGCGCATCCGCGACGGTGGGCCCGAGCGCGCAGACATTGAGCACGCGTCCGCCGGCGGCCCGCAGCGAATCGCCCTCCCGTTTCGTGCCCGCATGGAAGATCTCCACGCCCTCCAGTGCGGCCGCCTTGTCGAGGCCGCGGATCTCAGATCCCTTCTCATACGCGCCGGGATAGCCCTTCGCGGCCATCACCACGGTCAGCGCGCTCTCATCGGACCATCTCAGGTCGAAATCCTTCAGTTCCCCGTCGCAGGCCGCGAGAAGGGCGATCAGGAAGTCCGATCTGAGGCGCATCATCAGCACCTGGCATTCCGGATCGCCGAAGCGGACATTGTATTCGATGAGCTTCGGCCCGTCGGCGGTGATCATGAGCCCGGCATAGAGCACGCCGCGATAGGGCGCGCCGATCTCGGCCATGGCGCGCACGGTGGGCTCGATGATCTCGCGCATGGTCCGCGCGCACATCTCCTCCGTCATGACCGGGGCCGGCGAATAGGCGCCCATGCCGCCCGTATTGGGCCCGGTATCGCCGTCGCCCACGCGCTTGTGGTCCTGCGCGGTGGCGAGCGGTAGGGCGGTCTCGCCGTCGACCAGCGCGAAGAAGCTCGCCTCCTCGCCGACGAGGCACTCCTCGACCACGACCTCCGCGCCGGCCTCGCCGAAGGCGCCGGCGAACATCTCGTCGACGGCGTCCTGGGCTTGGCCGACCGTTTCGGCCACGACCACGCCTTTGCCGGCGGCAAGCCCGTCCGCCTTGACGACGATGGGCGCGTCCCGATCGGCGATATAGGCCTTCGCGGCGCCGGCGTCGGTGAAGCGGGCATAGGCCGCGCCGGGAATGCCGAAGCGCGCGCAGAGATCCTTCGTGAAGCCCTTGGAGCCCTCCAGCCTCGCTGCCGCCTGCGTCGGGCCGAAGGCCTTGATGTCCGCATCGGCGAGGCTGTCCACCAGCCCGTCGACGAGCGGCGCCTCGGGACCGACGACCACGAAGCCGACCGAATTGTCCCGGCAGAACCGGATGACGTCGCCATGGTTCGCGATATCGAGATCGACGCAGGCCGCGACGTCCTGGATGCCGCCATTGCCGGGCGCGCAATAGAGCGTCTCCAGCTCCGGGCTTCCCGACAGTGCCCAGCACAGCGCGTGCTCGCGCCCACCCGAACCGATGACAAGGACGTTCATGCTCTGCCTTTCATTCTCAACAAAAGCGGGAAACGCGCGCGCCCATGTCCGGACGGCGCCCTTGAAGCGCGGCCCTTTCTAGCATTTGATGGCGCGAACGGAACAGGATTCGCGTGGCCCCCGATGCCGAATGACGACCCCATGGCGGACTGGCCGCTCGGCGAGCCGGCGGAGGCCGGCCAGCCGAACGTCGCCGAATTTTCCGTCAGCGAGATTTCCCAGGCGCTGAAGCGCACGCTGGAGGACGCCTATGGCCATGTGCGCGTGCGCGGTGAGCTGGGCCGCGTCAGCCGGCCGTCCTCCGGCCATGTCTATCTCGACCTGAAGGACGACAGGGCGGTGCTGTCCGGCGTCATATGGCGCGGCGTCGCGCGCACCTTGCGCATCCAGCCCGAGCAGGGGCTGGAGGTGATCGTCACGGGCCGCATCACCACCTTTCCCGGCCAGTCGCGCTATCAGATCGTCATCGAGCAGATGGAGCCCGCCGGGCGCGGCGCGCTGATGGCGCTTCTGGAGGAACGCCGCAAGGCGCTGGAGGCGGAGGGGCTGTTCGCGGCCGACCGCAAGCAGGCGCTGCCCTATCTTCCGCGCGTGATCGGCGTGGTGACCTCGCCGACCGGGGCCGTCATCCGCGATATCATGCACCGGCTCGCCGACCGGTTTCCCCGCCGCGTGATCGTCTGGCCGGTCCGGGTCCAGGGGGATAGCTGCGCGGGCGAGGTCTCAGCCGCGATAAGGGGCTTCAACGCGCTGTCGCCCGACGGCGCGATCCCGAGGCCCGACGTGCTGATCGTCGCGCGCGGCGGCGGCTCGATTGAGGATCTGTGGGGCTTCAACGAGGAGGAGGTCGTGCGCGCGGCGGCGGCCAGCGACATCCCGTTGATCTCCGCGGTCGGCCACGAGACCGACTGGACGCTCATCGACTACGTGGCCGACGAGCGCGCACCGACGCCGACGGCGGCCGCCGAGCGCGCGGTGCCGGTGCGCGGCGAGCTTCTGGCCACGGTCGCCGATCTCGGCGCGCGCGAGCGCCGGGCGCTCTCCCGGCTTTTCGAGGAGCGGCGCACCCGCGTGCGCTCCGCGGCCCGCGGCCTGCCGCGCCCGGAGGATATTCTGGGCCTTGCCCGCCAGCGCTTCGACACGGCAGCGGGCCGGCTCGGGCGTGCGCTCAAGGCGAACACGCAGCATCACCGCACGCGCTGGGTCCAGGCGACGGCACGCCTGACGCCGCGCACCTTCACGAGCCTCATCGAGCGCCAGCGCGAGCGCCTGGAGACGCGCAGCCACCGGCTCGCCCGGGGCCTTGCGGTCTCCGCGCGCCAGGTGATTGTCGAGGGGCGGAGGCGGCTCGGCGAGCTCGACGGGCGCGGGGGCCGCGCCATGCGCCGCCGGCTTGACGATGTCGGCCGCCAGCTCGACGGGCAGGCGAAGCTCCTTGAGTCGCTGAGCTACCGTTCCGTGCTGGGGCGCGGCTTCGCGCTCGTGCGCGACGGGACGGGGCGGCCCGTGCGCCGGGCCGGGGAGACGAGCCCGGGCGCCGATCTGGAGATCGAGTTCCAGGATGGCCGCGTCGCGGCCCGCATTGCCGGGCCGGCAGACGGCGCGCCGCCGGACAAGCCGGCCAGGCCGCAGCCCGCAAGGCCGCGGAAGCCGGCAAAGGGGCCCGGTCAGGGCGAGCTGTTCTGACCGGCGGAGGACCCCTTCGGGGAAAACGGGTGCGCGGCCATCGCATATTGCTGTTCGATTCCGGTATGGGCGGCCTCACCGTCGCCCAGGCGGTGCGCGCGCGCCTGCCGGAGGCGGGTCTCGTCTATGCCGCCGATACCGCGGCCTTTCCCTATGGGGACTGGGCGGAGCCGCTTCTCGTCCGGCGCATCCTCTCGGTGATGGAGCGCCTCGTCGAGGCGGTGCGCCCCGACGCGGTGGTCGTGGCCTGCAACACCGCCAGCACGCTGGCGCTTCAGCCCCTGAGGGCGCGGTTCGACATTCCGTTCGTCGGCACGGTGCCGGCCATCAAGCCCGCCGCCGAGCAGACGAGGAGCGGCGTGATCGGCGTGCTCGCCACGCCGGGGACGGTGCGGCGCGACTATACCCGCGCGCTCATCGACACCTATGCCTATCACTGCACGGTCGTCGTCCACGGCTCCTCCGGCCTCGCGCGTCTCGCGGAGGCGAAGCTGCAAGGGCATCCGCCAGCGATGGGCGCCCTGCGCCGGGAGATCCGGTCGGTCTACAAACGCCGGGGCGGAGGGCGCACGGATGTCGTCGTGCTCGGCTGCACGCACTATCCGCTGCTGCTGCCGGAGCTGGAGGCGGCGAGTCCATGGCCCGTGACCTTCATCGATCCCGCCCCGGCGATCGCGCGCCGCGTCGCCCAGGTGCTCGAGGCCGGCGGCGCGCCGGGCGCGAGGGGCGCCGATATCGCGGCGGACACGGTGATCGTCACCGCGCCGGTGCTCACGACGGAGACCTTCGAGGCCTATGCCCGATTCGGCTTCACCGCCCACCGGGAGCTCGCCATCGCCGCAGCCGGGCCGCAGCGGCTCGATTCGCAATAGCGGCCCGGCGCTGCTCCCGCATCGCCATCGGCTCGTCGGGGCGGCTCGTGGCGGGCGCCCGCGTTTGACATTGCCGGCGGGTGGCTGTATCTGATCGCGGCTTGGGCAGGTCCGCCGGAAGATGGCGACGCGTGCCCATGTTTCACGCCTGCCTGCGACGATTGTGCTCGACGCGCTTGGGCCCTTTGTCTGTTGGCCGGACAGTCCGGCAGAGGAAGGCAGGCTTTTGTCAGACGCTCGGGATTTGGAGATTGATCGATGAGCAAGCGCGACAGGGCTAAGTACAAGCTCGACCGCCGTATGGGCGAAAATGTCTGGGGCCGCCCGAAGAGCCCCGTGAACCGCCGTGAATACGGCCCCGGCCAGCACGGCCAGCGGCGCCGCGGCAAGCTGTCCGACTTCGGCATCCAGCTGCGCGCCAAGCAGAAGCTCAAGGGCTATTACGGCAACATCACCGAGAAGCAGTTCAAGGGCATCTACGAGCGTGCGACGCGGATGCGCGGCGACACCTCGGAGAACCTGATCGGCCTTCTCGAGCAGCGTCTCGACGCGGTGGTGTACCGCGCGAAGTTCGTGCCGACGGTCTTCGCCGCGCGCCAGTTCGTCAATCACGGCCACGTCAAGGTCAATGGCCGGCGGGTCAACATTCCCAGCTACCGCGTCAAGGTCGGCGACGTCATCGAGGTGCGCGAGAAGTCGCGCGAGCTGCCGATGGTGCTCGAGGCGAGCCAGATGGCCGAGCGCGACGTGCCGGACTATATCGAGGCCGACCACAAGAAGATGACCGCGGCCATGACCCGCGTTCCGGCGCTCGCCGATGTGCCCTATCCGGTGCACATGGAGCCCAATCTGGTCATCGAGTTCTATTCGCGATAAGGTCTGTCGACCTGACATCATGCGGCGCGTGCGGTTCGGGGAGATCTGCACGCCCGCTTTGCTTTGCGGGGGCCGGGCGGCTGGGCGTCCTAACAGGCAGGGAGCAGCCATGCGCGGAGTGTTGAAGGCTGGGGCGGCATTTGCGCTCGCTGCTGCGCTGGCCGGCTGTGCGACCTCGTCTGAGGAGCAGGCCGCGCTCGAGGCCGAGGAGGCGCCGGCCATCAAGGATCCCAAGATCGTCGTGGCGGACCAGTCCACGCCGATCGTCTATGTCCCCGTCATCGTCTTCCGCAGCACGACCTCCGACAAGATGATGCGCGACACCTATGCGGCATTCCCCTCGCTCGACCAGTGCGAGAAGGCCGCGCGCCGCGGGGCCGCGACCCCGAGGCCGTCCGAATACGACGCGATGGCGATCTACGAGGTCTCCTGCTTCGAGGTCGTCAAGGATGGCGGCCAGAAGAAGATCGTGGTCGAGACCGCACCGCCGCCGGGTGTGGCCCAGACACCGGGCGGGGGAGGGACCCAGGCGCCAGCACCCGCACAGGCGCAGACACCCGCAACGCCGACCCCTGCGAAGAAGCCCACGCCGTCCGCCAGCCAGACATCGTCATGACGCCTGTGTGCCGGGCCGTGACGCCCGGGGAGTAGCCGGCATCCCGCATGCCGGACGAGCGCCGCGGAGCGCTCAGTTCAGCCGCCATTCCGAGCCGACGAGACGCATCTGCGCGGGCGAGACGAGTTCGCGATGGGCCACGCAGACCTGCGCGAGCGTGCCATCCAGATTGTGGGCCCAGAAGTCCAGAAAGCCGATCAGCCGCGGAAAGCGCGGCGCCAGATCGTAGTTCTGCCACAGGAAGGACTGCAGCAGGCCCGGATGATCCGGCATGTGATACAGGATTTCCGCCGTGGTCAGGCTGTAGCCCTGCAGCTGGCGGGACATGTCGCTTTCGGTCGTCACGGTTTCGGTCACGTCGCGATCCTCCTCACAAGCATGGTGCAGCCGGGACGGCTCCTGGAATTGTGCGCGCATGACGTGTCCGGTCAAGAACTATTGTGTAAATTATTCTTGATAATCAATATGTTAGCATCAATCTGAAAGTGCTGCTAACAATTTTTGGCACTCTCCTCTTGAAAGTGCCAGGCGTGACGCCAATTCGCCGCTCCGGATTTCTGAGCCCGGAGACGTTCGACCCCGGACGGCGGACGCAGAGAGAGCCCCGCGCGGAAGGACCCGTGCGGGGCTTTCGCGGTTCAGGGTCTCATATCGACCAGCTTGACCACCTTCGTGTTCACCCAGGCGAAGCAGCCGGCGAGCTGCGGGCCGATGGGCAGGTCGCCATAGACACCGACGGCGCCCTCCGCCTCGAGCCGCCCGGCAAAGCCCGGCTCATCGCCCGAGACCACCCAGATGCCCGGCAGCCATGTCGGCCGGATCGGCCGGCCCCCGGCCCGCGTCATGGCCGCGAAGGCCGCGTCGTCGCCGAGGCTTGAGGGGAACACGGCGAGCACGGTGCCGGTGGCCTCCGGCGGCAGGGCGGCATCGCGCACCGCAAGCGTCATCGCGCCGAGCCAGGCGAGCACGATACCGGCCCCGAGCACCAGCGCGAGCCGGTGCCCGCTGCGGCCCGACCCCGTATGGCGCTTGCCCGCCATGGCCCGTCAGGCCGCCGCGCTGTCGCGGATGGCATCGGGCGCGCGCGCTTCGCGGATCGGCAGGTGAACGAGGGTCGCGAACAGGCCGAGCGCGACGGACAGCCACCACACCGCGTCGTAATTGCCCATGCGGTCATAGAGGACGCCGCCGAGCCAGACGCCGAGGAACGAGCCGACCTGGTGGCTGAAGAAGACGATCCCGTAGAGCATGCCCATATAGCGCGTGCCGAACATGAGCGCGACGAGCCCCGCCGTTGGCGGCACGGTCGACAGCCACAGAAGCCCCATCACCACGGCGAAGGTGAAGACACTCACCGTCGACAGCGGCACGAGCAGGAAGCCCGTGATGGCGGCGGCGCGGCCGAAATAGATCGCGCTCAGGAGGTAGCGCTTGGGCAGCCTCCCGCCCAAGATGCCCGATATGTAGGAGCCGACCACATTGGCCAGCCCGACAATGGCGATCGCGCCCGCCGCGACGCCCGCGGCGATGCCGCTCTCGGTGAGATAGGGCGGCATGTGGATCGTGATGAAGGCGAGCTGGAAGCCGCACACGAAGAAGCCGAAGACGAGGAGCACATAGGAGCGGTGGCGCAGCGCCCAGGCGAGGGCGCCGCCGAGCGTGACCTCCGGGTCGGAGGCGTCGTCGGCATGGGTGCTGTCGCTCGCATTGCCGCGCAGGGCCATGGTCAGCGGCAGGCAGAAGAGCAGGAGGACAGCGAGCAGAAGCATCGCCGTCTGCCATCCATAGGCGGCGATGAAGGCCTGTCCGAGCGGGGCGAAGACGAACTGGCCGAGCGAGCTCGCCGAGGTGGCGATCCCGAAGGCCCACGACCGGCGCTCCGGCGGCATGCGCCGCGAGAACGCCGTCATGACGATGGCGAAGGAGGCCGTCGCGATGCCGATGCCGCTCAGCATGCCCGCGGAGAGATAGAACAGGCCCGGCGTGTCGGAATAGGGGATGAGCGCCACGCCCGTCGCGTAGATCAGCGCGCCGACGGCCAGAACGCGCGCCGTGCCGAACCGGTCGGCGGCGGCACCGGCAAAGGGCTGGGCCAGGCCCCAGAGCAGGTTCTGCAGCGCGAGCGCGAGGCCGAACACCTCGCGCGGCCAGCCATGGGCGTCGGAGATCGGCGCCGTGAACAGCCCGAAGCTCGAGCGTACGCCGAAGCTCGTGAGACAGATGAGGCAGCCGGCGACGATGATGGTGGCGGGCCGTTGCCAGAAGGGCAGGGCGTCCGGAGAGGGAGATGTCGTCATGGCGTTCTCTCTTCAAGCTCTGGCGCGGATGGGACCGCCCGCGCTTGCAGGCAATGGACACGCAGAAAGAAATGGTTCTCTGATACCGGGGAACGGCGCCGCTGCCGCGCAAGGACAGCAGCCCCAGCCTGTCATGGGCAGGCAGAACAGCAGGCTCTCAAGCCTATGCGACCGCCAGGGGTCCGGCAATCGAATAAAACTGACGAATTAAATCAAGAAAATTGATGTTGTGGTGTGCGCTCTGGGTGTTTAGGGGACACATCAAACCAGAGTTAGCGGGCAAATCCGGGAAGGGACGGGAAATGGCGGGGAATTCGTCCGTCGTCAGGGAGACAATTCGCGGCCTGATGCGGCTTGATCTAGCAGAGGCTCTGGCCCGGATACCCGCGACGAGCGTTTCGAAAGGCTCCGTGAGACAACCGGGCGGAAAGCGAAAGCTCCGTTGCCCTATCGCACATATGCTGGAACGACCTGCTGGATAAGGTCACCTTCGGCCATGGTTCTGTCTATTCACCCCTCTCGACACCTTCAACGAAAATGAGATTTCGAGAGAGCGCTTCGTCGCGAAATTTCAGTGCCTCGGCGTATTCAGGGGATCTATACCAGTTTTTAGCGGTCTCCATATCTGGAAACTCAGCAATCACGATAATGCTCGGCGCCCAATCGCCTTCGACCACCTCAATGGTGCCGCCACGTACGATGTACGAGCCGCCAAACTCGGCAATCGATGCCGCAGCACGTTCACGATAGGCATTTGCCGCGTCATCATCTTTCACTACAACATCCGAGATCGTATATGCGCGTCCCATTGGTGTCCTCACCACACAAAGATCTGGGGCATCGATTGCTTCGCAGATACAACGAAGAGGCTGACTAGCGTAACAACTGCCCCGATTGGCGTCGGTTCGCGCCCGTCCGCTTTTCGCTCCACCGTTTGCACAGCGGCACACCAGCGGTGTCAGCTTTGGGTCGAACGTGTCGGTTGAGGCGATATCTCAAAGGCCCGCATCCCGGTCGTTCCGCGTCCCGGACCTGAACTTCCGCTCCGCACCCATCGCGGAAATCAATCTGAGACACGACCCATTCTACTGGTGCTCCAGCGTGACGGCATCGGCTGCTACAATTTCAAGTGTTTGGCTACATTCAGCGCATCGCGCCCCCCTCCCCATCGAGGGGGAGGAGAGGGCGGTCCCTCAAGCCTTGCCTTTCGTCATGCCCGGGCTTGTCCCGCGCATCCATGCAGAGCTTGCCACATGCTCCGGACGAGCGATGGATTGCCGGAACAAGCCCGGCAATGACGGGCAGGGCGGGGAATACCGTATCGCTTCGGCAACGGGTCACGCGCTCTGGCGCGTCTCGATGCCCTTCTCGGTGAAGACCTGCTGGAGCTCGCCGGACTGGAACATCTCGCGCAGGATGTCGCAGCCGCCCACGAACTCGCCCTTCACATAGAGCTGCGGGATGGTCGGCCAGTCCGAATAGGTCTTGATGCCCTGGCGCAGATCGTCCGATTCCAGCACGTTGACGCCCTGATAGGGCACGCCGAGATAGTCCAGGATCTGGACCACGGCCCCGGAGAACCCGCATTGCGGGAACTGCGGCGTGCCTTTCATGAACAGCACGACGTCGTTGGTCTTGACCGCGTTGTCGATCCAGGCGTTGATGTCACTCATCTGATCGTCCTCATCGATTAAGGCGTGTTGCCGGGCGTAGGGATCCTACTCCTCCGGCGGCGATGTCTGCAGGGCGAGCGCATGGAGCTCGCCGCCCATGGCGCCTTTCAGCGCCTGGTAGACGAGCTGATGCTGCTGGACGCGGCTCTTGCCCCTGAAGGCGGAGGACACGACGATCGCGGCATAGTGGTCCCCGTCGCCCGCCAGGTCGCGGATCTCGACCCGGGCATCGGGCAGGGCTTCCTTGATCAGCCGCTCGATCTCGTTTGCGTCCATTGCCATGGGCGTCGCCTCCGTCAGTTGGTCTTGCGCCAGTGTGTCACGCTCATTCCCCGGCGTCCATGTAGCTGGGAAGCCAGGCTTCGTGCGCTGCCGTCAGATCCACAAGGGATATGGTGAGCGCGCCGGCCACGGTCAAATCCTCGCCGCCGACCGCGCCGATGCTGTCGACCGGAATGCCGGCGGCCCCGGCTTCCGCCACGATCTCCGCGGCCTCGCCCGCGGGCGCCGTGACGACATAGCGCGCCTGGTCCTCGCCGAACAGCGCGGCGTCCATCCGGTCGGCCTCGATCTGCAGGCGCGCGCCGAGGCCGGAGGCCATCGCCATTTCCGCCACCGCGACGGCGAGCCCGCCATCGGAGATGTCGTGGCAGGCGGTCACGCGCCCCGAGGCAATCAGCGCGCGCACGAAATCGCCATGGCGGCGTTCCGTTTCCAGGTCCACCGGCGGCGGCGGCCCGTCCTCGCGGCCGTGGATTTCGCGCAGATAGGAGGTGCTGCCCATATGGGCGCCGTGGCCGCCGACCAGCAGGATGACCTCGCCCTCCGCCTTGAAGGCAAGCGTGGCCATGCGCGAGATGTCGGCGATCAGCCCCACCCCGCCAATGGCCGGGGTCGGCAGGATCGCCTGGCCGTTGGTCTCGTTGTAGAGCGACACGTTGCCGGAGACCACGGGGAAGTCGAGCGCGCGGCAGGCCGCTCCGATGCCCTCCACGGCCTTCACGAACTGGCCCATCGTCTCCGGGCGCTCGGGATTGCCGAAATTGAGGTTGTCGGTCACCGCGATGGGCTCGGCGCCGACCGCGGTGATATTGCGCCAGCACTCCGCGACCGCCTGCTTGCCGCCCTCGAAGGGGTTGGCCTCCACATAGCGCGGGGTGACGTCGACGGTCATGGCGAGGCCGCGCGAGGTGCCGTCGATCCGGATCACCGCGGCGTCGCCGCCGGGAAGCTGGGCGGTGTTGCCCTGGATGTAATGGTCGTACTGCTCCCACACCCAGCGCCGGGAGCAGAGGTCCGGACTGCCGACGAGCTTCGCCAGCGCCTCGCCGAGATCGTTCGGTGCGGGGATGTCGTCGGCGGAGACGGCCGCGCGCGCCACGGGCTCCACCCACGGCCGGTCGTATTCCGGCGCCTCGTCGCCGAGCTCCTTGATCGGCAGGTCGGCCATGACGTCGCCCTGGTGCTTCACCACGAAGCGCAGCGTGTCGGTGGTGTGTCCGATGACCGCGAAGTCGAGGTCCCATTTGCGGAAGATGGCCTCCGCCTGCTCCTCCAGCTCGGGCTTGAGCACCATGAGCATGCGCTCCTGGGACTCAGACAGCATCATCTCGTAGGCGGACATGCCGTCCTCGCGGCAGGGCACCTTGTCGAGATCGAGCTCGATGCCGAGATTGCCCTTCGCCCCCATCTCCACCGCCGAGCAGGTGAGGCCGGCGGCGCCCATGTCCTGGATGGCGATGACGGCGCCGCTCGCCATGAGCTTCAGGCACGCCTCCAGCAGGAGCTTTTCGGAGAACGGGTCGCCGACCTGCACGGTCGGGCGCTTCTCCTGCGAGTTGTCGTCGAACTCGGCCGACGCCATGGAGGCGCCGTGAATGCCGTCGCGCCCGGTCTTGGAGCCGAGATAGACGATGGGCATGCCCACGCCCCGGGCCTCGGAGTAGAACACGCCGTCGGCGCGCGCCAGCCCCACCGCCATGGCGTTGACGAGGATGTTGCCGTTGTAGCGGGGGTGGAAGTTCACCTCGCCGCCGACGGTGGGCACGCCGAAGGAATTGCCGTAGCCGCCGATACCGGCCACCACGCCGGAGACGAGGTGGCGCGTCCGGGGGTGGTCCGGTGCGCCGAAGCGCAGCGCGTTGAGCGCCGCCACGGGGCGCGCGCCCATGGTGAAGACGTCGCGCAGGATGCCGCCGACCCCGGTCGCCGCGCCCTGATAGGGCTCGATATAGGAGGGGTGGTTGTGGCTCTCCATCTTGAAGGCGCAGACCAGCCCCTCGCCGATATCGACGATGCCGGCGTTCTCGCCCGGGCCCTGGACGACGCGCGGCCCCGCCGTCGGCAGGGTCTTCAGCCACTTCTTGGAGGATTTGTACGAGCAGTGCTCGTTCCACATGGCGGAGAAGATGCCGAGCTCGGTCAGCGTCGGCTCGCGGCCGATGAGCTGAAGGATCCGGTCGTACTCCTCCGGCTTCAGCCCGTGCTCGGCGACGAGCTCGGGCGTGATCTGGATTTCGTTGGGGATGGACATCGTCGGGCTTTCTCGCGCGCGGGCGCTCGTCGGGCTTTGAGAACTCTCGCGGAGCCGGATACGCTGCGCGCGCGAAAAGGTCAATGCGCGCAAGCCACGACCGTGAGCGAAAAGATGCCGCCCGTCCCGGTAAAAGATGCCCCTAGTCCCGGTAGGAGGGGTCCGTGCGGTCCAGCATGTCCTTGAGCGCGTCGAAATGGGCAAACGCCATGCCGTCATAGTCGCGCCAGCCCCGCGCGGTCTTCTCCGCGATCTCGTCGGACATGACGTTGAGCGGCTGGCCGCTGCCATAGGCGAGCATCAGCGTCTTCGCCGCCCGCTCGAAGAAATAGAGCTGCTCGAAGGCCTCCGCGACCGTTTCCGCCGACACCGTCACCCCGTGATTGCCCATGAGCAGCACGGGGTGGTTGCCGAAGGCGGCCGCGAGCCGCGCGCCTTCCGCCGCATCGTCGGCGATCCCGCCGAAGTCGCGGTCGATACCGACCATGCCGAAGAACCGCGCGGTGTTCTGGTCGATCGGCTTCATGGTCGGGTCCTGCAGGGCGGCCAAGGCGGTCGCATGGGGTGGATGGCAGTGGAGCAGCACGCGGGCATTGGGGCGCGCGCGGTGGATGCTGCCATGGATGCACCAGGCCGACGGGTCGGGCGCGTCGGGGCGGTCCATCGCATCCGCGTCGGTCGCGTCGAGCAGCTGGAGATCGCTCGCCCGGATGGTGGCGAAATGCCGCCAGCGCGGGTTCATCAGGAAGCGCGTCCCGTCGCCGGAGACCGCGGCGGAGAAATGGTTGCCGACGGATTCGTGCCAGTCGAAACGGGCCGCGAGCCGGAAGGCGGCGGCAAGGTCGACGCGCAGCGCGCGCTCGTCGGTCTCGGTCGTCGTCATCTGAACCGTCCTTGCGTGGTCAGGGTGCGGTAGGTGCTGCGCATCTCGCCGCGGTCGGTATAGCAGCCGCGCAGATAGCGCTCGCCGCTTTCGGCCACATAGCCGGCCCGGCCGTGCACGATGCGGTGATTGTCGAACACGATGCATTCGCCCGCCCTGAGCCCGAAGCGCATCACGTATTTCTCCGACTGCAGCATCCGCCCGAACCGGCAGAAGGCGGGATAGTAGCTGTCGAGGACGGTCTGCGGCAGGTCGAAGATATCGGCCATGTGCTGGCTGATGGTCACGCCGGAGACCTCGCCATGGCTGTCGAGCTCGATGACCCGCTGGCGCGAGCGCATGTCGTAGGTGTCGTGCTCGCAGTAATAGGGGATGAGGGTCTCCGACAGGAGCGCGAAGTCCTCCGGGAAGGCCGCGCGCAGGTCGTTCGCCACGGCCACGCCGTCGAGGAACAGGTTGCGGCCGCCCTCCACGCTGTTGGCGCGGCAATGCAGGAACTGGACGCCGGGTGCCGCGTCCTCCGCCGGCGTGTCGGTGTGCAACTCGAGCGCCTTGGCCGTATAGGCGAGGTTGGTCGGCTCGATATGCGTCCTGACGTCGAAATAGGTGCCGAAGAAGGTCGGGCGGATCTGGCCGATCAGGCGCGCGGTCTCGGTGAGGCCCTCGTCCGTGTCGGGCATGTCGGTCACGATGGCGACGCCGTCGACCAGCAGCGCCTCGATCCACTTCGCCACCAGCGCCCGGTCGCGCATGAGCTCGGGCTGCGGGAAGCGGGCCATGTGCTCGTAATGGTCGCGATACCATGGCCGGCGCGGCAGGTCGGCCGGGTCGGGGCGCGGCGCGCCGCCGGCATAATGGGCCAGCCAGTCGAGCGCGTGGCGCGTGACATGCCCGTCGCCCTGCCACACGATCTCCAGCGCGTCGCCGTCGACATGCGCGCTCGCGGGCACCGGCGCGCGCTCCTCGTGGAAGATGTCGAAAACCCGTTCCCGGGTCTCGCGGTCGAAGGAGGTGGGGCAGTTGTCGCGCAGCCAGTAATAGTTGAAATAGGCCGTGGAGCCGTCCCCGAGCGGCGCGGTGAGGCCGCGCTCGCCAAGGGCCACCTCGCCACAGGCCGTGCCGGGGCGCGCGATTTCGCCGATGACATCGTCCGCCATGCTGAACTCCGATGGATATGGGATGTGACGATTTTCCGTTTCCGCACAGCACGATAGGGATTGTCGGGGGCGCGGCGGAAGGGGTATAAATCTCAATCTAGATTAACCGACAGGTTATAGTGTGAGCCGCGCTCTACCCCCCTTGCGCCTGCTGACCGTGTTCGAGGCGGTGCTCCGCCATGGCGGCGTGAGACCGGCTTCTGCGGAGCTGAACGTCTCCCAGCCCGCCGTCAGCCAGGCCCTGCGGCAGCTCGAGGCGCATCTCGGCGCGACGCTGCTCGACCGCAGCACGCGGCCCGCGGGGCTCACGGAGGCCGGCCGGCTGCTCCACCGCGCGACCGCGGAGGGGCTCGGGCTTATCGCGGAGGCCATAGAGGATATCGAGCGGCTGAATGCCGGGGTGGGCCCGTCGGCGACCGTCGCCTGCTCGGTGGGCTTCGCGACCTATTGGCTCATGCCGCGCCTTGCCGGCTTCTACGACCGGAATCCGGACATGGCCATCAATGTCATGACCACGCAGCAGGGCGCGCCGGGCCTGGCCGCCGGGGTCGACATCGCCATCCGCTATGGCGACGGCAAATGGAACGATGGCGTCGTGACGCCTCTCTTCGACGAGCGGATCGACCCGGTCTGTAGCCCGGCACTCGCCGCGCGGCTGGCGGAGGCGGGCGGCGGGCTGGAGGCGGCGACGCTCATCCACGTCAATGTCGAGGACGGGCGCTGGACGCCCTGGGGCGCCTATCTGCGCCGGGCCGGCCTGCCCGCCGCCGGCCGCCGCCAGGGCCTCCATTTCACCAATTACGTCCAGGCGACCCAGGCCGCGCTCGCGGGGCAGGGCGTCATGCTGGGCTGGCGCTCGATCACCGGCGACCTCGTGCGCGAAGGCCGGCTCGAACACGCCATGGACGCCACGGTCGTGCCGGAGGATGCCTTCTACCTCGTCGCGGCGGACCGCCCGCGCTCGCCCGCGGCCGTTGCCGCCGCCACCGCCTGGCTTGCCGCGGAGGCCGACCGGCCGGAGGCTTGAGGGGCCTGCCCGATCCTTGCGGCTTGCGCTGGCCAACGGGGCTTCGCGTGGTTATCTATGGGGAAGACGGCCCGAGGGGCCGGTTTGCGACGACGGATTGCAGGAATGAATCGTTACGAACCCAATTTCATCGGCGGCCGGGAGGCGAAGCTGCGCTATCTGAGCGGCGACTATCAGGTGGTCACGCCCGGCGATTTCGTGCGCTGCGCGGTGACCGGCGAGCCGATCCCGCTCGACCAGCTGCGCTACTGGGACCCCGACCTCCAGGAGGCCTACAGCTCGCCGGAGGTCTCCTTCAAGCGCTATCTGGAAGTGCACGGCCGGGGCTAGGGCGCATGTCGTGACAGCGGGACCGGCCCGGCCGGGTCCTGCTGGAGCGCATTGCGGTCAGGCTTTATCGGTATGTTTTCCGCTCATCCCGGCGAAAACCGGGATCTCTTTCCCGATACGCCTGAGATCCCGGCTTTCGCCGGGATGAGCGGGGTGTTTCAGCCTGACCGCACTCCGCTCCGGGCATCTCCCGGCAGGTCCTGAACCGTCTCCGCGATGAGCGTGTCGACGACCGCGTTCAGCGCGTCCGCCTCGCTTGCCCCCTCCGTGATCGCGGTATTGTAGCTCGCCAGTTGCCGGTCGGCGCTCGTGCCGCGCGCGACGATGGTCAGGGCATGCTCCAGCTCCGCCGTGCAGCCGAAATGCTCCGCATCGGGCCGGGTGAGCGTCAGGAGCTCCTCCAGAAGGTCGGCATAGGCGGCGACCGTGCCGCGCCCGAAATCGATCAGGCCTTCCGCCAGCCCGTAGCGCACCGCGCGCCAGCGGTTCTCGTTGATCAGGAACCGGTCGTAGGAGCGCCAGCGCTGATTGTCGCGCCGCAGGCGGTAGAGCATGCGGGCGAGGCAGCGGAACAGCGCGGCGATGGCGATGGCGTCGTCGAGCCTCGTGCACACATCGCAGATGCGCAGCTCCAGCGTCGGGAACCGGGCCGACGGGCGCAGGTCCCACCAGATCTTGGTCGCGTCCTCGATGAGCCCCGCCTGGACGAGCACCTGCACGACGCGCTCATACTCGCCATAGCTGGAGAAGTCGGGCGGCAGGCCGGTGCGCGGCAGGCTGTCGAACACGATCAGCCGGTAGGACTTCAGCCCCGTGTCGCGGCCCTGCCAGAAGGGCGAGGAGGTGGACAGCACCAGGAGATGGGGCAGGAAATAGGCGAGCTGGTTGAAGAGATCGACCCTGAGATCCTCGTCCTCGATGCCGATATGGACATGCATGCCCGAGATCAGCATGCGCCGGACCACCACCTGGAGGTCCTTCGCCAGGACCTCGTAGCGCTCCTTGTGGGTGTGGCGCTGGTCGGCCCATTTCGCGAAGGGGTGGGTGGAGGCGGCGATGGGGGCGAGCCCGTATCCGGCGGAAACCTCCGCAATGGCCGAGCGCAGCCGGGCGAGGTCGTGGCGTGCCTCGCCGAGCGTCTCGCAGACATGGGTGCCGACCTCGATCTGGCATTGCAGGAACTCGGGGCTGACCTGCCCCTCGAGCGCGGTCTCGCACGCGCTCATCAGCCCGTCCGGGGCGCGCGCGACGAGATCGCGCGTCTGCCGGTCGACAAGGAGATACTCCTCCTCGATCCCGATGGAGAAACTCGGTTCCCTCAGCGCCATTGCCGGAGTGTGCCGGAGGGCCGCCGGCGTGGCAAGCGGGCGGGCCTGCCGTCCTCCGGGCCGGGCTCCGTTTGCCGGCGCGCGGCGATATGTCCGCATGGCTGGCCTTTGCGCGGGCGAAAGTGTATAACCCCGCTTTCGAGCCTTTCAAGGCATGCCGCCGGTCGATGGCCATGAGGGGCGGCGCGGCCGGGAGCCCGAGGGCCCCGGACCGGATGCTTGAAGACACGCGAACAAGACGAGCGATGACGCAAGCCGCGCCTTTCAACGACATGGCGGCCTTGCGAGACATGTTTGGGAGTGACGGATCATGGCCGAGCAGTGGACGCCGGAAAGCTGGAGAGCAAAGCCGATCGTGCAGGTTCCCGATTACCGGGACCTGGACAAGCTCGCCGATGTCGAGGCCCGGCTTTCGGGGTATCCGCCGCTCGTTTTTGCAGGCGAGGCGCGGCGCCTGAAGCGCAAGCTCGCCAAGGTGGCGGAAGGCAAGGGGTTCCTGCTCCAGGGCGGCGATTGCGCGGAGAGCTTCGCGGAGCACTCCGCCGACAATATCCGCGACTTCTTCCGCGTCTTCCTGCAGATGGCGGTGGTGCTCACCTTCGCGGCCTCCTCGCCGGTGGTGAAGGTCGGCCGCATTGCCGGCCAGTTCGCCAAGCCGCGCTCCTCGTCGACGGAGAAGCAGGGCGACCGCGAGCTGCCGAGCTATCGCGGCGACATCATCAATTCCATCGAGTTCGACGAGGCCGCGCGCGAGCCGGACCCGGAGCGCCAGATCATGGCCTACCGGCAGGCGGCGGCGACGCTCAACCTGCTGCGCGCCTTCGCGCAAGGCGGCTACGCCAATCTGGAGCACGTCCATAACTGGACGCTCGGCTTCCTGCGCGACAGCCTGACCAGCGCACGCTATCAGGCCATCGCCGACCGGATCACCGAGACGCTCGCCTTCATGCGCGCCTGCGGCATCAATCCGGACACGGCCTCGCAGCTCAAGACGACGGATTTCTTCACCAGCCACGAGGCGCTGCTGCTCGGCTACGAGCAGGCCTTCACGCGCGTCGATTCCACCTCCGGCGAGTGGTACGCGACCTCCGGCCACATGCTGTGGATCGGCGACCGCACCCGCCAGCCGGACGGTGCGCATGTGGAGTTCTGCCGCGGCGTGCAGAACCCCATCGGCCTCAAATGCGGTCCCTCGCTCGATCCCGACGAGCTGATCCGGCTTCTCGACATCCTGAACCCGGAGAACGAGGCCGGGCGGATCACCCTGATCTGCCGCTTCGGCGCGGACAAGGTGGAGGAGAAGCTGCCCGGCCTCATCCGGGCGGTGAGCCGCGAGGGCCGCGTGGTGCTCTGGTCGAGCGATCCGATGCACGGCAATACGGTGAAGGCGACGACGGGTTTCAAGACGCGGCCCTTCGACGACATCCTGTCGGAGGTGCGCGGCTTCATGGCCGTCCACCAGGCGGAGGGCACCCATGCCGGCGGCATCCATGTGGAGATGACCGGCAGCAACGTGACCGAATGCACCGGCGGTTCGCAGTCGGTGACCGATGCCGACCTGTCGGCGCGCTACCACACCCATTGCGACCCGCGGCTCAATGCCGACCAGGCCCTCGAGCTCGCCTTCCTGATCGCCGAGGAGCTCAAGAAGGAGCCCGCCTTCCACCCCGCCGGCGACGAGGTGGAGGAGACCATGGACGCCGCGGAGTAGGGCCTGCGCCACCTCGCCTTTTATTCTCGTCATCCCGGAAGCCGGTTTGCCCGACATCTTCGATGTCGCCGGCAAACCGAGCTATCCGAAAGCCGAAATGGCATTCGGGCTCGCCTAGCGTCCGGGATGACGATGAAAGAAGCGCGCCGGGTGAGGGGGGTTACCCCCGCTTCAGCCGCTCCGCGTGCCAGGCGATGTGGTCGCCGATGACGGTGGCGACGAAATAGTAGCTGTGGTCGTAGCCCTCGCGCATGCGCAGGGTCAGGGGTACGCCCGCCTTGCCGCAGGCCTCCTCGAACAGTTCCGGGCGCAGCTTGTCGGCGAGGAACTCGTCGTCGGTGCCCTGATCCACCAGGATGTCGCCGCCCCAGCCGCGCGTCTCCACGAGCGCGCAGGCATCGTGGGCGAGCCAGGCCTCGCGGTCCTCGCCGAGATAGCCCGCGAGCGCCTTCTCGCCCCAGGGCGTGCGGCTCGGCGCGACGATGGGCGAGACGGCGGAGAGGGCGCGGAAGCGCTGCGGGTTCCGCATGGCGATGGTCAGTGCCCCGTGCCCGCCCATGGAATGGCCGCAAATGCCCTGACGCGAGCCGTCGACGGCGAAGGACTTGGCGATCAGCGCCGGCAGTTCCTCCGACACATAGCTGTACATGCGGAAATGCTCCGTCCACGGCGCCTGCGTCGCGTCCACATAGAAGCCCGCGCCCTGGCCGAAATCGTAGTCGTCGACATTCGCAACGCCCTCGCCGCGCGGCGAGGTGTCGGGCGCGACGATGGCGAGCCCGTGCTCGGCGGCGTAGCGCTGCGCACCGGCTTTGATTGTGAAGTTCTCCTCCGTGCAGGTGAGCCCGGACAGCCAGTAGAGGACCGGCGGCGGCGAGGCGCTCTCCGGCGGCATGAACACCGAGACGCGCATGTCCGTGCCGGTCGCCTCGCTCGCATGGCGGTAGATTCCTTGCGTGCCGCCGAAGCATTTCCAGGTGCCGATGGTCTCGATGCCCATGAGCCGCTATACCCTTGTGTCTGCCGGTTGTCTCAGTCGCGATAGGGGGCAGGGATACCCGATTGCGGGCCGGGCGTCATCAGGCTCCGGCTTGCAGCTCGATCTCTGTCGCGCGCTGGATGGCGGGACGCGCCCTGAACCGCTCCACATAGGCCGAAAAGGCCGCGCGCGGCTCGATCAGCTCGAACATCATCCCGAAATTGAGCCCGGAGCCGATCACGACGTCGGCGGCGGAGTAGGTCTCGCCCAGGATCCAGGGGCCGACGGAGGCGAGCGCCTCCTCAAGCGTGTCGAGCACCAGCGCGTAGCTGCCCCAGCCGGCCGTCGCCTTGTCGATATCGAGGCCGGTGAATTTCTGGACGATGGCCGGCTCGATGCAGGAGGGGCCGAAGAACAGCCAGCGGAAATAGGCGCCGCGCATCGCATCGCCCGGCGGCGGGGCGAGCCCGGCCCGCGGGAACCGGTCGGCCACATGGGCGCAGATCGCCGCCGACTCCGCGACGATCACCCCCTCGTCCTCCAGAACGGGCACCTTGCCCATGGGATTGATGGCCCGGAAGGCCGGAGCGTCCTGCGCGCCCGCCCGGATGTCGACGGTGACGCGCTCGTACTCGGCGCCCGCCTCCTCCAGTATCCGCAAGGCCTGCGACGACCGAGACTGCGGTGCCCAGTAAAGTTTCATCGTGCGATCCCCGGTTGGCAGAAGGACCGGAACATATCATGAACATATGTCCCGGTCCAGCCGTTTCCCGGACATCCCGGCGAAGCGCCCTCTATGCCTTGCCGTAGCCGCCGCCCGACGGCGTCTTGAGCATCAGCGCGTCGCCGGGGCGGCAGACCGTCTGGTCGCAGCCCTCAAGCGGCTCCACCGTGCCGTCGGCGCGGCGCACGGCGTTCGCGCCGCACTCGCCGGGCGCTCCGCCGGCAAGGCCGAAGGGCGGCACGCGGCGATGGCCGGTGAGCAGCGAGACCTCCATCTCCTCAAGGAACCGGATGACCCGCGTCGTGCCGTCGCCGCCATGCCACTCGCCCTTGCCGCCGGAACCGCGGCGCACCTCGAATTTTTCCAGGATCACCGGATAGCGAAGCTCCAGCACCTCCGGGTCGGTGAGCCGCGTATTGGTCATGTGGGTGTGGACGGCGGAGGTGCCGTCGAACCCCGGCCCCGCGCCGGAACCGCCGCAGACCGTCTCGTAATACTGGTAGCGGTCATTGCCGAAATTGGTGTTGTTCATGGTGCCCTGCGCGGCGGCCATGGCGCCGAGAGCGCCGAACAGCGTGTCGGTCACCGCCTGGCTCGTCTCCACATTGCCCGCGACCACGGCGGCCGGATAGACCGGGGCCAGCATGCAGTCGTCCGGGATGACGAGCTCGATGGGCTTCAGGCACCCGGCATTCATCGGGATCTGGTCGTTGACCATGCAGCGGAAGACATAGAGCGTCGCGGCCCGCGTGACGGGGCGCGGCGCGTTGAAGTTCGACGTCTGCTGCGGGCTCGTGCCGGTGAAGTCGACGCGGGCGGAGCGCGTCTCCTTGTCGACGGTGATCTTCACCTTGATGACCGTGCCCTGATCCATCTCGTAGGAGAATTCCGAGGCGTGCAGCGCGTCGATCACCCGGCGCACGCTCTCCTCCGCATTGTCCTGGACGTGGCCCATATAGGCCTGGACGACGTCGAGGCCGAACTGGGCGACCATCTTCTTGAGCTCCTGAACGCCCTTCTCGTTGGCCGCGATCTGGGCCCTGAGATCGGCGACGTTCTGGTCCGGGTTGCGGCAGGGATAGGGGCCCGACGACAGCAGGTCGTAGAGCTCTCTCTCGCGGAAGCGGCCCCGGTCGATGAGCTTGAAGTTGTCGATGACGACGCCTTCCTCCTCGATGGTGGTGGCCCGCGGCGTCATGGAGCCCGGCGCCTTGCCGCCGACATCGGCGTGGTGCCCGCGGCTCGCCACATAGAAGAGCAGCCGCTCGCCCTCGTCGTCGAAGACGGGCGTGACCACCGTGATGTCGGGGAGGTGCGTGCCGCCATTATAGGGCGCGTTGAGCGCGAAGACGTCGCCCGGCCGGATCTCCGGGTTCTGCGCCACGATGGCCTCCACCGAGCGGTCCATGGAGCCCAGATGCACCGGCATGTGCGGCGCGTTGGCGATGAGCTGGGCGTTGTGGTCGAACACCGCGCAGGAGAAGTCCAGCCGCTCCTTGATGTTCACCGAATAGGCGGTCTTCTCCAGCGTCACGCCCATCTGTTCGGCGATCGACATGAAGAGGTTGTTGAAGACCTCCAGCATGACGGGATCGGCCTCGGTGCCGATGGCGACGCGTTTGGGCAAGGCCTTCACGCGGGTCATGACGAGATGCAGCTTCGGCGTGATCTCCACCTGCCAGCCATGCTCGACCACGACCGTGTTGTGCTTCTCGATGACGATGGCCGGGCCGTCGACGCGCTGGCCGGGCTTCAGCCGCTCGCGGTCGAAGACCGGGGCGTCGCGCCATTCGCCGCCGGCGAAGATGCGCGTCGTGTCGATGGCGGCGGGCGCGCCGTCGCGCGCCGGGCTGTCCGGCTCGTCCTTGTGCTCGCCGCCACCGACCGTCTCCACGATCAGCGCCTCGACCATCACGTCCTTCTCCGGCGTCACGAAGCCGAACTGGGCCTTGTGGGCGGCCTCGAACTCCGCGCGCATCGCGTCCGCCCCGCCGAAGGCCACGAGCAGCGGCGTGTCGGTGCCGCGATAGCGGATCTGGGCGCGCACGAAGGTCGCGGTCCGCTCGCGTGCGATACCCTGGCTCTCGAGCTCCGCCGCATTCTCGCCCTGGAGCCGGTCGGCCAGCGCCTGCAGGCTCTCGACCAGCGCGCCGTCGAGCGGCTCCTCCACCGCCTGCTGGCGGTTGGCGCGGACATCGGCGAGCCCCATGCCATAGGCCGACAGCACGCCGGCCAGCGGATGGATCAGCACCTTCGTCATGCCGAGCGTATCGGCGATGAGGCAGGCATGCTGGGCGCCCGCGCCGCCGAAGCAGGTGAGCGCGTAGCGGGTGATGTCGTAGCCGCGCTCCACCGAGATCTTCTTGATCGCGTTGGCCATGTTCTCCACCGCGATCTTCAGGAAGCCCTCCGCGACATCCTCTCCCGACCGTCCGTCGCCGATCTCGCGCGCAAGCTCGGAGAAAGCCTCGCGCACGGCCTCGCGGTCGAGCCGCTCGTCTCCATTGGGCCCGAAGATCGCAGGGAAGTGGTCGGGCATGATCTTGCCCAGCATCACATTGGCGTCGGTGACGGCGAGGGGGCCGCCCCGGCGATAGCATTTCGGCCCCGGATCGGCGCCGGCCGAATCCGGCCCGACGCGGAAGCGCGAGCCGTCGTAATGCAGGATCGAGCCGCCGCCGGCGGCGACTGTGTGGATGCGCATCATCGGCGCGCGCATGCGCACGCCCGCCACCTCCGTCTCGAAGACGCGCTCGTAATCGCCGTCGAAATGGGAGACGTCGGTCGAGGTGCCGCCCATGTCGAAACCGATGATGCGGTCGAAGCCGGCGATCCGGCTGGTCTCGATGGCGCCCACCACGCCGCCGGCGGGGCCGGACAGGATCGCGTCCTTGCCCTGGAAGAGCTCCGCGGCGGTGAGCCCGCCATGGGACTGCATGAACATGAGATGGCAGGCGGCCTCCGCCACCTCCTCGTAGGCCGACGCCGTGCCCGGTCCGCCGGCGGTGGCCGCCGCCGTCCTCGCGGGCGCCTCGGCGGTCCCCTGCAGCGCGCGCGCCACGCGGTTCACATAGCGCCTCAGGATCGGGGAGAGATAGGCGTCGACGACCGTCGTGTCGCCGCGCCCGACGAGCTTCATGAGCGGGGAGACCTCGTGGGAGACCGAGATCTGGGTGAAGCCGATCTCGCGCGCGATCCCGGCCACGGCGCGCTCGTGATCGGCGAAGCGGTAGCCGTGCATGAAGACGATGGCGGCGGCGCGGATGCCGGCATCGTAGGCCTCCTGGAGCCCCTTGCGCGCGCTGTCCGGGTCGAGCGGCAGGACGACATTGCCCGCGGCATCGGCCCGCTCGTCGACCTCCACCACGCGCTCATAGAGGAGTTCCGGCTTCACGATATGGCGGTCGAAGAGGCGGGGGCGGGCCTGGTAGCCGATCTCCAGCGCGTCCTTGAAGCCGCGCGTCGTGACGAGGACCGTGCGGTCGCCCTTGCGCTCCAGAAGCGCATTGGTGGCGACCGTCGTGCCCATCTTGACCGTGTTGATCCTCTCCGCCGGGATCGGCGTGCCGGGGCTGAGCCCCATGAGCTCGCGAATGCCGTGGATCGCGGCGTCCTCATAGGCTTCGGGATTTTCCGACAGGAGCTTGTGCGCCCTGATCCCGCCCTCCGGCGTGCGCGCGACGATGTCGGTGAAGGTGCCGCCCCGGTCGATCCAGAAATCCCACTTCGCGCCATTGTCCATGACTGACACTCCCATGCCGGAAAAGACGCGCCCCTGGCGGGCGCGGAACAGGTCGTCGCCGACCTCGTCGAACGGTACCGGATTGTCCCCTCCGGGTCCGGTCCGGCTCAAGGGCGTTCGGCTTCGGAGCCCGCGAGCGGCGCAATACGATCATTTTATAGATGAAACGTCAACAAATTGTCTGTGTTCTTGGCCACGGGGCCGGGCACTGAGCAGGCTGAGAATAAGGTGGCCGGTCCGGTTGCCTTCCCCATTTTGTTGGCGTACGGAGCATTCGGGTGTTCCGCAGGGCATCCTGCGCGGGATCCGGCCTGTCCGGCCCCTGCTGCACGATTGGGCGGCAGGGCTGTCATGACATTGCAGGATTCGTGTAGGATAGACATGCGGCCAAGAGCGACGATCCATCCGTAATCACGCTTTTGCCCCAATTTCAAAGCACTTGGGGGTTGAGACGGGGAACTGTTGAACGCAACTGGATTTGAGAGGGGCGGTAAGGAAAGGAGATTAATGGTGGGTACGAAGCTCATGTATCCCTTGGCGCTTGCCTTGGCCCTCGGTCTGGCGGCCTGCGGCGAGGACGAATCGCAGCAGGGCGGCGAGACCTCTTCGGAGGCGCCGGCCGCAAGCGACGAGACGACATCCGGCGAGAGCTCCGCGACCGACGAGTCCTCTGCCGGCGACACTGAAAGCACTGGCGATGACGCCGCCGGCAGCGCTGGCGACGAGGCGTCGGAAACCATGGACTCCGCGACCGACAAGGCGTCGGACACCATGGACTCCGCGACCGACAAGGCGTCGGACACCATGGACTCCGCGACCGATGCGGCCAATGACGCCGCGGACAGCGCCAGCGACGCCGCCGACGAGGCTGGCGAGAAGGCGTCGGAGACCATGGATTCCGCGACCGACGCGGCCGACGACGCCATGAAGGAGACCGGCGACGCCATGGACGACGCCGCCGACAGTGCCACCGACGCGGCCGACGAGGCTGGCGACAAGGCATCGGAGACCATGGATTCGGCGACCGACGCGGCGGACGATGCCGCCAGCAGCGCGGCGGACGAGGCCGAATCGGTCGGCGAGAGCATTCAGAAGACCGGCGAGGACGCGGCCAAGGCCGCGGGCGACGCCATCGACGATGCGGCCAAGGCGACCGGCGATGCCGCCAAGAAGGCCGGCGACGCCGTCAAGGACATGATGAACGGCGGGACGTCGCAGTAACGCCTGCACGCACACAGACCTTTGGGGGAGGGCCTGCCGGGCAATCGGCGGGCCCTTCCTTTTTGCGAATGGCGGCTATGCGCCGGCGTGGCTTGACGGGGGCTTGCGGAATAGTGAAGCTGCCGCTCTTTCACCATGTCGGGGGAGGCGTGATGGAGTATGTGCAACTCGGCCGGTCGGGCCTGAAGGTCAGCCGCCTGTGCCTCGGCTGCATGACCTATGGCAGTCCGGACTGGCGGTCCTGGGTCCTCGACGAGGCCGCCTCGCGGGACTTCCTGAAGAAGGCGCTCGACGCCGGCATCAACTTCTTCGACACGGCCAATTTCTACAGCCTCGGCGAATCGGAGCGCATAACGGGCCGTCTCCTCCAGGAATTCGCCCGGCGCGACGAGATCGTGCTCGCGACCAAGGTCGGCCTCGTCATGGGCGATTCGCCGAATGCCCGCGGCGTGTCGCGAAAGCACATCATGGAGAGCATCGACGCCTCGCTCCGGCGGCTGGGGACCGACTATGTCGATCTCTACCAGATCCACCGGCTGGACGGCATCACGCCGCTGGAGGAGACGCTGGAGGCGCTCGACGACGTGGTGCGCGCCGGCAAGGCGCTCTATGTCGGCGCGTCGTCCATGTGGACCTGGCAGTTCATGAAGGCGCTGAGCCTGCAGGAGCGCAATGGCTGGGCGCGCTTCGTGTCGATGCAGAACCACTACAACCTGCTCTACCGGGAGGAGGAGCGCGAGATGCTGCCGGCCTGCCGGGCGGAAGGCGTCGGCGTCATCCCGTGGAGCCCGCTCGCGCGCGGGCGGCTGACCAAGGCGCCGGGAGCGGGCGAGACCGAGCGTCGCCGGACGGACGATGTGGCGGAGAACCATTACGGCGCGCCCCATGACGAGGAAATCGCGCGGCGCGTCCACGAGGTCGCCGGGCGGCTCGGGGTGAAGGAGGCGCAGGTCGCGCTCGCCTGGGTGCTGTCGCGGCCCGGCGTGACCGCCCCGATCATCGGCGCCTCGAAGCCGCACCATCTCGACGACGCGGTCGCTGCGCTCGACCTGGTGCTGGACGAGGAGACGATGGCCTATCTGGAAGCCCCCTACGCGCCGCGCGCGGTGAGCGGGCATTCCTGAGGATGCCTCGTCGCGGTGTGCGCCGGCCGCCCGCGCTACGCGTCCGGCCGGCCGAATTGTTGGCGCGTGACGGATCGCTTTTGCTATAAGGTCTGCCCATGTCGTTCTGGCGCCGAATAGCCGATGCCGCGGAGAGCCTGGGGCTTGGTGGCCCCATGCGGGCGCTGATCGCGGCCGTGAAGGGCGATCCCGACCGCCGGCGCGTGCGCGAGGAGCATATCGCCTTCACCATCGGCGTGATCGCGCTCGGCGCCAAGATGGCCAAGGCCGACGGTGTCGTGACGACCGACGAGGTCTCCGCCTTCAAGGAGGTCTTCACGGTGCCGCAGGGCGAGCTGAAGAACGTCGCGCGCGTCTTCAATCTCGCCAAGCGCAGTGTCGTCGGCTACGACGCCTATGCGCGCCAGCTCGCCCAGCTCCTGCAGGACAAGCCGGAGGTGCTGGAGGACGTGCTGGACGGCCTGTTCCACATTGCCGCCGCCGACGGGGTGATCCATCCCGACGAGCTCGATTATCTGGCGTCGGTCGCGGAGATTTTCGGCTTCAAGGAGGCCGCCTTCGACCGGATCAAGGCGCGCTATGTCGAGCCGGACCGGTGCGATCCCTATGTCATCCTCGGCATCGACCGGTCGGCGGACATGGGGGAGGTGAAGCGCCGTTACCGCACGCTGGTCGCGGAGAACCATCCCGACCGGCTGATCGCGCGCGGCGTGCCGGAGGAGTTCGTGACCATTGCCAATGCCAGGCTGGCCGCGATCAACACCGCCTATGAACAAATCGAGAAGATGCGCGAACGCGCGTGACGACTGACGGCAGGTTCTAGCCGAGCATATGCGACAGGGAAAAGGCAACAAGGAAGCCCAGAGCGGTGATCAGGCCCGTCGCGGAATGGGTTTCGCCAAAGGCTTCGGGGATCATCGTATCCGCGATCATGGCGATGATCGCGCCGCCGGCGATTGCCTGGGTGAGCGCCACCAGGCGCGGGTCGGTGCCCTCGAACAGGGAGAAGCCGGCGAGCGCGGCAAGCCCGCATATCAGCGTGACCCCGCCCCACACGCCGAAGACATAGCCCCTGCCGCGGCCCGTGGCCTTCATGCCCGCCGCGCTCGACAGGCCTTCCGGCAGGTTCGACAGGAAGATGGCGGCCACCGTGGCGAGGGCCACGCCCTCGCCGTCGAGCAGGCTCAGCCCGATCACCATGGCCTCCGGGATGCCGTCGAGAAGGGAGCCGAGGGCGATGGCGATGCCGGCCTGCCCGGACGGGTCCTGCTGGCGGCCGGAGCGCTTGCGGTGGCGCCCGCCGAGCCGGCCGAGGACGAGCGTGCCGACGGTGAAGGCGAGCGCGCCGGCGAGGAAGCCGAGGCTCGTCGGCGCCATGCCGCCGCTGAGCCGCGCCTCGTCCATGAGGTCGAAGGCCACCGCGGAGATCAGCACGCCGCTGCCGAAGGCCATGACGGCCGCCGTGGTGCGCTTGCCGGGCGTGGCGTACCATCCCACGAGCGCGCCGATCAGCAAGGCGCTGCCGGCCGCGAGGCCCCAGGTGAAGGCGATGATCATTCCGAACCGTCAGTCCATATGAATGTGAGCAACGAGCTTCATGCTGCACTGTTGTGTCCCGCCTTGCGAGTATGCGCATGACCCTGAGCGTTGAAAACCGTCCGTCGCCGAACTTCTCCGACCGCCGGGAGGGCTGCGAGATCGACATCCTGCTGCTTCACTATACGGGCATGGAGAGTTGCCATGCGGCGAGCGACTGGCTGTGCAACCCGCGCTCGGAGGTGTCCTGCCACTATCTGGTGGATCTGGACGGCACGGTGACGGCCATGGTGCCGGAGGACAAGCGCGCCTGGCATGCGGGCCTGTCCTACTGGGCGGGCAGCCGCGACGTGAATTCGCGCTCCATCGGCATCGAGATCCACAATCCCGGCCATGCCGGCGGCTATCCCGACTATACGGACGCGCAGATGCGGGCGGTGATCGCGCTGTCCGCCGATATCCTGTCGCGCCATGCGATCGCGCCGCGGCATGTGCTCGCCCATTCCGACGTCTCGCCCGAGCGCAAGCAGGATCCCGGCGAGAAGTTCGACTGGCGGCGCCTCCATGAGAACGGCATCGGCCTGTGGGTCGAGCCCGCGCCGATCTCGGAGGGCCGGACCCTGCGCACCGGCGATCAGGGCGCGCTCGTCCGGGCGCTTCAGGAGAAGCTCGTCCGGTATGGCTACGGGCTGGAGGTCTCCGGCTGGTTCGACGAGCGCACCGGCGCGGTCGTGCGCGCCTTCCAGCGCCATTTCCGCCAGGCCCGCGTCGACGGCATCGCCGATCCCTCCACGGTGGAAACCCTCGACCGGCTGATCGCGGCCCTCGGCGACGAGGCGGCGGACGCCCGGGGGTAGGGCGCCCGCCGTCATCTCAGCTTCGGCAGACGGACACGCCGCCATCGGCGAGGAACGCCGCGCCCGTGACGAAGCTCGACGCGTCGCTGGCGAGATGGAGCGCGCAGTGTGCGATCTCCTCCGGCCTGGCCAGGCGCTTGAGCGCATGAAGACCCTCCACGAAGGCCAGGAGCTCCGGCGTGGCGCCCGGCGCGTTGGTCACGCTGGCCGGCGTGTCGGTGCCGCCGGGCAGGAGCGCGTTCACGCGCACCCCCTTCGCACCGTATTCGACGGCGAGCACCTTCATGAGCCCGATCATGCCCGCCTTGCTCGCCGCATAGGCGGCCATGCCGGGCATGCCGGCGGTATAGCCCACGAAGCTGGAGGTCAGGATCAGCGAGCCGCCGCCGCGTTGGGCCATGGCCGGGAGCTGATGCTTCGCGCACAGGAACGCGCCGGTCAGGTTGGTGTCGAGCGTGGCGTGCCAGTCCTCCGGGGAGAGCGTGTCGATACCTGCCGTCTCGCCCACCATGCCGGCATTGTCGAACGCGATGTCGAGGCCGCCGAACCGGTCGAGTGCGGTCTCCACCAGCGCCTTGGCGGTGGCCTCCTCGCGAATGTCGCCGGCGATGGCGACGGCCTCGCCGCCGCGCGTCTCGATCTCCGACACCAGCGTGTCGAGCTCCGCCCGGCGTCGGGCGGTGACGACCACCCTGGCGCCTTCCCTGGCGAACAGCCTGGCGGTCGCCCGGCCGATCCCGGAGCTCGCGCCCGTGACGATGGCGGTCTTGCCTTGAAGTGACTGCATCGTGACGTCCTTTCCCTCATATGTCCGACAAGGGCCCGAAGGCCCGGGAGAGGGGGACTCATGCCGGGTCCCGCGCCGCGCCACACTCCGCTTCTTGCCGCGCAATCGGCGCGCCGGGCATCTTGTGCTTGACGCCGCGGCGTCTACATCATTAGGTCAGGTACGCCAGTTGGCCGGATGGCCGCTCCGGTGCGGGGTCTCCCGCATCGGGGAGGAAAGTCCGGGCTCCATGGAAACACGGTGCCGGGTAACGCCCGGCGGGGGCGACCCCAGGGAAAGTGCCACAGAAAGCAAACCGCCCCGGGGAACCGGGGTAAGGGTGAAAGGGTGCGGTAAGAGCGCACCGCGCCTCCGGCGACGGAGGCGGCACGGTAAACCCCACCGGGAGCAAGACCGAATAGGGGCGGCATGGGCGCGCTGTCTTGCGGCGTGGCCCAAATCGCGTTTCCGGATCGCCGCCCGGGTTGGTCGCGCGAGGTGCGCGGCAACGCGCATCCCAGAGGAATGGCCATCCAGCGGGCCCCTTCGCGGGGGCTTCGTGGACAGAACCCGGCTTACAGGCCAACTGGCGTTTTCTTTCGGGGACAGGGGGCGATCCCCATCCCGGCGCGCGCGTGCGGGCAACCATTTCTTAAGGCTGATCCCCCCAGAATGGTAACCGGGCGTTAACGCGGCGCGCGGGGCTCTTGTGCCGGCCCGAGCGCTGCCGCGACGGCCCGCCTTGTGCCTGGGAACCATCATGATTGCCGGAATGCTCGCCCTGGAGCGCGAAAACACCATGTCCCGTGCCCGCCATGTGCCGGTCCTCCTCGCGGAGGTCCTCGACGCGCTCAAGCCGCGCGACGGCGAGTGCCATGTCGACGCGACCTTCGGCGCGGGCGGCTATACGCGCGCGGTGCTCGACGCGGCGGACTGCCGGGTGATCGCCATCGACCGCGACCCGACGGCGGTCGCTGCGGGGGCGGCGCTGGCGGAGGCCTATGCGGGCCGTCTCGGCATTCTCCAGGGCCGGTTCGGTGATCTCGATACGCTGCTGGCGGGCGAGGGCATCGATGCCGTGGACGGCGTGATGTTCGATGTGGGCGTGTCCTCCATGCAGCTCGACGAGGCGGACCGCGGCTTCTCCTTCTTGGCCGACGGCCCGCTCGACATGCGCATGGAGGGGGCGGGCTCCGACGGCGAGAGCGCGGCCGACATCGTGAACACCAGGGACGAGGCGGAGCTTGCCGGGATCGTCCGGCAGCTCGGCGAGGAACGCAGGGCCCGCGCCGTCGCCCGCGCCATCGTGCGTGTCCGCGAGGAGGCGCCCATCGAGACCACGGGCCGGCTCGCCCGGATCGTGGAGCAGGCCGTCGGCGGGCGCCGCCACGACGACCGCATCCACCCCGCGACGCGCACCTTCCAGGCCCTGAGGATCCTCGTGAACGACGAACTCGGCGAGCTCGCCCGCGGACTGGCCGCCGCCGAGCGTGTGCTCAGGCCCGGCGGCCGGCTGGCCGTCGTGTCGTTCCACTCGCTGGAGGACCGGATCGCGAAGCGCTTCCTGGCGGCGCGCACCGGCCGCGTGCCGCGTGGCTCGCGCCATGGGCCGCCGGGGCTGGACGACGGGCCGGCCCCGTCATTCGCGGAGCTGTTCCACGGCGTGCGCACGGCAAGCCAGGAGGAAGCCGCGGCGAACCCGCGTGCCCGCTCCGCCCGCCTGCGCGCGGCCGTGCGGACCGAGGCGCCGGCCCATCCCCTCGATCTGAAGGCCCTGGGCGTGAAAGGACTGGCGTGATGGTGAAGCTGATCAACGGGGCCCTGATCGCGCTGATGCTGGCGCTCGCCTTCTGGCTCTACCAGCTCGAATACCGCTCGCGCGGCGCCGAGCAGGAGATCGCGCGCCTCAATGCGGCGATCCGCAAGGAACGCGAGATGATCGGGCTGTTGCGGGCGGAATGGGCGCATCTGACCCGCCCCCAGCGCATCGAGGCGCTGGCCCGCAAGCATCTCGACCTCGTCCAGCTCAAGCCGCGCCAGATCATCGGGCCCGCCGACATCGCGACCCGCATCCCCGAGCTCGACGGCTTCCGCGCACCCTATGAGGACACCGATCCGATCGGCAATATGCTCAAGGAGATCCAGTGAGCATGACGGCTCAAGCGAACGCAGATCCGAACGCGGACAGAGGCTCGGGAACCGCCGAGGCCGGACGCCAGCGGCCGCTTCGCGGGCTGAAG
>Ga0207847_100117_pt1 | contig 56015 bp, 54 predicted proteins | sample TtaePargueraPR_8_FD_187736 | JGI IMG/M metagenome (GOLD analysis project Ga0207847, IMG submission 187736) | Aerobic enrichment media microbial communities from Bioluminiscent Bay, La Parguera, Puerto Rico - Tt and E1 (SPAdes) | ecosystem: Environmental > Aquatic > Marine > Unclassified ... | reverse complement strand
TCAGGTGGTGAAGAAGGCGCGTTAAAAGGCCCATCTATCATGCCTGGTGGCGCAAAAGCAGCGTGGCCAGCAGTGAAAGATATCTTTCAGGGAATCTCAGCAAAAGTTGCAGATGAAAACGGCGATTTAACTGTACCTTGTTGTGACTGGGTCGGTGATGGCGGTGCGGGACACTTTGTAAAAATGGTTCACAACGGCATTGAATACGGTGACATGCAGTTAATCTGTGAAGCGTATCAGTTGATGAAAACCGTCTTAGGTTTATCAGCAGATGAAATTCATGAAGTCTTTAAGCAGTGGAATGAAACTGAATTAGACAGCTACCTGATTGAAATCACGCGTGATATTTTTGCCTACCGGGATGAAAACGGCGAGCCGCTTGTTGAAAAAATCTTAGATACAGCCGGTCAAAAAGGCACAGGTAAATGGACAGGCATAGTCGCGCTGGATTTAGGCGTGCCATTAACCCTGATTGCAGAATCTGTATTTGCACGCTGTATCAGCTCGAAAAAAGACGAGCGGGTAGAAGCATCCAAAGTCATTGAAGGGCCTAAAGTTGAATTTACCGGTGATAAAGCTGCGTTTATTGAAGACTTACGTCAAGCCTTACTGGCATCAAAAATGACCTCGTATGCCCAAGGTTATGTACTCATGCACGAAGCGGCAAAAGAATACAACTGGGACTTAAACTACGGCGGTATCGCGTTAATGTGGCGTGGTGGTTGCATTATCCGTTCAGCCTTCTTAGGCAAAATTAAAGACGCATATGACAACAACCCACAATTAAACAACCTGCTATTAGACCCATACTTTAAAGGCACGGTCGAAAATGCACAGGCGGGTTGGAGACGCGTTGTCGGTACTGCAATTGCGAACGGTATTCCGGCGCCTTGTTTAAGTGCGGCATTAACCTATTTTGATGGTTTCAGAACAGCCCGTTTACCGGCGAACTTATTGCAGGCACAGCGTGACTACTTTGGTGCGCATACTTATGAGCGTACAGATAAACCACGCGGTGAGTTTTTCCACACCAACTGGACAGGTCGCGGTGGAGACACAGCATCAACCACTTATAACGTATAAGTGGTTTGCTTAATCGGGTAGGGATGCCGGATTAAGCTGAGTAAATTAAGTCAAAGTGAAAATCGCAAAGCGAGCCTATGAAAATAGGCTCGCTTTTTTTGTTCAAAATTTTATAGATTATAAATTAGTTAAAATAACCAAATATTGGCCTTATTTTTCATTTTCATATTGTGTGTTTAGTAAAACTAAAATAAAAACAATAGGTTAATGTCTGGCCTGAAATCTGCTATTAAGATGATATTCATCCATATTTTTAAATAAATATGGTACTTAAGATCAAAAGGAACGACAAATGAACAGCTTAACTCTGGCAGGTTTAACCTTAACTTTAGGTCTATTTAGCTCAGCTTATGCAAATGAAAATTTTGAGGAATATAAAGTTTTTGATTTAACAAAGACTGAAACATTTTCAGTAAAATTCAAACACGCAGATATAGAATTTAAACGCACAGACACTGGTAAAAGTAGCGTCTTTATGTCTCAGGTATTACAAGACGGCAGTTCTGAGTCCTGTTTACACAAAATCACAATTGAACAGGATGATAAGCATTTATATCTTTCAACTGAATCAAATGATAGCTCATGGTTTTGGCAAAGCTGTAATGTTAAAAGAAAAATTGTAATTTCAATTGATAACAATACTATTCGTCAGGCTGAGATTGAGCTGGGGCATGCAAGTGTGAATGCTGATGCTTTTGATTTTGCGACTCAGGCGTGGGCAATCAGCCATGCGAAAGTCAATATTAATCAAATTATCGCACAGAAATACCAACTTGATTTGTCACACAGTCAGCTCGATATTGAGCAAGTTCAATCATTAGACAACGAGTTAGCGGGTAGTCATTCCAGTATGCGAGTCAGATCTTATACGGGTACTGATCTCATCAATGAGTGGCAACATGGTCTATTTACAATAAAGCAAGGCAAGTTCGACGCTATCACTTTGCAAAGTGCTCACGCTCAAATTGAATATAATCAGACAAGCTTAAAAAATTTATTGGCAGATGGCGCCCATTCTCTATTTACCATTAACTTAACAAAAGCGAACAGGGTCAAAGTTGAAAATAAGCACGGAATTATAAAACTAGGCGGCGATATTCGCGATTTAAAAACGGACAGCCAACATACTTACACTGAAATTAATCAATTATCAAAAGCTGTATTCAAAGTTGAAAGTAGGAGCACACATGGGGATATTAAGGTTTATGTGCCGGCCGGTAGTTTTTATTCATATCAACTCAATGATCAAAAAATGCGACTGCAAAATACTGAAACTGTTAAAGAGTTGAGTGAGATAACAGTCAATACAGTTCATGGTCAGGCATCCGTTTCGGATATATAAAATTCCTTTTTGGGGTGGTATATTTACATTTTAATACCATCCTAAAATCTTTATTTTTTAGCTATTTAGTCTATAATCCCAACATGCAATTCGTTTAATTAATAAAAATATGAGTGTACAAACAGAACATATTATAGAATGCCAACACCAATTTAATCAGCTCAATATTCTTATTCAGGAATTGAGCCTAATTCTCACGTCAAACAGTGGTTACACTGATAGCCATTGTTATCAGTTAGGGCAACTGAATCCCACCACGAAAACAACTCCGATTCTGCAAGCCGGCTCACTTGACCTGGCTCTTTATGCTTACAGACATTTTAAATTGGACGCTGGTGATATAATTAAACATGTTGTTAGATATCCGGGGCTCATTTCCCTAAATAACAAAGATTTATTTTTAGAGATTGAGAACAAATCAAAAGCCATTAATCAATTGAAAGACGAATTAAGTGCATATATCAGTCGATATGGTAAGCCGGCGGAATTTAAGACTGCAAAGGGTGATCTTCAATACGTTCGTAACGATCTCATCTATAAGGCATTGCCCATGGTTAATCATGGGATGCTAAAACGACATATAGTTTGTTATTCAGAGCCTATGGACAATGCTAGTTTTGGTTGGAATGTCGATTTTAATCACGAGACAATTCAAGATATTGAAACATACAAAGATAAATTGCACGGGCGATTATTAAACCCCCCTGAACTCGTGTCATTATCTGAGTGGCAAAAAAGCATAGAGTCTGTAATCAATAAAATAGACAGACTAGTAAATGATGGTGTTCAACTTAAAATTATTCGTCCAAAACCGGTTGAACCTAAAATGTATGCCTCATTTGAAAAAAATAAAAAAACAATTCGTCCGAAATTACCCGCCATTGCTCTGGGACTATCCGGGCATGTCAAATTAAAAAAAATTTTAAACGAAGCCAAACCTCATCCGCTTACACTGAAACGCAGCGGTAAGTTCGAGTATGAAAAACTCAGCCCATTTTTGTATCTATACGCTTGTCGAATCAAATAGTTTATGTACAATCATTAGAACAATTAAATATTCACATACGATAAAATAGTAAAATTCAGATAATGCAAAGTAAAAAAACAGAAAATGCGGAATACTGGCCAAAATTTGTTGATTTAATTACCCAGGATAATAAATACCTGGACTATTTTCCCGATCACGGATTTTTAGATGAAGTCCCCGATAAAGAAAAAGTATTAACCTGGTTAGCTGAAGATTATAAAACCGCATTAAAAATACTTAAGCCTTTGATGCTAAGCAGCCAACATAAACGACTTGCATCCAAGTATGCCAATTATAAATACAATAAAAAAAACCAGCGCAGCACCTTTACGATTAATGAAGTCACTATTAGCCGCTTATCCAAACTGCTAAAGTTACATGGATTAGACAATTATAACGAGCTAGTTGAATATTTAACTCAGCCAGACCAATCAACTCAAGATTTACTTAAACAATTTACAAATGAAAACCCAAAGTCAGGGCTTAGTTTAGAAGCCTCATTTTCCGTATTTTTAAAAAAGTTACAGGCAGAGCAATCATCTTTAATCAAAACCATGATACAGGATGTTTATATGCAAGCCTGGAAAGATTGTTTAAAAAGTTCAGGCTCACATGTTGAGATGGAAAAGAGTTTGAACTCTAAAATCAATCAAATATTCAAATAATGCATGATATATAAAATTAGAATCTCATATTGAGACTCTAAATCTTATATAAATAACGTTTTAGAATACTCCTATATTATTGATATCTATGTACTTAACTCTAAAATAAAGCTCATAATGTAGAGTATGAATCCTGAGCATGATCCATACTCTAGACTTAATTTTTAACTTTAAATGGTCTCATTTTGGGGATGGAAGGGCTCTAAAATATTGATTTTATACAGCTTTAGCATCTCCCTTGCATGTCTGTAAAATGTTTCTTTAGACATCACATAATAAGGCTTCAAGCCCATTCGCCAGACTAGATATGTCCCTCGATATCTAGCATGCATATTCAAAATAAAAAGCTGTTCTTTTACGTCTAATTGAATGTTTTCTAGCATAGTTTCATATTTTCCTTAATTTCTATTAATATGTCTATGCAAATCAATTACTTATCTCCAATGTAAAAAATATTAAATATTTTTTCAAGTTATTTTAATGACCGCCAGTCTTACTAACTCTTTATTTTGTACGAATTTTATACGACTCGAGCCAAAAAGCGACAAATTTGTCGCAAGGTTGGAGTATTATAGTTACTCCAACCTAAAAAAACACTTATCCCCAGAATCTGTGCATATCTTTTGTATAGTTCGCGACCGATAGAGCGCCATGCCTTACGGAAGATAATTTCGTAAAGTAAAATGACGGTTTCCAATTTCTTGACGGGCTTCGCCCTAAAATCGGACCCTCCGAAATTTTCCTTGACTAAATTCCTATCCTTCAGGCCAACACGTAAACGTGTTGTTAAGCGCGGGGCTTTCCCAGCAAGCTGGGCCCAGCACTTAACAAACCTTTACTTAATGGCTATGAGGAATATTTAAAATGAGCGATTTTATAAAATACGATATTGAACTGGAAAAAGGCGTTATTAGATTTATTGAACCTATGGAACATGACAAAGCTCCAGCATTCACGTTTACTTTCGATACTATTCTAATTCCTTTTGAATATTGCAAAATTATAGAGGTTAGCAGATTTTTGGGTACTAAATGCGAATTGATGATTAAGGAACAAAGGGTTGCAATCTTTAGTATCAAAAGTGGTGAAGCTGATAAGGTTGCAAATTTTTTACATAAATGTGTAATAGAATTTAATAAGGTTACAGGTGAAAAGGTGTCGCCATGCAGAGGAATAAGACAATACATTTATTAAAAATATTTTTTTAATTAGTCGTCATCAGTGACAGGGGGTTATATGAAAAGTCGTAACCAAAGATACGAGGCGAAAAAACGAGCAGACGGTTTAACAAAAATTACTATTTGGGTTCCGGCTTCGGCCGAACCTGAGTTTAAATCGATGGCTGATTTTTGTAGTGAAAATAGGGAATGTGCGCCTTTTATGGTTCGCAGTTCTAAAACTGGTAAATTTAAAAAGGGGATTTGAAAGATGGATGCTTTTGAGTGTTTTTGCAGAATGTGTCCGCCTGAAATGTTGATTAAACAGTTTTTGGCAGGATTGGTATTTGTGGTATTTGGATTATTGGTGGGAAGCGTTACAACTTTTTGGACTGGCTTTCCAATTCAAGTTTTTGGTTTTTTGTTTTGGGTTTACATTATTTTCATTGTTGTTAAGAGCGTTTACGTTGCTGAAGCAATGAGAGAAGAGGACTAGGTGGTAATTATGGCTTATACATTACGATGCAATCAAGAGCAGGAAGAAGATATACAGAAAGTGGTAGAGCTTACATACAGTAAGACGGTATCTAATGCTATTCATAAAGTTGTGATGAGATACCCTAGTCTGGTTAAGCAGAACGAGACGTTAATGAGGGAACTATCTGATTTGCAGAAAGAGTATGATGAACTGCTGAGAACGGTAAAAACTAAAATCGAGAACGATGCTATGTTAACAAAACTGGCCGAATCGGATTTTAAAATTAAAAGACCAGAGTGGTATTAGACTGGATGATTGCAAAAAAGTATTTAAACCTGACCTTCAGCTCGAATTTTTGCAATCATTTTTTAATTGAAGTTGCAGCTGAAGAGGAGTGAAATGCAATCATTTTTACCTTCAGTAGTTCCCGTTCCTGAGCGGCCACGAATTCAAAGTGCATCTTTATCAGACTTGAGCCAGTTCCCACCCTCATGACCACCCACGTTATTTTGTTGCGTCCTCCAGCTATGGCGCTCAGACTTCGCGCCTACGCTGTCGGACTTACAAAATACTTAGATTATCCGGAATTTTTGGTTTATCCGTTTTATCTTCTTCTACTGGCTTTTGAATCTCGTTAGGCTGGCAGGGTATTAATACCTTTTTGTCATCGGAAATCAGGACGACAAGGCATTCATTAATAAGCTTGGCTGTTATTCCGAATATTTTTAAATCGTCTGAGCTGATAGAGAATTCTGTTTCATCTTGTTTGAGCGTGAAAAAATAATCTCTATCTACAGCAATTTTATTTTCGTAGATTGTCTGATAACCGTTGAAGTAAATTTTTTCAGCGTTGTAAGGCAGGTCTAAAGGAATAGATTCATCATAATAAATCTGCTCGCTGTCATTACTACCATTATCAGAATTATTATTTTTAACCACTTGAAGATTATTTTCACTGGTTTTCGTATCAGCTTCCAAATTATCCGAACTGGGTATTTCATCAGGCGAAATAAATTTCGTGTATGTGAAATATGAGACGTAACAGATTGCGAGGACTGCGAGCGATAGCATGAAGATGAATCGCGCTCCGAACATGTTTCGCTCGACTTTTTGTGTGTGTTGGCCTGTTCTTGTGCTTTTATAAAGCCTGAAAACGGTTTTCGGAATTTTTGGGAAACTGGTTTGGTCTTTGCCATTGGCTACGCCTCCGTTTGTTTGTGGTGGATGGCTTAGAACGCGTGGTCTGCGTTTATAATAGGGTATAAACTTGCCAACACTGTCTTTGCTTCGATGGTGGAATGCAGTTTGTAGAACGCCCCGAACGTCTTTATTTAACTGTCGTATATCTGGAGTACATAAAATAATATCCCAGTTATAGTGACGATGTTTCATAAACGATTCTTTGAAGTTTTGCGGGTATCGTGCATAGCCGTTTTCGTCATACAAGCCATAACCTAAATCGTCCCGAGTTTCTTCCATTTCTTTATCATCTTTGCATCGGTATTTTTCAAGCTGTGACTGATAGGTTTGAATGACTTTAGGTGGTAATACTTTTTCATATTCTGATATAGGTAAAAGATCATACTTTTCGTCATCGGCTTTAAAGGTTCTATCATTCGGATAAATGTTTTGAACTTCATCTAGTATTAATAATGAACCAATAGGGAGCCAATGAAACCAGCGCCTCAGAACTGCTAAAGGTTCAGCATAGTCGGTATTAATTCGAATAATATCCGCTGAATCAGGAAATTTTTCGTTTAACGTTTTTTCAATGCCTGCTTTATCTTTTAAGCCTTGGATGTTTGTTACAACTATCCGGCCGTCTCTTAGAGCGGGTAGCATTTCAAACCAGACGGCCGATGATGTTTTATAAGAGCCAGGCTCTCCCCAAAAGCAAAACGCTGCCATTTTATTTCCTTATAAAATTAATAATAAACTTAGTTAAATATGCATTTAATAGAAAATTTAGCGAGTTGGGTATTTGCATAATATTGATTGCAACGCGCAAATCATTTGGTAATGCTGCGAGTTGATTATTTAGGATTGTGCCGAAATTGAAATTTTCTATTAATTGTTTGGCTATTGGCCACACAAATTTAATCGTTTGGTACTCAGCCCAAAGTTGCGCTTTTACATACCATTCGAACAGCCAAGCGAAAAAGCGGTCTATTAAGTTTGGCGTGTCGTCTAAAAAGAATTTTTCTATACTGTTTAATGTTTCTATCGCGTCAGAAAAAAAGCCGCCAGTACCGTCATTTGCGAGCGCAGAAAATGACGATACCGCGGCAAGGGTAAATATGAATAATATTTTTTTGTTCATTCTACTAACCTGAATAATCCGACTAATATGCAGATTGCATAAATAATCACCCCAATGGCTTGGAGTGCTGGCGTTAATTTTTCGAGTGACAAATCAAAATCGCCATAGGTTAAGCTGAGCGTTCTTTGTTCAAACGCTGAGCCCTCAACAGTGATTTCAACAATGTTTGTTAATTCTGCTTTGGCGGAATCTAAATAACTTTGTATATCGTCCCTGATTGTCTGAGCTTCTTCTTTAACTGTTGCAATGTCTTCGGGTGTAAAGAGGGCATCTATAGCACTTCTATCGTGTTCGTTTTGGCGTTTAGTGTATTGAACGTCTTCTGGTTTTGAATCTTCAATTGCATTTTTTATTTCACCTAATTTGTTTTGGGTTGTGATTGCTTGTGAACCTAAACCTTGACCGAGATTTTGAATTGCTGTTTTAGTGGCATCGCCGGATTTAATAATGGTTTCAGAAATTACACCGGTGCCTTTTTTGATTTCAATTAGCTGCTTGTTTCCGTCCCTGATTAAATTGTTTGTTTCTGCGATAAGCTCGTTTCGTTCTTTGTCTACTTCTGTCTGTTCTGTTGCTTCTGATTTGTCTTTTTCGAGCCAGTTTCCGCCAGCATCATTGCATACTGAGCAACTGGGATATGTGTAACTTGAGTCATCTAGTGAGCAAGTTCCTACGGATGACATATTTGAACAGTCTGTTCCTGTGCCTGCTGTGGGATCTTTTGTCCAAGTGCCATTGGCATCTTCACAAGCGCCTTTTGATGAATATATAACACCTAGTGAGCAATAACCGTTAGTATCAAGTGATGCGCTGTCATCGCCTCCGGCTGCGTCTGGATGTCGGTTTGGGTCGCATAGTAGTATTGTCCCTGAATTTATGCAGCCATCGTCGCATATCTCTGAACCGCTTATAGTTTGACAATGTTTTGAACGGTCGGCTTCACAATAGTAACCTGTAGATATAAAAGAGCATTTTTCGGGATTAGGGTTTTCTAAATCTTTTCCGTCTGTGTCGGTAGGTGATGGCTTGTCATAATCTGGATAGTTTGAATCTTGTCCGCAGTATGATGAAGAGCTTACACCTACCATGGAGGTGATATTTCCAAAGTCATCAGTGACGGCCTCATAATTACACACTGTGCCAGCGCTTGGATTATACCAACAAGCTGAAGTTTGGCCGGATGCGTCGGGGCTGATTATTGAGCTTTGACACTGTTTGTCCTTGGTTGTTGTGTTGTTTTGTTCGTCTGATTCTTCTTTTTGTTGTTGTGTGTAGTCTTGATATTGTTTGTCTGATAAACATTTTGTTTGACCGTCAATGTCTACAGGGTTTCTATACCAGTCCTGTGATTCATCATAATTTGAGTGCGCTTTTTCTTGCTCTGTTGGTTCTGGGCACTGTGAAACGGTTGTTGTTCCAAGCGGAGTTACAGCAAAATGTATACTTTCATTATAATAAGAACCGTTTGACACAACCTCATAAATATAATGGACATAGCCATAATTAGAATGTAACTCTATGTTTTGAGTTGAAACATAATTAACGCTTGTACTTTCAGCAAGCATCGCTTGTCTGTCTGTTTCTGCATTAGTTGAGCATGAATTGAGCACGTCACTTTGGTCGTCTCCGGTTAATAAATGATGTTTTTCATTTGAGCCAGAACCAGTTTTACAATCCCACGTTGAAACTTGTATTTGCTCTTCGTCTTTGTAATTTTCCCGTTCTTCCCAAAAATTTGCATGAGCTAGAAAAGTAAAAAAAATAGATAATGTTGTGACTGTTTGTGTTAGGTGTTTGATTAGTTTCATGGTGGGTTATCCGTGAAAAGAGGGGGCAAACGCCCCCTGTTTAACCTGCTCTGATTCCGCTTGTGAAGCCCTCCACGAAGCAGTAAGCAAAGCAGCAAGCGAAGAGAACAGAAACGGCCATGATTATTTACCAATCATGCGAACAACTGCATATAAGCCAAAACAAATAGCAGAAATACCGATAACGGCCACAACTGCTGCTGTAACGTTGGCTGTTGCGTCGGTTTGTGCACTGGTAATTGCTGCGGAATGGTCAACGGCCATCGCTGCGCCTGAAATAAACGTTGCTGGTACTGCTGCCCATTTGCTGCCTGAGATTAATTTTTTTGCATATGTTTTCATAAATCACCTGTATGGTTAGGTTTAAGTTTGAGTTTATGTGTGCTTTTTAACTCTGTGCTGAGTATTAACGCCCCAGCATGCGAGCCACACGGCCGATACCATGACCAGTTATAAATGCAACCATCATGTATGCGGTTATGTAGCTAACGTCTGCGGCTGATAATTCGAAAAAGTTTAGAAAATTGCTTGCTAGCGCTTCTGATGTCACAAACTCTTGCGAAGTCCAACCGGAAGAACACGAAAAGGTGTGTTGACCGTTTGCGGTTTCTTCTGCGGTTATTGTTCCGTCACAAGCGATAGTTAGCATGGGTTAAGCTTCCAAGCGAGTAGGGCTTTTAACTTCTTTGAGTCCTAACTCTTTTATTGCGAATCTTGGGTCTAAATAAAATTCACCAAAGCTGACGTTTTGATAAAGCGTAATTTCAACTTCTTTTCCTTTAAGCTGTGCAATATGATTTGTGAATTCTGCGTTTACGTCTTTTGCGCTGATATAAATACGACGAGTTTTATTTTCGATTTCGCCCCATTCGTTGACTGATTCGTATTGGACACCGATAGCACTGCGTTCGATTGTGCCGGATTCTCCGGTTGGCTTTTTCCAATCTCGATTTGCTTGCTTGATGCCTATAATTTTGCCTTTGAAATACAACATAATTTGCTCCTTAGTTAGCTTGCGATTCTGTCCACTTTTGCGAGTGGCATAGGTATTACGTTACTCTTAACAAGGTCTGATAAAAGTTGCGGTACTTTGTAGTTGTCTGGCGTCTGATTAGCGAAATCAACGTTAACGATTTTGATTAGTGGCATGACGTTATTTTTCTCAGACTGTTGTAAGTTTTGTAACTGTGCTTTACTGAAACCAGCTTCGATAAGGAGCGCTATTTTTCTTTCAAAGTTGCGTCTTTCTGACATTTCTCTTACTGCGTAATAGCCGTTTTTCTTTAGTGCTAAATAGAAGTCGAAAGCGTTGTTTGCTTTTGTGTAGCGGATTTGACCTGTTTTGGTTTCTGTAAATAATCTTTGTCTTAGCGTGTCGCGTACTTTCATATCGTCTGTCATGTCGATTTCCTGTCCGCTGAGGGCGGTTAATATATTCTTAAATGAGTTTTGCCAGAACTGGCGGCATAGTGGTTTATCTTCTGCATAGTCTAAGAAGTCGATTAATCGGTGTGGTATGCCTTGGCGTTTTAACTTTTCTTTTTTGATTGTTGCTTCAAATCTGAGTAAGCCTTTGCTGAATTCTTGAATTTCTTTACTTTGTAGTTGTTCAATTTCGTGCTGATAACAGCCTGATTTTAATTTTTTGTGTTTACGTTGAAGTTCGTTTAATTGATGTTTTAATTCGATTTCTTTTAGATAGACTTTTAGTTGAATGAGTGAACCTTGTTTACCGTTTTTTGAATCTGATTTGTTCCAGTAGAGCGTTGTGCCTTTATCTTTTGTAAGTTTGTTTTGTCCGGTATTAACTGAGCGTAAAAAGTCCAGCACACGGGATGCTATAAGACTATTTTCAAATCTTGCTGAATATGTGCAGTCGATTTGTTTAATTTCGATATTTTCAAAGCAAAGCAGATGCTGGATTGGTGAATATGCGTATATGAAAGGTTCAAGAACCGCCAGAGCAGCAAGGCGGAAATCTTCAAAGCCGAATACGTTATGACCCTGTAGCAATTTTGCTGGGCTTGCTTTTACTTCGATATGAGGTATGTAATTTTTGCCGCCTTTACGGATTTTAACGGCTAATGTGCTAAATGAGCTTGGTAAGCTTTCCCATGGGTGCGAAATGTCGCTGACGTCCATTTGGTAACTTGTTTCGCCTTGCTCGTTTTCGACAAGTTCAAAATCTACAGAGTGAGCCTGTAGTTTAAAACCAGCTGTTGATAGCTCTTTGATTGTTGAGTCGTGAAGTTCACCGCCTTTGTAATCATCAAAGAACCAAAAATGCTTGGTTTGAAATGGAACCTGTAAAACGAGCATATCAATCATTGAACAAGCTCCGATAATTCAGATACTAGCGTTTGCTCTATATGTTCATTGCATGAAAGATGTGGAGTTGAGAAGAATACGAATGTTGATACGTGGTGCTGCTGGATACCATCTGGAACAATCAGTTTTTCGTAGTCGTGTAGAATCGATTCCTTAGCGATTCTATTTGAATCGATGTAAGAACCGTCTTTAAAAACTATTAATTCACGTGGCATGGGTTAGTCCTTTTTTTCCATTAATTGCTGATAGCATTCGTTAAGTTGTGGTTCGATATCTTTCAAAGAATGAACAAAAGAAACATCAGAGAAAACCATGCCACCAATGAAAAAACCGACAGCTACCACAAAAATTAAAATACTTGTGTCTAAATTTAGTTTTTCTTTTTGGGTCAAAGCTGGCATGTTCAAAACTCCGTTTAGTCAGATAATCCATTCAAGCAATTTGGGCACATGTATTTGTAAGCACCCAAAATCTGAGTCTTAGGATGCTGCCGACAGTTGCGCTTTTCTGAGACTGTTAAGCAAGTTTGGCAAACTAATTCTTTAGAATGTTTTGAAACTGAAGCGTGACGAAAACCGCGGAATTTATCTGTAATAAAACCACCTCTAGGAATGGTTCGTATAGATAAGCTTGGTGATTCCAGACGAATATAATCAATCATTTTCAAAACTCCTTTTTTGGTTCCCACCTTTAGAAACTTTTTTAATTTTGTTTCTAATTTTAGGAACTGTCAAATGTTCGAAAGTTGGATATTAGTCAATAAATAAGCGAAAATTTGAGAATTAAATAGATTAAAAGGAATTTAATGATGAAGTATTTAAAAATGGGTATTACTGTTTTCATAGCTGTATATTTAGCTAATATTTTGAGCAATTTAACTTCGGATTATTTTAGGTTGTATTTATTGGCTAAAGGTCTAGAAAAAGCATCAAATAATCTTAAAGTTAAAAATGAAAAATCCTATGATGAATTACTGGCAGAATCTAAAAGAGCTCTGGCAATAATGGATAAAAATACGAAAGCTCAAGTAGCTGAAATAAATAGAAAAAATGAAAAAATAAATGCCAAGTATGAATCAGATATGAGAACTTGTAAATTCTGGTTGTCAGAATACAAAAAAGCCATTAGACGGGAAAGTAGCTACTCTTTGGAGTATACTAAAATGAATAAAGATACAGCATGCAACAAGGTTGGCTTGTAATGAATTATGAACGAACAATTATTGAAAAATATAAAGACAAACTTGGATACAAACAGGATAAACAAGTTATCGCTGATTTAGGTATCAGTAAATCGCATTTTTCTGAAATAAAAAGTGGAAACAGACACTTAACAGATGAGCAAATAGTAATCCTTTGTAATAATGCTGGGTTTAATACCGTAGAGGAATTAGCAAAGTCTCATTTTGAGACAGCAAAAAGTCCCAAAGTAAAACAAGCATGGTCTGAACTTGTAAAAAAGATTAGCGCTACAGCAGCTAGCCTGATTGTAGCATTGGCGCTGGTTGGCGCACCTATGAAAGACGCTGAGCCGTCTTTTTTATAGCCCATAATGTAGATTATGTTAAATCGTGTGTTTGTTAAGTTATGTCAATCGTATTGTGGTGATTTCTTGATAAATCGTCTAAGTAAGTAAATCTCCGAAATAAGCGGATTAGATAAATTTAGATGTCCCAGGATGTCATGCACCACATTTAATTATTCATTAACTTATTTATTTACAAAACCAATGCCTTTGGTACTTAATAAAATTAGTTCAGCACCTTCTGGGTGTGCTTCATAGCTTTTTGCATAGATTATCCCTCTATCTTCTAAATAAATAAAGTGTGATTTCGGTAGTACCATTTGTTGCTTGGAGCAAGGCATTCCAACTGAAAATGTAATTAAATAATACCTGCCTTTAGGAAAGTTTAGTTTCTCAGCAACGCAGTAGTTTACCCCTGCAAATTGCCAGTTTTCTGGTAATTCAGTTGTAGTTGGCACAACTAGTTTAAAACCTAACATAAACGCACAATTATTTTTTTCTGAATCTTTACATTGGTTATACCTATCTAGCTCGCCAGCATAATACATTGTCCCTTTTGCGTCGTTTAATTCTATTATTTCTCCGTCGATAGAATAATAATATCTAAATTCTTTATCCAAATTAGTTGCACCAGCACTGCATTGAAACAATATTATTACAAATAAAATCAGCCGCATATTTTTAATACCCCATAACTGATAGCCTATATTCGTGAGCTTAAAAAAAAGATAGGACTCATTAAATTACAAAAAGATATTTTTAAAAAGCTGCGGCTCTACTTTAAACGTAAGCTAATGTTAACTATGTAAATTTAATATACTTTATAAATCATAGTCTAATGATGAAAAAGTTGTTAATTTTACCGAACATCAGTCAAACATATAATTGGTTACATACACAAATTTTATTAACTATCGTCAAGCTGGCTAACTGTTTCTGGCTTGAGATCGTCTGACTATGAATTTCTTTGATGTTTATTTTTATTGTTTTAGTCACAGTATAGTGTTGTGAAATATCAAATTTTCCTTTTGTCACCTAGTCTTGCTATGGTTAAGTCATATCACCTCTAATCAGGTGGTCAAATTATTCTGCCACTACACAATTGAAAGTTAGACATAAAAAGTGATGTTAGCATCAAGAAACTCTATTTTACTCTGGGTACTCCTTGTCGCTAGAGCACCAAGTACTAAATACGAAATTTAATCAAATTTTTAGGCAAGTGAATTGAAAATCGGCTAACTGGGCGCTTAGCACCATCGCGTTTAAAATTAGATACAACATCAATGTTATAATGCTCTGCTATCGTTGGGCCTAAATGCTCATCCAGTTTTCGATTAATACTGCTTTTCCTTTGTTCAAAAAAAGCGGCTGTCATACCATTCAGTAACGGCTTCAGTTCGCGTTCTGAAATAACGTAATCAATCCGACCAATTGCATATCGATAGGCATCTTTCCACTCAGTAAAGATATTTTTTTCACCAGCAAGTTCATGCCTTTTATTCAAATACGCCATAGCCAGTGTTTCATCTGCCATTGCTTTTGGTGGACAAGTAAAGCCATTACCATCAGCTATTAAATTTTCTATAACCATCCAGTAAAATGCGAAATCCGCACGGCTCAGTTTAACCGCTTTGTTAGAGCAAATCAGTGAGGTATTTACAATATCCAAAACTAACTGCACTCGAGAAGTAATCGTTTTACATGACTCTAGTGTTTGTTGATAACTATATTGTCCCTTGAGAACTTTCGTTGGCAATGACTCTCTGAGTTGCATAAAAGGCACCGCAAGTAACTGAACATTCGCGTCTTGCGTATTTAAACTTTCACCATTTGCATAGATGTACTTTTCATAAGGAGTTGGATAGAAAAAATCTGAATTTTCATAATTTTTATCAATGGATACATAATTTAGGGTGTCTTCAGGCCTCGCAAATACGGTCATTGCCATACCTAAATAGTATGATAATGTTTTTCGACCACCTGCAATTGATGCATGCAATCTACTTTTACTATCTGAGGTTAGATCACGAACAATATTGAATATAGCGTCTGCTATTTCCGGCTGAACCTGCTGCCGATTAGCATCGGTGATCAACTCTCCCGACGCATTTTTTAATAAATATATCTGCTCTTCCCCAAAAGAAAGCCTTGGCAGATTATAATCCTCGCAGAGTTGTGTCAGTCTGTTATTCGCCGAAGACATTAAAGAACGCTTAATCTCTTTCAAACCTTCTTCGGTGGTAATCACATGTAACTCAGTAATCTTAATACCTTGTTTGTGTAAACAATAAATTGTTTCTGTTACAACCTGTGGTTTTGAAATAGAAATAACTAACAATTTATTGCCAATAACCATTTCGTTTACCCATTCTCCCTGCTCAAGCTGAATTGACTGCAGCTGGCTTACATTTCCATTCATATATTTCTATCCAAACTTACCGGTTTTACGATACTAATTGCGCTCACCACAAAATAATAAAAAAACTATTGCAATTTGATTCTATAACCAAAAACTTCTTGTTAACCATAACTAATAATTGAGCTAGGCCCTTGTTAGGCTTTGCCTATGGCATCTACTTGAGTGTATATTTTCTTACGTTCTTTAACTTTTTTAAGATAATTTTTTGTCTCATCGTAAGGTAAATTATCTATCAATCTTTGATAAACCTCATCAGGATGGAGTGAGTTTATAATTTTTGCAGCCTTTCTAATATTACGGCTCTGATCTGGGTTGAATACTCGGGCGACATTGCCTGCTCCCGTATTGTAAGCCGCAATCATGCAATACTCTCTACTAGTTTCGTTGTTTATACTCTTCAAATATTTAGAGTTTAAAATATGTAAATAAGCGATACCTGTTTCAATGTTTTTATATGGTTGGAACAAGTCATTCTGCGACATTGCAATATTTTTTTTAAATAAGTATCGGTTTACATCCACACTCGCAGTGCTAGGCACTATCTGCATTAAACCGTAAGCTGGAATATGGGATTGTGCTTTTGGGTTAAAGTAGCTTTCTGTTTGCATAATAGCCAAACTCAAACTAGGTTCGATTTGCCATCGTTGGCCTTGTTTTACAACTTCAGCAATATACGGTTTAGCGAGTTTTAGCTCTTTTCTTTTAGGAAGCTGGATTTTAAATGTCGTTACCTCAGCAATAACTTCGGTTGTGTTAGGCGGTTGTAATTTACTTTCATCAAGCTGCTTTTTGAGTTTAACTAACCTGAGTTTTTTCTCTTGTTCAATAGATTTTTTTTCAGCTAATAATGATTGCTGTTCAGCTGATAGGTCATCTTCTTCTTGCGAAAGGCCGACAAAATCTGACAACTTATCTAACTGTTCTTTCTGAGCAATCGCCTGCTCTTCAATTAGCTGAGTTTCCTGCTGATAATTTTGTTTAATCTGTGCATCCGTTAATCCTGTGGATAACTGCACTGATTCATTTTTTACCGCCGATTGAGCTACTTTAGCGACTGTATTTTTATTTAATTCGGTGCCAATAATTTCATCTATTACCGTACCAGCAGTTCTATCTGTTCCTGAAAAATCAGTTTTGAGCTGGGTTAAAGCATCGCTTAAAACTTGCTGTTTAACAGAGACATCGGGTTTATGACGTACACTAATTCTAATTTCGTTGTTTTCAAAGTCGACAACAGATTTTACCGAGTTATTCTTATCATAATGAACATATTTAGATTGCGTTGAAAGCTCAGAAGAGCCCCATTTATCAATCAAGTCATCGCGAACAGCATCTAGTTTTGCGAAATACTCTTGTCTAAATTTTTGATATTCAGCTAAATAACTTTTTTTCCATTGTCTAAACTCTTCCATTTCTTTTTTTTGTGCCTCACTTGAGTATTTTTCCATTTCAGCGTCCAATTCCGCAAAAGGATCTTCAGCACCAAAAACCGGTGACACAACTAAAACCGTTATAAAATATAATTGCTTAAACTTCATGTAATATCCTTGCTCTAGCTAGCTATTATTGTACATTTGGTACTCATGGCGTGTTAATAGTGACTCGGTAATAATGGTTGGCGTTAATTCTGTGACTGAAAAAAAATTTGGATAAATTTGAGATCTCGTTTTCTCCACTGCTTTAAAGGTGTCTTCATTTAAATCTGAGAAAGTTTCAGCTTGCACTATCTTGTCAATTAAACCGTTAATTTCTTGTTCGCCATCCAAACCTTGGTTCTGTGGCAATGCACCGTATTCGATGTACCCCTGCATAACATTTAAAAACATTTGCTGCACGCTGGTACGTTGTAATTCAAGGTAATAAGCTAGGTTCATCGAATCATAAAAATGGCTATAGATGTCGCCAAATTCTTGTTGCAGTGTCTTGCTACCCAAAATACCAGAAAATGGTACTTCCGGTTGGAAATCAACTACCTTGCTCAAGATAGAATAACCAACGACTCTGTCTCCTTGCGAAATTAAAGTTAAGTCATATTTATCTTTCAAAAAATAATGAAATGTAACATTTGGATTAAGCTGCGAAGATTTAACAATTTGTGGTGTTCCGGTAAAGTTTAAAATATAACTGAGGTTGTTACCTACGTGGATATTAGAAATCGTTTCATATTCAAGAGTATGGGTAAAATTTGCCATAGCACTTGAGTAGAGTCGGTCGAAAAAATCCATAGAATCATTCCATTGACCGGCTGAAATGAGAATAGCTGCGAGCATCATCACCCAAGCATACATTTTTTTAAATGGAGTTTGCTCGTTAGCTAATTTTTCACGGACTTCTTCAACGGCTTCCCCTACCGCTAGATCAACTTCTTGTTCAATTTGTTTGTTTAATACAATTGGCTCGTTATGGCTCATTTTCCGATACCTTGAGTGGAGACTTAGAATTCTAAGATTCTATTAGTGAAAACCCAATGACAGGGAAATAGTCTAATTAAATCCTGCCACTGGTTATGATTAGTTGTATGATTTATTGGAGGTAATTTTAGCTAAGCCTTTCACGATTTTATAAATTGACCAGATCCATACTGCCAATAGTATGAAGTAACCAACAACCACAAATGCCAGAATGAATCCAACTATTGATAACGCCAAACCCCACCAAAAGGTTTTAATTATATTTGAGTAGTGATCTTCAAATATCGAGCCTTTGGCATCTGCCTTTTTGACCATTACCCATACAGCACCAATAATCCAAAAAAGTCCTGTAAAAATACCCACTAACATCAAGCCATAGCCAATCAATGCATTGGTTTTAGCGACTTCGTCAAGCGGTTGTAATGTTTGATATTGTGTTGCTGTATCTTGTAATTCAGACATTTTCTATCCTTAACGTGTCGCTAGTTTTTAATTGGTTAAACGAGAAATTTCTTTATCTAGGTCGACTTCTGCTTTTTGAGCCTTAAATTCTTGATATAAGAATTTTTCATCTTGTGGATTAATTTGTTTCTTTGAAGCAGCAATAATTTCTGAAAATAAATCATTTGTTACTGCAGGGCTAATCGAGGTCATGACACAAAAATGCTGTTTTTTAGCAATTTCAAATATACCCGTTTTAATCACTCGACTGCCAGTTAGCTTTTGATTGGTAATTTGTTTTGATACCGAGCTAAAATTGGTTCCAGTTGTGACATCTTCATTGGAATCAACACGGTTCAAATAAGTTTTATCCAATCCTTCTACTCTTGTTTCAATTTGTTGGGCAAGCGCCAAACGACTATTTGCAGTGGCCATTTTCTGATCAACAGATAAGTTACCTGAGTATTTCACACAATCCACTGCAGCTAATCCATCTTCCAAAACAGGGTTGAGCACCCATTCTGGTAAATTAACGCTTGGTTCAGAAACCTGAGTATTTTGAGTTGAGCCACATGAACACAAAAATGCCATTACACTTGCAGAAACTAATAATTTTGAAAATTTCACCTTCTCTCTCCTTAACTAAACAACCTTCAGTTTCAACTGAAAATGTTACTTCACTGACTTCGATTTCAGTCTCGCCATATCTGTACTAAGTTGCTCTGCACTATCGTTCAAAGCCTTGCCAAGCAAGCTATTTCGAGAGGTATTTTGGTTATAACTAATTCCTTTACCTTGATAACTTCCCTTCCAAATAAATTGCCCTGATTTAATCAATTCTGTTTCTAAATGAGATAGTGCATAGCCTGAATTAACGAACTCAGTTTTACTTTCGATATTCATAACAACACTACACTGTTTGTGAGTAACTCGGTAACCAAGTCTGATGAGCTGAGTTTCTAGCCTGTTTTCAACTTGTCTCACATCATTGCCAGTAACTTTCAAACAAATTGCTTGATTAACTAGCTTGTTATTTTCTTTTGCGTTTTGTTCTGCTTTTGCTTTATCTATATCACCCTGAGTGATAAAAATAGACGCAAAAACTACACAATTTACAGGGTCAACCCAACGATCAAATATTTGTGCATTGCTAAGGTTATTATTACTCTTTAGCCGCGTATTAGATTGAAAATTGCTAGAACTTATCCCTCCAGAGTGAAAAGCACTCACGGCTTCAGTTGCAACTATCTCACTGGATATGGTTTTACTAAGTTCAATTCTTGCTTCATTAGCAGATTTTTTTTCATCTAATGAACGTAAACCTGTGCACATTACAGAAGCCGTTGCGGTATAGACCTGTGAGCCATCATTTGCAATAGGCGTTTCCGCTCGTCTATGCTCCGCGTAATAAGCCTGACAACTACACGCAATAAGTTTACACGGTATGATAAATAACGTCATACCGAGTAAACACGACTTGGCAAATTGCACCAAAGTCATTAAATCCGCCCATTACTCGAAAGTAATGCAAGTCTTTCTGTATTTGAAACTCTTAGTTTTAAACGCTCATCGCTATCCATAACTAATTTAAGCTCATCTGCATCTTCTGTTAATGTCATCGCTTGCTCATAAAAAGCTCTCGCTGTATCGATATCACCAACAGATTCCGCACAAACAGCATTATTGTAGGTAATTGCAACTGACTCAGTATAAAGCCCTTGTGCTTTCTTAAACATTTTACAAGCACTAACAAAGTTTTCTTTTTCAGCAAACGTAACACCCAAATCAAAAAACTTTTCTACACTTTCATCCATATCTGAGTCATCACCTTCCATTAACTCAACTTTATAATTATACAAATATGGCGCTACATCTGCCTGGAAACTGCGGGATATCAAACCTAACGCTTTTCCTGCCAACTCTTGATCAGTGGCTAATGAATCCCCATCGCCAGAACACGCTTTGGACTTAACAGTTTCACTGTAACCTGATGCAAATAGCACTTTACCTGTTTCTACTGAGGTAGATTTAGCATTAAACGAGACAACCGCGGTGCGCTTTTTACAACTTACCGTATATTCCTTTTTATCTTCAGTACGCTTTTCAGAATATTTTTCAGTATCAAATTTGTTGCTAATATGGCCAGTAAACAAGGAATCAGCGCCAGAAATTTGACCGAACCTCACCCTGCTTGAGGCGTTAGCAAACATACTTTCAGAAAACTTCTGCTCCTTAATAATTTTATCCGTTAAGTTTCTGTCAACTACAGTAAAGTAAGGAGCTGAGTTAACAACAATTCCACTTAATTCACTTTCAATAAATGAAGCCGCATTGCCGTCTAAAATAGCAATATTACGCATGCCTTCCGTACCAGGTTGATTAGCAGGTCTCATGTAACTCATCGGCACTTCAGGAGAAGTAAAAACATTTGTAAACGACGAAACTGTGTTGTTCAAAGCTTGAGTAACATTACAACCGGTCAATATAGTCACCAAACAAGCAGCAGATAATAATTTTTTTTGCATTAAGAAATCCTTAAATCAGTTTACAACGTGAAGCCAATTCATTTGCTAATTAATAAGCGGGTATCAATGGACTTCACATAACACAATTATGGAAATGTCGGGGAATTATTCTAAAAATGAGGTTTATTCGAACAATCCATGTATCTAGCATTCCAAAAAGAGGTTTTACGACAACTCAACTTTGTTCTTTCTTGAATAATTGATATTGAGCTATTTCTATTATTCTTAAAAAAAGACATTTGTAAAACTTTTTTTGAGCTAGTTCTCAAATTTACAATTAAACATACATTTTATTATTGACTTTTTAATATAAATCAAAACTTTTTCCTATTTGGAGTAGCAAACGAAACTAGATGACTACTCCATTTATAGTGTTAGCTGTTAGAGGCGGTTAAAATTTCGCCTGCAACGGTAACATTTGACTAGCTCGAAGCGGACGAGCCTGTAATTCTTCTACTCCAACCGTGTTCACGCTCAGTGAATTTGTATGTAAATTAATTGGCATAATCGTTACCTGCTTGTCTTCATCTACAATTAAATCAAAAACCACCCAATACCTATTACTTGAAGAAGAACTATCAACCTCTTGCTCCGGTCTGAATACTCTAATTTGTCCAGCTAGATTCAGCTCTACACGAGCAGGAGAGTTAAATATCGAGCCAATTCCTGAGTAGTGGTGAACGGCATAACGATAACGACCGGGTAATGGAAAATCGACAACTGTTAACACCTCAGGTCCATAACTGCTAGTATCATCAACATCTAAGTCAAATTCGACATCAGCTACAGTTTCTTGCTTGTTCGCAAAATAAATGTGGAAACGTTCATTTAAACCTTCTTCGGTTGGCCCCCAAAAATGAGTATCTAAATCCCAAGGATTACTTCCCCATGTTAGTGTGACAGTTGCAGAATTTCGGCCAATCACTAAACATTCTTCCATCGTTTGATCCGAATTGTCTGAAGAAAGACTCACGGTATTTCCTTGTGAAGATTTTTGAGCGGTTATCAACATCTCAGAGTCAGGTCTAACCGGTAAAATAAATTGTCCATTTTCATCACTCACAGTGCTACTTCGGCCGATGTAATCTTGCCCCTGTGCAAATATACGTGCATATGAAATTGAGTTACCGTCAACATCGACAACACAACCAGACACAAATACTTGTTCATAAGCTCTATCTGCATTCCAAGTGGTGAAATGACTCACCTCACCCTCGTAATAGCTTTGTCCATCATGTATGACAAACTGAGCTGAACCTTCTTGCTGCCATAAGCCGCTATTTTCATCGAAGAAATACAACGGAATTTCCGCCGGAGGATTAGCTGCTATTGCCGCAACTGGGATTTTAATTTTTGCCGTTTCACCTGACTTCAAATTTAAACGGTCACCGTTGGCATCCGTTAATGCAACATTGATTGCGCCATACGACTCAATCAGTTGTGATTCACCATTTTCGCCTAAAGCTTGATAATTTCCTGGCATTAATTGGGGATCTGAACTTGGATCAATTTGAGTCACACTGGCTTCAATTAAACCCACAGGATCAGCTCCACTCTGTGTCTGTAATCCTTCAGCTGGGATCTCAACTAAATTAACATTGCCATCACTTAAATTAACGGCTTCATCTAGTGCAAAAGTGTTTGCCTGATCAGCTTCATAAAGTAGCTGTGATGAGACAATATCAAGCTCTTCTGAAGTATTGCCTAAAATAATGCTATTATTGACATAGTCTGGAGTCTCAACTTTCAGAACAAATTGTTCGGCAATTCCTATAGCATTAACTTCATATAAGCCATTACTGTCACTTTGCGTTGTTCCGATCTCGACCCATTCTTCGTCTATTTTCCGTAAAACTGTGACAATCGCTTCACTGACAGGATTACCGGTTAAATACTCGGAGATAGCACCGGATAATGAGCCAACGCTCTGACAATCGATTTCTATAACCGAGTCTGATTGAACAATAACAGGAAATGTAGAAGCTGTTTGGCTGCACTGATAACCGTACAACTCATCTAACTCAAGTGTTAGGCTATCGTCATAATGAAATGTTTGTGCCAGAGTGAACTCGGCAGAGCTTTCTATTTCAACGCTTCCATTATATGTACCTGAATAAGCAAACTGGCGCCCTACTGGGATTGCGTCAGTAAACGAAGCACGAACATTGTATTCAATATTGGTACAGCTCAAATTAAACTGAATATCACTACTATCAATTATCTGAGTATTGTCTTCAACTTCACAAACTTGGCCGTTAGGCTGCTGCGCAACCAATAATTGAATTTGTTCACCCGAAGGGTAACGACTGTCAAAACTAACCTCTTGTTTACCATCTATGAACATTGACTCTGAGCTTTCAGTTGCTTTCAGTTGCAGCTCTAAACCCGATTGCTCTAAATTGTTTATACTAACACTTGCATGGTAGGTTGTTTCTTTATCACCTGATGATCCGCATGCGCTTAATATAAATGCAGTTATACCGATTGAAAAAATGTGTGTTGTTTTCATATATATCTCCTTTGAATCACAGTAAGGAGTTTATAAAAACGGGCGAAAATGTATTTTTAACAAGCTTGTTAAATTAAAAATAAACAAAGAAAATACATAGCCGAAACTACCCAAATATATAAAAAATATCATCAGGATCTTTACAATAAGTAGCTTGAACTCCCTATCTCAAATTAAAGAAACTATAAACATATGAACACGGTTAACGAACAAACAAATAAGGAAATTCTGTTTTGGTCAACTCCAGCCGGACACTTTTCTTAAAGAATTCTCATACTCTACTGGTGACTGGTCGTTATTAGCGGAGTACAGCCTTTCCAGGTTGTAATACTTCATATATTCTGTAACATCATTTTTCATATGCTCGCGTGTTGGTTGAGCAACTTTTAGCAGCCAATCATGTTTCAAGCTACCAAAGAACCTTTCAACAACAGCGTTATCCCAACACGCGCCCACATCACCCATGCTTGCTCGCATACCAAATTGCTTCAACATATTACGGTATCCCTTACTCGTGTATTGAGACCCTCTGTCAGAGTGAAACACCAAGCCCTTGGCTGGTTTTCTCACGTTATAAGCCTTAGTCATGGCTTTCACAACTAAATCAGTCGCCATACGCCTATCAATATGCCAGCCAACAATTCGACATGAATATAAATCCATTACAACAGCAAGGTACATCCAGCCTCGCCTGTTTTCAGGTACGTCACGTCGCCAGCCCAAATCTGATTGGGTGCCACTGGATTAAAGTTCTGGTTAAGCAAATTATCTGCTACTGCATCTGAGTGCTTACGCTTAGTTGTTACTTTATAACCCACACGTTGTTTAACAACTAAATTGAGCTTCGCCATTAATTTTCTGGTTTTATAGCGCGTTATTTTAAAGCCTTCTTTGTGTAAGTTCTTACATAACTCACGGTAGCCTAAACTTTCTCTACTGCGTTTGAACAGTGCTTTGGCTCTGCGATAAAGATGCAACTCGTTGCCCATGAGCCTATGGTTGAAGAACTAGCTTTTGACGGTAATGGCCGAATGTACGTTGCTGATATGCTCAGCTACATGCAAGACTTAGATGGCATAGGGTAAACGGAAGTAGTGAGTCAAATTAAACCAGTTCAATTATAATATGATAAAAGGAGGTGGGTGTTCATGAAAATAGTATATTTATGTGTAGTGCTATTGTTATTATCAAATGTAAGTTCTGCATCTGAAGGGTGCGGTTATGATAATGTCAATTGCGGTGTTTCAATAATTCAACTTATAGTTTTACCTAAACAGTTTGATAAAAAAAGTATTGTTGTAAGGGGCTACCTGCATCAGAAACTTAATTATGCAGGTGAAAAAGAGTATCTTTTATCTTTACAAAAGGAATTCTTAGATTATGAAAACAGTATCATTGTTTCAATTACACCAGGAAACCCTCAACACAATTAGGTGAAGGACGGTGAAAAATATTTAGTAAGTGGTATTTTTGTTGCCTGCAATCAAGTAAATTGTACAGGAAAAATAAAAGAAGATGGTAAAAATGCCTTTATAAGACCATTGGGCTTAGCAATTGATAACTAGAATTTATTGATGACCAGCTTACGTTTGTTCTGACCTTCCCGGATTTAAATTAGATAACTGTCAGAAAAGCGTTTTTCTGAATGGGTGTAATTACCAAGATATACTGACGGTATAATTGCTAAGCGCGAATTTTATGCGCTCAGACCATCAAGTTTTCAGATGTCAATCAAACTGCCATCAGGCCGTTAGCGCAATTTATAAGCAGAAATACCATGCTTGAATTTAGCTCAAATCTTAACTGATAGTCACCAATTGAAAAACGGGTAACTGTCAGATCAAGTCTGAGCGAATACACTATATGGCAGTACTCAAAATCTTATGCCCTTTTTTCGTCAGCAATTTTTTGTGCTAGCATGCTCAGCTCAGCGGCTTTAAAAGTATGAGATTGTTTCATCGCCTGTTCAGTGCGGTTGATGCAATCTAAAATCAATGCACCAAAATACGGGAAATCTGACTGACCAAAACAGTCAATTTCCTGCTCATGTTGCTGGTTGACCAAAAAGATTTTAGACACAGGCGCCTGTCGAGCAACATCCATATATTTACGAATTTCAATGGTTCCTTCTGTGCCGACAATAAAACTGCGCCCATCTCCCCAGGTAGCCTGACCTTCTGGCGTAAACCAATCTACCCGGGTATAAAAAGAACAGCCATTGGCGCCTGTCATTGATATTTCACCAAAGTCTTCTAGTCCAGGTTTATCCGGGTTATTGGCATTTCTCACTCTGGCAAAATTAATTGTTGCCTGAGTTTCACCTGCGTAAGTTAAAAATTGTTCAACCTGATGTGAGCCGATATCGGTTAATATGCCCCCGTAAGCGTTTTTGTCAAAAAACCAGTCCGGGCGGTTGGCTTTTGCCAATCGGTGTGGCGCCAGGTTAATCACCTGAATCACCTTGCCTATTTTACCGGCTTGAATTAACTCCCCGGCGCGCCACGCAGCCTCATTATGCAACCGCTCTGCATAATAAACAGCATAAATACGCTGGGTTTGCTCAACAACTTGTTTCACCGTCTCTAATTGCGCTAGTGTGGTAAAGGGTGACTTGTCAGTAAAATAGTCTTTGCCTGCCTGCATCACCTGTATACCGACGTCAGCTCTAAGGTTTGGAATAGCCGCTGATGCAACTAATTGCGTATCTTGATCCGACAATATTTGCTCAAAACTCTCGGCTACCTGAGCCTGAGGATATTTTTCACAAAATGCGGCCAGTCTTTTGGGATCCGTATCGTATACATATTTAAGGGTTGCTCCGGCTTGCAACAAGCCATTACACTGGCCATATATGTGACCATGATCTAAATAAGCCACTGAAAAATAAAACTGATTGGATTCGACCACTTTAACTGATTGGCCTACTGGTGCGTAGTTAGCCCCGTCTTTAATATTCGGTTGATTCGTCATTCACCTTTACCCTAGTTTAATCAAAGTAGAATATATAACACTGGATAAAACCATCAGGATGCACAGCGCCATTAAAAAATTATAAATCAGTTTTTTTGTCCCCTTAGGTGTCGCCTGACCCAAATAGGCTTTTTTATTGTTCAAAATAGCCCAACCAACATAAGCAAGAGGCAATAAAAAACCACAAATTGCAGAGGTTGGAACGACCAAATAAGGTCCCATGCTCGACCAAAAAAATACGCCTAATATTGCCGGAGTGGGCGCCAGTAGCGCCAGTTTGTATTTAAAACCATGTTCAGGCCAGTTGAACATGGCCGCTGCCGCTGAACCACAACACAGCATATGCATAACCAATGAACCGACCGCCATCCCCAAAATGCCGAATGCAAAAATCAAACGACTGGTCACTTCATCTAATCCGGCCGACATAAACAAGGTTCCGGCCTGAGTTGGACTGAGTTTACCTTGTATATCCATCTCCGAGCCATAAAAAGCACCCGCCGCCGCAATTGAAATTAAGCTAGTCACCAGAAAATAGGGCAATACTAAGCCGAGTCCGATATCGTAGCGGGACAATTCAGCATGATTTTTATTCCATTTTTTATGCAATAAAGTATAACCGTAAATAAAGGTCATATTGATGCCTACGGCACTGCCAAGCGCCGCCATAATTAAAGTAACACCCGCGCTGTCATCAGGCAGTGATGAAGGAACATATCCGGCGAGAACCGCACCCCAATCTATTTTTCCGTTAACGGAAGCACTGATGACAACCCAGGCAAATGCAATTATTATCATTGCGCTTAATAATTTTATCCCGTTCTCGAAAATTCTAACCGCACGGCCATGGTTACCGTAGCGCCATGCAGTAAAAGCACAGCCAGCCCAAACCAGAATAGCCAGGAATAATAAATAAATGTCACGCCCAATCGCAGAAGATTCAGAAACACTGAAGCCAGTTGATACAGATACAATTTCTTCCATCATGCCTGCGCTGAGCGGATAATGTGCAAAGCCCCAAATGATAGATGAAGCAAATGCAGCTATTGCCCACCCCCAAGCCAGATAAACACTGACATGTTGTTTCATAGCCGTAAAAGGTTTGATTTGGGTATGAAGTGTCTGGTGTGATAATGCAAATAGCATAATACAACCAATTAACATCGCCAGTGGCTGCACCCAAAGCAGTTCGTAACCAAAGCTTGCGCCTATTGTCAAAGAGGTTACGGCGCTGCCACCGCCCAGCGTCATTGCGCCTTGCAGCCAACCGGGTCCACTGAGTTTAATGTAACCCGGAATCCTTCTGTACCAGGCTTTAGCGGATAATGCCTGCAACAGTTCAGTATCTGCTGAACTTTGCATTGAGTTCGACTGGCTCATTTTTCTTTACCTTGTAGTTATTGTTTTTATCGGTACGATTTATTCATATCTACGGTCGCCTCAATATTGGCTTTTTCCCGTAACTGAGAATGAGCTATTTTAGTTGCTAATTCAGCTTGATAGCGTTTTCTGTCTAATGGGAGTTTGACTGGCTGATTCAACCAGGTAGACATTAACATTGCATTAGCCATATCCAGAGAAGCCAGCCCCGACTGTGCCGGAGTCAGCAAAGGTTCATCAAATAAAATCGCGCGAACAAAATTATTCATTATCATGGCATGCTGATTCACTTTTCCAGTCGGTGTAATATCAGTTTGTATCACGTCTGGCATGCCAAACATATCCGTTGTTTGTTTATTAAACCTATGTGTGCTTTCGCTATTTAATTTTTGGATAAGCCGACCAGAATCATAATGTAAACTGCCTTTGTCTCCAATTATATCAAAGCGATTGACACCCGGCGCTTCACCGGTCGACGCAACAAAAACGCCTGTTGCCTGATTGTCATAACGTAAAAAAGCCGTAACTTCGTCTTCAACTTCAATATCATGGTATTTGCCAAATTCGCAAAAACCGATAATTTGTTCGGGTAGGCCACAAACCCACTGAAAAATATCCAAGTTATGAATGCATTGATTGACCAGAGCGCCTCCACCCTCGCCTTTCCAGGTTGCGCGCCAGTCGCTGACCTGAAAATACACTTCAGGTCTAAACCAATTTGTCATTGTCCAGTGTGTACGAGTCATTTTGCCAAGGATACCGGACTTTACTACTTGCTTAATTTTGGCATAAGTCGGATCGCACCTTTGATTAAGCATAAGCGCAAATTTTGTATTTTCACCGACGCTGGATACAAGTTGCTCCCCTTCATAAGAAGACAAACCTATGGGTTTTTCAAGCATCACATGCAGATGCTTGTGCAACGCATATTGTGCAATTTCAAAATGTGACAAAGTAGGTGTAGCAATCAGCACGGCATCCACGCTACCTGAGTCAATTAAATCCTGATAGCGGGTAAAATGCTGAACCTGCGCCAATCCCTCAATTTGAGCTGGCTGGCGCGAACAAATCGCAGTAATAGAGCAATCAGCAACCTCGCCTGTTATGATGTTATTAATATGCTGTTTAGCGATATTACCTAACCCAATTATTCCAATTCTTATATGTTTATTTTCCATCTCGCTACCAGTTAAAACTTAGTTTTGTAAAACAATCTAATGTTAATTTGAATGGTTAAATTATTTGTAGAACGCTATTGATCGCATTTAAAAACAGGCAAACACCCGAGTATCCCTTTAACCCTTAATCCCCTTTTTTAAAGGTACAACCGCCTGAATATGGATCCAATTGGTTTAGTCCCCAAAACCGGCCTGACCAATTTAGTATAAGTTAAAAAAAAGCTCAGGGTCAACGACTATAAAGTAGACTAGAATATCAATTTTCAATTGGTCAGGCCGCTTTCGGTTTTAAATTATAAATAAATTCGCCATAATAGGCATATCTTCAATTTAGGCCGCAACAAACCACGAATGGGAAATACGCAAAAAAGACTTTATTTACAAATTGCTCAACAGCTGGCTGATTCAGTTATTCGTGGCGAAGTAAAAGTGGGTGAACGATTTCCGTCCGAACGCGATTTGGTTCAAAAATATAATGTAAGCCGCTCTACAATACGCGAAGCCATGATAGCGCTTGAAGTTAACCAACTCGTTGAAATTCGTCTGGGATCTGGCATTTATGCGCTTGAGCCCCAAGCAAATAAAATGGCCTTTGATTCCGCCAGTGAACTGCCTGGCCCGTTTGAGATTTTAGAAAGTCGTTTGATTCTGGAAGCTCAAGCCGCCAAAATAGCAGCGGAACGCATCAGCAATCAGGAACTTCATGAGTTAAAACAACTGATCTCGGCGATGGAACAGGCAGCTGACGATAATAATGTCGAACAGGCTGAACAGTTAGATAAAACTTTTCATTTAACCATAATGCGTGCCACGCGCAACAATGCGCTAATGGCCATGTACGAGTGGCTATGGCGTGCCAGAGAAACATCCCGTATCAATAAACAATTCCATCATAAATTAAGAAAACAAAACTCAGAAGCGGTCAGCAGCGAGCATAAGGCAATTTTGACCGCTCTGATGCAAAAAGACGGTGAAGCAGCCAGAATCATGACTGAAACGCATTTAAAAGCAGTAGAAAAGCGACTCGCGACAGATAGCTTCAGTTAATAGACGACGGACTCTTAAATTCGCTCAAACAAGGATTAATCCCTGTGATATTAACTTTGTTAGCATCCTAACAAGATAGCCTCTTCCAGGGTTAACGTGATTTTGTCTGGCAACAATAAAATCTGTCTGTTATTCCGTCGCTGTGAGGCACTGATATGAATCCACGCAGGCTGACCTTGATTTCCATATTCATGTATCAGTTGATCAATATCCAGTTCATCTAAAAATAAACAAGCCGCAGCGAACAAATAAAAGTTCGCGTTCACGTCATTTCGAAAATATTTCCCGACTCGTTCATAACACATGTTTTCAATCACAGTTTTTTCACGGCCTAAGTCAGGGTCTTGAATGATTCTGTCTGACATCACAATATCCGCCGCTTCTCCCTGAATATGCTGGCTTTTATTACTGCCGCCAATTGCCTGATTTAGCGCTTCACACCGATAACCACTGGATATTCTCATAGGTACGTTCAGCAAAGTTCTTAGCGGTTGAATGCTATTTTCGCACAAATAACGTAAGTTAGTCACAATCGCATCCGGCGGTGCAAACTGATGAGCGGCAATATCTGGGTGGCGCTGAGCAGTTTGTGAATGCAAAAACTCACTTAACCAGAAATTATTTGATAATTGAATTTCCATATTAAAATCTCCTGCGCCCGCCTATTCGCCGCGCTTTAGGCATCGCCTGATACACTTCTTCTTCCGTAAAATGAGTATCCGGCTTAAGATCCTTACCGCTCGCTTGCTGTTTTATTTGCTCACGTTTTGTATATTCAACCGCCACTTCAATATCACCTTTGGCCACCTCCCTTTTTTCATTGGCCCGGCCTTGGGTGTATTTATCAATAATGTGCTGAACAGCCCGACCACCAAACCAAAATGCAAAAACAATAAAAAATATATCCCATAATTTATCTGGAATAAGCTCCATGTTTTTGGCAACTGAATGAATCATTTCGGGGTTTGCAAATAGCAGATAGGAAATAATACCCACCGCCCAAATCGTAATCATTGGCCGGATTATCGCGCGTAATATCTGAACATAGGGGTGAACATCTTTTGCAGCGCCTTCATATTCAGTGACAAAGCCCCGAAAATTTTTATCTATTTCAAGTGAGTTATTAAGCAGAAATTTTTGAAATTCAATCTCTGTAACTTCTCTTACCACTTCCAGTTTTTTTTCATCTAACTCGATACCGCGTTTTTTAAGTTCGCTTTGTAACTTACCCGTTTTGTAATCAAATACGGTTTTTAATCCGTCTGATATCAAACTTACAAACTGTCCGACTAAAGGAATATTCATGATATGTCTCCGTTTAATCTGCTATTTATCTTGCGACAATGAGTTAAGGGCAAATAAAAGCACTTAAATACCATTGAGTAGTCTGACTTGTCATTTGCTGTTCAAACACAGCCCGGTACCCATTATCAACTAAGGTTTTTTCTGATAATTTTTTTAATGCCCCAGCCTGCCTAACTTCATTTTCACTGCGCCGTATGACATAACCTGAAATCTGATACCCGCTTCTGGCATTCACCGAATCATATAACTCCCGTACTCTAATCCGGCCTTTTGCCCCTTCTTTTTCCATTTGCTGCTTGATTAGGCTTGCTTGTGTATTTGCAATGCGCCCTGACGATGAGCACCAGAAAATGTCATAGTCCCAGTCTTCCCAGTTAAATGAAGGTGCTTGTACCCGAACCGTTTTTAATACCGTATTTTGTTCAATTGCAAACTCTCGTTCCTGTGCAAGCACTCGCGAGGTATCACGCTTGATTTTAGGCGTACCGCCTTCTTGTAATACGCCTAACAGTCGCTGCCTGAGCTCACCATCTACCATCACAAGTACAAATTGTTTAGCGACTTCCTGTTTTTGCTGATTTCCTTCTTCGAGTGATTGCTGAACCAAATCATAAATTTTAAAATTAAATTCACGTTCTGCTCTCAATTTTTCACGCTCAGCCTGGGCTTCTTTAACAGCAATATCAACTAACGCAATTTGCGCTTTCAGCTCGCTGTCTACTTTTGAAATGCTGGCGTTTAGCCAGGCAACCATAGTCGCCGTTGCAACTGTAACCAGAGGTACAACTACCTTTTGAATAACATTACCTATAAATTCCCATTTCATAATTTTGAACCGATTTGATATTTGATTGACCACGAGCGAATCGTGAAAAACTTATCAGACCATATAGACGCTAAGCGGATATAGTTTTCTCTCGGCTGAGCAAAGCTGAATATTGAAAGATTAGAGAAGCGAGTGGCTAAACCTAGGAGGTGATGGTTGTTAAGAGTAGTACCAGAACTCGTTTTGCCGGATAAAAAATTCAATACGCACAGGCCAAGAACAGGAAACTGTACTGTCCAAAAATGCGGGTACAACTGTGTGTATTTACGTGCAATTGCTGTGTTATCCATGTTCGTCTCTTTAATTGAACAAAAATCACATCGCAGCTATACAACAAAACCTTATCCTTAATTAAAAAGCGTGCGGGTAGCAAATTCAGGATAATAAGCTTTTTATTTATTAAACAGTTTAAAATTAGGCGATCATTTATATTCTAACAACTCGGATGAGCGCCAGACGGGCTTTGAGATACTAGGAAAATGTTCAAAGCTAAAGTCAGTATAAGATTGAGCTAAGGAATAATATGCAGGTTAACAAAATTGCATGTTGGGATTATATCGCAAACATAAGAATGACTATCCGAATGGTTGAAGTAAAAATCAACCTATTTCAAACAGGATTTAACGACTATCCTTTCCATTGTCTTTCCAGCATTATTTGTCTTACTCATAACTTGATATGAGTAAGACAAATAAATCCTGTTGGGTAATTAGAATTACGTGCGGCTGCAGTTAACTAATAACCAAACGGCCTCTTCAGCAGGACAATGCGGTCGAAGCCCATCTTCTACTTTCATTTGCGATAATAAAGTTAAATCATAATATGCCTGATAATGTTGTTTTACTTCATCATTTAATATGGAGAATGGTGGTCCGGACATCAGACTCTGATCATACTGGTAACAGACTAACAATTGCTGTGCATTTTTAGTCACGTCTCTTAAATGGGCTGTATAATCTGAGCGTATTTCAGCCGGTAAAGCGACCAGTGCAGCCCTGTCGTACACCGCATCCACGGGCCCCAGGTTTTCAGCTGTTAAATCAAAAAAGTCACCGACAAAAAGATTTAATTTATCTGCACTATATAATTTAATATTGCCGATCTGCTTAACGTCAGGCGTCAGTTCAAGTTCGGCAAAGAGTTCTTTAACCGCAAGCTCACTTAATTCACAACCAGATACTTCGCAGCCCTTAGCCAATAACCAGCCTATATCTTTTGTTTTGCCGCACAGCGGTAAAAATATACGTTGTCCGGTTCTCAGGTGAAGCCGTGTAAAATGCTTCACTAAATGCGGATTTGCTTCGCTTAAATGAAAGCCAATTTGCTTGGACTTCCATTTTTGATGCCAAAATTCATGTTCCATTTTTTAACCTGTGAATAAAACCTGATGAAACTAAGCTATTCCGGCATAGTGGATTGAACGATAGCTCTGTCTCTGTGCTTATCAGCCGCGGCCAATAAATCCGTATATGGGCTTAGATCATATAAAGAACGAAATTCAACCCAGTTCACCAATGACATTAACGCAATGGACGCATAACCCCATTCACTAAAGGCCCCCGCTTTTGCTTGATTATTCAGCCAAGTTAAAACACTCGGAATGCGTTCTAGTTGTAGTTGAAAGATGAGTTTGTCGCTATCCAATTCAAAACCAGACTTTTTACCATAAAATAAAACAATCAATGAATCCGTTACAGCATCTACCGCACTAACTAAATTTAAATCATTAAATGAAGCTTGTGCTAAGTTGAATTTTTGCTGAAGGTATTGGGCTATTACATGCGAGTCGTAGAGCTTTTGGCCATTATCATCCAACATGGGCATTTTTTTAAGTGGATTCAGTTTTTCATATTCAGCCCGAGCTGCATCATTATACAAATCGACCAACTCTAACTGATAGTCCTGCCCTTCGAGCAACATTCTGATTCTTCGAACATAAGGTGAGGGTTTTGAACCATAAAGTTTTAATGACATAATCTTCCCTTTAATTAGCTTTAAAAATGACTTAAATAAATCTTATCAGTATACTTGGCATCATTTTTCGTAAATACAATATATAACCATGCAAAAAATTGTGCTCGCAACCGGAAATCAAGGCAAAGTCAAAGAACTGAATCAAATGTTAGCGCAAGTTGATATTCAAATCATTGCACAAACTGAATTGAATGTCAGTGAAGCTGATGAGACTGGCTTAACTTTTGTCGAAAATGCGATTTTAAAAGCCAGAAATGCCTGTGCACAAACAGGTTTACCGGCAATAGCAGATGACTCTGGATTAGAAGTTAATTACTTAAAAGGGGCGCCCGGCATTTATTCTTCCCGATATGCAGGCGAAAACGCCAGTGATCTGGATAACCTGAATAAGTTACTGGATGCCCTAAAGGATGTACCGGCAGCCCAACGAAGCGCCCGTTTTCAATCTGTACTTGTATTTATGCGTCATGAAAATGACCCTACCCCATTAATTTGTCAGGGCACTTGGCACGGCCGGATAACCACAGATGCCAGTGGTAATAACGGATTTGGCTACGACCCTGTATTTTGGGTCGAAGAACAAAACTGTACTAGCGCAGACCTACCGCCTGAGACCAAAAACAGATTAAGTCACAGAGGTCAGGCGCTCGCACAGTTGCAACAACAATTGGATCAGCTGGTTTAAAATATGTGTTTACCACCGCTCAGTTTATATATACATATACCTTGGTGTGTTCAGAAATGTCCATACTGTGACTTTAATTCACATGCGGTTAAAAACCCAATACCGGAAGATGACTATATTCAATGTCTGCTGGACGATTTAAAAAATGATAGTCATTTAGCCCAGGGCCGCTCTGTGCAAAGCATTTTTTTCGGGGGCGGCACACCGAGTATATTTAGTGCATCAGGTATCGAAAAAATTCTGAGTGGCGTAAAACAAATTTTAACCCTTTCTGCTGATTGTGAAATTACACTTGAGGCCAATCCAGGTACCTTTGAAATTGAAAAATTTAAAGGCTTTAAACAAGCTGGCGTAAATCGTTTTTCAATTGGTGTTCAGAGTTTACAAAGTCAACAGCTCAATCTTTTAGGGCGGATCCACAACCCTGAAGAAGCTAAAACAGCCGCTAAAACCGCAGCTGAGATAGGTTTAAATTCATTTAATTTAGATTTAATGCATGGCCTACCCAATCAAACTGTCGAACAAGCGATGTCAGATCTGCAGCAAGTAATAGACTTGAATCCTCAGCACATATCCTGGTATCAGTTAACTATTGAAGAAAACACCCTCTTTGCATCAAAACCACCAATATTGCCACTGGATGATACGCTCTGGGAAATACAACAGCAGGGTCAGGCCTTATTAGCTAAACATGGTTATCATCAGTATGAAATCAGTGCTTATGCAAAAGCCGGGTACGAATCTGCACATAATTTAAATTACTGGCGTTTTGGTGATTACCTGGCAATAGGGTGCGGTGCTCATGGTAAAATTACCGCTTCGCAAGATAATTCGATTATGCGTTACGAAAAGATCAAACATCCGAAAGGCTATTTAGACTCTGCTCAGCCGTACACCTACAAATCACATCAGATTGATGCTGACGACATGCCATTTGAATTTTTTATGAATCGCTTCAGGTTAAAAGAAAGCTGTCCTAAATCAGATTATCAGAACCTGACCGGCGTTTCGCCTGACCAGCTAAAACCATTAATGGATAAAGCCGAATCTTTAGGCTTAATCAGCCAAACTGCCAGCAAATGGCAAGTTACACCTCATGGCCACAGATATCTGAATGACTTATTAGAGCTATTTATATGATTAAAATTATCGGTTACCGCTTGATTTTACTAATGACTTTAGGCTTACTGGCTGCCTGCCAGTCAACACCTGAAAAACAAGCTTTTGATCGCGACACGGTTCAGGAGACACTGAGTTCATATCTTAAAACCTATGCATTCAGAGAAGACTTTGACTATTTTCTGAGCTTTTATGCTGGCAATGCCGTCCTTGAAGATGTGATCCGCGGGGAAGAGTTTGTCGGTATTGATGCGATAAAATCCCATTTAAACTGGCACGACCCGGAATTTTCACTGGGCATGTCCGCAAGCCATTTAATTAGTGAACAAATCATTATAGATGGCAACCAAGCCGTTATTCAGGGATATTTTATGCCTTTTATTTATCAGGGCGTTAAACTCGGCCCCTGGCGATTTACCACCCACCTTGAATTTAATGAAGATATGAAAATAACCCGACAAACTGATTGGGTTAACTACACGCCCAAAGTTATATTTAACAATAGTCCGAATGCGAATCTAAAAATTAATATTCCAGACTATTATTTTAACCGTAAAACAGAGCATTAATTATTGATATGCGCTTGATATTCGCGGTAAACCTTATAAAGCTGCACCACCAAGAGGATCACCAAACCTAACAATATAATCAGTATCTGTTGGGTTGTAGTCAGATCAGGAACGAGCAGTAACAAAGCAGCCGCAATAAAGATAGGCGTTAACAATACCAGCACCCAAGTAACGCGCCCATAAGTTTTTTCAGGTTTAGTATGCATAGCCAGGTTTTTATAATCCATTAGCAATCCTTTTTATTGTTTTAGACCCGATAAAACCACTATCAATTTATTATTAGCAATAAATTAGACATATTACCATTAAATTTTTGGCTTATTTTTATCAATGACAAAATAAAAAACCAACGCTTTAGTCCAGTTTGTTGTTAAACCTTATCAAACCAATTAATCAGAAGTGGTTACTTTTCGTACCAGCCTGGATAGCGCGACTCTGGATTTCAGACTCTGATGATTACTGCCTTCAGTAAATTGAACAGCCCACACCTGATTGTCAGAATTTTCATTAAAAACTGGCGTCGAGCTCCAGTAAGGCTCATTTTTAGTTGTTGGAAATAAAGTTAGATTAATAGCTGGTTCAGCACATTGCCGTTCAATAATCGACATAAGCTCTTTAATATTAGGCAAACGCCAGTCACTATAGCCGGCCAAAGTGATAGTTTTAGCTTGCATCAGTGCATTTTGCCAGTTAAAGCTTTTGGCTGTGCCTTCGCACGCAGCACTACTTTCTGACCAGGTTTCACCTAAATTACAGACAGACCACATTAACCCGGTCGCTGAATCAGTTATCACACCGCTCTCAGAATCCATGACAAAATTATCGGCATTTACAGTCGGCGCTACAGTATCACTGCAAAAAGCCCAACCGTTAGCGGCATTGAACAATAAACATAATCCAGCGGCATAAGTTTTAAGTTTCATCTAATTTTCCTTAGCTATCGCACTAATAAAATCGCAGCAGCATTGCGCTTTTTATAGCTATATTCATTTCCGGTTGACAGATCAACCACCCAAGCTCTTGGTGTAACTGGGCTGTCCGGATCGCTCACCCCAAATAAACTTGAAGACTGACTCCAGTACGGGATATTTGGATCAGCATTATTAATAGGCTGGGCATGATTAGGCCAAAGTTGTAAGTCGCTGCCACCCAATGCCATTTTATGAGTGGTTTGCGCATAATTTAAAATAGAAACCAGCTCTTTAACTGTAGGTAAACGCCAATCACTGCCAGCACATAAGTTTTGCGCGTTCACAGCATCAATATACGCTTGTGTATTACAGAGTGCTAAATTTGAATCGGTAAAACAACTGGCCGGATACTCCGCATTTGCTGGAGAACTTTGTACCCCTTCATCTCCGCCATTATTATCGCCCGGCTGATACCAGGTAAATGTGTGAGTGTGCGAGCGAAACCCGGAATCCGTTTTAATTTCCCAAATCAACCCGGTTACGTTGTCACGAACACAGGTTGCCACCTCATCATCAAAAATTTCCTCACCGGCATCATTTAGCAAAGTAAAATCAAACCCTGCTTCACCCTCGCCTGTTTTATCTAAGCTGAATGAAGCATTGGCCGGATCTCGGCCGAATTCGGCATCTTGCCTTGGGAAGTTGCTGATTGGACAGGTCAGGTTATTACTCAGTGCATTCGCACAATTGACGATCCCGGTATCATTAATGCCGTCAAAAGCAGAAATCGGTAGCACAGTAACTGTCACAAAATCTGAACTGCGACGGTTAGATGAGAGATTTTCAGCAGTGAACTGAAGTTCAAAACTGCTTGCCTGAGATACGTCCGGCGCTTCAAATTCAAGTGTGGTTTTATCCGTACCGGTCAAATCCAGAATAAACGCGCCTCCTGTCTGGGTCCACTTAAACCGATTTGTGGTGCCGTTACTCACTGAGCCGGTTAAATTAACCTGCTGACCCTGATAAACGACCTGATTCTGGCCCGCATTAACCACTGGAGCTGATTGCGCAGCTGGTAAAATATCCACTTCAATTGATTTTCGGCTGATACCAGCAAGCGTATCTTCAACGACCAGAGTGAAACTTAAAGTAGCCAGACTGGAACTCGAATTGACTAACTGTCCGTCAGCTATGAGGGCCAGCGCCGGCGTTACCCCGGATGAAATAGGAAAAGTGGCAACAATACCGTCTGAAGGCAAGCCGGTGAGTGTCACGCCTGAAGTCTGTTCTACCTGTACCTGTGCAGTGTTAACCAACTCTCCATCTTCTGCATCCAGCCAACTAGCTGTAAAAGAGAAACCTTTGCCGGAATCTATGACCTTATCTTCATCATCAATAGTAAAGTCAATTATCGGCAAGGTATTGTTACTTTCAATATTCAGGTACATTTGGTCAGTCCGGCTGGTACCATTTGCGTCAATCACCTTGAGTGTAATTAAGACTTGTTCAGCCGCCGTTTGTGTTTCGGGTATTGAAAAAGTAACGGTTTCTGTATCCGTTGCAGATAAAGACTCATTAAAAGCTGACGGCTGGGCACTCCAACTATAGGTAAATGGCGGGTTGACCCCTTTTACAACCGCAGATAATTCAAATTCCGGGCTGCCAATCGGAATGCTTAAGTCATCGCCTAGGGATACTCGCAGCGAAGTATCCTCAGTATTGTCTGAGGTATCTTCACTTTCAAGTGAACCTGAGCAACCTACAATAAGTGTCATAAAAGTGACGATAAAACCAGTCCGAAGTGCACTCTTGGACTGCTGGAAATACGAGTTTGGCATAGTTAACCCTAAATTTCGTCAAAAAATTATCAGTTCAAACTGAAAACCTGCTTTGTTAAAGGCCTTATTTCAATTTCCATTCCAGTTTTTTGTCTTAGCTCAAAAATCATAAGAAAAGGTCGAAATATTTAATCGCACTCGGATGGAAAATTTGTTAGTCTCGGATAGCTAGAAAGCGTTTAGAGCAACTGTCAGCGACGGTTTGTCTGGAGGCTTTTTGGTTTACTGATTAAAATAACAATAAATACCCGGAACACCTACCCGTTATGAGTCGATTAATAAAATTGCTGCTAGTCAATAGCAATCAAGATCAGACGCATGCATTGCTCAATCAGATTAATCAAACACAAGTGTTTGATGTGATTCATGTAAACAATGCGACAGATGCAATTAAATACCTTCGCCAAAGTGCAATTGAAGTCATAGTATCAGACATTGACATCGACGGGTTCGACGGCTGGCGTCTATCTCGTATGGTTCGTTCCGGCATATTCAGATGTCCTGAAGATATTCCGATTATCATAGTTGCATCCACTTGGTGTGAACATATTGCCGAAACAACCGCGCGCGAATTTGGTATCAATTATATGTTACCTTTTAATGCAATTAGCGAACTGCCCCAAATATTAGCGGATGCAATGTCGAGCGATATTGTTCAAAGCAATAAAGTCAGCTTATTAACAATAGAAGATAATCCGGAAATCCAGGAAATTGTTGAACGCATATTAAGACAAAGGTTTGATATAGAAATCGCCCAAACCGGCGAGCAGGGGTTGGCACTGTGGCGTGAGAAAAAGCATGACATCATTTTGCTGGATGTCATGTTACCCGGCATTTCGGGCGAATTTGTCCTAGAACAGATATTAGCAGAAAACCCAGCACAACCCGTTATTGTAATGACTGCCCATGGTTCAATTGAGCTCGCTGAAAAAATGATCATTCAGGGCGCTGCGGATTTTATCAGTAAACCTTTTCGCGCTGAGCAACTGAGAAAAGTCTGTGAGATAGCGTCGCGCCGCGAAGATTTTATGATTAGCAATCAGCAATTTGCCGACAAAGTCAATGAACTCAGACAGCGCGAAGAAGCCTACCGAGAAATTTCATATACACATCAACAACTGCTTAATAATTTAAGTACGGTTATTGTCGAATTAAACGAGCACGGTCAGATTCAGTTTTTAAATAAAGCCTGGCAGGCTTTAACCGGTTACAAAATAGGTGAGAGTAAAGACAAACATTTAAAAACCTTCTTATGGGATAAACTCGATGTAAGTCCCAATTCAACTCTTGCTAAATTGGAGCAATTATTAAGCTTTCATATCGAACACAGTTCGCTCGAATTTAAATTAGAGCATAAAAATGGACACGAAGTTTGGGTTGAAGCCAGATTTAGTGCAATTCAGACGAAAGACAATAAGCTGATCATCACTGCGACTATGGATGATATTAGTAAACGTAAAGACGCTGAATTTAAGCTGGAGCATCTGGCACTCCACGATCCATTGACAGGTTTACATAACCGTTATCATTTTGATAATGAACTCAATCGGTTAAGTCATGAATCAAAAAGTCAACAGGCGAATCATGCCCTGCTCTATATTGATTTAGACCATTTTAAAGTCATCAATGATTCTCAAGGCCACCACCAGGGTGATACTGTATTAAGAGAAGTATCCAAAGTCATCAAAAACCGACTGCGCAAAAGTGATTTACTGTGCAGAATCGGCGGCGATGAATTTGCCGTTTTGCTAAATGACTCAAGTGCACTCGAGGCCTTTGAAGCAGCAGAGGCGATTTGCAATGCTCTTAAACTCAGTCATTTTCAGTTTAATGAACAGGTTTATAAGATTAGCTGTAGTATTGGAGTGGCTTGCATTGACGGCAATGAAGCAGACGGCCATGAGTATCTTAAACAGGCTGATATTGCACTTTATGTGGCTAAGCGCAGAGGCCGCGACCTGGTTCATATTTATTCTCAGGATGATCAGGACAGTGAAAAGCTTAGAGATACTATAGAGTGGATTCACCAACTGCAACAGGCGATAGCAAAAGATAACATTATCCTTCATTTTCAGCCAGTTATAGAAATAAAAACAGGCAAGGTAGCTTATTTTGAAGCCTTGGTCAGGTTAATAATTGATGGCAAAATTATTTTTCCGGGTCACTTTATTCCATCATTAGAACGAGCGGAAGATATTAAACTGCTCGACCATCAGGTCATTGCAAAATCAATTAAAATGTTAGCCGACCATCCTGAATTAAAGCGCTTGGCAGTAAATTTATCGGCACATGCGTTTAGTGATGACAAGCTGACACCGTTAATTGAGCAAAAACTGGAGCAATATCAGGTTGATCCCAAACGCCTTATCTTTGAACTGACTGAAAGTGCTAGTTTAACTAATTTATCGGCAACACAGCGCATGATCAATAGATTAACCCAACTGGGCTGTGATTTCTCAATTGATGATTTTGGCACAGGCTTTAGTACATTCAGTTATTTAAAAGATCTACCGGCTCAAAGTGTAAAAATTGATGGCTCTTTTGTCAAAGATATGAAATCCGACCCAATTGATAAAGCTTTGGTAAAAGCAATTTATGACATTGCCAAGTCGCTCGATAAAAAATCGGTTGCTGAATTTGTTGAAGATAAAGAAACTTTGCAGCTATTATCTGAGCTTGGTGTTGATTATGCACAGGGTTATTTTATTGCTCGTCCAGCGCCAATTGAACAAGCTTTAACCATTAAAACAAATCAATGGTTAAAGCCGTTCGAATTAGTTTAAATCTAATTCATCGAAAAGCTTATTTAAACATTAAATAAGCCCAGAACAAGTGAGTGAGCATCAACAGAAAACTGGTGATTTTCCAAAACCTGACGGGCTCTCGTTTGATTAGCGGTGCTGTCTGATGTTTCCGCATCAGTGTTTGATTTGGTGATGTGGTATCGGCCAAAAACTCAGAAAACGATGTGTATCTTAAGTTAGGATCCGGACTGGTGGCTTTTTCGAGCGCTAAATCAATCCATCTGGGCAACTCGGGACGCTCTAAATGCAGCGAATGATACTTCCAGTATTGATAGTTTTTTGGCATCTTGTTCCGCAAATCACCCAGATTAAACGGCAATTTACCTGCCAGCAACTCATAAAAAATCACACCTATTGAATATAAATCAGCCTGGAAAGTCCCTTTTTGTCCCATCAAATATTCCGGTGCAATATAGTCAACCGATCCTACCGGACAGGTTTCACTAACCGGATTATTAATTTCATCCAAACCTTCAACTGAAACTGTGCCAAAGTCTATTACTTTTACCTGACCGAACTTATCAATTATCACATTTTCCGGTTTTAAGTCTCTGTGTACCATGCCATTGCGCTGGAAAAAGCGCATTGCATGGACGATCTCAGTCACTATCTTGCGAACTTCATCCAGATTCGGTTTAGGATTATCCGCCATCCACTGACGTAAATTCTGACCGCCTAAATATTCGCATAAATGATACATGAAGGGACTATTTTCAGGCCTTGGGAAAATACGCATAATATTTCTGTGGGTCAGTCGGTTACCTATCCACTCTTCACGTAAAAAGCCATCCAGATATTCGGGATCTTCTCGAAAGTTTTCAGACGGCATTTTGAGCGCATACTGTTTGCCATCCTTGTCTTCCACTAAAAATACATGGCTTCGGGTTCCGCTAAATAATACCCGACAGACTTTATAACCATCTATATTCTGCCCGACTTCTAACACCGGCGGGATCACCAGTTTGGTTAACCTGCGATGTGCTTCGTCAACATCTTCGTGCGGCAATTCATTAATACGAACAATAAAACAAGAAACATTATCATCACTGCCACTTTCAATCGCCAGTTCAACTAACTCACGAGCAACATCCGTTAAAGGCTTATCCTGATTGAGTGCCTGGACAATTTGCTGACTGCTGACAAACTGATGGAAACCGTCTGTGGTCAGGATAAAAACATCGCCGACATTCAACTCCTCAATCGCCTGATAGTCCACTTCAAGGTGGCTATCAATACCCATAGCCCGAGCCAAAACAGATTCCCGACTAGAGGGATATAAGTGATCCCGGGTCAGGCATCTTAATTTTTTGCCTTCTAAGCGATAAATTCGGCTATCCCCGATATGAAAAATATGCGCGGTACAGGACTTAATAACCAGTGAGCTAAATGTACATACCAAAGCATCTTCATCTGATTTATTATTCTCATTAAATAACCAGCTATTTAGCGCTGTCAGTACACGGGCTGATGATTTATTCACACTCCAGCTATCCGGGGTTGAATAATAATCTGTTATAAATTGAGTAACACAAATCTGTGAAGCTTCTTGCGAGCGACTGCTGCTGCTTACACCATCTGCAATAGCCAGTGCGACCCCTTTATGATCCAGGGTCAATCCTTTTGGGTTTTGGCCGGCAAATGCATCCTGATTAACTGGTTTAACACCTTCGTGGCTATAACCCCCTAATTCAACTTTTAGTTGCGGCTTCATTTTTCCCTCTAATTAACAATGACATACCCAAACTGATTAACAGTCGCAAGCAGCAGAGCTGGGTATAAAAAAGGCGGAGTTAAAACCCCGCCTTAAGATTATACAAAAATGATTTTTAAATTAAGAGCTGACTTTAATTAATTCTAAAGTACCGTCTTCTCGCACTTCAGCCATATGACCTGACGGCTCTTCCATAAATAATAAAGTTACGAAACCAAGTACAGCTGTAGCAGCAATCACCATGAAGAAAGTCGAAGCATCAACCATAGAGAAGATAGTCAGATAGGTTACCGCACCAACGTTACCATATGCACCTGTCATGCCCGCTATTTGACCCGTTAAACGACGTTTGATTAATGGTACAACCGCAAAGACTGCACCTTCACCCGCTTGTACAAAGAAAGAACACGCCATAGCAGCTACCACTGCAACCCAAATTGGCCAAGTCGCATCAATTAAGCTCATTAAGAAATAACCCGCCGCTAAACCAGCTGTTAAAATCAATAATGTTTTCTTACGACCAAACTTATCTGAAATTAATCCACCACCTGGACGTGACATTAGATTCATAAAGGCATATGCAGAGGCAACCATACCCGCTGCAGTGGCTGATAAACCAAATGTTTCAGAGAAGAATAAAGGTAACATTGAAATAACCGCTAGCTCAGAGCCAAAAGTTGCAAAATAAAGGATATTTAATACTGCAACCTGCTTAAACTTGTAACGTTGAATTTCAGGAACCGGCTTAACAAAAATTTCTTTGTTAACGTCGTAAGCTTTATAAGTATCGTAAAGGAATAATACAAACAAACACGCATAAGCAATTGTTGCTGTTGTTTGCGTAATCAAAGATACACCTTCAGGTGATAATTTCCAGGTTAATAAAGACAGTGCAAAATACATAGGCAGCTTCATTACAATCAGGAATGCAAAGTCACCTTTGCTGGTTACTTCCATACCGCCAATATTTTTAGGACGGAAATACGTTGAACCTTTTGGTGTATCTGAAACTGTATTGAAATAAACAAATGACCAGAATAAACATACGGCACCTGTAATCGCTACTGCATAACGCCAGCCGTCGTCACCACCAATCCAAACAGCAACCCAAGGTAATATAAATGAAGCCGCAGCCGAACCAAAGTTGCCCCAGCCACCATAGATACCTTCCGCTGTACCTAATTCATTATGTGGGAACCATTCACTGACCATACGGATACCGATTACAAAACCGGCGCCAATAAAGCCCAGTAATAAACGCGATAATGCCGCAACTTCAAAAGATTGCGCGAATGCAAACATAAAACAAGGGAAGGCACTCACAAACAATAAGGTTGAATAAACTCGGCGTGGACCAAATTTATCAGTCAACATACCGATAATGACACGTGCCGGTATAGTTAACGCGACGTTTAAAATCAGTAAAGTTTTAACTTGCGCAGCAGTCAGACCTAAACTGTCTTTAATTGCGGCTAACAAAGGTGCATGGTTAAACCATACAAAAAAGGTAATAAAAAATGCCATCCAAGACATATGTAATATTTTCATTTTTCCGGTAAATGAAAACAGGTTAAATTTAGTACTATTATCCACTACTTTTGCCCCATAAATATTAAGCCGTTTACACAACGGCTTAATTTAATTAATTTAAACTTATGCTAACTGAACTTTGCCTGATTCAACTCTAACCGGATAACTCTTAATTGAGTTCTCAGGTTCTTCCAGACACTCACCAGTTGTTAAATCGAAATGTTGTTTATATAAAGGCGAAGCTACGGTTAGCTTGCCTTTATAGTCTGCAACCAACCCGCGTGATAATACATATGCATTGCCACATGGATCATAATTAGATATTGCATAGACTTGATTTGCATCATCTACAAAAATTGCAACTTGTTCACCGTTATGTAGTGCACAAACACCTGTGTTTTTTACTAAGTCAGAAAACTCACAAATATCTTTCCAAACTTGACTCATGATATCTATCTCCTACCTTATACTGGCTCTGTAACATCAGTTACATCAAGGGTTTCAATTAATTCGCCTTTACCTAACTTTGCTCTCGCGTTCATATCAATTCGGGCGCGAGCCTGACCACGGTCAGCCTGATAAACAAGTGAATCATCGGTTGCATCTGAATTAATAAAGTGAGCAAAACGCTTAAGTCTTTCTTTGCTCTCAATTGTTTTCTTCCACTCACATTCGTAATTATCGATAATGCGCTGCATATCTGCTTCAAGCTCTTCACAAATGCCTAGTTTGTCTTCGATAATAACGGATTTAAGATAATCTAAACCGCCTTCCATATTATCCATCCATACCGAAGTACGTTGTAATCTATCAGCGGTATGGCTGTAGAACATATAGAAACGATCAACATATTTAATTAAGGTTTCATCATCCAGATCGCTTGCGAATAAATCTGCATGACGTGGTTTCATACCACCGTTACCACACACATATAGGTTCCAACCTTTATCCGTTGCGATAACACCAACATCTTTACTTTGTGCTTCAGCACACTCTCGTGTACATCCCGAAACCGCCATTTTAACTTTATGAGGCGTGCGCATGCCCTTGTAACGCATTTCAAGCAACACAGCCATTGATACTGAATCTAGCATGCCATATCGACACCAGGTTGAACCGACACAAGATTTAACCGTACGCAATGATTTACCATATGCATGACCGGTTTCAAATCCGGCATCGATTAACCTTGACCAGATATCAGGCAATTGGTGTAACTGTGCACCAAAGAAATCAACACGCTGACCACCGGTTAATTTAGTATACAGATTATACTCTTTACCAATTTGACCCAGCACAATTAACTGGTCTGGTGTAACCTCACCGGCTGGCATACGAGGTACAACTGAATAGGTACCATCTTTTTGCATGTTCGCCAGGAAGATGTCATTAGTATCTTGCAGTTGCAGATGATCATCTGACAATACATATTCGTTCCAGTGAGTTGCCAACATAGAACCCACTGCAGGCTTACAGATTTCGCAGCCTTTACCTGTTCCATGGTCAGCAATTAACTGATCGAAGGTCTTAATTTTTTTGCTGCGGATAATGTCAAATATTTCCTGACGCGTATATTCGAAATGTTCACAAAGGTTATTGTTAACTTCGACACCCATCTCAGTTAATGCCGCGTTCATAACCTGAGTAGTCATAGCCGCACAACCACCACAACCAGTTACCGCTTTTGTGCAGGATTTAATGCCGCTTAAATCTGTACAACCACCTTTAACTGCTTCAAAAATATCGCCTTTAGAAACATCGTGACATGAACAGATTTGTGCAGTATCAGGTAAGGCATCAACACCTAAAGCCGGTGCAGCGCCATCAAGCGATGGTAAAATCAGCGCTTCTGGCTCGCCAGGGATTTCAATATCGCCCAACATCATTTGTAATAAGTTACCATAGGCTTCAACTTCACCTACCATAACCGCACCTAATACTTTTTTGTTATCCGGTGATACAACTAAACGCTTATAGACACCTTTATGCTGATCTAAATAAGTGTAACTTAAAGCGCCCGGCGTTCTGCCTTGAGCATCACCTATACTGGCAACATCAACACCTAATAATTTAAGCTTGGTACTCATATCCGCACCGGTAAATTCAACTGGCTCGCCGGTAATATGAGAAACCGCTACTTTTGCCATTTGATAACCCGGGGCAACCAAACCAAAAATCTTATTGTCCCAAAGCGCACATTCACCAATTGCATAAATATTTTCAATTGAGGTTTGGCAGTAGTTATTAATTTGAATACCGCCACGTGGACCGATATCAATATTGAACTGACGGGCTAATTCATCTTGAGGACGAATACCCGCTGAGAATACGATCATATCGGTTTCTAAGTGAGTACCGTCAGCAAAGTTCATGCGATAACGACAAGTTTCACCTTCAACGATCTCTGTCGTATTTTTCTCGGTATGAACACCCACACCTAAAGATTCGATTTTACTACGCAGTAACTCACCGCCGCCTTCGTCTAACTGTACAGCCATTAATCGAGGCGCAAATTCAACAACGTGAGATTCTAAACCTAAGTTCTTAAGTGCATTTGCGGCCTCAAGACCTAATAGACCACCACCAACAACTACACCCACTTTGCTGCCCTCGGCAGATGCAGTAATAGCTTCTAAATCTTCAATGGTGCGATACACTAAACAATGTTCCTGCTCACGACCAGGAACTGGAGGGACAAACGGATACGAACCGGTTGCCATAATTAACTTGTCATAACTTTCTTCGCGACCACTTTCAGTCACTATTTTGTTATTTAATGAATCAATCGCTACAACTTTATCATTTACAATAAAACGAACACCGTTTTCGTTGTAATAATCCGGTGAAGTTAACATTAGATCTTCAACCGTTTTACCTGAAAAATAATAAGATAATTGTACACGATCATAAGCTAAACGAGGCTCTTCTGAAAAAGTGACAACTTCATATTGTGCATATTCAGGATGCTCAACCATATTTTCGATAAACTTATGGCCAACCATGCCATTACCAATCACAACTAGTTTTTGTTTGCTCATTTTTTAAAACCCTCTATTAAGCTGATAATTGTGTCAATTGAGAATCGGCGGTTGTTAAACTGCCAAACCAATGTAGCGACTCTGCTAACTCGACCACCTGGCCGACCACAATTAAACTTGGCGATGTTAAGTTATTGCGTTCTGCCATAGCTTCCAGATCAGCTAAAGTACCCGTGAAAACTCTCTGCTCTTCGCGACAACCATTTTCGATTAATGCAGCCGGCGTATGAGCAGCTAAACCATGTTGAGTAAGCTGAGTTGTAATCTCAGCCAACTTGTTTAAACCCATGTAAAAAACAAGTGTGTTATTCAACTTAGCCAAAGCTTGCCAATCAATGTTTAATGTTTTTTCAGCGTGGGCTGTAACAAATGTGCAGGACTGTGATAAACCTCTGTGAGTGACCGGTATTCCGCTATAAGCAGCAGCGCCTATACCTGAAGTAACACCCGGAACCACTTCAACCTGAATACCTTGCTCTCGCAGTGCTAACATTTCTTCGCCACCGCGACCGAAAACAAAAGGATCACCACCTTTCAAACGGCAAATTGAAAAACCTTTTTGTGCTTTCTCAATTAAGAGTTCGTTTAGTTTATCTTGAGGAATACAATGGTTACCCATTGCTTTACCTACATAAAATGCAGGCGTTGTAGAAGGGAATAAAGCACGAATATCTTCACTGACCAGTCTGTCATATAAGATAATGTCCGCTGACTGAATACAACGTAACGCTTTAATTGTAAGTAGATCTGCATCACCCGGACCTGAGCCCACAAGTGACACTTTGCCAACACCATTGTTTTGTTTTACTAACTTAAACATCATTGCACAAGCTTCGTATTTTAAAGATACAGAGCTAAATGCAATGGGAGTGCCAAAATTTACACAAAAACAAATAATATTTTTATTTATTTGTTTTTATTAACTTTTATTTTTTATATTGAGTTTTAAAAATAGGAAAAACAGGTCAATTTTAAATTAATGGTGCAAAATAAGCTTCACTTTGTTGAAGCATAGTGCACCAAATGAGACATATTAAGCAGATACAAATATAAAAAAGCCGCCAAATGTGATTCGGCGGCTTTACCATCAACACATTAGCCCCTTTAAAATTGATAAATAAGCTTGAAAGATAAATCGTTTATTGACTGCTCAAACATATATTGTCGGAACTGACTACCGATTTTCCAATGTTTATCAATACTATAATTTAATGTTGCACCAAAATAACCCTCACGGCCCTGAGTATCGGTTTTAATCGTCTGCCCCGATGCTCTAGTGCTTTGAATTTCATTTTGCCAGAAAATTTCACCCAACTGAGCAGAAACCTGCCAGCCGTCTTTGTTGATAATAGGAAGCTCAATACCCAAGGTAACCCCTTCTACCAAAACAGGTGCGACCTGACTGACAAGCTGATGGTAGTTTTGTGGTGTATAGGACTCACCGGTAATTTGAACACTGGCTTCACCCAGATCCAGATAACCCAAACGGATCCCAATCACGTCAAAATCGTAACCTAATTCCACACTCCAACTCGTATCAGAATCATCAATTGACTCAATATCCGGATGGTTTTGCGTAACATCTGTATTTGATTGCCCTATCGTAACAGCAGCACTATAGGGCTTTGCCGCGACCTGAACTGAGCTCAAGCTCAGCCCAAAGATCACCGCCAGTTTTAAAGGTACAGGTACACACTCTACTCGGTTTAACAGATTCATTATTTTTGTCCTTTTTGCTGGCGTTTAAATATGGCGCTAAGTTTTTTTCGACTCAGTGCAGTAAATAAAAGACCCAACAAGCTCCAAACCCCGAGGCTACCGCCTGAAGATTTGTTGTTCACGGTAACTTGCTCAGGACCCGTTATGGTTACTGTCACTTGTGAACTAGCCTGCCCGCCTTCTCCGTCAGAAATTAAATAACTGATTGTATCTTCGCCAATGAAATCGTCTGCACTATACACCAGTTGATTATTGACAATACTGACACTGCCATACTGGGCACTGGCTGACTCAATACTGAGTATATCGCCGTCAATATCATTGTCATTAGCCAATACGTTTATCGTGACCGGACTACTGCCATCAATTTGAAGTAAGTCACTCACAGCCTCAGGAGAACGGTTAGGTTTAACCGTGACATTAACAATGGCTGAGTCTGTGCCGCCATTTCTATCTGAGATCCCGTATTCAATCGTATCATTGCCCGCATAGTTAGGATTTGGTGTGTAGGTGACCTGATTATCAGCTTCAACCACAATCTGCCCGAAACTAGCCGTCACACTGCTGACTGTAATTTCATCTCCATCCGGATCGATATCATTATTAAGTACATCGATTGTAACGCTGGTATTCCATGCAAGTTCAGCTTGGTCATCCATTGCAACAGGTGGCTGGTTCCCATTGTTCATCACAGCAATACCGCCCGGATCGACAATTGAACCATTGGCGATACCATCATCATCATTCGAACCGCCGTCTTCAATAGTTAACTGCACGCACCAATGGCCTTCGGTCAATCCAGCGATCCAGCTTTCGTCTCCCGGTGGTGGACAGTAACCGGGTTCACCCAACGAAGAGGCGATTTGATTACTGTCATTGACAACAAAGTCGCTCCAATTACCGTTTCTCAGTTTACGATAAACGGCATTTTGTGGAACAGGCGCAATTTGTGGATAAACTAGCTGATAACTTTGACCTTTTTCCGGTAAACCGTAGGCAATAAAATCAATTAATCCGCCAACTAAATTTGCATCATCATCATGTGTCAATCCGGCATTGATAAGATCTTCATCTAGCAATAACCCCCCTGTATCACTCAATGCAGCTGTCGACCCCTTACGTAAACAAACACCTGGATCACCTTCTACTAAAAAGCCATTTTGAATTAATGCTTGTTCAGGAACCACATTACAATCAGAAATGGCATCCTGGAAATCCGGTATGCCATCACCGTCACTATCAGCATAACCTTCTTCTGCGTCCGGAATTAAATCGCCATCAGTATCTAGATTTTCATCCAATTGTTGTAAGCTTTCACGTACTTCAATGTAAACCGTCTGGCTGTCACTCAATGCAGGCAAACCCGAATCAGTAACAATAGCGCTCACTGGGTAAACACCCGGGTTTACTACCAGAGGATCAAACTCAAACACCTGAGCATCAGCACTTAAATTCACAATATCGTCTTGAGTTGTCCAGTTGATACTCACTGTATCGTTAGGATTTGGATCACTCACGGCTGCCATTATGCTCACCAAGCCGGTTTGCTGGCTAACAGTAAGTCGGTTTTCGTCATCCTGCATAACCGTTAAGCCAACTTCCGGTGCAATATTATCTTCACTAATACGAATACTGGTCGTATTTTTTGCACCCAGATTTAAACTCGAATCGAGATCAATAATAATCGTTTCATCCGGCTCAACTTCAGCATCCGCTAGCAGACTAAAGGTCAGTTTTGCCTGTGTTCCTGACTCAATATCCACACTGGTCTGGCTCAAATCATAATCGATTCCAACGTCCGCTGTGCTGGCTTCATTCACGCTAAACGGTATCGTCAGTGGATATTGTGGTGCCGGACCATTTAACAAGAAAGTAACTGTCACATCAGAACCTTCACTCACAATTTGGTTTTTACTGATTGAAACCAATGGATGTACGGTAACCGTTTGCTGCTCAGTTGTTTCATTACCCTGACTATCAACTGCTCGCCAGTATGCGATATGCTCACCCGGTTTAAACAGAGTTGAGCCATCCACCAATGATACGGGCAGCGGGTTACCTAACGCATCAACGGCTGTCGCCACGCCCAAATCAACTTTAGTAAACAAGCCAGTTGCGTTGACTACAACATCGTCCGGTACTGAAATAACGGGTGGCTCACCAAACTGAACACCTGTAATTTGAAGGTTGACCAGAGCTTGAGAACGACCTTTATTTCCGTCTCTGACGGAGTAATTCAGTGTGACTCTGCCCGTAAAGTTATCCGGAGCCTGATAATTAATTGTATCCCGACTATCACTGATAGTGGCCTCACCAACAGAGGCGCTCACGCCTTCAATGATTAGCGTATCACCATCTACATCAAGATCGTTTGCCAGTACATTCAGGCTATATGAATCATCATCAGATTTCTCCAGATTAAAGGCATCAGCCTGCGCAACCGGTGCATCGTTTACCGGTGTAACGGTCAATTCAACGCTATATTCAACTGATTCGGCAGTATCATCAGAAACCGTATAGACAAAACGGTCTGACCCATTAAAGTTCAGTTCCGGCTGATAAATCCAGCCATCATTCTGCGTGGTTAATACACCGTTTTGCGGTAACTGTTTAACCTGCAAGCTTAGCGTATCCCCGTCCAAATCATCAGTTGCCGGAATAATCACAGCGCTGCTGTCTTCAACTACACTGACCTGCATTGACTGGCCGGTCGGCTCATCATTTACTGCATCAACTGTGACGTTAACAGCAACCGTATCTGAGTCTACTCCGTCACTCACCTGAATAACAAAGCTGTCACTACCGTTAAAATTGTCATCCGGCGTATAACTGATGTTAGCCGTGTTACCTGACGCCGTAGTTTGTGCGGTTCCCGACGATGCATTGCTTGAGACGGTCCAGGTTAATTCATCACCATTCTCGTCTGTTGCATCCAGAGACAGCGCAAAAGCAACCGGGCTACTGTCTTCGCTCATACTTACTACGACAGCTTCACCTTGAATAATCACAGGTGCTTTCTGATATAACTTATTCACAGTATCGCTAAAGCTATTGCTTTGGTTATTTGCATCATCGCTCAAGATAACCGTGATGGTTAGCTCTCCTTCTGCTAAACCACTAACGTCAATGCCATCAACCAGTTGGTTTGCCTGGTTAACTGTACCAAAGCCACTGACGGTCTGTTTATTACTGTCAGTAATTATGTATTGATATTGGCTACCGACTTCTGCGCCGTTCAGTGCAAAGCTTGCTGAGGTATCATTCGTTAAATCAATTAAGCTTTGTTCTATTACCACTTCAAAATCAGCCGGTGAAGTAGAATCTTCAGTTATGGTTGACACAGGTGTAAAGCCAGATACATTTCCCGCATCATCCTCTGCCTGAATAACAAAGTTATGCTCTGTATTTTCAGTTAGATTAACCTCAAATGACCAGCTTCCCTCTACCACACCTGTTGATAAAAGCGCCTCACTGCTATCTGGCTGTCCATTATTATCCACATCCGCATACAATTTGACTTTAATCGCTTCAGGGTGTGTACCTGAAATCACAAAACTACTCGCATTCACAGTGACAGGTTCGGCCGGTTCATTAATCACAACCTGAACCGGTGCTGTTGTGTCTACTAATGTTGCAACATTCTGTTCATTCGTAAAGGTAAGATCAGCGATATTACCAGCAGCGTCTTCAATGATATCACTATTGAGAATAACGCCACTCGCCAGTACAACAACGCCATCGTCATCAGTATCGCCTGCCTGCACTGTGTAATGGAAAGTTAAACTGTTTTCAGTTGCCGAAACAAACTCAGCTTGTTTATCAACGCCCCCTATGTCCAGTGACAAGGATAAATTATCGCCGGATACACTGATTGCTTTATCTGAGGTCAGCGTAAATACAATCGTCTCTCCAGCTTTAAAGTTACCGTCAGATAAACTAATTGTTGATACTTTTGGTGCCAAAGTATCTTTCATTACCTGCAATTGACTTTGCTCTGACATATTACCGGCTTGATCAGTCTGAACAGTCGTAATGTTGAGCTCGCCATCAATCAGGCTGCTTAAATCTGCCGAATCGGTAACCCATTCGCCGGATTCATCGGCGGAGGTTTGAATTTCAAACGAACCGCTATCACTATCCGTTATTATCACTTCAATATCAGCCATAGGTTCTGATGTACCTGCCAATATCAGGTTTAAGGCTTCGTTGGCATTAATAACATCGTCGCCTTCAATCGGCGTGTTAATCACTGGCGCATCCGGTGCTGTGTTATCTAAGGTGATACCTTGCGTTGCACTGCTTGATTCATTACCCGCTGCATCGGTTTGTATCACAGTCACAGTCAGCGTGCCGTTCGTCAGGGCTGAGATATCAAGCTCGTTACTTTCTATCGTCCAGTCACCATTGCTATCTGCTGTGGTTTGAATCGATACACTGCCAATGGTAATGGTTAAGGTCGCATTCGCTTCGGCACCACTGCCTGAAATCAGGACGGTATCGTCTTCCCCTGCATTGACAATATTATCAATTTCTATTGGTGTGGTAATCGAAGGTGCACTTGGTGCCGAGTTGTCTAAAGTTATGGCCTCTGTTGCAGCCGTTGAGGTATTGCCAGCCGTATCGGTCTGGGTCGCCGAGATTGTTAAGGTACCATTGTTAAAGGCACTCACATCAAGTTCGCTGCCTGAAATAGTCCAGTCCCCTGAGCCGTCCGCTGTCACGGTTTGATCTAAGCTGTTAACACCATCGGTAACTGTCACTGTGACACTGGCATTGGCTTCTGCGCCTGAGCCTGCAATTAATACATCCGCATCTTCTGCTGCATTGACGATACCATCTGTTTCTATTGGGGTGGTAATCGTCACTGCACTTGGGGCTGAATTATCGAGTGTGATGTCTTGCGTTGAGGCCGTTGACGTATTACCCGCCGCATCAGTCTGTGTTGCCGTGACTGTTAACGTACCATTGTTAAAGGCACTGACATCAAATTCACTACCAGAAACAGTCCAGTTCCCTGAGCCGTCCGCTGTCACGGTTTGATCTAAGCTATTCGCACCATCAGTGATGGTAACTGTGACACTGGCATTGGCTTCTGCGCCTGAGCCTGCAATCAATACATCATTATCTTCTGCTGCATTAACATAACCATCTCCTTCAACCGGAGTGGTGATCGTCGGTGCAGTCGGAGCTGAATTGTCTAGTATAATGCTTTGGGTTGCAGCACTTGAGGTATTGCCCGCTGCATCTGTTTGAGTCGCCGAGACGGTCAAGCTGCCATTGGTAAAACTGCTCACATCAAACTCGCTGCCTGAAGCAGTCCAGTTACCTGAACCGTCCGCTGTCACGGTTTGATCTAAGCTATTGACACCATCAG
>Ga0207847_100114_pt1 | contig 58148 bp, 59 predicted proteins | sample TtaePargueraPR_8_FD_187736 | JGI IMG/M metagenome (GOLD analysis project Ga0207847, IMG submission 187736) | Aerobic enrichment media microbial communities from Bioluminiscent Bay, La Parguera, Puerto Rico - Tt and E1 (SPAdes) | ecosystem: Environmental > Aquatic > Marine > Unclassified ... | reverse complement strand
CCGATCCAGCCGGCGAGCCGGCTCGCGACGTCGGACAGCGAGCCGGAGAGCTTGGGCCCCGACTGCTGGATCATTTCCAGGAGCCAGGGCGGTGTCAGCTCGTTGGCGCGCGCAACCAGCGTATTCACATAGCCCGGCAGCTTCTGCGCGAAGCTCGCGATCTGGTCTCCGAGGATCGGCAGCACGAGCAGGAGGGCCAAAACGAAGACCAGCAGGAACAGGCCGAGGATCACGAAGGTCGCGGCGAGGCGCGGCAGGCCGAGGCGCTCGAGCCAGTCGGCGACCGGATCGAGGAAATAGGCGAGTGCCAGCCCGGCGATGAAGGGCAGGAGGATCTGGCGCAGCACATAGAGGCCGAGCACCAGGACCACGAAGGTCACGGCCCAGAAGATCACCTGGCGCCGCAATGTCACGGCGGAGGGAAGCTCGTTCTCATGTGAACCCATTGCGCCGGTGTCCTTCCCCCGTGAGCCGTTCAGGGCGATCCGGTCAGCCCGTTCGCCATATGCCGCAGCCATTCCCGCATGTAGGCGGCGCCCGAAAGCACGGTCAATATGCCAACCGCGATCGCACACAGGAGAATAACGCTGTTCAGCGCGAGACCGAAAGCCAGTGCCGCGAGCACGAGGCAGGCGAGCACGATCTGCGCCACCGTGTTGATCTTGGAGACGACGAGCGGCTGCACCTTCACCGGCTTGTCGACGAGCCAGGACAGGAGCACCGCGCCGATGATCAGGATGTCGCGCGAGACGACGAGGATCACCACCCAGGGCGGCAACTCGTTCAGGAAGCCGAGCGAGACATAGATGCTGACCAGAAGCAGCTTGTCGGCGATCGGGTCGAGATAGGCGCCCAGCTCGGTCGTCTGGCCGAAATGCTTGGCGATGAAGCCGTCGACCGCATCGGAAATGCCGGCGACGATGAAGACCAGGAACGCGGCCGGGAACTGGCCCGTGATGATCAGCCAGACCGTCAGGGGCACGAGCAGGATGCGCCCTATGGTGATCATGTTGGGGAGGCTCAAGACGAATCCCTCTTCAGCCGGAGTGAACGCGCGTGCGATGCCATGCGGACCGTGCCGCGGCGCCTCAATAGGCCTGCCGCAGGACCCACTGGTTACCCGCCCTGGTCAACGCGAACCCCCGCCGCCTGAGTTCCAGGCTCAGCGCATCGCGATTGTAGCGGTAGGTCATGGTGACCATCGCGCCGTTGCCCGACAGCGAGTCGACATCGACGCTGGAGATCATGCGCGAGGCGAGGAGGCGCCCGCGGATCCGGTTCCATTCGCCGATGCCGGAGAACGGGATGGCAAGCGTGATGGTCTGCTCCGGCGCCGGCGGCCGGTAGCGGGTCAGGCGGTTCTCCTTCCAGCGGTCCTGCATCGCGGTCAGGAAGCGCCGCGCGGCCTTGCGGGCCGCCGCCTTGTCGCCGCCGGACTTGGCCGTGATCGTCTCCTCGTAGTTGATCTGGCCGACCGCGGAGGACCCCGTGACGGTGACGTGGACGGTATTGTCGCCGACCGGCCGCGCCGTCGCGACGAGCAGGCCCTTGCCGTCGTAGCGCGAGGTGAGGGCCTCGATATGCACGGGGTCGCCGGCGAGGACCTGTTGCGCGGTGACGGTCGAGCGGTCCGCCACGTCGCCCAGCGGAATGACGAGCGGGGTGAGGGCGTTGGTCGTGTCGACATGGCGCCAGGCGTTGCCCCAGGGATTGGAGTCGCCCCACAGGACCGGGCCGTCGGGGCCGTCCCAGATCGCCAGCAGCATGGCGGGTTCCGCCGTCTGCTCGGTGAACAGGAGTCCCGAATTGGCGAACAGCTTGCGGATCTCGTCGGGCAGGAAGGTGATGGTCAGCCGTGCGATGTAGCGGCCGGGGCCGGAACGCTCCTGCTCGATACTGAGGCTCGCCATCATCCGGCCGATGGTCGCCGGGCCGAGCGTATCGAGCTGCTTGGCGGCCTTCTCGGTGGACAGGCGGCGAATCATCCGCTTGAACGCGATGACCTGTGCCTCGCCGATGGCCTTGAGCTTGGCGGCGGAGGCGTCCTCCGCCTTGGCATCGACGAGAACGCCGGACACGGTGAACGGGTTGGCGTGCGCGGGCGCGGCCTGCGCGGCAAGGAACGCTGCGGCGACGAGAACCGCCAGAAGAGCGAGGGGCAAGCGCAGCGCCCGGCCTGCGCGGTGGCTGCCATGGCCAAGCGGCGTGCCGGGGCGAGATGAAGCGGGGATCATGGCTTCCAACCTGTCCTCTTCACAAGGTCCTTGCGCACATCGTTTCCAGGGCGCCATGTGCCAGCGGGTTGTGCAAGGCGCGCTTTTTTGCTTGCTCTTGCGCGGCGGCGCAACGAAAAACTCCACTCGATCGCCCCCGTGCGGGGGCAGGATGATCGGCGACTAGAAACGGGACGCACCCCATGAGCGAACAGTCCGGCAACCGACCTTCCGGGTACACCTACAGCCAAGCCGGTGTCGATATCAATGCCGGCAATGCGCTGGTGGAGGCGATCAAGCCGCTGGCGGCCTCCACGAGGCGGCCGGGCGCGGATGCCGGTCTCGGCGGTTTCGGCGGGCTTTTCGACCTCAAGGCGACGGGGTTCGCCGATCCTGTTCTGGTCGCGGCCAATGACGGTGTGGGCACCAAGCTGCGCATCGCCATCGAGACCGGATGCCACGACACGATCGGCATCGATCTCGTGGCCATGTGCGTCAACGACCTGGTGGTGCAGGGCGCCGAACCGCTCTTCTTTCTCGACTATTTCGCCAGCTCGCACCTCGATGTGAGCACCGCCAGCGCCGTGATCGCCGGCGTGGCGGAGGGGTGCCGGCAGGCGGGCGCGGCGCTCATCGGCGGGGAGACGGCGGAGATGCCGGGGCTTTATGGCGACGGCGACTACGATCTTGCGGGCTTCTCCGTCGGTGCGGTGGAGCGCGATGCTGTCCTGCCGCGCACCGATATCGCGCCGGGCGACGCGGTTCTGGGACTTGCCTCCTCGGGGCCGCATTCGAACGGCTATTCGCTCATCCGCCGGCTGGTCGCCGATCTCGGCCTCGACTATGGCGCGCCGGCGCCCTTTGCGCCGGACCGGTCGCTCGGCGAGGCGCTGCTCGAGCCGACGCGGATCTATGTGTCCGCGGTGCTCGGTGCGCTGCGCGGCGAGGGCGGCGGGGGCGTGAAGGCGCTCGCCCACATCACCGGCGGCGGGCTCCTGGAGAATGTGCCGAGGGTGCTGCCCGGCCACGTTTGTGCCGCGATCGATCTCGATCATGTACCCGCCCAGCCGGTCTTCGGCTGGCTCGCAGAGGCGGGCCGCATTGAGGAGAGGGAGATGCTGCGGACCTTCAATTGCGGCATCGGCATGGTCGTCGTGGTGGGCGCCGAAAGCGCCGACGCGGTCACGCGGGCCCTCGTCTCGGCAGGCGAGCGGGTTTCCGTGCTGGGGACCATCGAGCCCCGCAAGGACGATGCGGCGATCGCGGTTCGCGGCTCGCTTGGACGGGGGGTGTGAGCACAGTGGCGCGCAAGAAGATCGCCGTCCTGATCTCGGGGCGCGGGAGCAACCTGGCCGCGCTCATCGAGGCGTGCCGGGCCGACGGCTACCCGGCCGAGATCGCGCTTGTCGTCTCCAACCGTCCCGGCGCGCGTGGCCTGAAGCTGGCGGAGGACGCCGGCATCGCCACCGCGACCATCGACCACAAGACCTATTCGAGCCGCGAGTCGTTCGAGGAGCGGCTCGACGCGGTGCTCGGCGAGGCCAAGGTCGAGATCATCTGTTGCGCGGGCTTCCTCAGGCTCCTGACGGATGGCTTCGTGGAGCGCTGGCGCAACCGCATCCTCAACATCCATCCCTCGCTCCTGCCCGCCTATCGCGGGCTCAACACCCATGAGCGGGTGCTGGCGGAGGGCGGGCGCATCACCGGCTGCACGGTGCATTTCATGCGACCGGAAATGGATGCCGGACCGATCATCGCGCAGGCCGCCGTGCCGGTTCTCGGCAACGACACGGCAGACGAGCTCGCCGCGCGCGTCCTCAAGGCTGAGCACATCGTCTATCCGCTCGCGCTCAGGCTCGTGGCGTCGGGCCGGATCCGGCTGTCCGGCGAACAGGTGGTCTATGAGGGCGACGAGACACCGGAGGCACCGCTCGTCTCGCCGCATCCCTGAGAAGGGGGTCAGCTCGGCCTCACGCCCTCGAGCTGGCGGTAGACGTCGATTGCGATGGCGTTGAGCGCCTCGCGCGACAGTGTGCCGACGAGGGCGTAGGACACCCGGCCATCATACCAGTAGAAGGCGCTCATGCCGTTCTCCTCGCCCATGCTGAAGCCGGCATCGGCGCCGCCATTGGCGCGTGTCACGTAGAGCGTCAGCCGGTCGCCGCCGGCATTTTCGTACATGAACTGCGCGGCGGGCTCGCCGGACGACGCCAGCAGCCGCCCGCCCATGAGGCGGAAGCCGTGGCCCGCGAGGTCCGGTATGACGACCTCGTAGCCGAGCCGGTTGGAGAGCCAGCGCACCAGATGCTCGCGCTGGTCGCTGCCGACCTCCACGGCGTGGCGCTTCTCCACGGTGAAGACGCGATGCGCCGAGAGCGCCTCGTGCCAGACCTCCTCCGCCTCCGGTGACGCGGAGCCCAGAAGCCCGTGCGCCATCCATCCGCCGGCCACCCCGAGCGCCAGCAGGACGGCCGCGGCGGCGGCGAGACCGCCCCGGCGAAGCCCAGTGGCCGGGCGCCGGTCCCCAAGGCGCGCCGCGATAGTCCGCGCGCACAGGCGGGCGGGAACGGGCTCCTCGGCGATGGCGCCATAGGCCTTCGACATGAGCGCGATCTGGCGGCGCCAGGCCGCGACCCGCTCCGCATCGGCCGGATGTGCGGCGAGCCAATCCTCCACCGCCTGGCGCCGGCGCTCCTTGAGCGCGCCGTCCACATAGGCGTGGAGCTCGTCTTCGGTGATATTGCGGGCCGGGTCCGTCATGGTGCGCGGCGCCGCGCGGGCGGGGCGCCCTCCTCGACGGCGGGCGCGGTGCCCGGGCCGTCGCCCAGCGCGAGGCGCAGCCGTTCCCTTGCGCGCGCCAGTCTCGACATGACGGTGCCGACCGGGATGTCGAGCACCTCCGCGGCTTCCCGGTAGCTCAGGCCCTCGAGGCCGATGAGCAGCAGGACAGTGCGATGCTGGGGCGTCATCTCCGACAGGGCGCGCTGAAGGTCGCGCAGCGCCATGTGGTCATCCTGGTGCGGCCCGTCGCTCAGCCGGTGGGCGGCATCCTCGACCGGCACGAATCCCGGGGCGCGGGACCGCGATCGGGCATTGTTGGCGTAGAGATTGTGCATGATCGTAAACAGCCAGCCCCTGAGGTTGCGGTCCACCCGAAACAGATGCCGGCGCGAGAGGGCGCGCTCGAGCGTGTCCTGCACGAGCTCGTCGGCGCGGTCCCGGTTTCCCAGAAGGGCCGACGCATACCGCCGCAATGCGGGAATATGCTCTTCGAGCGCCTCGGGGAGATCGGTCATGGGGCGGTCCTGGCTGATTGGGGGAACGCTGCCCTCCCATCCTATTCCCAACAGCCATGGGAGCCCAATGCCTGCCGGCGGTCTCCGGATGCGCGGTTTTGCCCGGAATCGACCGGGCATCCCGCTTCGATCAACACATTGTGATGATGTCTATTCCCTCCAGAGGCGCTCAGACGCTCTCGTCGAGCGCCTTGCGGACTTCCAGAAGGTCGCGCCAGGCGAGCCGCTTGTGGGCAGGCTGGCGCAGGAGATAGGCCGGATGGAGCGAGGCGATGGTGCGGAAGGTCTCGCCGCCGGGGCTCTTGTATTCCGTCCACCGGCCCCGGGTGCGCATGATGCCCTGGGTGGTGCGCAGGAGGCGACCGGCCGAGGTCGCGCCCAGAAGCACCAGGATGTCGGGATGGGCAAGCTCGATGGCGCGCTCCACGAAGGGCAGGCACATGAGCGTCTCCGCCTCGGTCGGCTTGCGGTTGCCGGGCGGGCGCCAGAAGATGCAGTTGGAGATGAAGACCGCCTTCGCCGGATCCTCCTCGTGGCGCGACAGGCCGATGGCGGCGAGCATCCGGTCGAGGAGCTGACCGGAGCGGCCGACAAAGGGCTTGCCCTTGAGATCCTCGTCGCGCCCCGGCGCCTCGCCGACGATCATGACGCGGGCCTTCGGATTGCCGTCGGAGAAGACGAGATTGGTGGCTGTCTTCTTGAGCGGGCAGGCGTCGAAGCCCTCCAGCACCGCCACCAGCTCGTCGAGGCTGGCGCATTTCGTCGCCCGCGAACGGGCGTCCTCCACCGCCTCGTCGGAGGACAGCGGCGGGGCGGCCGGGCGTGCAGGCGCAGGCGCTGCGCGGGAGGAGGCGTCCGGCCCGGGCGCGGAGGCCTCCCGCGAGGCCTTGCGAGCAGCGGCGGCGGCCTCGCGCTCGGCGCGCTGCCTCGCGGAGACGGCGAAGCGGTCCACGGCGGCGTCCCCCACGGTCTCGTCCACGCCCATCTCCGCATACCAGCGCAGAAGGTCGGCGGGATCGGCGGATTGCGGGTCGTTTCCGTGCACCGTCAGGCCTCGTTAGAGCGTTTCCAGATTGGTTCGCCTCCACTATAACAGGCCTCGACATCGAGGGGCAGCATCGCCTCTTGCGGTTGACAGCAGGCCATGAGCCGGTAAACGCGGAGGCCAGATCGGCAATGGGAGGACCAAGGTGAGCGAAGCCAGCGGCGCAGTCGAACGCGAATCCATGGAATACGACGTCGTGATCGTGGGGGCGGGCCCCGCCGGTCTCGCCGCGTCGATCCGCCTCAAGCAGCTCGCCGAGGCCGCGGGCACGGAGCTTTCCGTGTGCGTTCTGGAAAAGGGCTCGGAGGTCGGCGCGCATATCCTGTCCGGCGCCGTGGTCGACCCGATCGCGCTCGACGAGCTCATTCCGGACTGGAAGGAGAAGGGCGCGCCGCTCAACGTTCCGGTGAACGAGGACCGGTTCTACATGCTCGGGCCCGCTGGCGCCTTCCGCCTGCCCAACTGGGGCATGCCGAGACTCATGAACAATCATGGCAACTATGCTGTGTCGCTCGGCAATGTCTGCCGCTGGCTCGCCGAGCAGGCCGAGGCGATGGGGGTGGAGATCTATCCGGGCTTTGCCTGCTCCGATCTCGTCTACCGCGAGGACGGCTCGGTGAAGGGCGTGGTCGCCGGTGTGTTCGGCATCGCGCGCGACGGGTCGCACAAGGCCGACTATCAGCCCGGCATGGAGCTCCATGGCAAGTATGTCTTCATCGGGGAGGGCGTGCGCGGCTCACTGGCCAAGGTGCTGATCGACAAGTTCGGCCTGTCGCAGGGGCGCGAGCCGCAGAAATTCGGCATCGGCATGAAGGAGCTGTGGGAGGTCCGGCCGGAGAACCACAAGCCCGGCCAGGTGACCCATACCATGGGGTGGCCGCTCGGTTCCAATGCCGGCGGCGGCAGCTTCATGTACCATCTGGAGGACAATCTGGTCTCCATCGGCTTCGTGGTGCATCTCAACTACGAGAACCCGTATCTCTATCCGTTCGCGGAGTTCCAGCGCTTCAAGCACCATCCGATGATCCAGCCGGTGCTGGAAGGCGGCCGGCGCATTGCCTATGGCGCGCGCGCCATCACCGAGGGCGGCTTCCAGTCGGTACCGAAGCTCGCCTTCCCGGGCGGCGCGCTGATCGGCTGCTCGGCGGGTTTCGTGAACGTGCCGCGCATCAAGGGCTCGCACAATGCGATGAAGACGGGAATGCTCGCCGCCGAATCGGCCTTCGAGGCCATCCAGGCGGGACGCGAGGGCGACGAGCTCGCCGATTACGAGGAGCGCTATCGCGGCTCCTGGGTCTACAAGGACCTCAAGGCGGTGCGCAATGTGAAGCCGCTCTGGTCGAGGCTCGGTCTCGTCGGCGGGCTGGCGCTCGGCGGGCTCGACATGTGGATGAACGAGCTGTTCGGCTTCTCCCTGTTCGGCACGATGAAGCATGGCAAGCCGGATTACGCGACTCTGAAGCCGGCGCGCTATGCCAGGAAGATCGAGTATCCCAAGCCCGACGGCGTGATCAGCTTCGACCGGCTGACGGACCTGTCCTTCTCCAACACCAATCACGAGGAGGACCAGCCGAGCCATCTGACGCTGAAGGACCCGGATATTCCGATTGCGAAGAACCTGCCGGAATATGACGAGCCGGCGCAGCGTTACTGCCCGGCGGGCGTCTACGAGGTCGTCTATGACGATGACGGCGAGAACCCGCGCTTCCAGGTCAACGCGCAGAATTGCGTGCACTGCAAGACCTGCGACATCAAGGATCCCGCCCAGAACATCAACTGGGTGACGCCGGAGGGCGGCGGCGGGCCGAACTATCCCAATATGTGACGGGACGCGGTTCCGCTGCCTCTGTCGGGCCCCGATGTGCCATGGAGGCGTTTCGAGGTGCGGTGCGGGGCCGGGGAGGCTGCATCTCCGGCCCGGCTGTCCTGGCGACTTGCGGGACACCTGGAAAACCCGCATGCTCTCCAAACGAACAGCCCGGCGTGCCTTTGGTGCCGGGCGCTGGCAGACCGGCTCTAGGAACGGATATTTCATGATGCTGCTTCGCCCGATCCGGACCCTTGGAATTGTTGCTGGCCTGGGGATCGCCGTGTCGGCATTCGCGGCCTCCGCATCGCAGCCGGGCGCCGACGCGCTGTCGTCGCTCTCCGGCAACTATCTCGCCGGACGGCATGCGATTCAGGAGCGCGACATGAGCGCGGCGGCGCGGTATTTCTCCGACGCGCTCGCGCAGGACCCCGGCAATGCCGCGCTCCTGGAGCGCGCCTTCGTCGCGGAGATGTCGGCGGGCAACATCACGCGCTCGGAGCGGCTTGCCGAACGGCTGATCGGCATCAACGAGCGCCACAGGATGGCGCACATCGTGCTGGGGCTGAAGGACTTCAAGCGCGGCCGCTACGACAGCGCGCTGAAGCATTTCGACGAGGCCTCCTACACGCCCATCGGCGAGCTGACGGCGGGGCTCCTGTCGGCCTGGGTCCATGCCGCCCAGCGCGACCCGACGGGCGCCTTCAAGGCGCTGGACGTGCTCGACCGCAATGATTCCTTCGGGATCTACAAGACGTTCCATTCCGCGCTGATCGCCGACATGCTCGGCATGGGCACGCGCGCCGGCCCGCTCTACAAGAAGGCCTATGACGAGGCGGGCACCTCGCTGCGTGTCGTGCAGGCCTATGGCAACTTCCTGGAGCGTCACGGCCGGCCGGAGGAGGCTGAGGCCGTCTACCGGGCTTATCTCGACAACGCGCCGGAGAACCCGCTGGTCCGGCAGGCCTACGACAATGTTCGCCACGGCATGTCGCCCCGGCCGTTCGTGCGCAATGCGCGTTCGGGGATCGGGGAGGCGATGTTCAGCCTGTCGAGTGCGTTGACCGACGAGACGGGCATCGATCTCGCGCTCGTCTATGTGCGCCTCGCGCTCGACGTGAAACCCGATCTCGTGGTCGCGCAGACGCTGCTCGGCGACATCTTCACCGATATGGGGCGCAACCAGGAGGCCATCGAGGCTTACGAGCTGGTGCCGGCCTCGTCGCCGCTGCGCAAGAATGCCCGCATCCGCGCGGCCGGCAATCTGGACGCGATGGGGCGTACCGACGAGGCGGAGGCCATGCTCAAGGCTCTCGTCGAGCGCGAGCCGGACAGCTACGACGCCTATATGACGCTCGGCAACATCATGCGCTCCCATTCGCGCTTCGAGGATGCCGCCGCCTACTACTCCAAGGTCATCGAGCTGATGGACACACCGATACCCCAGCAATGGACGGTGTTCTATTTCCGGGGCATGAGCTACGAGCGCTCCAAGCAGTGGGAGAAGGCGGAGGCCGATCTCCTGAAGGCGCTTGAGCTGCAGCCCGGCCAGCCGCTCGTGCTGAACTATCTCGGCTATTCATGGATCGATCAGGGCGTGCATCTCGACGAGGCGCTCGACATGATCAAGGAATCTGTCGATCAGCGCCCGAATGACGGCTATATCGTCGACAGCCTCGGCTGGGGCTATTACCGGCTCGGCCAGTACGAGAAGGCCGTCGAACAGCTCGAGCGGGCCGTGGAGCTCAAGCCGGACGATCCGATCATCAACGACCATCTCGGAGACGCCTACTGGAAGGTCGGGCGCAGGCTCGAGGCGCAGTTCCAGTGGCAGCACGCCAAGGACAGCGATCCCGAGCCCGATCTCCTGGAGACGCTGGACCGCAAGCTGGAGCGCGGCCTGAACGGGGCGGAGAAGCCCGGTCCGGAGCTCGCCCTGCCCGAGAACGACAAGAGGTCGTGACAAGGCGGTAACGGCGCGGCAGGACGACGGATGGCCTCGAATGCGGATCGGCGTGCGGTCGAACGCGCGCGCGCCAAGATCAATCTCACCCTCCATGTGGTCGGCCGGCGGGGCGATGGCTATCACCTGCTGGAGAGCTTCGTCGTCTTCGCCGAGGCGGGCGATGAGCTGGCCTTTGCGCCGGCTGACCGGTTCGCTCTGGAGGTGGCCGGACCCTTCGGCGGTGGACTGTCCGGCGGGGGCGATAATCTGGTCCTGCGTGCCGCGCATGCCTTGTCGGAGCGCTTTCCCGGCCGCATTCCGCCAACCCATTTGACGCTCGCAAAGCACCTGCCCGTCTCCTCCGGCATCGGCGGCGGCTCGGCGGATGCTGCGGCCGCGCTCAGGGGCCTGTGCGCGCTGGCCGGCCTCTCGCCCGGTGGCGACACGCTTCACGAGCTCGCGCGAGGGCTCGGCGCGGATGTGCCGGTCTGCCTCGAAAGCCGGGCCACCTTCATGGCCGGCATCGGCGAACGGCTCTCTGCGGCGCCCGGTCTGCCGGCCCATGGCGCGGTTCTGGTCAATCCGGGGCATGCCGTGTCGACGCCGGACGTCTTCGCCCGTCTCGATCTGACGCCGGGGGAGGGGGCGGGCGCGTCCCATCCGCCGCTGCCGGCCGGCGGCTGGCGCACGGCGGAAGAGCTCGCCGGGCTGCTTGGCGCGTGCCGGAACGATCTGGAGATCCCGGCGCGCGCGCTCGTGCCGGAGATCGACCAGGTGCTCGATGCGCTCGAGGCGTGCCCGGGCACGCTTCTTGCGCGCATGTCCGGCAGCGGGGCGACCTGCTTTGCCCTGTTCGGGTCCCGGGCGGACGCCGACGCGGCCGCCGGCCGGATCGCCACGGCCCATCCCGGCTGGTGGGTCGTGGCGACGGCGTTCCGTTAGGGCACATCGCCGTTCGGCCCGTTCGGCCGCGCTCAGAACGGGGCCGCGATGGGCTTGAAACGGTCACTCACATTGCCCGAAAGGGAAATGTCGTCGGGATCGAGCGCCAGGACGGGCTGTCCCTCCTCGAGGTTCATCTCGGTGAGGTCGACCCAGATCACGTTCGGGCTGTCGGTGAGTTCGAAATAATAGCGCTTCGTATTCAGGTTGGTCGCTGTGCGATACTCGGTGTTGTAAATGCCGAAGCCCTTGTAGGGCGCGCCGAACGGCACCGACACATTGCGTGCGATGGCGAGGATGCCGGCGGCCGCCTCGCGCTCGTTCTCCGGGTCGGGCAACAGGGCACGGTAGTAGGCGGCTCTCTGGAACCGGTCCACGGGATTGACGTTGCCGGGCAGCGGCATATCGCTCGCGGGCTTGGAGAAATCCTGCTTCTCGAGCAGCGCCAGTTGCTCGTCATAGGCCGGATCGTTCGTCATGATCGTGTATTGGCGACCATGATGGATCACGGGTTCTCCCTCGATGTACTCGATGATTGCGGAATCGCCCGTGGCGTCCTCGATCGCCAGATGCACATTTGCGTCGTGACCGTGGGCCTGCGCCATGACGACCTGCACATCCTCAAGGAGCGTCAGGGCCTCCTCCACGGTCGCCGCATTGTCCAGCACATATTGCGCCCACAGGCCGGCCTGAAGCCCTTTCTTGGCCGTATCCCGTTGCCCGTAGTCGGCGGCATTCAGATAGAGCATGTGCGCGGCAAGCCCGCGTTCGTTGATCCCGTCCGCGGACCCGATGCCGTAGATCGTCGTGACCAGGGTCGCGTATTTCGAGGTCCACTTCGCGGGGTTCTCCTCGACGACGACATCCGGCCCAACCTTGCCGCCATCGCGCTCGACGCCACGCGGAAACACCGTCAGAACCGGCTCCGTCGATTCGGGCCAGTCCATCGTCCGCCCGACCATCACGGCATAGTCGTTGTCGTTCCAGAGAATGCGGGTGCACGCGTCGGCCAGGTTGAAAGTCGCCATCGCTGCCCCGAGGGACACAATGCAGATGGCTGTCTTGCGGAACAGATTCATGACCAAGCCTCCCGAAACAACTTGAATTAACTTGTCCTTATTGCGCCAATCCCCAGTTCAGCTTTCGATAAGCTAGGGGAGAGGGACAAATAATGTCAATTCAAGGCGAGGCTGTTCGCGCGCGAAAGGCAACCCCGGGGAGGGGCCCGCGGGGGACGGGCAGACCCGCCTTCGCCTTTGCTTTCGATTCGGGAGGTAGGGTCAGTAGGCGCGGTCGATGCAGAAATCGACGGCCTTGACGAGCGCGTGCTTGTGGTCTGAATCTGGGAAGATCGCCAGCGCCTCGCGCGCGATGGCGCCGTAATGGCGGGCGCGCTCGATCGTGTCGTTGATCGCACCATGCGTCTCGATCAACGAGATGGCATGGGGAAGATCGTCCTCGGCCTGCTGGCCGTCCTGGAGGACCCGGGCCCAGAAGGCGCGTTCCTCCTCGTCGCCGCGCCGGTAGGCGAGCACGACAGGCAGGGTGATCTTGCCCTCGCGGAAATCGTCGCCCACCGACTTGCCGAGCAGTGCCTGCTTGCCCGAATAGTCGAGCGCATCGTCGATGAGCTGGAAGGCCAGGCCGAGATTGCGGCCATAGGACTGGAGCGCCTGTTGCTCGGCGCGGGGGTGCTCGGCAATCGCCGCGCCCACCTCGCCGGCGGCGGAGAACAGCGCGGCGGTCTTGGCGTCGATGATGCGCAGATAGGCATCCTCCGTGGTGGAGGTGTCCTTCTGTGCGGCGAGCTGGAGCACCTCGCCCTCCGCGATCACGGCGGCGGCGTGGGAGAGGATACGCAGCGCGTCGAGCGAGCGCGTCTCCACCATCATCTTGAAGGCCTGGCCCAGAAGATAGTCGCCGACGAGGACGCTCGCCTGGTTGCCCCACAGCATGCGCGCCGCCTTCTTGCCGCGGCGCAGCTCGCTCTCGTCCACCACATCGTCGTGGAGCAGGGTTGCGGTGTGCATGAACTCCACCGCCGCGGCGAGCTTGATATGATGGTCGCCGCGATAGCCGCACATCTGCGCGGCGGCGACGGTCAGCATCGGGCGCAGCCGCTTGCCGCCCGAATCGATCAGGTGATGGGCGACGTCCGGGATCATCTCGACGTCGGAATGGGCCCGGGACAGGATAGCCTCGTTCACGCGGGCCATATCCTCCGTGACAAGCGCCAAGAGGGGCTCGAGGCCCGACGACCCGTCTTCCTTGCTGTCGAATGGTACGACGACGCCCACCTGATCCACCACCACTATGCCTGATCGTTGTCTGCAGAAGGCGCCAGAATAGGGAGCCGGCGAGTCAGGGGTCAAGAGCGACTATTGGCCGCTTGAACCATCTCGTCTAGAGTTCGCCCGATCATGCGTGAGATCCTGCGTACCAACGATGCCGTCCTGATCTCCTATGCCGCCTCGCTTCTGGAGGACGCCGGCATCCATCATGCCGTCTTCGACGCCAATATGAGCGTGGTGGAGGGCAGCCTCGGCATATTGCCCCGGCGCCTGATGGTGGAGGACGGGAAGGCGACCCGCGCGGAGCGCCTCCTGGCCGAGGCCGGGATCGGGCAATGACGGTGGCCGATCCGGGCCGCGGCACGGCCCCCGATGGCGGCGGCGAGGCGGCAGGGGACGAGCTGACCGAGGACGGTTTCCTTGGCGGGCGCTTGCGCATCCTCCAGCCGAAGAAGGGCTATCGCGCCGGGATCGACGCGGTGTTCCTCGCCGCCGCCGTGCCCTGCGAGGCCGGAGACCGGGTGCTCGAGGCGGGCCTTGGCACGGGCGTTCCGGCCCTCTGCCTCATGGCCCGGGTGAAGGGCGTGCATGTGACGGGGGTCGAGATCTCGCCGTATCACGCAGGCCTCGCGCGCGACAACGCGGCCCGCAACGGCTTTGCCGATGCGCTCGATATCGTGGAGGGCGATATGCGCGAGATCACGCGGGCGCGGCACAGGGACCGCCTGATGCCGGGCAGCTTCCGCCATGTCTTCGCCAATCCTCCCTATTTCGAGCTCGGCCGGGTGCAGTCCTCGCCTCGCGATCACAAGCGCACAGCCCACGCCATGGCGGCGGGCGACCTTGAAAGCTGGATCAGGGCGATGACCGCCATGGCCGCACCGCGTGGCACGGTGACGCTCATCCACCGCGCCGATTCGCTGGGGGCGATCCTTGCGGGCTTCGCGCGCCGCGCGGGCAACGTGCGCGTGCTGCCGCTCTTTCCGCGGGACGGCGAGCCCGCGTCGCGCGTCATCGTCCAGGCCGTGAAGGGAAGCCGGGCCGGCACGAAGCTCCTGCAGGGGCTGGTCCTGCACGGGCCCGACAACGGTTTCACGCCGGCGGCGGAGGCGGTGCTGCGTCATGGGGCGGCGCTCGACGTCGCCTGACCGGCAGACCCCGGGGACTGGTTTCGGAACATTGTTGCACGATCGTATAATTTTGGGCGCTGTCTTGCGCGCCCCGGCCGGTCATCCTATGTCATTCGGGCCATGAGTGAACGCGATGGAACCTTCCTGTCCCGGCTTGCGGGTATCGTGCCCACGCGCTGGCGGCGAAAGCGGCCGGTGGTGCCGGTGGTCAGGCTTGCCGGAACGATCGGCATGGGCGCACCGCTGCGCCCCGGCCTGACGCTCGAATCCGTCAATCCGGCGCTGGAACGCGCCTTCAAGGTCAAGGGCGCGGCAGCGGTCGCGATCCTGGTCAATTCTCCGGGCGGATCGCCGGTCCAGTCCAATCTCATCTTCAATCGCATCCGGGCGCTGGCGGAAAAGCACGACCGGAAGGTCTTCGTCTTTGCGGAGGACGTCGCGGCGTCCGGCGGCTATTTCATCGCCCTGGCCGGCGACGAGATCTATGCCGATCCGAGCTCTATCGTCGGCTCCATCGGCGTCATCTCGGCGAGCTTCGGCTTCGTGAAGGCCATCGACAAGCTCGGCGTGGAGCGGCGTGTCCATACGTCGGGCGAGAGCAAGTCGACGCTCGATCCGTTCCAGCCGGAGAAGCCGGAGGACGTGGCACGCCTCAAATCGGTGCAGGAAGACGTGCACGAGACCTTCAAGGCGGCGGTTGCCGCCCGACGCGGCGCGCGGCTGAAGGCCGATGGCGGGGACCTGTTCACCGGCGCCTTCTGGTCGGGCGTCAAGGCTGTGGATCTGGGGCTCATCGACGGGCTTGGCGACATGCGCCAGGTGATCGAGGCGAAGTTCGGCGACAAGGTCGTCTTCCGGCCGGTTGGCCGCGAGCGCGGCCTCCTCAGGCGGCTGAGCCTGCCACGCATGGGCGGGCGGCTGGCCGGTTTCGATATGGACGGCGGCGGCTCGATCGCGGAAGATGCGATAGCGGCCCTTGAAACGCGCGCATTGTGGTCGCGCTTCGGATTGTAGTCGGAGGTTCTGATACCATGCTGATCCGTGCCATCCTGATCGCTCTTGCTGCGGGCCTTGCCCTCATGGCCATGCGGCGGCTCGCCGATGGCGCGCGCCGCGCGCGCCAGACCGTCCGGCGCGATCCGCGCAGCGGGCGCGGGCGCGAGCTTCCCGTCCTCAGGCAGGACCCGCGCACCGGCGTCTACCGCCCCTCCGACGAGGAGTGAGGATCGGGCCGGCGAAGAGCGGCGGCGACGCCTGTTGACGGTCGCCGTGCTCCTGCCTAGTGTGCGCCGCATCCAGACACCGCCCGCACCCCGGCGCTCCCGCCGGCCGGGCTTCAATGCTTGCGACAGATGCGCGCCACCGATATCTCGGTCGAGACCGATTCCTTTCTTTCTCCCAAGCGCTCCTTCCAGGGGCTGCTCCTCACGCTGCAACGCTACTGGGCGGAGCAGGGCTGCGTCATTCTCCAGCCCTACGACATGGAGGTCGGCGCGGGCACGTTCCATCCCGCGACGACGCTGCGCGCGCTCGGCCCGAAGCACTGGCGCGCGGCCTATATCCAGCCGTCCCGGCGGCCGGGCGACGGGCGCTATGGCGAGAACCCGAACCGGCTTCAGCACTATTACCAGTTCCAGGTGATCCTGAAGCCCTCGCCGGACAACCTCCAGGACCTCTATCTCAACAGCCTCTATGCCATCGGCATCGACCCGGAAAACCACGATATCCGCTTCGTTGAGGACGACTGGGAGAGCCCGACGCTGGGCGCCTGGGGGCTCGGCTGGGAGGTGTGGTGCGACGGCATGGAGGTCTCGCAGTTCACCTATTTCCAGCAGGTCGGCGGTTTCGACTGCTCGCCCGTCTCCGGCGAGCTGACCTACGGGCTGGAGCGGCTGGCCATGTATGTGCAGGGCGTGGACAATGTCTACGAGCTCAATTTCAATGGCCGTGACGGCGCCGAGCGCACCACCTATGGCGACGTCTTCCTGCAGTCCGAACAGGAATATTCGCGCTTCAATTTCGAGCATGCCGACACGGAGATCCTGTTCCGCCATTTCGAGGATGCGGAGCGGGAATGCCGTGCGCTGCTGGAGGCGGGGCAGGCGGGCGAGGAGCGCCATCTGATGGCGTTGCCGGCCTATGACCAGTGCATCAAGGCCTCCCACATCTTCAACCTTCTCGATGCCCGCGGCGTGATCTCGGTCACCGACCGGCAATCCTACATCCTGCGCGTGCGCGAACTCGCCAAGGGCTGCGCCGCCGCCTGGCTCAAGACGGCCGGGGGAGGGGCGGACCATGCCTGAGCTGCTTCTGGAGCTGTTCTCCGAGGAGATCCCCGCGCGCATGCAGCGCAAGGCGGCGGACGATCTCAGGCAATTGGTGACCGATGCGCTGGTGGCGGAGGGGCTCGTCTATGAGGGCGCCCGGGGATTTGCCACGCCGCGCCGGCTGGCGCTCTCCGTCCAGGGGCTGCCCGGCCGCCAGCCCGACCGCAGGGAGGAGCGCAAGGGCCCGCGCGTCGGCGCGCCGGAGAAGGCCATCGAGGGCTTCCTGGGCTCGCTCGGCGGCCTGACGCTCGACGACTGCGAAACGCGCGAAGACAAGAAGGGCGCCTACTACGTCGCTGTGATCGAGCGGCCGGGGCGGGCGGCGGAAGAGATCGTCGCAGGCATCGTGCCGGAGGTGATCCGCAAGTTCCCGTGGCCGAAATCCATGCGCTGGGGCACCGGAGAATTGCGCTGGGTTCGCCCGCTGCACTCCATCCTGTGCGTCTTCGACGGCGAGACGGTGCCGCTGGAGATTGCCGGCATCGTGTCGGGGCGGACGACATACGGCCATCGTTTCATGGCGCCGGAGCCGCTTGAGGCGGCGAGGCTCGACGACTACGAGCCCGCGCTCAAGGCGGCCCGCGTCGTTCTCGATTCGCAGGAGCGCGCCGAGGCGATCCGCAACGGCGCGCGCAATCTCGCCTTCGCGCAATCGCTGGAGCTGATCGAGGACGAGGCGCTGATCGCGGAGAATGCGGGGCTTGCCGAATGGCCGGTCACGCTGATGGGACGGTTCGACGAGGCGTTCCTCGCCGTGCCGCCGGAGGTGATCGTCACGGCGCTGAAGGCTCACCAGAAGTGCTTCGCGCTCAACGATCCCGAGCGCACGGCCCCGTTCGGCGGGGCGGCGCTGTCGAACCGCTATATTCTCGTGTCCAATCTGGAGGCGCGCGACGGCGGCCGGAAGATCGTCGAGGGCAATGACCGGGTGATCGCCGCGCGGCTCTCCGACGCCCGCTTCTTCTGGGACACCGACCGCGCGACACCGCTTCAGGAGATGACCGGGGCCCTTGCCGCCGTGCGCTTCCACGAGGAGCTCGGCTCCATGGCGCAGAAGGTGGCGCGGGTCGAGACGCTTGCCGGCGAGATCGCGGGCACGATCGGCGCGGATCCGGAGAAGGCCATGCTGGCGGCGCGGCTTTGCAAGGCCGATCTCGTCTCCGGCATGGTCGGCGAGTTCCCGGAGCTGCAGGGCCTGATGGGGCGCTATTACGCGCTCGAGCAGGGCATCGACGCGGAGGTCGCCGACGCGGTGGCGGAGCATTACCGCCCGCAGGGGCCATCCGACGCCCTGCCCTTGAGCGCGGTGGCCCAGGCCGTCGCTGTCGCCGACAAGCTCGACACGCTGATCGGCTTCTGGGCGATCGGCGAGAAACCGACCGGCTCCAAGGACCCCTACGCGCTGCGCCGGGCGGCACTCGGCATTATCCGCATCGTGCTCGAAGGCGAACTGCGCCTCAGGCTCCTGCCGCTGGCGACCGCACACGAAGGCGTGCCGGCGGGCGAGGGGGGACGGGACGCATTGGCCGCCGACCTCCTCGACTTCTTCGCCGACCGGCTGAAGGTCTATCTGCGCGAACAGGGCGCGCGGCACGATCTCATCGACGCGGTGTTCGCGCTCGGCGGGCAGGACGACCTTCTCATGATCGTGCGCCGGGTGGAGGCGCTCGGGCGGTTCCTGGAGACCGACGACGGGACGAACCTGCTCGCCGGCGTCAAGCGCGCCGGCAACATCCTGCGCATCGAGGAGAAGAAGGACGGGCGCGCCCATGACGGCGCGCCGGACCCGGCGCTCTTCGAACAGGACGAGGAGCGTGCCCTGGCCTCCGCCATCGACGAGGCGGAGATGCGCGCGGCCGACGCGGTCGCCGCGGAGGATTTCGAGGCCGCCATGGCGGCCATCGCGACGCTGCGTTCGCCGGTCGACGCGTTTTTCGACGCGGTGACGGTGAATGCGGACGACGAGGCCCTGCGCGATAATCGCCTCCGGCTCCTGAGCCGGATTCGCGCGGCGACGCGGGCCGTCGCGGAGTTTTCCAGGATCGAGGGATGATCCTCTGGACGCGATTGTCCCGCTCTTGCCATATTGCGGTGCAGCATGATCCTGGATTGCGCTCGGTGCATGTGGAGTCTCACAGGGGCTGTCCGGCCGGCGGCGCCGGGGCTGTGAACGTGGTGAAGAGGGATTTGCAATGACGGCGACGACCACGCGTAAGTGGGTATACCGGTTCGGCGACGGGGCCGCCGACGGCACGGCGGATATGCGCGAGCTGCTCGGCGGCAAGGGCGCGAACCTCGCGGAGATGTGCAATCTCGGCCTGCCGGTGCCGCCCGGGTTCACCATCACGACGGATGTCTGCAATTTCTACGACCGCAACGGCCGGACCTACCCGGACGGGCTGGACCGGGAGGTGACGGGCGCGCTCGAGGCGGTCGGCGAGCAGGTCGGCGCCCGTTTCGGCGACCCCGCGCATCCGCTGCTCGTCTCGGTGCGCTCCGGCGCTCCGGCCTCCATGCCGGGCATGATGGACACGGTGCTCAATCTGGGCCTCAACGACGAGACGGTCGAGGGGCTCGCCAGAAAGGCCGGTGACCGCCGCTTCGCCTTCGATTCCTATCGCCGCTTCATCCAGATGTATTCCGACGTCGTGCTCGGCGTCGACCACGGGCTGTTCGAGGAGGCGCTGGAGACCTACAAGGAGCGCAACGGCTTCACGCTCGACACCGAGCTCGGCGCGGAGGACTGGCAGACCGTCATCGAGAGTTACAAGGCCATCGTCGCGGAGGAGCAGGACCAGCCCTTTCCCCAGGATGTGCACGAGCAGCTCTGGGGCGCCATCGGGGCGGTGTTCGGCTCCTGGCAGAACCCGCGCGCGGTGACCTATCGCACCCTGCACGACATTCCCGACCACTGGGGCACGGCCGTCAATGTGCAGGCCATGGTGTTCGGCAATATGGGCGACACCAGCGCCACGGGCGTGGCCTTCACGCGCAACCCCTCGACCGGCGAGAAGGAGCTCTATGGCGAGTTCCTGGTCAATGCGCAGGGCGAGGACGTGGTGGCCGGCATCCGCACGCCGCAAAGCATCACGGAGGCGGCGCGGATCGAATCGAAGTCCGAGATGCCCTCGCTCGAGGCCGTCATGCCCGGGCCCTTCAAGGAGCTCACCGCGATCTATGAGCGCCTGGAGGCCCATTACCGGGACATGCAGGACCTCGAATTCACCATCCAGGAGGGCAAGCTCTGGATGCTGCAGACGCGGTCTGGAAAGCGCACGACGCGCGCCGCCCTCAAAATTGCCGTCGACATGGTCGAGGAAGGCCTGATTTCCAAGGAGGTGGCGCTTGGCCGCATCAAGCCGTCCTCCCTCGACCAGCTTCTCCACCCGACACTCGATCCCGAGGCGGACCGCGAGGTTCTCGCGACGGGTCTGCCGGCCTCTCCGGGGGCGGCGAGCGGCGAGATCGTGTTCGATTCCGACGAGGCGGAGCATCTGCGTTCGCTCGGTCGGAAGGTGCTTCTGGTGCGCGTGGAGACGAGCCCGGAGGACATTCACGGCATGCACGCCGCGGAAGGCATTCTCACCACGCGCGGCGGGATGACGAGCCATGCCGCCGTTGTCGCGCGCGGCATGGGCAAGCCCTGCGTCTCGGGCGCGGGCGGCGTGCGCGTGGATTATGCGAAGGAGGAGCTCGTCGCGGCCGGAACGACCCTGAAGAAGGGCGACATCGTCACCATCGACGGCTCGACCGGCCAGGTGATGAAGGGCGAGGTTCCGACCATCAAGCCGGAGCTCTCCGGCGACTTCGCCAAGCTCATGGGCTGGGCCGACGAGGTGCGCCGGCTGAAGGTGCGCGCCAATGCGGAGACCCCGGCGGATGCCCGCACCGCGCGCGAATTCGGCGCGGAAGGCATCGGGCTGTGCCGCACCGAGCACATGTTCTTCGACGAAGACCGCATTGTCTCGGTGCGCGAGATGATTCTCGCCGACACGGAGGCGGGGCGCCGCGAGGCGCTGCAGAAGATCCTGCCCATGCAGCGCGCCGATTTCGTGGAGCTGTTCGAGATCATGGGCGGGCTGCCGGTCACCATCCGTCTGCTCGACCCGCCGCTGCACGAGTTCCTGCCGCACTCCGACGAGGAGATCGCGCAGGTTGCGAAGGGCATCGGCGCGGATCCGGAGGCGCTGAGGGCGCGTGTCGGCGAGCTGAAGGAATTCAATCCCATGCTCGGCCATCGCGGCGTGCGGCTCGCCATCACCTATCCGGAGATCGCGGAGATGCAGGCCCGCGCCATCTTCGAGGCGGCCATCGAGGCGGCGGAGCGCACGGGCAGCCCCGTGACGCCCGAGGTCATGGTGCCGCTGGTCGCCACGCGCGCCGAGCTCGACATGACGAAGGAGCGCATCGTTCAGGTCGCCGAACGAGTGCAGGCGGAGACCGGCAAGGCGCTGACCTATCTGATCGGCACCATGATCGAGCTGCCGCGGGCCTGCCTGCGCGCCGGCGATATCGCGGAGACCGCGGAGTTCTTCTCCTTCGGCACCAACGATCTCACGCAGACGACCTTCGGCATCAGCCGCGACGATTCCGCACGGTTCCTGTCGGACTACACCGCGAAGGGCATTCTGGAGACGGACCCCTTCGTCTCCATCGACCGAGAGGGGGTCGGCGAGCTGGTGCAGATCGCCGCGGAGCGCGGGCGTGCCCAGCGCGCCGACATCAAGCTCGGAATCTGCGGCGAGCATGGCGGCGATCCGGCCTCGATCCGGTTCTGCGAGGAGATCGGGCTCGACTATGTGTCCTGCTCGCCCTTCCGCGTTCCGATCGCGCGGCTGGCCGCGGCCCAGGCTGTCGCCTCCGGCAAGTTGTAGGCTGCGCGCGCAACGGTGCGCGGTCCATGCTCCCATTGCCTTCCCGATGCGGGCGGATCCTGCGTGCCGCCCGCATTTTCGTGCATTAACCACCCCACCAACTTGCTGTGGCAATTGAAAAAATAGGGCTGGCGGTTTGGTTGCGGCTATGGTTAACCTATGTTAAACGGCTTCAGGACATGATCGGTAAGCCATCGGGGTCCGGTGGCTTGAGGGAAATCGGTCGGAGCGGGGGAGTTCGCGTGACTGGCTTCTGGCGCGACCAGGAAGGCGCAGACGAGTTTTACGGGGTAGCCGAACCTGAACCTGGCAAGGGGCAGGGGACGCGAATCGTGCCCTATATCCTCGCCGGCATCACACTCATCGGCGGCGTTGCCTTCATCGGGCACTATCTCGGGCAGAACGCCTCGGCGCGTGGGGCACCGGGATCGGAATGGTCCGAGGTCGTCGAGCAGCCGACGACGATCATCCGCAAGGCCTCCCTCCTTCATTCCTCCGATCCTCTTGAGACAACCCGTGACGTACCGATGATCGCCGAGCAGGCGGTCATCGAGCAGTTCAGGACCGATCTGCGCACCACGATGATCAGCCTGCCATCCGCCGAATCGCGGCTGGAGGCCGGCGAGTCCGTGATCTATTCCCCGGCGGTGGCCAAGCTCAACGACATGTTCGAGCGCGGGCAGGAGACGCGCAAGCAGGTGGTCGCCGCGCGCAAGCGCCGTGCCGCGGAGGAAAGCTGCCTCGCGCGGGCCATCTATTTCGAGGCGCGTTCGGAATCGGAGCTCGGTCAGAAGGCCGTCGCCAAGGTGATCATGAACCGGGTCAAGGATCCGGAATATCCGAGCACCGTGTGCGGCGTGGTCTTCCAGAACCAGGACAAGCTCAACGCCTGCCAGTTCTCCTTCGCCTGCGACGGCAAGCCCGACCGCCCGAAGGCCGGACCGGCCTGGACCAAGGCGCGCGCGCTGGCCAGCGAGGCGCTCGATGGACAGCTCTCCGTTGCCAATATGGACGGCGTGCTGAACTACCATGCCGATTACGTCCAGCCGCGCTGGGCCCGTTTCATGAAGCGGGTGGTCAAGATCGGCCGGCATATCTTCTACAACGACTCATAAGGGTTCGCAGCCGGTGTCCGCGCGAAGGAACAGCCATCGGACCTGACCGTGCGGTGGCTGATCTGCTTCGATGGACAGTCTTCTGCGGCCTGATTAGAGTCGGTCTCACGGTCCGACGGAATCGGCCCCCGCGCCGGGGCAGCCTGCCGGATTTGGTCACATGCCGGGAGGTTGAGCATCATGCAAGTGTGGACATTCGTCGACGGCAAATGGGTGGAGGGCAACCCCATGCTGATGGGGCCGATGACCCATGCCTCCTGGCTGGCCTCCACCGTGTTCGACGGCGCGCGCGCCTTCGAGGGGGTGACGCCCGATCTCGACCGCCATTGCGGGCGCATGGTCAAGTCGGTCGGGGCGATGGGGCTCAAGACGCTCCATTCGCCGGGCGAGCTGGTGGAGATTGCGACGGAGGGCGTGGCGAAGTTCCCGAAGGATTCGGCGCTCTATATCCGGCCCATGTACTGGGCGGATGGCGGTTTCGTCGACAACGATCCGGAGACAACGCGCTTCTGCCTGTGCATTTACGAGTCGCCCATGCCGGACGCGTCGGGCTTTTCCGTCTGCCTGTCGCCGTTCCGCAGGCCGGGTGCGGAAATGGCGCCGACCTCGGCCAAGGCGGCCTGCCACTATCCCAATTCCGGCCGCGCGCTGCGCGACGCCCGTAGGCGCGGCTTCGACAATGCCGTGATGTGCGACCCGCTCGGCAATGTCGCCGAGCTCGCCACGGCCAATATCTTCATGGTGCGCGACGGCGAGGCCCACACGCCCGTGCCCAATGGCTCCTTCCTCAACGGCATCACGCGCCAGCGGGTGATCGACCTGCTGACCCGGATCGGCGTGACCGTGCACGAGCGCACGCTGACCTATCGCGATCTGCAGGAGGCCGACGAGCTGTTCTCCACCGGCAATTGGGGCAAGGTCATGCCGATCACCCGGATCGACGAGCGCGATCTCCAGCCGGGCCCCGTCTCTGCGCGCGCCCGCGAACTCTACTGGGCTTGGTCGCACGGCGAGGCGGTGTAAATCGGCCCTGAGGGGCTGACTCCCTCAGGCGAGCGGCAGTGTGAAGACCTTGCCTTCCCAGGCCTCCGCGCCGCGACCGATTGTGTCGATGGCATCGACCATGCGGCCGTCGCGGTCGAGCGCGATGTCGCCGAGCGCCACCATGAGCGGATTGGGTGTCGCCGTCGGCGACGCCCGGCGCAGCAGGCGGGCGAGCTCCGCCTCGTCGTCGTCCGGGCGGTGAAGGCACAGCGCGATATAGGCCGCCGCGGTCGAGCGGCTGATGCCAGCCCAGCAGTGGATCAGCATCGGCTGTCCGCGATCCCAGTCGGTGAGGAAGGCGATGAGCCGGTCGACATGGGCCTCCGTCGGCGCGATGAGGTCGGCGATCGGCGTTGAGATGTCGTTGAAGACGAGACTCAGATGGTTCGCCGGGGCGATGCCGTCCGGACGCTGCATGTCCGAATCGGGCCCGAGCAGGCTCACCAGATGGCTCGGCCGGTGCTCGCGCGAAATCGCGTCGACGGCGCTCAGCGGGGAAACGATCAGTCTGGGCATGGGATCCTGCGGGCGGTCTACTGGAGTTTCTGGAACGTCTTGAGATATTGCGCCTTGGCCTTGTCGGGAGGCAAGGGCGCAAGCGCCCGGAAGCGTTCCGATCCGGGGCCGGTGAGGCCGCGCGGGCGGCCGAAGAACTCGGCTGCCTCCTTCACGCCGAAGCCGGCGAGCTGGGTGGCCTCCAGAAAGGCGGAGGCCCGGTCGGCGCGCTTGATGATCGCGGTAACTTTTTCGGGAAGCTCCGCGGGCAGGCCGAAGCGGACATGGATTGCCGCCAGGAGCCGGTGCTCGAAGGCCTTGTAGTCGAGACCGAGTGCGGCCTTGAACGGGCTGATCATGTCGCCGATGACATATTCCGGTGCGTCGTGGAGCAACGCGGCCAGCCGCCAGCGCCGGTCGAGCTTCGGGTCGAAATGGGCGGCGAGCGCGGTGACGAGCACGCAGTGCTCGGCGACGGAGAAGGCGTGGTGGCCGTCCGTCTGCCCGTTCCAGCGGGCGACCCGGGCGAGCCCGTGGGCGATATCGTCGATCTCTATGTCGAGGGGCGAGGGATTCAGCAGGTCGAGCCGACGCCCGGAGAGCATGCGCTGCCAGGCGCGCGGCGGCTTGTCCTTGCGCGGGGCCATGGAGGCGATCAGCCGGCCTTGCGCGCGAGCGCGGCGCAGGCCCCGTGGCGATGGCAGGAGGTGAGGTGGTCGTTCACCATGCCGACCGCCTGCATGAAGGCATAGACGATGGTCGGTCCGCAGAACCGGAAGCCGCGGGCCTTGAGGTCCTTCGATATGGCGCGGCTCTCCGCCGTCTCCGCCGGAACCTCGCCGAGTGTGCGGAAGCTGTTCTGGATTGGGGCGCCATCGACGAAGCCCCACAGATAGGCCGAGAAGCCCTGCTGCTCCTGAATGTCGAGCCAGACACGGGCATTGGTGACCGTCGCCTCAATCTTGGCGCGATTGCGCACGATCCCCTTGTCCTCCATGAGCCGGGCCACCTTGTCTGCGTCGTAGCGCACGATGCGCTCCGGCTCGAACCCGTCGAAGGCCTCGCGGAAGGCGTCGCGCTTGCGCAGGATGGTGATCCAGGAGAGCCCGGCCTGGAACCCGTCGAGAACGAGCTTCTCGAAAAGCGCCCGGTCGTCCCATTCCGGAACGCCCCATTCCTCGTCGTGATAGGCGACATAGAGCGGGTCGGTGCCCGGCCAGCCGCAGCGGGCGAGACCGTCCTCATGGGTGATGAGCGAATGTACGGCGCTCATGCGTCGACACCGGTGCCGGGAACGGGGAAGCGTGCCCATCCGGGGCGCACGGGAACCAGTGCCTTGCCGTCCGCGCTCAGGGCCGCGCCATCCGCGAAGGCGACCTCCATCCGGTCGAGCCGCAGGAGCGCGAGCCCCATGCCCTCCACGCCCGACAGCATGGTGCCGAGGCTCTTGCCGTCCGCCGCGATTTCGGCGCCCTCTGCCGGCGGCGCCCCGTCGAAACGCACGGGCAGGATGCGCTTGCGCGCCGTGCCGCGATGCTGCATGCGCGAGACGACCTCCTGGCCGACATAGCAGCCCTTGGTGAAATCGACCCCGCCGAACTGGTCCAGATTGGCCTCGTGGGGGAAGGTGCGGCCCGAGCCGATATCGGCATCGCTGTCGCCGAGACCGAGCGCGATGCGGTGGCGGTCGTAGGACAACTCGTCGGCCTGCTCCGCGCCGAAGAGGTCGGCAAGCCGGTCGAGCGCGGCGCGCGGCGCGACGACCCGGAGGCCGGCCTCGGGCGTCCTGGGATCGGCGAAGGCACACAGGCCGTGCTCGCCGGCCGCGGCGCCGGCGCCGGGCTGTGCGTCGTCGCCCCATAGGGCCGCCACGGCATGGTCGCTGCCCATATCCTCGATATCGACCTTTGCGCGCAGTTTGTAGAAGGTGAGGCGCTTGACGAGCTCGTCCTTCTGGCTCGCCGCGCAATCCACGAGGAAGCGGTCGCCGGCTTGCGCGACGAACATGTCGAAGAGGATCTTGCCCTGCGGCGTCAGCAGAGCGGCGTAGGCCGCGCGGTCTTGCGAGACCGTGTCGATGTCGCTCGTCAGGATGCGCTGCAGGAAGGCGCGCGCCTCCGGTCCGGAGAGGGCGACGACCGTGCGCCGGCGGAGTTCGGTGATATGAGAAGCGCCCATGGTGTCCCCCGGGGTGAGCGAAACCGCGATCTTGCGTCCACGGCTACATTTACGTAAGCCCGGTGCGGGCTTCAAGGAGATCGAACGCATGGCTGAGACTTATGACCTGATCCTCAAGGGCGGCACGGTCGTCAATCAGGATGGCACGGGCGTGCGCGATGTCGGTGTGGCGGACGGCCGGATTGCGGCCATCGGCGCGCTCGATGCAGCGTCGGCGGGCGAGGTGGTCGACTGCTCCGGCCTCCATGTGCTGCCCGGCGTGATCGATAGCCATGTGCATATGCGCGAGCCGGGGGCGGAGGATCGCGAGGACCTCGAATCGGGCACCCGCGCGGCTGTGCTCGGCGGCGTGACGGCGGTTTTCGAGATGCCGAACACGAGACCGTCGACGACCGGCGAGGAGGCGCTCGCCGACAAGGTCCGCCGCGGGCGCGACAAGGCCTTGTGCGACTTCGCCTTCTATGTCGGGGCGACGCGCGAGAACACCAATGTGCTCGGCGAGCTGGAGATGCTGCCCGGCTGCGCGGGCGTGAAGGTGTTCATGGGCGCCTCGACCGGCGACCTGCTCGTGGAGGACGACGAGGGGGTGCGGCGCATCCTGTCGGTCATCCGGCGGCGCGCGGCGTTTCACGCCGAGGACGAGTATCGCCTGCAGGCGCGTGCCGGCCATGTACGAGAGGGCGATCCGTCGAGCCATTATGTCTGGCGCGATGCGGAAGCCGCCAGGCTTGGCACTGAGCGCCTCTGCACGCTTGCCCGCGAGACGGGCCGGCGCGTCCATGTGCTCCATGTGACGACGCAACAGGAGATCCCGGTTCTCGCCGCCCACAAGGACGTGGTCACGGCGGAGGTCACACCCCAGCAGCTCACCCTGTTCGGGCCGGAGGACTACGAGCGCCTCGGCACCAGGGCGCAGATGAACCCGCCGATCCGCGAGCGTGCCCATCGGGACGCGCTGTGGCGGGCGCTGGCGAACGGGCTGTTCGACACGATCGGCTCCGACCACGCGCCGCATCTGCTCTCCGACAAGGCGAAGGCCTATCCGTCCTCGCCGTCGGGCATGCCGGGCGTGCAGACGCTCCTGCCGGTCATGCTCGATCATGTGAATGCCGGGCGGTTGAGCCTGGAGCGCCTGGTCGACCTCGTCTGCCACGGGCCCCAGCGCGTCTATCAGATCGCCGGCAAGGGCCGTCTCGCCATGGGCCACGATGCCGACATCACGGTGGTCGACCTGAAGAAGCGCCGCGAGATCACGGACGACTGGATCGCCAGCAAATGCGGCTGGACGCCGTTTGCCGGCCGCACGGTGACGGGCTGGCCCGCCGGCACCTTTGTGCGCGGCCGCCGGGTGATGTGGGAGGGCGAGATCGTGGACCGGCCGGATGCGGCTCCGGTGCGCTTCATGGAGGCGTTGGCGGGACCGGCGTAAGACGACTGTTCATGAGCGAGCGGCCAGCGCTTCCCGAATGAGAGCGCACAGCTGTGCGACCGGCGCGTGCGGCTCGGATCTCGATGTGTGGAGAACCAGATCGATTTCGCCCAACGGCGGAAGGCCCGCGTCTTCCGGGGTGAGGGGCGCCAGAGGCTCCGGCAGGCCATCGACCGTTCTGGCCGTGACGCCCAGGCCAGCGATGGTGGCCGCCCACAAGCCGGCGAGACTCGGGCTGGCGAAGGCGTGCCGCCAAGCGATTCGGTTTTCGTCGAGTGCCTCCAGAGCGGCGGTTCTGAATGCGCAGGGCGGATCGAAGGCGACGAGCGGCAGCGGCTCGCGACCGTCGTGCTCGAAACCGGCTTGACTGATCCACACAATGCTGCGCCGTGCCACCACCTGGTCGTGACGGCTTCGCAGCCCGCCCCATGTCAATGCCAGATCGAGCCGGTCGGTCTCGATCCTTTCAATCAGACGTGAGCCGCGATCCACCCTGGCCTCGACGCGCAGCTTCGGATGGGCGCGCGCGAAACGGCCAAGCAGGTTCGGAAGCCATGTTTCCGCAAAATCCTGCGGCACGCCGATGCGAACCCAGCCTTCCATCTCTTCCAGAGCCTGGAGCCGTGCTGTCGCCTCGTCGTTCAGATCGAGAATGCGCTGTGCATAGTGCAGCATGATTTCGCCGGCCTCGGTCAGGGCGAGGCCGCGTCCCTGCTTCTCAAACAGGGCCTGACCGGCCTGGCCCTCCAACTTCCGCAATTGAAGGCTGATGGCCGAAGGAGACCGGCCGAGCCGCTCGGCCGCCTTGGCGAAATTGCCGAGCGCGGTTCCCGTCACGAAGGTCCGCAGCACATCCATGTCGAAATTGGTGCGAACGGTCATGATTGAGTTATACCAAATTGTTTGTTCATGTTTTTGAGATTTTCAAAACAATTATCGTTGGCGATACTCCGACCGTCAACCAGCAGTCAGGGAGTGTGAAAAATGCCCTTCGTTCACATCAGAATCGCGGGAATGGCGCTCACGCCGGAGCAGGTTCGTCATATGCAGGACGAGGCTACCCGCCTCATGGCAACCGTTATGCGCAAGAAACGGGAGCTCACCGCCGTTCTGGTCGAGCAAGCCCCAGCCGACGCTTGGACAGTAGCGGCCGAACCGGTTCGGGTGGCGGGCCATCTGGATGTGAAAGTGACCGAGGGTACCAACACGGTGGAGGAGAAATCGCGCTTCATCGCTGCCGCCGCAAAGCTTCTCAAGGACGCTCTCGGGTCCGATCTGCCGGTCGCGACCTATGTGGTCGTGCATGAGCTGGCCGCCGATAGCTGGGGATATGACGGACTCTCCCAGGAGTATCGTCGCAAGACCGGCCCGGTCGCCCTGACCTTTTGAAACAGATCAAATCATCGATCCTCTATTGAGCCCGATTCAAGATCGTCTGATCTAATCCCCCGCGATGAAGAAATGCAGCGTGCCGTCGGGGCCGATGCCGGCGCGGTAGCCGAGATAGCTGCCGGCACGCAGCATGTTCTCGCGTTCCTCCGGCGTGATCAGCAGATAGAGTTCGACCTCCTGCGCCGGCGTCAGCCTGTCCAGCGGGTAGGCGTAGTGATAGGGCCAGATGAACATCTCGCGGTCGGTGCCGGGCTCCATGAGCACGAAACCGGAGGTGAGCACCTTGATGAGCTCGGCCAGCACATCGCGGCCCGTGCCGTCCGACGAGATCTCCTTCCAGTAGGCGATGGGGTCGGCGGCGCCGCCGAAGCTGACCATCGGCATCAGCTCGTTCTGCTCGATGACGGCGCGCAGATTCTCGATCTCGCCGGTGCTCGCCGCGTGGAGGAGGGCGTTGCGGGTATTGAGCACCCGCTCGGGCAGGGCGTCGGTCGAATAGTGAACCGGCGGCAGGCCGCCGCCGGATGCGGCCTCTTGCGTCCCGGCGGTCTCCGACTGCGGGTCGGACTTGCCCTGTGCGGGCGCCAGCCGGTCCGCCGGTTGCGGAGCGGCATCGGGCTTCGTGTCGCCCGTCGCCGGCAGACGGTCGCCCTTGGAGGTCGTGGTTTCCGCGGCGGTCACGTCCGCCGGAGGGGCGAAGGCGATGGCGCAGAGTGCGAGCAGGGCAGCAGCAAGCCCGCTGCGGGCTGGACGTCTTGCCGAGATCACGTTAACGCCTCCCTCAATGGCATTTCGATGCTGCCATGTTATAAGCCGGTCGGGACTCCTGCACCCGGACCGGTCACCCCGTTCCGCGAATCATTCACGTCCAAGACGAGGGGCCTTTCAGAGATGAGCGACACCTTCAGGGCGATCCTGATCGACAAATCCGAAGACGGCCAGACGCTCTCCTTCACCGAACTCACCGAAGACCAGCTCATGGACGGTTCGGTTACTGTGGCCGTGGAGCACTCCACCGTCAATTACAAGGACGGCCTGGCGGTCACGGGCAAGGGGCCCATCATCCGCAAATATCCCCTTGTTCCGGGGATCGATTTCGCGGGTACGGTCACGAAGTCCGACCATGCCGACTACCGCGAGGGCGACCGGGTGGTGCTCAATGGCTGGGGCGTTGGCGAGAAGCACCATGGCGGCTATGCGGAACGCGCGCGCGTACCCGGCGAATGGCTGGTGCCGCTGCCGGACAGGATCCCCACCGCACAGGCCATGGCCATCGGCACGGCGGGCTACACGGCCATGCTGTGCGTCATGGCGCTGGAGGAGCAGGGCGTGTCGCCGGCAAGCGGCGAGGTGGTCGTGACGGGGGCGGCCGGCGGCGTCGGTTCGGTCGCCATTTCGATTCTCGCGAGGCTAGGCTACACGGTCGTGGCGTCCACCGGGCGCACCGAGGAGGAAGACTATCTGAAGTCGCTCGGCGCCTCCTCCGTCATTGACCGCGACGAGTTCTCTGGCCCCGTCAAGCCGCTTGCCAAGGCACGCTGGGCCGGCGCTGTGGATGTGGCGGGCTCCACGACGCTCGCCAACCTGCTCTCCCAGATGGAATATGGCGGCGCGGTCGCGGCCTGCGGGCTCGCCCAGGGCATGGACCTGCCGGCTTCGGTCGCGCCCTTCATCCTGCGCGGCGCGCGCCTGATCGGCGTCGATTCCGTCTATCGTCCGCGCCCGCAACGGTTGGAGGCCTGGAAGCGGCTCGAACGCGACCTCGATCTCGACACGCTGGACAGGCTCTCCTCCCACATTGCGCTGGAGGACGTTCCTGAGGCCGCTGCCGATATCGTGGCGGGCAAGGTGCGCGGCCGGATCGTGGTCGATCTGTAGAGACGCTAGATGAAGTGGGACCTCGTTGTAAGTGGCATCGGCATCGGCATGGCCGTCGCGGCGCCGATCGGGCCGATCAATGTGATGGTGCTGCGCAACGCCCTGCGCGGCGGGTTCCGGAAGGGGGTCTCCACGGGGCTTGGCGCCGTGTTCGGCGACGGTTTCTTCGCCGTCGTCGCCGGCTTCGGCCTGACTGCCATCTCCGAGCTCATCATATCCTACGAGCAGGCCTTGTCGCTGGTCGGCGGCTGCTTTCTGGCCTTCCTCGGCATCAGGACGTTCTTCGCCCATCCCGACCCCCGCGCGCTCGCCGTCAACAACGGCAACGGGGCGGCGGCGGAGATCGGCAATCACGTCGCCCAGTTCGGAACGACCTTCCTGCTCACCGTCACCAACCCGGCCACGTTGATGGGCTTCCTGTTCATCTTCTCGTCAGTGGGCGGTCTCGCCAGCAGGCCTGGAGATTATGACGGCGCGGCGACGCTCGTGGGGGCGGTGATGCTCGGCAGCCTGATCTGGTGGATGCTCCTGTCGGGCATCGTGACGTGGTTCCGGGAGCATCTGACCACGCAGGCGCTGAAACTGATCAATCACGTTTCCGGCGGGGTGATCCTCGCCTTCGGCCTGTTCGTCCTGATCCACAGCTCGTGGGAGTACTGGATGGGGTGAGGACCGGCCCCATGGGGCGCTGCCGCCGGTTCCTGGCCCTTCCGGTCTATTGCGTGGTGCGGTGCACGGTGAACTCGCCGTGCCGGATGCGCCGGGGGAGCTCCTCGGCCATGCGCGCGACCGGCTCCTCACCATAGACGGCCACCATGTCGCTCAGGGCGGCGAAGATCGCCGCGGTCGCGAGATTGTCGCAGTCTATGCCGTCTATGACGGCCTCCTCCCAGGCTTCGAGAAGGTAGCGCAGCGCGATCCGCCGGTCGTCGGCATCGCCGTGAAAGAATGCGGGGTGTGTGTGAAGCCTGCCCATGGTCATCCGGTCTGAAGCCCTGATTCCTCAAGGAACGGTCGGCTGCATGAGCTCGCCGGCGCGTCCCATTGCCGTTTTACCACACTGGCGCGCGTCGGCAGCCGGGAGTTGAACGAACGGTTAACGCGCGCGGAGAACGTCCGCGATGACCTCCGCGGTCCCCTCCGTCATGGAAAGGTCGGGCAACTCGTCGGGCCGCACCCAGCGCACCGCATCGGCGTCGTCGCCGGCGCGCGCATTGCCAGCGAGCCAGGGGCCGGAGAAGACCGCCAGGACGTAATGGTGGGAGACGAGGCCGTTGCCGCCGCGCCGGATGATGTCGACGCAGCGGGCGGGGCGGTCGAGGCCTGCGGTGACGCCGGTCTCCTCCGCGAGCTCGCGCCGTGCGGCCTCCAGAAGCGTCTCGCCCCAGTGGACATGGCCGCCCGGCAGGCTCCACAGGCCCCGGGCAGGCTCCTTGCCGCGGCGTGCGAGGAGGACACGGTCGCCGTGCCAGACACAGGCGCTGACGGCGAGGCGGGGGGTGGGCTCTGTCGTCATGAGACGTCTCGCATGGGGCTGTTTCTCAAGGTCCGCCGGCCATTCTAGACTGGAGCGGCAGTCGGGCCGATTCGCGGTGGAGGACAGCAATGTGCGGAGTCTACAGCCTGAGCGCCGTTCCGGAAGACGTGGCGGAGCTTCTGGGATGCGAAAACGTTCCGGAAGAGGGGCTGCGCGACTTCATCGCGCCAGGCTCTGCCATCGCGATCTGCAGGCGCGCCGGCGAGGGCCGCGAGGCCGTCATGGTGCGCTGGGGGCTCGTGCCATCCTGGGCGAAGGAGATCGGCACCGGCAAGCCGCTCATCAATGCGCGCGCGGAAAGCGTGCTCGACAAGCCGTCCTTCCGCGATGCCATGCGCCGTCGCCGCTGTCTTGTGCCGGCGAGCGTCTTCTATGAGTGGCATGGCGACGCGCCGGGCCGGAAGCAGGCCTACAGCGTCGCCCGCTCCGGGGGCGGTGCGCTGTTCGCCATGGCCGGACTGTGGGAGACGTGGCGTTCGCCCGACGGCGACGTGCTCGAAAGCGCGGCCATCGTCACGACTGCGGCCAACGACCGCCTGTCCGAGATTCATCCGCGCATGCCCGCGGTGATCCTGGAACAGGATTTCGCGGCCTGGCTCGACACGGACTCTGTGTCGGCCGCCGAGGCCGCCCGCCTCCTGAACCGCGCCGGCGGAGCGTTCTTCGCGCCGGAGCCGGTCGACCTTTCCCGCCCGAAACGTTCGGCGGGGAGGGGGCCTTCAGCGCAGAGCGATCAGCTCTCGCTGCTGTAGGCCGGGCTGCCTTTCCCGTCCCGGTCCGTATCCTGGCCGATCAGGCGCCGCGCCATGTTGAGGCGCGGCTCGACCTCGTAGCCGAGCTGCTCGTAGAAGCTGCGCACACCCTCGTTCTCGGGGCGGACCACGAGATTGAGCTTCCAGACGCCGCGTTCGACGAGCCAGGCTTCCGCCGCCTGCATGACCTGCCGGCCGAGGCCCTTGCGGCGGTGGTCGGGATCGACGGCGACGTAATAGACGATACCCCTGTGGCCGTCATGGCCGACCATGACGGAGGCGGCGATACGGCCGTCCAGAATGCCGAGAAGGATATCGGCATTGGGTTGCGCGCGGGCGAAGGCGATGTCCTTTGCGGGATCGTTCCAGGGGCGCGTGAGGTCGCAGCGTTGCCACAGCGCGATGACGTCATCGATGTCGCCGTCCTCGATAGGCCGGAAGGTGAGGGTGTCCGTGCTCATGGCCGTCTGTCCACTCCGATCAGTCCGGCAGCATCTTGCCGGGGTTCAGGATACCGTCGGGATCGAAGAGCTGCTTGAGGCCCCTCATCATCTCCAGCTCCAGCGGGTCCTTGATCTCCGGCATGATGTGCCGCTTCAGCCGGCCGATACCGTGCTCGGCACTGACCGAGCCGCCATGGCCGAGGACGATGTCGTGCACCGTGCGGTTCACCTCGTCCCAGCGGGCGAGAAAGGCCTGCGTGTCGGCGCCCACCGGCTGGGAGACATTAAAGTGGATGTTGCCGTCGCCGATATGGCCGAAGGCGACGACGCGGGCGTCGGGAATGAGCGCCTCGACCGCCGCCGTCGCCTCGTCGAGGAAGGCGGGGATATGCGATACGGGCACGGAGACGTCGTGCTTGATCGAGCCGCCCTCGGGTTTCTGCACCTCCGACATGAGGTCGCGGATATGCCAGAGCTCGCGGCGCTGGGTGCCGGAGGCGGCAATCGCGGCGTCGAGCACGAGCCCCTCCTCGAAGGCGCGGGCGAGAATGTCCTCCATCAGGGGCTGGAGCGCGCCTTCCTCCTCGCCGCCGGCAAGCTCGATCAGCACGTACCAGTCATGCGGTTCGCCGAGCGGGTCGCGCGCGCCGCCATGGCGGATGGTGAAGTCGAGCCCGATGCGCGGCAGGATCTCCAGCGCCACGACCCCGCCGCCGCTCATCGCGTTGGCGAGCGCGAGGAGACCGAGGGCCGCGCGCGGCGCGGGGATCGCCACGAAGGCCGTCGCATGGTCTCGCGGCTTCGGAAACAGCTTGAGAACCGCCGCCGTCACGATGCCGAGCGTGCCTTCCGCGCCGAGAAAGAGCTGCTTCAGGTCGTAGCCGGTATTGTTCTTGCGCAGCTTCCTCAGCCCGTTCCAGACGCGCCCGTCGGCGAGCACCACTTCCAGTCCGAGCACGAGGTCTCGCGCATTGCCATAGGCGAGCACGCCCGTGCCGCCGGCATTGGTGGAGAGGTTGCCGCCGATCTGGCAGGTGCCCTCCGAGCCGAGGCTCAGGGGGAACAGGCGGTCGGCCTCGTCGGCTGCGCGCTGGATATTGGCGAGGATGCAGCCCGCCTCGACGGTCATGGTGTTGTCGGCGGCGTCGACCTCGCGAATGCGGTTCAGACGTCCGAGTGACAGGATGACCTCGTTGCCGCCCTCGAAGGGGACCTGGGCGCCGACGAGCCCGGTATTGCCGCCCTGGGGCACGATGGCCGTGCCGGTCTCGTGGGCGATCCTCATGATCGCGGAGACCTCCTCCGTCGAGCCCGGGCGCAGGACCATGGCCGCGCGCGCGCCGAAGAGGCCGCGCTGCTCGGTCAGATAGGCCGCCATGTCCTCCGGCGCGGTGAGGGCATTGGGGTTGCCGACCACGGCGGCGAGGCGGGCGAGCGTGTCGTCGGAGGGGGCGGGGGTTCGGTTCGGATGGGTGTTCATGGCGGGTGCAGGATAGGCCGGTCCGGCCGGTTGGTCGACAGGGGTCATTCGGGGCGCGGCGCGGCGGCGCGGCGCAAGCGGTCGTTGATCGCCTCGCCAAGCCCGTCGCGCGGGATCGGCATGACGGCGATCGTGCCGACGCGTTCGGTATCGAGCTCGTGGAGGAAGCGGAAGAGATTGGCTGCCGCCTCGTTGAGATCGCCGGAGGGGGAGAGGTTGCGCATCGGCCCGTCATGGGGCGGGGGCTTCGGCCCGAAGGCCAGCAACGCCTCGCCGGGCGCGACCGTTCGCGCCTCCAGCCGGACGCCTGCCGCGGGCGCATAGTGGCTTTCCAGCTGGCCGGGGCTGGCCGGCCGCTCCGGGTCGCCCTCGGGGCTTTCGAGCCGGCGGTTGAGCACCGTCTCGAGGTGCGCCCGCTCCGCGCCTCCGGGGCGCAGCAGGCGCGGCGGGCCGCCGAGACAGGCGACGACCGTCGATTCGAGCCCAACCGAGGTCGGACCGCCGTCGAGAATGACGGCCACGGCATCGCCGAGGCTTTCGCGCACATGGGCCGCCGTCGTCGGGCTGATGCGGCCGCTGACATTGGCGCTTGGCGCGGCAATGGGCAGGCCCGACGCGGCGATCAGCGCCTGGGCGACCGGATGGGCCGGCACGCGCAGCGCGACGGTGTCGAGTCCAGCGGAGACAAGCAGCGACGCGGCGCAACCGGCGCTGCGCGGCACGACCAGGCTCAGCGGTCCCGGCCAGAAGGCGCGGGCGAGCGCGAGCGCATCCCCGTCGAACCGTCCGAGTGCCATGGCGGCCTCCAGCGAGGCGACATGGACGATCAGCGGATTGAAGCGGGGGCGCTTCTTGGCGGCGAAGATGGCGGCGACCGCCGTGTCGGAGGTCGCGTCCGCGCCGAGCCCGTAGACCGTCTCGGTCGGGAAGGCGACGAGCTCGCCGCGCTTCAGCGCCGCGGCGGCACGGTCGATATCCTCTTCGGTGACGGTCACGGGCCTCAAGGGTGCAGGCGCTCCTGCATCGCGGTTGCGTGGTTTTGCCGATTGACGCGTCGGGTCCGGGCTATACAGTCTCGGAAACAACAGGCGAGAACGCGCCGATTGCTGCGTAGCGCGCGGCGCGTGTCGCGGTCAAGCGGAGTTGCAGAGAGCCTCATGTCCTATCGTCCCCAGACCGAATCCCTGACCCATGTGCTGAACGATATTGCCGGGTTCTCCGGGCTCGTGGAGGACGGCGTGTTCGCCGATCTGCCGTCCGACCTCGTGGAGCAGATCCTGGAGGAGGCCGGCCGGTTCGCCGGCGAGGTGCTGGCGCCGATCAACCGGGTGGGCGACGAGACCGGGGCGACCCGCAATCCGGATGGCAGCGTGACCACGGCACCCGGCTGGAAGGAGGCCTATGCGCAGTGGGTCGAGGCCGGCTGGGGCGGGCTGCCGTGTCCGGTGGAGTATGGCGGGCAGGGGCTGCCCGTGTCGCTCGGCCTTGCTGTCCAGGAACTCTGGAACACCGCGGCGAGCGCCTTCGGCATCGGCACGCTCTTGACGCAGGGCGCGGCGGAAGCGCTGAACGCCTTCGGCAGCGATACGCTCAAGGCGCGCTACCTGCCGAAGCTCGCGACGGGCGAATGGACCGGCACCATGGTGCTGACCGAGCCGCAGGCCGGCTCCGATCTCGGCCTCATCAAGACCAGGGCGGAGCCCGCCGGCGACGGGACCTACCGCATTCGCGGCACCAAGATCTTCATCACCTATGGCGAGCACGACCTCACCGACAACATCGTGCATTTCGTGCTGGCCCGCCTGCCGGACGCGCCGGCCGGCACCAAGGGGATTTCCATGTTCCTCGTGCCGAAGGTGCTGGTGAACGAGGACGGCAGCCTGGGCGAGCGCAACGACGTCCAGTGCGCCGGGCTCGAGCACAAGCTCGGCATTCACGGCTCGCCCACCTGCACCATGGCCTTCGGCGAGGCGGAGGGCGCGGTCGGCTGGCTCGTGGGCGAGGAGAATCGCGGCCTCCACCACATGTTCATGATGATGAACAATGCCCGCCTCCATGTCGGCATGCAGGGCGTTGCGGTCGCCGAGCGCGCGACCCAGCAGGCGCTCGCCTATGCGAGGGAGCGCCGGCAGGGCAAGCGGCCCGGCGGCGACGGGCTCGCTGTTATCGTGGAACATCCGGATGTCCGGCGCATGCTGATGGACATGCGCGTGCGCACTGAGGCGGCCCGGGCGATCTGCTTCGTGACGGCCCGCGCGCTCGACCTCTCCACCCATGGGCGCGACGAGGGGGAACGGCGGTCCAACGCCGCCCTGTGCGCGCTGCTGACGCCGGTCGCCAAGGCCTTCGGCACCGACACCGGCGTCGAGGTCGCCTCGACCGGCATCCAGGTTCATGGCGGCATGGGTTTCATCGAGGAGACGGGTGCCGCACAGCATTATCGCGATGCGCGGATCACGCCGATCTACGAGGGAACGAACGGTATCCAGGCCATCGATCTCGTGACCCGCAAGGTGACGATGGAGGGCGGCGAGACCGTGCGTGCCCATATCGCGTCGCTTAAGGAGATCGCCCGCGAGGTCGCCGCCTCCAACACCCCCGGTTTCGGGGAGACCGCCGCGCGCCTCGACATGGCGCTCGACGTGCTGGAGGAGGCGACGGAGTGGCTGCTGGGCGCGCTCGGCGACGATGCCGACCTCGCGCTCGCCGGCGCCGTGCCCTATCTGAAGCTGTTCGGTCTGGCGAGCGGCGGCGCCTATCTCGCCAGGGGCGCGCTCGGGGCAAAGGGCTCGGGGAGCGGCGATGCCCGCATCCGCATCGCGCGCTATTTCGCCGAGCGCCATCTGCCGGAAACGCTGAGCCTTTCGCAGGTGGTACGCGACGGGGCGGACGTCCTGGTGGAGACCGGCGCGGACTCGCCGGCCATGGTTGCGGACGGGGCCTGAAAGCCGCTACGGTCTTGCCACTATTTCCCGGACAGGGACGGGAGGGAGGGAACGCCGCCCCATGAGTACGCTTTTGCTGACCCATCCGGTGTGCATCGAGCATGAGCCGCCGGAAGGGCATCCCGAGCGGCCGGACCGGCTGCGCGCCATCGACAAGATTCTCGCCAATCCCCATTTCGACGCGCTTGAGCGCGAGGAGGCGCCGGAGGGCCTGCGCGAGCATGTCCTTCTTGCCCACCCGGAAGACTATGTCGCCCGCATCGAGCAGGCGGTGCCGGAGGAGGGGCTGGAACGGATCGACGAGGACACCTGGATGTCGCCGAAGAGCCTGGAGGCGGCAATGCGCGCGGTCGGCGCCTCCACGAGGGCGGTCGACGCAGTCTTCGCCGGCGAGGCGGATAACGCCTTCTGTGCCATCCGCCCGCCGGGGCATCACGCCGAGGCGGCGCGTGCCATGGGGTTCTGCCTGTTCAACAACGCGGCCATCGCCGCGCTCTATGCCAACAGGGTCCATGGCGCGGCGCGGGTGGCCGTGATCGATTTCGACGTTCATCACGGCAACGGCACGCAGGATATCTTCTGGTCGCTTCCCGACGCCTTCTATGCTTCCACCCACGAGGCACCGCTTTTCCCGGGCACGGGCGCGATGACACAGACGGGGGTCGGCAATATCGTCAACGCGCCGTTGCGGGCAGGCGACGGCAGCGACCATTTCCGCGAGGCCATGCTGTCGCGTGTCCTGCCGGCGGCGGACGCCTTCGAGCCGGACTTCGTGATCGTCTCCGCCGGTTTCGACGCCCATTCGCGCGATCCGCTCGCGAGCCTGAACCTGACGGAAGAGGATTTCGTCTGGATCACCCTCCAGCTCATGGAGCTCGCCTACAAGCATGCCGATGGGCGGTTGATCTCGGTGCTCGAAGGGGGCTACGACTTGCGCTCGCTGGCAAGCTCGGTAGGCTGCCATATCCAGGCGCTGATCCACGGTTCGGGCGGCGGCTGGGAGATCGACTGACGCACGCGAAGGGCTAGGAACGGCATGGCGGACAAGGACGATACGGCGGCCCATGGCGATATCGCGGAGATGAACTTCGAGACGGCGCTTCAGGAGCTCGAAGGCATCGTGGAGAAGCTCGAGAGCGGCAAGGTCGATCTTGAGGAGTCGATTCGCATCTATGAGCGCGGCGAGCGGCTCAAGGGCCATTGCGAAAAGCTCCTGCGGCAGGCCGAGGCGCGGATCGAGAAGATCACGCTGAAGCCCGACGGCACGCCGAACGGCACCGAGCCGCTCGACGTCGAATAGGACGCCGGCGTCCTCCGCCGGCGCACCTCCTGATGACCGCCTCCACCCTTCGTCTCGATCAGCTCCTGGTCGAGCGCGGGCTCGTCGAAACGCGCTCCAGGGCGCGGGCGGCGATCCTTGCCGGTGCGGTCAGGGTGGATGGGACGGCGGTCGCGAAGCCGGCCGCCAGGGTCGCCCGCGATGCCGCGCTCGCCATCGATCCGGGCCTCGATACCCATGTCTCGCGCGCAGCGCTCAAGCTCATCCATGCGCTCGACTGTTTCGGGATCGATCCGGGAGGGCTCGTGGCTCTCGATCTCGGTGCGTCCACCGGCGGCTTCACGGAGGTGCTTCTGGAGCGCGGCGCGGCGCGCGTCCATGCCGTCGATGTCGGCCACGGCCAGCTCCACCCGCGCCTTGCCGGCGATCCGCGCGTCATGGTCCATGAGGGCGTCAATGCGCGCGCGCTCGACGGGACGGTCGTCCCCGAGGCGCCGGCGCTCGTCGTGTGCGATGTAAGCTTCATCGGCCTGAAACTCGCCCTGCCGCCGGCCCTTGCTCTGGCGGCGCCGGGGGCATGGCTCGTGGCGCTCGTCAAGCCGCAATTCGAGGTCGGCCGCGAAGGGCTCGGCAAGGGCGGCATCGTGCGCGACGAGGCGTTGCGGGAAGAGGTATGCGCCGATATCCGGCGCTGGCTGGAGGAGACGGCGGGCTGGACCGTGGCGGGACTCGTCCGCTCACCGATCACAGGCGGCGACGGCAATGTCGAATACCTCGTCGCGGCCCGCAAGCCGATGGGATAGGATCCTCGTACTGCCGGAGGCACGGACGGAGCGGAACGCTTATGGTCAATGCGGTCGACAGGGTGGCCTACACGGCGCGTCAGGCGGCGCGCGTGGCATGGTTCATGGGCCATTATTTCGCCGCGCGCGAGTTTCATGGCGCCGCGCCGAAGAACGGGCGGGGCCGCCCGCGCCCGGCAAGGCCCGGACCGTCGCGCGAGCGCATGGTTGCGGACATGGCCGCACTCTTCGCGCAGGACCTCGCCAATGCGGAAGCGGGCTTCTATCCGCTGCCCGCCGACCGCGACGGGTCGCTGCCGGAGCTTGTCCGGCGCAGCCGGCTGTTCTTCGCCGATCTGCCCCAGAGCACCGAGCGCAAGCAGAACGGGCGCGGGCGCGAGGTTCACAGCGAGGACCTGGCCGCTCGCTATCCCTCATACTACCTGCAGAATTTCCACTATCAGTCCGGCGGATATCTCACCGACGATTCCGCCAGGCTCTACGACATGCAGGTGGAGGTCCTGTTCTCCGGAACGGCCAACGCCATGCGCCGGGCGTGCCTCGTGCCGCTGGCGGAGACGATGCGCGGCCGCGACCAGCGCACGGTCCGCCTCCTCGACGTCGCCTGCGGCACGGGGCGCTTCCTGCGCTTCGCGAAGCGCGCCTATCCGCGCCTTGCGGCCTCCGGCGTCGACCTGTCGGCAGCCTATCTCGGCGAGGCGCGGCGGCATTTGCGGCCCTATGGCGACGTTGCGCTCAATGTGGCCAAGGCGGAGGACCTGCCGGTCGCGGACGCTTCGCAGGACGTCGTCGTCTCCGTCTATCTCTTCCACGAGATCCCGCCGGAGGTGCGCCGGCAGGCCGTGCGCGAGTTCGCCCGCGTGCTCAAGCCCGGCGGCCGGCTGATCTTCATGGATTCGCTCCAGCTCGGCGACGTGCCCGACTATGACGGGCTCCTGGAGCGGTTCCCGGTGAACTTCCACGAGCCCTTCTTTGCCTCCTATATCGCGGAGGATCTGGGGGCCCTGTTCGCGGACGCCGGCCTCCCGGTCGCGCGCGAGGAGCCCGCCTTCCTGTCGAAGCTCGTGGTCTGCGACAAGCCGGTGTGAGGGGTGAGGGGAGCCCTGAGACCCGGGGCCTTGCGCTCCGTCAGCCGCCCATCTGGCCGCGATGGAGCAGGTAGTGGTCGGCGAGGACGAGCGCCAGCATGGCCTCGCCGACGGGAACGGCACGAATGCCGACGCAGGGGTCGTGACGGCCCTTGGTGACGATGTCGGCCTCGTGACCCGCCTTGTCGACGGTCCGGCGCGGGCTGAGGATGGAGGAGGTGGGTTTCACCACGAAGCGCGCGACGATCTCCTGACCGCTCGAAATGCCGCCCAGAATGCCGCCCGCCTTGTTCGAGAGGAAGTCCGGGTGGCCATCGACCATGCGCATTTCGTCGGCATTCTCCTCGCCGGTGAGCTCGGCGGACGCGAAGCCCGCACCGATCTCGACGCCCTTCACCGCGTTGATGCTCATGAGAGCGGAGGCGATCTCCTGGTCGAGCTTGGCATAGACCGGCGCGCCGAGCCCCGCCGGCACGCCGCTCGCGGTCACCTCGATCACCGCGCCGACGGACGAGCCCGCCTTGCGGATGCCATCCAGATAGTCGGCCCAGAGTGCGGCGGTTTCCGCGTCCGGACAGAAGAAGGGATTGCGCTCGACCTCCGCCCAGTCCCAGCGCTCGCGGTCCACCTTGTGCGGGCCGATCTGGACGAGTGCGCCGCGCACCGCCATGCCCGGCACCACCTTGCGGGCGACCGCGCCGGCGGCGACCCGCGCGGCCGTCTCGCGCGCCGACGACCGTCCGCCGCCGCGATAGTCGCGCACGCCGTATTTCGCCCAGTAGGTGAAATCGGCATGACCGGGGCGGAACTTGTCCTTGATGTCCCCGTAATCCTTCGAGCGCTGATCGACATTCTCGATCATGAGGGCGATCGGCGTGCCGGTGGTGACGGGGCCGCCGGTGTCGGCGTCCTCGAAGACGCCGGAGAGGATCCGCACCGTATCCGGCTCGCGCCGCTGGGTGGTGAAGCGCGACTGGCCCGGCTTGCGGCGGTCGAGGAAATGCTGGATGTCGGATTCAGTCAGCGGAATGTTCGGCGGGCAACCATCGACGACGCAACCGAGCGCGGGCCCGTGGCTCTCGCCGAAGGTTGTCATGCGGAACATGTGGCCGAAGCTGTTATAGGACATTGCGTGCCCGGTGCCGGCAGTTGGAACTGCGGTCCCTTCTAGGCGCGGTCGGGCCTTGCGTCAAACCACTCTATGCCGCCCCCGGCGAGCCGGAAGAAACGCCATTGCGATACGGACAGCCCGACGATCTCTGCGGGGGCGAGCCCGAGCGAGAGGCCGCGCACGATACGCCCGATCCCGCCATGGGCGACGACGACGGCGGGACGGTCGAGCGTGGCGAGCCAGTCGGCGACCCGGATTGTGGCGTCCGCATAGCTCTCGCCCCTGTCGGGCCGCCAGGCGTGATAGCCCGCTGGATCGGCGTCCCGATCGATGCCGTGGGCGTTGAGCTCCGGCCAGTAGCGGCCCTCCCAGGCGCCGAAATCGATCTCGCACAGCCTGTCATCGGCCTTGGCGGTGTTGTCCGGCAGGCCGAGCGCGTCGAGCACGGCGGTCATGGTCTGGCGCGCGCGAATGAGGGGGCTTACATGGAAAGCCATCCCGTCGGGATCGGCAAGAATGGTGCTCAGACGCTTGCCGATCGCGCGGGCCTGCTCCTCGCCGAGCGCATTGAGCGGGATGTCCATCCGGCCCTGGAGCCGGCGTTCACGGTTCCAGTCGGTCTCGCCGTGGCGGATGAAGACAAGCGGCGGGTGGGTCACGTCATACAACGGAGATGTCGGGCGCGTCCGGGTTCTTCATGCCGACCACATGGTAGCCGGAATCGACATGGACGATCTCGCCGGTCACCGCGCGACCGAGGTCGGACAGGAGCCACAGGGCTGAATCGCCGACCTCCTCGATGGTCACCACGCGCCGGAGCGGGGAATTGTACTCGTTCCATTTGAGGATATAGCGGAAATCGCCGATGCCGGAGGCGGCAAGCGTGCGGATCGGGCCGGCGGAGACCGCGTTCACCCGGATGTTCTTCTCGCCGAGATCGACGGCGAGGTAGCGCACCGACGCCTCCAGCGCCGCCTTGGCCACGCCCATCACATTGTAATGCGGCATGACCTTCTCCGCCCCGTAATAGGTGAGGGTGAGAAGGGAACCGCCGTCGGTCATCAGCCGCTCGGCGCGCTGGGCGATGGCCGTGAAGGAATAGCAGGAGACCTGAAGGCTCTTGGCGAAATTGTCGGGCGTGGTGTCGACATAGCGCCCGGTGAGCTGGTCCTTGTCGGAATAGGCGATGGCATGGACCAGGAAGTCGAGACCGCCCCAGGTCTTCGAGATCTCCTCGAAGGCCGCGTCAATGGAGGCCGCATCGGTGACGTCGCAGGGCAAGACGAGGCTCGAGCCAACGCTCGAGGCGAGCGGATCCACGCGCTTCTTCAGCGCATCGCCCTGATAGGTGAAGGCGAGTTCGGCACCGTGGTTCGCGCAGGCCTGCGCGATTCCCCAGGCGATCGACCGGTTGTTCGCCACGCCCATGATGAGGCCACGCTTTCCGGCCATCAATGCACCTGGTTCGGTCATGCTCTTGCTCGGCTCCACAATCACTCAACGGTCACGTACGAAATTGCGCGCCATCCTACACAAAAGCCTATACCGGTCCAGACCAAATAAGCCCGCAAAAAAGACGGCGCCGACCCGGAACGGATCGGCGCCTTGACGGGAACGGGATGTCTGTCGTGCGGGCGGCTGTGGCTCAGGCGACGATGCGCCAGCTTCCGTCGGCAAGCTGGCATGCGGTGCCGTGGACGACCTCGCGCCGGCCCTCGACATAGATCGTATGGGAGAAGTCGCGGCACAGGCGGCCGCTGCTGCGATAGGTGTCGCCCGGGACGACGCGGCCATGGCTTCCGGTGCGCGAATAGTCCCATTCCTGCGGACGGCCCGTATAGACGGCCTGTTCCGTGGCATAATAGGCCTGCTGCTGGGCTTGCTGGTCGAGTTGGCGACCGAGCTCGCTGCCCAGCACCGCGCCGAGCGCCGCGCCGACCGCCGTCGCGGTCGTTCCGCCGGCAACACTGCCGAGCAGCCCGCCGGCCACGCCGCCGACGACGGTGCCCGTCGTCTGGCGCGGACCCCAGCCGCCCTGGTTGGCACAGCCCGTCACGGCGAGCGACAGGGCCAGTACTGATGCTACTGTGATGCCTCGCATATTGCTTTCCTATGGTAATTCCCGGTATGGACCTGAGCGGCCCCTTGATGCTGATCCCCCCTCTCTCGCGGCGTAGTATCACGCGACAAATGGGCCGAAACTTTGACCGTCCGTCTCAGTTATTCTGGGAAAGAAGCGGGACCACGACAGGAGGTTCGACATGACCGGCAAGACCGATGACCTTTCGCTCATGGCCCCCGAGCGGACGGGCGATTTCGCCAGCAGGGAAGATCCGTTCCGGCTGTTCGCGGAGTGGATGGACGAGGCCAGGGCGTCGGAGCCGAGCGACGCGAACGCGATGAGCCTCGCGACGGTGGATCCCGACGGGCTGCCGGATGTGCGCATGGTCCTCCTTAAGGATGTGAGTCAGAACGGCTTCGTGTTCTACACCAACCTGGAGAGCCAGAAGGGGCGCGAGCTCGCCGCGACGCCCAAGGCGGCCCTGTGCTTTCACTGGAAGTCGCTGCGCCGGCAGGTCCGGGTGCGCGGCCCGGTCACGCCGGTGAGCGGCGAGGAGGCGGATGCCTATTTCGCATCGCGCGCGCGCGACAGCCGGATCGGCGCCTGGGCGTCCAAGCAGTCCCGGCCGCTGGAGAGCCGGTTCGCGCTGGAAAAGGCGGTGGCGAAATACGCCGCGCGCTATGCGGTGGGCGAAGTGCCGCGGCCCGAGCACTGGTCGGGCTTCCGGCTCATCCCCATATCCATCGAATTCTGGCACGAGCGGCCCTTCCGTCTGCACGAGCGCGTGCAGTTCAGGCGGGAGGCCGCGGATGCGCCATGGACGAGCACGCGGCTCTATCCGTGATTCCATTGCGAAGAGGCGCAAGCGATGACCGACAGCGGCGACAATGACCGCAAGACCCTGATCCTGACGGGCGCGAGCCGCGGGATCGGCCATGCCACTGTAAAGCGGTTCTCGAGCGCGGGCTGGCGCGTCATCACCTGCTCGCGACATGGGTTTCCGGAAGACTGCCCCTGGGAGCAGGGGCCGGATGATCACATCCAGATCGATCTGGCCGAGCCCGACGACGTGGTCCGGGCGATCGCGGAGATGCGCGAGCGCCTCGAAGCGAATGGCAGCCGGCTGAACGCGCTGGTCAACAATGCCGCGATCTCGCCGAAGAAACCGGATGGCGGCCGGATGGGCGCCATCGACACCGATATCGACGACTGGAAGACCGTCTTCCAGGTCAATTTCTTCGCGCCGATCATGCTGGCGCGTGGCCTGATGGACGAATTGAAGGCGGCGCGCGGCTCCGTGGTCAATGTCAGTTCCATCGCCGGCGGGCGCGTGCATCCCTTCGCAGGCGCGGCCTATGGAACCTCCAAGGCCGCGCTCTTCGCGCTGACCCGCGAGATGGCGTTCGATTTCGGGCCTTACGGAATCCGGGTGAATGCGATCTCGCCGGGCGAGATCGAGACATCGATCCTGTCTCCGGGCACGGAGAAGCTGGTGGAGGATATTCCCATGCGCCGGCTCGGCCAGCCGGAAGAGGTCGCCAAGGCGATCTATTTCCTGTGTACCGACGCCTCGAGCTACGTGAACGGCGCGGAGCTCCACATCAATGGCGGCCAGCACGTCTGACCCCGGTCCCGTTCGGCGAAATCCGTGGCGGAGGGGGCGTTGCGTCGTCTCCGGCGGCACAATACCGTCTCGGGCGGGGTAGGGGCGCTCGAACCAACAGGGAGGATAGACCAGTCCCATGGCCAATCAGGACCCGAGGCCCGGACCGCGATCGCGCGCGGCGCAGGCGGCGCATTTCATCGACAAGGCGACCGGCGCGGTGGTGCCGCCGATCCATCTCGCCACGACCTTTGCGCGCGACGAGTCCTACGAGCTCATGGGCGACTACGTCTACCAGCGCTATACGAGCCCGACACTGGAACTGAGCGAGGCCGTCCTCGCCGAGCTCGATGGCGGTGTCGACGCCATGCTGTTCGGCTCGGGCATGGCGGGCATCGTGGCGCTGATGGAGACGGTGGAGACCGGCCGTCATATCGTGGCGCCGCAGGTCATGTATCACGGCACGCTCGACTGGCTGCGCCGGATATCCGCCAAGCGCGGCATCGGCCTCGACCTGTTCGATCCGGCCGATCCCGACAGCCTGAAGCCGCTGATCCGCAAGGGCGAGACCGCGGTGGTGTGGCTGGAGAGCCCGGTCAATCCGACCTGGGAGGTCATCGACATCGCGCTGGCCGGTGAGGCCGCCCATGCGGCGGGTGCGATCCTCGCCGTCGATTCCACCTGCGCGCCGCCGGTGACGACGCGGCCGCTGGAACTCGGCGCGGACATCGTGTTCCATTCCGCCACCAAGTATCTCAACGGCCACAGCGACGTCTCCGCCGGTGCGCTCGTCACCTGGGAGAAGGGACCGCTGTGGGAGGAACTCGCCACCATCCGCAAGCTCATGGGATCGGCGCTCGGGCCCTTCGAGGCCTGGCTGCTCCTTCGCGGCCTGAAGACGCTCTATCTGCGCTTCGAGACGATTTCGGACAACGCGCTGAAGATCGCGCGCCATTTCGAGCGCCATCCCAAGATCGAGGCGGTGCTCTATCCGGGGCTGGAGAGCCATGCGAGCCACGAGATCGCCAAGCGCCAGATGACGGACGGCTTCGGCGGCATGCTGTCGCTGCGCATCAATGGCGGGGCGGAGGAGGCCCGGCGGGTCGTGACCGGGCTTCGGCTCTTCGTCGCGGCAACCTCGCTTGGCGGGGTGGAGAGTCTCGCCGAACACCGAAAGTCGGTTGAAGGGCCGGAAAGCCTCGTGCCCGACAATCTCATCCGCCTGTCCGTCGGCATCGAGGATGCCAACGACTTGATCGAGGATCTCGACCGGGCGCTGGAGGCGATCTAGAGCGGGAAATCCCCCCTCCACCCGCGTTGGCGATGGAGGGGGAGGGGTGAACCTTACGCTGCGCGCAGGCCTTCCTTGGCGACATGCGCCTCGGTGTCGTCGAGCGCCTTCTCCAGCCGGTCGAACATCTCGTGGACCTCGCTCTCCTCGATGATGAGCGGCGGGCACAGCGCGACGGAGTCGCCGGCGACGGCGCGCGAGATCAGGCCGTGGTCCTGGGCACGGGCGACGCAATATCCGCCGATGCCGGCCTTGGGATCGAACGGCGCCTTCGTCGTCTTGTCGGCGACCAGCTCGATAGCGCCGATCATGCCGCGGGCGCGCACATCACCCACCAGCGGGTGGGCGGCGAGCGCCTCGAAACGCTTCTCGAAGACCGGGGAGAGCTTCGCAGCACGCTCGACGATGCCGTCGCGCTCGTAGATCTCCAGAACCTTCAGCGACACCGCCGCGGCGACCGGATGACCGGTATAGGTGTAGCCGTGGCCGAAGGTGCCGATCTTGCGGCTCTCGTCGAGCATCGCCTGATAGAGGTCCTCCTCCACCGTCACCGCGCCGAGCGGGACATAGGCGGAGGTGATGGCCTTGGCCATGGAGACCGAATGCGGCTTCATGCCGAAGGTTTCCGCGCCGAACATCGAGCCCGTCCGCCCGAAGCCGCAGATCACCTCGTCGGAGATGAAGCGCACGTCGTACTTCTCGAGCACCGCCTGAATGGCCTGATAGTAGCCTTCCGGCGGGATGATCACGCCGCCCGCACCCATGATCGGCTCGGCGATGAAGGCGGCGACCGTCTCCGGGCCCTCGCGCTGGATCATCTCCTCCAGGCTGCGGGCCATGCGCGCCACGAACTCCGCCTCCGTCTCGCCGTCCTCGGCGAAGCGGTAGTGATGCGGGCACTCTGTGTGCAGGATGTTCTTGATGGGCAGATCGAAATCCATGTGCACCGGCGGCAGGCCGGTGAGGCTGCCGGAGGCCACGGTGACGCCGTGATAGCCCTTGATACGGCTGATGATCTTCTTCTTCTCCGGCCGGCCGCGGGCATTGTTGTAGTACCAGGTGAGCTTCACCTGCTGGTCGTTGGCCTCGGAGCCGGAAGAGCAGAACAGCACCTTCGAGGCCTCGCAGGGCACGATCTCCTTGAGCTTCTCTGCCAGCTCGATGGCCGGGTCGTGGCTCTTGGAGCCGAACAGATGCGTGTAGGAGAGGGTGCGCATCTGCTCCGCAGCCGCCTCGACGAGCTCCTCGTTGCCGTAGCCGAGCGACGTGCACCACAGGCCGGCGAGGCCCTCGATATATTCCTTGCCATCGGTGTCCCACACGCGAATACCCTTGCCGCGCTCCAGAATGAGCGGGCCCGTCTCGCGGTGGGTCGCGAGATTGGTATAGGGGTGGATCACGGTCTCGATATCGCGAACGGCGAGGTTGGACAGCGGGGACATTTGGACAATTCCTTCAGTCTTGGGTGGGGCCGCTATATTGAGCGCGGGATGCCGCGAAAGTCAAAACGTATCGGGACAATGAGACGCTATGTCCGTTGCGCTGGAAAGAGCGGCCGCCTTGGGGTAGAGGGGCGCCTATGGCGGACCGGGACAAGAGACGCATCCAGATCGCCTTCGCGCTGTTGCTCCTCGGTGCCGCGGCCGTCGCGCTGTCGCCCATCCTGGTGCGGGTCAGCGAAATCGGCCCGACGGCGACGGCCTTCTACCGCGTCGCCTTCGCGCTGCCGGGCATGTGGGCGGTCGCCATGGCGCGCCGGCGCGGCGGCGTGAGCGTGCCGACCACGAGGCGCCAGCGGCTGGTTCTGGGGCTTGCCGGCGCCCTGTTCGCCGGCGATCTGGCGCTGTGGCATTCCTCGCTCGACTTCACCCTCGTCGCCAATGCGACGCTCTTTGCCAATGCCGCGCCGATCTTCGTGACGCTCGTCGCCTGGCTCGTCTTCGGCGAGCGCATGACGCTCGGCTTCCTCGCGGGGCTTGCCGTCACCGTCGCGGGCGCCGGCGTGCTGACGGGACAGAGCATGGCGCTCGACCCGTCCTATGCGCTCGGCGATGCCATGGCGCTCGGCGCGGGCGCCTTCTATGGCGGCTATATCCTGGCGGTCAGCCGGCTGAGGGCGCGCTTCACCACGCTCGACATCATGATGTGGGGCAGCCTCGGCAGCGCCGTCGTGCTCCTGCCGCTGACGCTTGCCATGGGCGAGAGCCTCCTGCCGGAAACGGCGGAGGGGTGGGCGGTGCTCGTCGCCCTCGGCCTCGTGAGCCATGCCGGCGGGCAGGGGCTCGTCGCCTATGCGCTCGCCCATCTTCCGGTGTCGCTCTCCTCGGTGAGCCTGCTTCTCGAACCGGTGCTGGCGGCTGGCTTCGCCTGGGTGCTGTTCGGCGAGATGCTGGGGCCGGTCCAGATCGCCGGCGGCCTCATCGTTCTCCTGGGCGTCCTGTGGTGCCGCTATGCCTCGCTGAAACGGCGAACCGTCTCTCCCCGGGCGCAATGAACACTTCCCGTTGAGGGGTGTCCGCACTCTCGCTAAACTCGGGAAAAACAAAGCTGTTCGCCATCGATGACAGCATTGCCGGGAGGGTGCCGCATGCAAGGCCTGATGCAGGATTGGCCGCTACTGGTCCATACCGTCCTCGATCACGCCAGCACCTATCACGGCGACCGGGAGGTTGTCTCGCGCACGGTCGAAGGGCCGATCCACCGCTACACCTATCGCGATATGGAGCGGCGGTCGCGCGCGATGGCCGATGCCGCCGCGAGGGAGCTCGGGCTCGGCCGCGGCGACGTGATCGCCACCATGGCCTGGAACGGCTACCGGCATGTGGAGATCTGGTACGGGCTCATGGGGCTCGGTGCCGTGGTCCACACGCTCAACCCCAGGCTCTTTCCCGACCAGATCTGCTATATCGTCAATCATGCGGAGGACCGGTGGATCTTCGTCGATCTCACCTTCGTGCCCCTGCTGGAGGAGATGCAGGACAAGCTCGCCACGGTGAAGGGCTTCGTCGTCATGACCGACCGGGCGCATATGCCCGAGACGAGCCTCAGAAACGCGATCTGCTACGAGGAGCTGATCGCCGGGGGCGATGAGGGCTTCGCCTGGCCGCGGCTCGACGAGAACGACGCCTGCGGCATGTGCTACACCTCCGGCACGACGGGCAATCCGAAGGGTGTCGTCTATTCCCACCGCTCCAATGTGCTGCACGCCATGGCGGCCAATGCCGCCGATGCGCTGGCGCTGCGCTCTCTCGACGCGGTCATGCCGGTCGTGCCGATGTTCCATGCCAATGCCTGGTCGCTGATCTTCTCCGCCCCGATGGCGGGTGCGAAGCTCGTGCTGCCCGGCGCGCGGATGGATGGCGAGGCGATCTACGAGCTCCTCGACACCGAAGGCGTGACCCTGACGGCGGCGGTGCCGACGATCTGGCTGATGCTGCTCCAGCATCTGGAGGCCAATCCCGATCTGAGATTGCCGGATCTGGAGCGCGTGGTGATCGGCGGGTCGGCCTGTCCGGAAAGCATGATGAAGGCCTTCGAGGAGGTCTACGACACGCGGGTCATCCATGCCTGGGGTATGACGGAGATGAGCCCGCTCGGCTCGCTCGGCACGCGCAAGGGCGGGCTGGAGGAGCTGGATCGCGAGGCGTGGTGGCAGCTCCAGCTCAAGCAGGGCCGCCCGCCCTATACGGTGGAGATGTGCATCAAGGACGACGAGGGCGCGACGCTGCCGCGCGACGGTGCGACCTTCGGGCACCTGATGGTGCGGGGGCCTTGCGTCGCGCGTTCCTATTACAAGGGCGAGGGCGGGGAGATCCTCGACCGCGAGGGCTATTTCGACACCGGCGACGTGGCGACCCTCGACGAGCACGGATACATGCAGGTCACCGACCGGGCGAAGGACGTCATCAAGTCGGGCGGGGAGTGGATCTCCTCCATCGAGCTGGAGAATATCGCCGTCGGCCATGCTGATGTGGCCGAGGCCGCGGTGATCGGCCTGCCGCATCCCAAATGGGACGAGCGCCCGCTCCTCGTCATCGTGCCGAGGCCGGGGGCCACCCCGAGCCGGGAGGACATTCTGGCGTTCCTGGAGGGTCAGGTCGCGCGCTGGTGGTTGCCGGAGGATGTGGTCGTCGTGGAGGATATCCCGCATACCGCTACGGGCAAGATCTCCAAGATCGCCCTGCGCGAACGGTTCCGCGACTACCGGTTCCCGACGGTGGATGCGGCGGGATAGGGCCTCCTACCCCTTCCGGCGGTATTCGCTCTCAAGCCCCGGCGTGCCGTCCGTCTCGACGAGATCCTGCTCGATCAGGTGCTCCATATGGGCGAGTACCGACATGGCGGCCGCCGGGTGGAGCTTCGGGTCGACCTCGCGATAGATGGCGGAGACGATCTCCGCAATGGTGCGGTCGCCGCTCTCGATGCGCTTCAGGATGGCCCTCTCGCGCATCTGGCGATGGGTGAGGAAGGCGCGCACGAAGGGCTTCGGATCGCGGCGTTCCGGGCCGTGGGTCGGCCAGTAGACCTCCTCGTCGCGCTCCAGAACCCGGCGCAGAGAGGCCATGTAATCGGCCATGTTTCCGTCGGGCGGCGCGATCACACTCGTCGACCAGGCCATGACATGGTCGCCGGAGAACAGCGCGTTCTCCTCCTTCAGCGCGAAGGCCATGTGATTGGCCATGTGGCCGGGTGTGAACACCGCCTCCAGCGTCCAGCCGGGACCCTCCACGACCTCGCCGTCCTTAAGCGAGCGGTCGGGGACGAAGCCGGTATCGCCGCTCGCGTCGAGCGCGACGGAGCCGCTCTTTTCCGCCGGTCCGGAGCGGGGGCCCGAACCATGGGGGCCGTAGGCGAGCACCTCCGCGCCGGTCAGTGCCTTGAGCGGCGCGGCCAGCGGAGAATGGTCGAGATGGGTATGGGTGACGAGAATGTGGGAGACGGTCTCCCCGTCGAGCGCGTCCGTCAGGGCGGCGAGATGGGCCTCGTCGTCCGGCCCCGGATCGATCACGGCGACCGTGCCCTCGCCGACGATGTAGGTGCCCGTCCCGGTGAAGGTGAAGGGGCCCGGATTGTTCGCCACGACGCGGCGGATGAGCGGGGAGACCCGGTCGGCCCTGCCATAGGTGAAGGCCATCTCTCGCTCGAATGGAATGTCTGCCATGATGCGGGCCGCTCCCGGACGGGTTTCCTGTCGCCCTTCACTTAAGCCCTCCGGCTCCGGAACGGAAGGCCTTGCCGGGGCGGGTGTGCCGGAGCACCATGCGCGGGACGGGTCAGGGGAGGCATCCATGATCGACCATGTGTCCATCGGCGTTCGCGATCTGGCTGCGAGCCGGGCTTTCTACGAGGCCGTCCTGGCTCCGCTCGGCCTCGCCGCGATGCTCGAGCGCGAGGGAACCGTCGGCTTCGGCAAGCGCTATCCGGAATTCTGGCTCAATGCGCGGCCCGGGCGGGCGCCGGTGGACGAGGCGTGCGGCACCCATGTCTCGCTGAGGGCCCCGGACCGGGAGGCTGTGCACGCCTTCCACGAGACGGCCATTGCCGCCGGCGGACGCGATGGCGGCGGACCCGGACCGCGCCCGCAATATTCACAAGTCTACTATGCCGCCTTCGTGCGCGATCTGGACGGGCATCTCGTGGAGGCGGTAACCTTCCTGCCGGGCGGGGCATGAGAGGAGCAGACGGCATGGCCGGGGCACGAACCCATCTTGTGGCCAATCGCCTCGAATCGCCCATCGGCACGGTGCTCGCCGTGTCGAACGGGGCGCGGCTGTGCGCGATCTATTTCGTCGACGGCGCAGACGACGAGGAGAAGCTCGCGGGCCAGCTCGCCCGCCGCTACGGGGAGATCGCCCTGGAGGAGGGCCCCGACCCGCAGGATGCCCCGGACCGCCTGCGCGCCTATTTCGACGGCGATCTCCCGGCCATAGAGGGGCTCGAGGTCGAGACCGGCGGAACGGGCTTCCAGCGATCCGTCTGGCAGGCGCTCAGAGACATTCCCGCCGGCGGGACGGAGAGCTACGGCGCGCTGGCGGCAAGGCTCGGCCAGCCCGGGGCGAGCCGCGCGGTGGGGCTCGCCAATGGCCGCAATCCGGTCTCGATCGTGCTGCCCTGCCATCGCGTGATCGGGGCGAACGGCTCGCTCACCGGCTATGGCGGCGGGATCGAGCGCAAACGCTGGCTGCTCGCCCATGAAAGCCGGCATTCCGCCGCCGAACAGGGCCTTCTTCTCTAGGGCGCGGCGGCTCCGGCATGCCAGCCGAATGAGAAAACGACAGTCGGAACACCCGGCTTGGACGGGCCGCAATTTGTGCCCGTCGGGCATCTGCGCCATACTGTGCCCGCGCATCCCGAAGGCGGCCACAGGGTGCCATCGGACCCGTCCAGCAGGGGGGATTGTTTCCATGAAAGCTGTCGTTTCACTGTGCGCCGCCGGTCTCGTCGCCGCGTCTATTGCGACCGGTCCGGCCCTTGCGAAGGACGATGCCGGCGACATTGTCGCGGGCATCGCGATCGGCGTCGGGGTCGCGGCCCTGACGGCCGCGGCGGCCAGCGCGGCCAATGCCGATATCGACGAGGAGCATTACAGCTACAGCCATCACATGGACGGCGAGGGCAACGCCATCGCCGCGTGCACCCACAAGGCCTGGAAGAAGGTGCACAAGGACGGCGCCCGCAAGCTGGTGCTGGACAAGGTGATCGATACCGACCGGCGCGGCGCGCAGACCTACGACGTCGAGCTCCGCCTCAGGGCGAACTATCCCTGGGGCAAGGAGAAGCTCAAGGTCGCCTGCCGGGTCGATTGGGACCGCGTGACACGGTTCCGTTATCTGTGAGCGCGGGCCCGCGAGCCGGATTCCGGGTCGGGGTGCGGGATGGGCCAACTGTTGGCTTGACCGTCCGTGAGCGCGCGATTATGGTCGCCCGCGAAACAAAGCGAAACGAGTTTGCCGTTATGAGCAACATTCTTCTTCTCGTAGGAAAGCGCGCGCCCGGTCCGGCATCAAGCTGAACCGTTCGGACGGTGCGCGCGACAAAGGGCCTCGACGGGCCCTTTTTTCTTTTGCAGCGTAGGCCAACAGGATCCCGTGGAGTGGACCCATGACACATGAGATGACGGGCGCGGAAATCGTCATCAAGGCCCTGGAGGATCAGGGCGTCAAGCACGTTTTCGGCTATCCGGGGGGCGCGGTCCTTCCCATATACGATGCGCTCATCCAGCAGGACGGCATCGAGCACGTGCTTGTGCGCCACGAGCAGGGCGCGGTACACGCGGCGGAAGGCTATGCGCGCTCCACCGGCGAGGTCGGCGTGGTGCTCGTCACCTCCGGCCCCGGCGCGACCAACGCGGTCACGGGCCTCACCGACGCACTGATGGATTCCATTCCGCTGGTCGTGCTCACCGGCCAGGTCGCCACCCATCTCATCGGCAACGACGCGTTCCAGGAGTGCGACACGGTCGGCATCACGAGGCCGTGCACCAAGCACAACTGGCTGGTGCGCGACGTCGACGATCTCGCGCGCGTCCTGCACGAGGCCTTCTATGTCGCCAAGGCGGGGCGGCCGGGCCCGGTCGTCGTGGATATCCCGAAGGACGTCCAGTTCCTGCCCGGGCCCTATACGGGGCCGTCGAACGTGGCGCACAAGACCTACCGGCCGCGCGTCAAGGGCGACCTCAACAAGGTCCGCGAGGCCGTCGAGCTGATCGCCAATGCCCGCAAGCCGGTCTTCTATACCGGCGGCGGCATCATCAATTCGGGGCCCGCGGCGAGCCGGCTCCTGCGCGATTTCGTGCGCATGACGGGCTATCCGATCACATCGACGCTGATGGGGCTCGGCGCCTATCCCGCCTCCGACAGGCAGTGGCTCGGCATGCTCGGCATGCACGGCACCTACGAGGCCAATCTGGCGATGCACGATTGCGACGTCATGATCTGCATCGGCGCGCGCTTCGACGACCGGATCACCGGGAGCCTCGACGGCTTCTCGCCGGGGTCGACCAAGATCCATGTCGATATCGACGCCTCCTCGATCAACAAGAACGTCGCCGTCGACGTGCCGATCATCGGCGACTGCGCGCATGTCCTGGAGGACATGATCCGCATCTGGAAGGCGCGCCAGGCCGAGCCCGACAAGGCCGCGCTCGCCTCCTGGTGGGAGGAGATCGAAGGCTGGCGCAAGCGGGACTGCCTGCGCTACAAGCCCAATGACGACGTCATCATGCCGCAATATGCGATCCAGCGGCTCTACGAGATGACGCGCGGCAAGGACGTCTACATCACCACCGAGGTCGGCCAGCACCAGATGTGGGCCGCCCAGTTCTTCGGCTTCGACGAGCCGAACCGGTGGATGACGTCCGGCGGGCTCGGCACGATGGGCTACGGGTTGCCGGCCGCCGTCGGCGTGCAGGTCGCCCATCGCGACGCGCTGGTGGTGGACATTGCCGGCGACGCCTCCGTGCTCATGACCATGCAGGAGATGTCGACGGCGGTGCAGCACGGCCTGCCGATCAAGATCTTCATCCTGAACAACCAGTATATGGGCATGGTGCGCCAGTGGCAGCAGCTGCTCCACGGCAACCGCCTGTCGCACAGCTACATGGAATCGCTGCCCGATTTCGTGAAGCTCGCGGAGGCCTATGGCTGCCACGGCATCAGGGCGCAGAAGCCGGCCGAGCTCGACGACGCCATCGCGGAGATGATCGAGACGGACAAGCCGGTCCTGTTCGACTGCCGGGTCGCCAACCTCGCCAACTGCTTCCCGATGATCCCCTCCGGCAAGGCGCATAACGAGATGCTGCTCGGCGACGCGGTCTCCGGCGAGCTCGACGTCGACATCTCGGAATCGGGCAAGATGCTGGTGTGATGGGAATGCCTTTCCTTGTTCCATAAGGCCTGACTTGCGATGAATGCCGTTCTATCAATGCGCTCATGTTCATTTCCCGTCATTCCCGCGCACGCGGGAATGACGGCCGGTTGAAGGGAAAACCCGCCCATGCTGAAAACACCTGAGGCCATGGAACGGCACACGATCTCGGTGCTCGTGGACAACGAGCCGGGGGTGCTCGCCCGGGTCATCGGCCTGTTCTCCGGGCGCGGCTACAATATCGACTCGCTCACCGTGACGGAGACCGAGCAGGAATCCCATCTCTCCCGCATCACCATCGTGACCACGGGCACGCCCATGGTGATCGAGCAGATCAAGGCGCAGCTCGAGCGGCTGGTGCCGGTCCACTCCGTCGCCGATCTCACCGTCAGCGGCCATGCGGTGGAGCGCGAGCTCGCTCTGGTGAAGGTCGCGGGCAAGGGCGACAAGCGCGTCGAGGCCCTGCGCCTCGCCGACGCCTTCCGCGCCCAGATCGTCGATGCGACGACGGAGTCCTTCGTCTTCGAGATCACCGGGAAATCGAGCAAGATCGACCAGTTCATCACGCTCATGCAGCCGCTCGGGCTGATGGAGGTTTCGCGGACCGGCATCGCCGCGATCTCGCGCGGCGCGGAGACCATGAGGGTCTGAGCCGCCGGGCGGCGCGGACCGTTTCCTCCCCGATCTCTCTTTTTGACACGCTCTTGAAATCACCAGACCAGGAAAGGGTGCTTTATGCGCGTTTATTACGACAGGGACGCCGACGTTAATCTCATCAAGGGCCGCAAGGTCGCCGTTATCGGCTATGGCAGCCAGGGCCATGCCCATGCGCTGAACCTGCGCGATTCCGGCGTCAAGGAGGTCGCGGTCGCGCTGCGCAAGGGCTCCGGTTCCGCACGCAAGGCGGAAGCGGAGGGCCTGACGGTCATGGAGGTCGCCGAGGCCGCGAAATGGGCCGACGTGATGATGATGCTCACCCCCGACGAGCTTCAGGGCGACATCTATGCCGAGCATCTCCACGACAACATGAAGGAAGGCGCGGCGCTGCTCTTCGCGCACGGCCTCAACGTGCATTTCAACCTGATCGAGGCGCGCAAGGATCTCGACGTGCTGATGGTCGCGCCGAAGGGGCCGGGCCATACGGTGCGCTCCGAGTATGAGCGCGGCGCGGGCGTACCCTGCCTCATCGCCATCGACCAGGACGCCTCCGGCAACGCGCACGACATCGCGCTGTCCTACGCCTCCGCCATCGGCGGCGGGCGCGCCGGCATCATCGAGACGACCTTCCGCGAGGAGTGCGAGACCGATCTGTTCGGCGAGCAGGTCGTGCTGTGCGGCGGCCTGGTGGAGCTCATCCGCGGCGGCTTCGAGACGCTGGTCGAGGCGGGCTATGCGCCGGAGATGGCCTATTTCGAGTGCCTGCACGAGGTGAAGCTGATCGTCGACCTCATCTATGAGGGCGGCATCGCCAACATGAACTACTCGATC
>Ga0207847_100109_pt1 | contig 65001 bp, 52 predicted proteins | sample TtaePargueraPR_8_FD_187736 | JGI IMG/M metagenome (GOLD analysis project Ga0207847, IMG submission 187736) | Aerobic enrichment media microbial communities from Bioluminiscent Bay, La Parguera, Puerto Rico - Tt and E1 (SPAdes) | ecosystem: Environmental > Aquatic > Marine > Unclassified ... | reverse complement strand
CGCTGGCCGCCGAGCCGGAACTGATCCTGTGCGACGAGATCACCTCGGCGCTCGATACGGTCGTGGCCGCCGCGATCCTCGATCTCCTCAAGGAGCTGCAGGGCGAGCTCCGTCTCAGCTACATGTTCATCAGCCACGACCTCTCCACGGTCGAGGCGATCTGCGACGACGTCCTGGTGATGTACAAGGGCGAGCTGGTCGAGGCACTGCCGGCGGCGCGGATGTCGAGCGAGGCCAAGCATCCCTATTCCAGGCTGCTGATCTCGTCGGTACCGCAGCTCGACACCGGCTGGCTGGCCGGGCTGGAGCAGGACCCCGAGCTCGTCGCCCAGTTCGCACAGCGATGATTGCTCAGTCGTCTCCCGCAAACAGTCGGGTCAGCGGCAGTTGCGTCTTGGCGAAGGGGGTCTTCATCACGACGAAGCTGAAATAGCGGTCGATCCCGATGTCGCGGTCGACCAGCGCCTCGATGATCGTCTGGTAGTCGACGATGCCGGCGGTGACGAACTTGGCGAGATAGTCGTAGCCGCCGGAAACCAGGTGGCATTCGACGCAGCTGTCGATCTTTTCCAGTGCCTCCTGAAAACGGGCAAAGTCGATCTGGCGATGGTTCTTGAGCGTGAATTCGGTAAACACGGTCAGCGTCTCGCCGAGCTTGGCCACGTCGATCTGCGCCGAATATCCGATGATGTAGCCGGCCTGCTGGAGCTTCTTGACCCGCATCAGGCACGGCGAGGGCGACAGATGCACGAGCTCGGCCAGCTCCACGTTGGTGATCCGGCCGTTGCGCTGCAATTCGGCAAGGATCCTGACGTCGATCCGGTCGAGTTTCATGCGGTTGTTCATCGGTTCGTCCCTTCGATCCGGCGAAGTGTACCCCTTATGCGACAGGGCGAGCGGGCTGCCAAGCCGGCACTGTTCGACATGAAATGCCGTCTTTCGCCCGTCGTGCGGAAGATCTGTCCGGCGCGGGCCGGATAGAGTTGCCGAAACCATCGGAGACCGCCATGCCCGCGCCCCTCATGCCCATCGAGACCGCCGCCCGCATTCCCGCCGAGGCGGACTGCGTCGTCATTGGCGCCGGCATTGTCGGCGTCAGCGCCGCCTACTGGCTGGCGCGGGCCGGACAGCGGGTCGTGCTTGTGGAAAAGGGCCGGGTCGGCGCCGAGCAGTCCAGCCGCAACTGGGGCTGGTGCCGTCAGCAGAACCGGGATGCGCGGGAATTGCCGCTCGCCACAAGAAGCCTCGATCTGTGGGAGGAGATGACCGCGGATATCGGCGAGGATCTGGGCTTTCGCCGGTGCGGACTGCTCTATCTCTCCGACGACGAGGCCGAGATCGAGGCGTGGGCGGACTGGGGCCGTTTCGCGCGCGGCGAGGGGGTCGATACCCGCATGATCGGCCCGGCGGAGGCCGCCGAGCGCGGCGCGGCCACCGGCAAGGGCTGGAAGGGCGGCGTCTGGTCGCCGAGCGACGGCACCGCCGATCCGTCCCGTGCCGCGCCGCTGATCGCCAGGGGGGTCATGCGTCATGGCGGCATCGTCGTGCAATCCTGCGCCGCGCGCGGCATCGAAACATCCGCTGGCGCCGTCTCCGGCGTCGTCACGGAGGCGGGCACCATCCGCACGCGCAACGCGGTGCTCTCGGGCGGGGCCTGGGCGGCGAGCTTCCTGCATCAGCTCGGGATCGGGTTCCCCCAGGCCTCGGTGCGCAGCTCGATCCTGTCGGTCGCGCCGGGGGCGGAAGGTCTGCCTGCCGCCTTGCACACGGCCGATGTCTCGGTGACGAGGCGCGGCGATGGCGGCCACACGCTGGCGATCTCGGGATATGCCAGTCTCGATCCGACCCAGGGGGCGCTGAGCGGTGCCCGGCATTTCCTTCCCATGTTCGCCAGGCGCTGGCGGTCGCTGAGGCCGGGCGGACTGCAGGCGTGGCGCGCCGGCTTCGAAACCCGCCATATCTGGGCGCTGGACCGCGAGACGCCGATGGAGCGCACGCGCATCCTCGACCCGCGCCCTTCCGCGTGGCTGGTGGACGAGACCCTGTCCCGCGCCCGCCGCCTCCTGCCTGCGCTGAAGCCGTTGCCGGTGCAGGCGCAGTGGGCCGGCTATATCGACAGCACGCCCGACGGCGTGCCGGTGATCGACACCGATATCGGCCTGCCCGGCCTGACGCTGGCGGCGGGCCTGTCGGGCCACGGCTTCGGCATCGGGCCGGGGGTGGGGCATCTCGTCGCCGATCTGATCCTCGGGCGCGAACCGATCACCGCGACCGCGCAATATCGCCTCGGCCGGTTCTCCGGGCGCCAGTGGGGAAAGGTGGCGGAGTTCTAGTTGCATGCCGCGAAGCGTCCGATTGAGAAGGGCGCGATCGGGGTTTCGCAGGCGCCGGTGGCGATCAGTTCCGCCATCGCGTCGCCCACGCCGGGGCCGAGCTGGAATCCGTGACCGCAGAAGCCGAAGGCGTGGAACAGTCCCGGAACCGTTCCGGACAGTCCCATCACCGGTAACCCGTCGCGCACATATCCCTCGCAGCCCGACCATTGCCGGATCACGGCCACCTCCCGCAAGGCCGGCACCAGCCGCACCACGGCGCGAAGCTGGTCGGGCAACCGGGCCGGATCGGCCCGGGCATGGCCCGGATCGGGATCGACCGGCACCCGCGCGACCGCGCCGCCGAAGACCACATTGCCCCGCTCGACCTGCCGCAGATAGGCGCCGTGGTTGCGCGACCAGACGCCGACCACCGGCTCGATGCGGTAGGGCAGGGGTTCGGTCACCGCCATTTGCGGGCCGTGGGCGGTGAGCGGTACCGGTTCGCCGAAGCGTGCCGCGATTTCCGCCCCCCATGCCCCGGCACAGTTGAGAAGCATCGACGCCTCGCGGCGGCCACGCGCGGTATCGACCGCGAAACCGTATGTCGTGCGGGCGATCCCGGTCACTGCTGCCCGGTCCAGGATCTCCGCGCCGGACGCGGCCGCGGCGGCGGCGAAGGCGGGGCCGACGAGGCGGGGATTAGCCGACCCGTCCCGGGGAGAGAAGGAGGCGGCGATGGCGTCCGGGCCGAGGCCTGGAAAGCGGCGGCGGATCCGGGCGGGCGTCAGCTCGTCGAGCGCGAGCCCCAGAGGGGCGGCCGCCTCGGCAAAGCGCCGCATGTCCGCCAGACCGTCCGTGTCGAAGATCAGCCGCAGATGCCCGCTCGCGCGGAACTCCACGTCGCGGCCCAGAAGCGCCTCTGACCGGGCCCAGAGCGCCAGCGACCGGTTGGCCAGAGGCAGTTGCGACAGGTGGCGTCCGCTGCGCCGGATATTCCCGAACGAGGCGACGGTCGCGCCGGCACCGATATGCCGCCGCTCGACCAGCGTCACCGTCAGGCCGCGCCGGGCCAGGAAGAAGGCCGAGGCCGCTCCCATCAATCCACCACCCAGGACGATCACATCCATTCCGCCGCCCCTCCCGTATCCGGCATTTCCGCATCACAACGCCACGACGGGTTTGCGTCAAAGACGGGAAACGAGGCACAATATAAGTCAACCCTATGGAATGGATATGCGCGCACGTCAGCTCGAAGTCTTCACCGCCGTCATGCGGGCCGGAACCGTCACCGGTGCCGCCCGGCTGCTCAACATCTCGCAGCCCGCATTGAGCCAGATCCTGATGCATGCCGAGGACGAGCTGGGCTTTGCCCTGTTCGACCGGAAGAGGGGGCGCCTGCACCCGACGCCGGAGGCCCTGGAGCTCTATCCGGAGGCCGAGCGGCTCTTCGGCGGGCTGGAGGGCTTGCGCCGCAAGACCGCGGATCTGCGGCTGGGGCGGGCGGGGCTGGTGCGGATCGCGGCCTCGCCGCCGCCGGCCATGGCACTTCTGCCGCAGGCGCTGGCCGCGTTCCGGGCCCACCACCCGGACGTCCTGCTGCGCACGCATGTGGCGCCGATTGCCGCGATGGTGGACATGCTGCGCGCGGGCGACGTCGCGCTGGCACTCGCGCTCGACGACGCCCTGCCGCCCGATATCGAGGTCGAGCGGATCGGCCGGACCTCTTTCTGCTGCCTCCTGGCCGAGGGGCATCCGCTGGCACAGGCCGAAGCGCTGACCTTCGCGGACCTCGCGGAAGAAACCGTGATCTCCTATCGCAGCATGACCCGGCCTCACGATGAGCTGGACGCCGCCGCAAGGACGCGGAAGGCGCGGTTCGTGCCGCAGATCGAGATCGACTCCTCTATTGCGGCAGCCGGCCTCGTGCAGGCCGGGCTGGGTGTCGCCGTGGTGGACGCGCTGCTGCCCTGGACGCAGTTTCCGGGTCTGCATGTGCGTCCGCTGGAGAACGCTCCCGCGCTGCCCCTGTCGCTGCTGACCCTGCGCGGCAGGCTGTTCTCGCGCGCGGAGGAGGCCATCCGGTCGCACTTGCGGGCGGTCGAGATCGACAGGGCATAAGCTTGTCTTATGCGCCATGGTCCGATGCGTCTTGGACGCGATCGGCGGTTTCTGGTCGTTTTCTCGGGAACAGACCGGAAAGGGACACTCCCACATGGATGGCAGCGCACGGCCTGCAGACTGGAAGATCGGTGTCGATATCGGCGGCACCTTCATGGATTTCTGCGCGCTGGAGACGCGCTCCGGGCGGATCGCCTCGCTGAAGGTGCTGACCTCGCCCGACGATCCCGGCGCCGAACTGCTGACCGGGCTCGACCTTCTTGCCGAACGCGAGGGGCTGGAGGCCGAACACGTCAGCCGCTTCGTGCACGGGACCACGGTGGGGATCAACACCATCCTCCAGCGCAAGGGCGCCAGGCTGGCGATGATCACCAATACCGGGTTCGAGGATGTGATCGAGCTTGCCCGGCTGCGCATGCCCGACATGTATTCGCTGTTCTGCCACCGCCCGGAGCCGCTGATCGCGCGCGACCTCATATTCGGCATTCCGGCCCGCCTGCGCGCCGATGGCAGCGAAAGCCTGCCGCCCGATCCGGACGCGGTGTCCGAGGCAGTCGCGAACGCCCGGGAAAAGGGGGCCGACGGTATCGTCGTCGCGTTGCTCCATAGCTGGCGCGACGGGCGCCAGGAGGCTGCCGTGAAGGCCATGATCGAGGCCGAAGCGCCGGATCTGTTCGTCTTCGCCTCGTCAGAGGTCTGGCCGGTGATCCGCGAATATGAGCGCACATCGACGGCGATCCTCAACGGCTATGTCTATCCGCGCGTCTCCGGTTACCTGACGGCATTGGAGACCCGGCTGAAGGACCGCCATGTCCCGGCGCGGGCGATGCTGACGAAGTCCAATGGCGGGCTGATGAGCGCGGGCGAGGGGCGGCGCAACTGCGTGTCGATGCTTCTTTCGGGCTCAGCTTCGGGCGTCATCGGGGCGTCCTGGCTCGCCCGGCAGGCCGGCGAGACGCGGGTGCTGACGCTGGATGTCGGCGGGACTTCTGCGGATTTTGCGCTGATCGTCGACGGTGCGGTGCAGTTCGGCAGCGACGAGATGATCGGGGAGTTTCCGCTGCATATCCCGTCCGTCTCGGTCAGTTCCATCGGCATTGGCGGCGGCTCGGTCGCCACCGCGGACAGCCAGGGCGTGCTGCGGGTCGGGCCGGAATCGGCAGGCTCCTCGCCCGGCCCGGCCTGCTATGGGCGAGGGGGCGAGCGGGCCACGGTCACCGACGCGATGGCGGTTTGCGGCTGGCTCGGCCATGCCGAGATGGCCTATGGGCAGCTTCCGATCGATCTGAATCTGGCCCGACAGGCGGTCGCGGACCTGGCCGGGAGGCTCGGGCGCGGGGTCGAGGAGACGGCGCAGGCCATTCTCGACATCGCGATCTCGGAAATGTTCGTCGAGGTGGAGAAACTGTCCTCGCGCGCCGGCGTCGATCTGCGCGATTTCGCGCTCATGCCCTTTGGCGGGGGCGGGCCGATGCTCGGCGGGTTCCTCGCCCGGGAACTGGGCATGCGGCGCGTGATCGCGCCGCGCCGGCCGGGCGTCGTTTCGGCGCTTGGCGGTCTGGTGGCCGATCTGCGGGGCGATTTCATCAAGACGATCTATGCCGACCTCGACGCCACCGCGCCGGACCGCCTGGACGCGGCCTTTCGCGAGCTCACCGCCGACGGGCACGACTGGCTGGCCGCGCAGGGCCATGACGGCGCTGCCGATCTCCGGCTGTCCGCCGATATGCGCTATTGCGGGCAGAGCTACGAGATCGAGGTCGCGCTGGAGCCCGACTGGCTCGCCGATCCGGAGCGCATCGCCGCGGCCTTTCACGCGACGCACCGGCAGATCTACGATTTCGACGACCCGGAGGGCCGGATCGAGATCGTCAACTTGCGCCTTTCCGCCATCGGCGCGGGGCCGAAACCGGTCTTTCCCGAAAGCGATCGTGCCGGCGCCAGCCCCGCGCAGGCCTTGCGCCACGTTCCGGTCCATCTGCACGGAGCCCGCGAGGTGGCGTTGTTCGACCGCGCCGCGCTCACGGCCGGCGCGGAGTTCGCAGGTCCCGCCATCGTGGTGCAGGAGGACACCACCTTCGCCGTCCCCGACGGGGCGCGGGCCCGGGTGGACCGGCACCTCAACATCCATCTCAGCTTTGCGGAGTGAGCCCGATGTATGACCGGATGACCCTTCAGGTGCTCGCCAATCACGCGCGCGCCGCGGCCGAGAACATGGCTCACACATTGCACCGCACGGCCCATTCGGCCTTCGTCAAGGAGACGCAGGACTTCACCGTCATGCTGATGGACCGCGCGGGCGATACCTTCGCGGTGCCGATGGAGCTCGGCGCGACGTGGTATCCCGGCCTGAGCTACGCCCGCGCCATCGATATGGTCGACGACTACCGCCCCGGCGACGTGGCCTTCACCAACGATCCCTATTCGGGCCATGTCGCAACCCACGCGCCCGATACCCATCTGTGGAAGCCCGTCTTCGCCGAGGGCGAGATCGTCGCCTGGACCGGCGGGCATATCCACAATACCGACATGGGCGGCGCGGTGCCGGCCTCGCTCTCTCGCTCGCTGACCGAGGTGCACCAGGAGGGATTGCGCTTTCCGCCGATGAAGCTGGTGCGCGAAGGCACCTTCGACAGCCAGATCTTGCGGATCATGGAAACCAATGTGCGCAAGCCCGCGCTGAATATCGGCGACATCAAGGCGCTGGTCGGCGCGCTGAACACCGGCGAGCGCAAGGTCCACGCGATGATCGAACGCTTCGGCAGGCGGGGCTTCCTGACCGGGGTCGCCGCGCTGATGGATCAGGCCGAGGCGCAGGCGCGCGAGATCCTGCGCGGCATACCCGATGGCGATTACGTCTTCGCCGATTATGCCGACGAGGACAGCGATATCGGCAATCCCTGCCGCCTGAAGCTCACCCTGTCCATCCGGGACGACAGCGCGGTGCTGGATTTCACCGGCTCCGACCCGCAGCTCGCCAGCTCGCTGAACGTGCCGTCCGGCGGCGATCCGCGCCACACCATACTGCTTGTCGGCATCTATTACGTGCTCTACACGCTGAATCCGCGGATCCTGCTCAATACCGGCCTGACGCGCCCCTTCACCTGCATCGCGCCGGAGGGCACGGTGCTGAACCCGGTCGAGCCGGCGGCGGTCGGGATGCGGTCTTTGACCTGCGCGCGGCTGCGCTCGGTGATCTTCGGGGCGTTCAGCCAGGCAATCCCCGAGCGCATGCCCGCCGCGCCGGCGGGCAACAATTGCATCGTCAACGTCATGACCCATGACGAACGCAGCCGCCGGGCGGTGATCGCCGCGGTCAACCCGGTGGTGGGCGGCGGCGGCGGCATGCCGCATCGCGACGGCACCAACGGGTCGGGCGCGGATGCGGCCTATCTGAAGAACACCCCCATCGAGATCACCGAGACCGAGGTGCCGGTGGAGTTCGTCAAATACGGGCTGGCGCGGGATTCCGGCGGGCCCGGGCGCTGGCGCGGCGGGCTGGCCACCGAGATGGCGTTTCGCGTCTTCGCCCCCGACACGCGGATCACCGCGCGCAATCGCGACCGTTCGGTGTTTCGCCCCTGGGGCGTGCTGGGCGGGCGCGCGGCCGGGCTCTCCGACATGGTGATCAATCCGGGAACCGGCGACGAGCGGCGGCTCGGCAATACCGACACGGCGGTGCTGCAGCCTGGCGACGTTCTGGAGATCCGGTCCGCCGGCGGCGGCGGCCGGGGCGATCCGATGACGCGCGAGCCCTGGCGGGTGGCGCAGGATGTCGCGCGCGGCCATGTCTCGGCAACCGCCGCGCGGGAGGAGTATGGCGTGGTCCTGACAGAGGGGAAGGTGGACGAGGCCGCGACCGTTGCTCTGCGCGCGCAGGCGCGGCCGCATATCGGCCATTTCCATTACGGCCCCGAGCGCGAGCGCTTCGAAGCGCAATGGACCGACGCGGCCTATGACCGGCTCACCGGTATCCTGTCGGCCCTGCCGATCCACTGGCGCTTCTTCACCAAGACGGAGATCTTCCGCCGCATGGAAGGACGGTCCGGTGCGGAGGGGGTCGAGGCCGCCTTCGCGGAAACCCGCGCCCGGTTTCCCCAGCTGCCGTCTTCGCCGCGGGTTGCCGAGGCTGCGGAATGAGCGCGGCACTGGGGCGGGGACGGTTGCTGAGGCTTACCGAGACCGGCCGCGCGCGTCTGACCTTCCATTTCGACGGAACCGAGATGGACGCTCTCGATGGCGACACGGTGCTCACCGGGATCCTGATGTCGGCCGGCAGCCTGCGTTCGGCCGAGTTCGGGCCGGAGCGCCGCGCCGGGTTCTGCCTGATGGGCGCCTGCCAGGATTGCTGGATCTGGCAGGAGGACGGCCCGCGTCTTCGCGCCTGCTCGACGCCGCTGCGGGACGGGATGCGGCTCCTGTCGCGCCCGGCGGCGGATTGGCCGGACAGGCGGCCATGACGCGGATACTGATCGTCGGCGCGGGGCCCGCTGGCATGCGCGCGGCCGAGACGCTGTCGAATGCGGGGCTGGTTCCGGTCGTCGCGGACGAGGCCGCCAGGGCCGGCGGCCAGATCTATCGCCGCCCGCCGGAGGGCTTCACCCGCCCCGGCGAGGACCTCTACGGGTCGGAAGCCGACAAGGCGGCGGCGCTGCATCGCATGTTCGACGCGCTGGTCCGGGCGGGCAGGGTCGACTATCGCCCGCACAGCGCCGTCATCGGCTTTTCCGGCAATGAGGCATTGCTGCTCGGTGCGCAGGGGACGACCGGGATTGCCTATGACCGCCTGATCCTGGCCACCGGGGCGACCGACCGCCTGGCGCCGGTGCCGGGCTGGCAGCAGGCCGGCGTCTACAGCCTCGGCGCGGCGCAGATCGCGCTCAAGTCGCAAGGCGTGGCGCTGGGGCGGAAGATTGTGCTGGCGGGGTCCGGCCCGCTTCTGACGCTGGTCGCGCATCAGCTCCGCAAGGCGGGGGCAGGGCTTGCTGCCGTGCTGGACACCGCCCCATTGGCCGCACAGGCGGCCGGCGGGATACGCATGGCCGCGGCCCGCCCGCTGGTCACGGCGCGGGGGGCCGCCATGCGTGCCGGGCTCGGGCGGCTCTACCGCGCGGGAGTGACGCTTGAGAGTATCGCCGCGGGCGGCGATGGCCCGAACGCCGTGCATTGGCGCGACGCCCGTGGGCGTCCCCGGACCACCCCCTGCGATACGGTGGCGCTCGGTTGGCATCTGCAGGCCGAAACCGCGCTGGCCGATCTTGCCGGCGTCCCCTTCGAGTGGTCGGCGACCTGGGAGCAATGGTTGCCCCGGACCGACGATATTGGCCGCGCGGGCAGGGGGATCTATCTCGCGGGTGACGGCCTGCGGCTGCTCGGTGCCGACGGCGCGGAGATCGCCGGACGGCTGGCGGCCCGTGCCTGCCTGGCCGATCTGGGTCATGACATCCCGGCCAGGGACGAGGCGCGCGACCGGCGCGGCATGGCGCGAATGCGGCGTTTCGCGGACGGTGTCGCGCAGGCGTTTCCCTGGCCCGCCCATATGGTTGCCAAGCTGCCCGACGACACGGTGATCTGCCGTTGCGAAGGCATCACCGCCGGCGCGCTGCGCGATACGCTGCCACTGGCCGGGCCCGAGGCGAACCGCGTCAAGTCCCTGGGCCGGGTGGGCATGGGGCGCTGCCAGGGGCGCTACTGCCAGCGTGTCGGGGCGGAGTTGATCGCCGCCGGGGCGGGGACGACGCCGGAGGCGGCTGGACGGCTGCGCATGCAGCCCCCGGTGCGCCCGGCGCCTGTCGCCGCACTGTGCCGGATGGTCCGCGAGGACTGATCGCCCGCGAAATCTTCTGCCCCGGTTCTGCCTCGCGAAAGCGGATTATGCTGCCCGGCCGGCGCTTTCGGCAGCCGGTACCGGCCGCGCCGCGCGAAGCTGACAGCAAGACCACGAAGAGGTTTCCATGACACTTGCCTTCGACCCGTCCCGGCTGACACTTCCGTGCGGCCACTATATTGGCGGCCGCTATGTGGAGGCGCCGGAGGAGATCGCGGTCGTCGCGCCGTCGAACGGGCTGGCGCTGGCCGCCATTCCGCGCGCCGATGCCGCGATGGTGGATCGTGCGGTCGCGACCGCCCGCGCCGCGCTCGACGGATCGGGCTGGGGCCGGACGGCCCCGCGCGACAGGCTGCGCGCGCTCCACCGCTGGGCAGAGCTGATCGAGGCGGAGGCCGGGACGCTGGCGCGGCTCGAGGCGGTCTGCTCGCCACGTCCCGTGGCGCAAGTCGCCACCGGCGACGTGATGGTCACCGCCGAACAGATCCGCTTCTTCGCGGAATTCGCCGACAAGGAGAGCGGCGATCTGGTGCCCACCTCAGACCGCCAGCTCGGCCTGATCTTGTCGGAACCCTATGGCGTGGTCGGCGCCATCACGCCGTGGAACTTTCCGATCTCGATGGCTGGCTGGAAGCTGGCCCCGGCGCTCGCCGCCGGCAATGCGGTGGTGCTCAAGCCCTCCGAGATGACGCCCTATTCGACGCTCTATCTGGCCGAGCTCGCGGTGAAGGCGGGGATTCCCGAGGGGCTCGTCAATATCGTTCTCGGCGACGGTCCGGTGACCGGCACGGCGCTGACCGGACATGCCGGGATCGACAAGGTGTCGTTCACCGGCTCCACCCGCGCGGGCGGCCAGATCATGGAGAACATCGCGCGTACCGGCATCCGGCCGATGACGCTGGAGCTGGGCGGCAAGAGCCCGATGGTGGTCTTCGCCGACGCCGATCTGGAGTTGGCCGCCGATTGCCTCGACCGGGGGATCACGCCGAATGCCGGGCAGTTCTGCGTGGCGGGCTCGCGCATCGTCGTCGCGCGGGAGATCGCGGAGGAGCTCGCCGCCAGGCTGACCGAGCGGTTCGCCCGCCACATGCCCGCCGCCACCTGGGAGGAGGTGCCCGGCTTCTCCCCGATCATTTCCGAACCCCAGCTCGGCCGGATCGACGGCATCGTCGGCGCCGCCGTCGCGCAGGGCGGCGAGATCCTTTGCGGCGGCGACCGGTTCGACCGCGAGGGCAGCTTCTACCGTCCGACCCTGATCGGCGGGGTCGATACGGCAAACCCGGCGGTCACGGAAGAGATATTCGGCCCGGTCGCCACCTTCCAGACCTTCGAAACGGAAGAGGAGGCGATGGCGCTCGCCAGCCATCCGACCTACGGCCTGTGCGCCGGGCTGTTCACCCGCGACCTGAACCGCGCCCTGCGACTGTCGCGCCGGATCGAGGCCGGAACGGTCTGGATCAACCGCTACGGGCGCTCGCGCGATCACATCCTGCCCACCGGCGGCTGGAAGGCCAGCGGGCTGGGCAAGGATCTGGGGCGCGAAGCCTATCTCGCCAACCGCCGGACGAAATCGGTGTTGGTCGACCTTTAACCGCCGCGCTCGCGGCCCGGCCCGGGCCGCCGGCGAAAGAGGACACCCGGCAATGTCGTCTGATCCGCTCCTCCAGCCCTTCCAGATCAAGAGCCTGCGGCTGAAGAACCGCATTCTGATCACCGCGCACGAGCCCGGCTATGCCGAGGACGGCCTGCCGAAGGACCGCTACCGCGCCTATCACGTCGCGCGGGCCCGGGGAGGGGTGGCGCTGACCATGACCATCGGCTCCGCCGCGGTGGCACACGACAGCCCGCCATCCTCCGGCGGCGTGCAGGCCTATCGCGACGAGATCGTCGGCTGGATGCGCAAGATCGCCGAGGAATGCCACGAGCACGGAACGGCGGTGATGATCCAGCTCACCCATCACGGCCGTCGGACCCGGTGGGACAAGGGGGACTGGCTGCCGACGGTCTCGGCCAGCCGCGAGCGCGAGGTGTCGCATCGCGGCGTGCCCAAGGCGGCGGAGGACTGGGACATCCGGCGGATCGTGCAGGACTATGCCGATGCCGCCGAGCGGATGAAGGAGGCCGGTCTCGACGGCGTCGAGTTCATCGCCACCGGCCATCTTCTGGATCAGTTCTGGTCGCCGCGCTCCAACATGTTGGACGGCCCGTATGGCGGGTCTCTGGAAAACCGGCTCCGCCTGACCTTCGATGTGCTTTCCGAGGCAAGGAAGCGGGTCGGGGAGGACTTCCTTCTCGGCGTCCGCTATGCCGGGGACGAGAACACGGCCGACGGCGTCGATATCCAGGAAGGGCTGGAGATCTCGCGTCGCCTGAAGGACAGCGGGCTGGTGGATTTCCTCAACGTTACGCGCGGCCATATCGACGACGATGCCGGCCTGACCGACATGATCCCGGTTCAGGGCATGCGGGGCGCCCCGCATCTCGAGCTTGCGGGCGAAATCCGCGCGGCCACCCGATTTCCCGTGTTCCACGCCGCCAAGATCCCGGATCTCGCGACCGCCCGCTATGCCGTCGCGGAGGGCAAGCTGGACATGGTGGGCATGACGCGGGCCCATCTCGCCGACCCCGACATCGTCCGCAAGATCGCCGCGAGGCACGAGGACCGCATCCGTCCCTGCGTCGGCGCCAATTACTGTCTCGACCGCCGGTTCCAGGGGGCGGATGCGCTGTGCATCCACAATCCCTCGACGGGACGCGAGACCGTCATGCCCCATGAGATCGCGCCGGCCGCAACGCCGCGCCGGGTGACTGTCGTCGGTGCCGGGCCTGCGGGCATGGAGGCCGCGCGCGTGGCGGCCGAGCGCGGGCACGAGGTGATCGTGCACGAGGCCGCCAACGATCCGGGCGGACAGATCCGCCTGACCGCGCAGTCCGACCGCCGCCGCGAGATGGTCTCGATCATCGAATGGCGGATGGCGGAATGCCTGCAGCGCGGCGTGACATTCCGGTTCAACAGCTTTGCCGAGGCCGACACGGTCGCCGCGGACAATCCCGACGTGGTGATCGTCGCCACTGGCGGCCTGCCGCACGAGGTTCCGCTGGCCGAGGGGCGGGATCTGGTGGTGACCGCCTGGGACATTCTCGCCGGCGACGCGCAGCCGGGCCGGTCGGTGCTGGTTTTCGACAATGCGGGCGACCATGCCGGCCTTCAGGCGGCCGAGATGATCGCGGCGACCGGCGCCCGGGTCGAGATCGTGACCCCCGACCGCAGCTTCGCGCCGGAGGTCATGGCGATGAACCTCACCCCCTATATGCGCAGCCTGCAGGCGCTCGACACGCGCTTTACCGTGACCTGGCGACTCAGGCGCGTGACCCGCAAGGGCAACGGGCTGCTGGCCGAGCTCGGCAGCGACTACGGCGAGGTGACCCGCCAGAGGGAGGTGGATCAGGTGGTCGTCAACAACGGAACGGTCCCGCTCGACGATCTCTATTTCGATCTCAAGCCGCTTTCGTCGAATTTGGGCGAGGTGGACAACACGGCGCTTCGGGCATCCGCCCCGCAGACCGTCGCGACGAACCCGGATGGCCGCTTCCAGCTCTTCCGGATCGGCGATGCCGTGTCCTCGCGAAACACCCACGCCGCGATCTACGACGCCCTGCGCCTGACACGGGGTCTGTGACCGGAAGACGGTGCTATCGCGCCGGCGAGAGTGCGGCCGAGATTTGCTCCACGATGGCGCCGACACTCTCGGTTGCCAGTCTTTCGGCGGCCTCCACAGCCTCCGGTCCCCGGCTCAGGCCCTCCATATGGACGGCCATGACCCGGTGAATCCCCATCGTCTGGAATACGTGGCGGACATAGGGTGTCAGGAAATCCGGTTGGGCGGAGTCGCCAAGCCTTCCCCCGCACGCCACGATCAGGACGACAGGACGGTCCGCGATCAGGCCGGCCTTGCCCTCCGGGGTCAGGGCAAATGTGCGACCGGGCCGGACAACCATGTCGATCCAGGCCTTGAATGCCGCGGGCACGGTGAAATTGTGCATCGGCATGTCGATCACGACCGTGTCGGCGGCCTCCAGCTCGCAGATGAGCTCTTCCGACGGTTCGAGGGTTCGGCGGTGCTCGTCATTGCGTGTGTCGTCGCGGCGGAGGCTGGCGTCGACGAAATCGGCATCCGGCAGGGGCGGGGGCGTCGTCGTCAGATCGCGGCGCGTGGACCCGGCGTGCGTCTGCGATTTCAGCCTGTCCACCAGCATGCCGCCCACCTTGCGGCTGCAGGACCCCGAAACGCGCGGGCTCGCGCTGATATGAAGGATGTTCATCGCCGGTCATCCTCCGGAGTGTCCCGAAGAGAAATGGAAAACTTCAGCGCCCGCGCGAGCAACCCTTCGCGGAAATAGAAGCGGTGACCCAGCGCGTTGGACAGCGGGGTATCCAGAATCAGCATCTCGAGCCCGAGCCGCTGCCCCTCGGCCTTCAGGCGGTCCATGAGGATCCGGCCGCGACCGCTGCTTCGTTCCCGCGCATCGGTCACGAGGTCGTCGACATAGAGGTGCGGTCCGAAGATGAGATTCTCCTGCACCCTGAACCCCGCCAGGGCCATCGGACGCCCGCCCTCCCACAAGGCGAGGAGGCGATAACCCGTCTCCTTCTGCCGCTTCCACCGTTCGACGAACTCCGCCTCGGAGGCGAGATGCGGTCGCAACTGGCGCATGACCGGAAAGCAGCGTGCGACCTCGTCCTCCGCATCGACAATGCGCAAATCGATGTCCGTTCCTGTCGTCATCGCACGATCACTCCGCTTTGGCCTGTGGACGTGGAGGGTCGAAGCACAGCCCGATGGCGATGCGGTTCCAGGCGTTGATCGTGCCGACCGTGACCGTCAGCAACGTTGCCTCCCGCTCATCGAAGCATTCGCGCAAGGCTGCCCAGGCCTCGTCCGGCGCGCCCGCGCCATTCGGCCGCGTCAGCAAGTTCGCCCAGCGCAGGGCCGCCTTCTCGCGCGTCGAGAAGACGCCGGCATCGCGCCAGGCCGGCACGAGGCCGAGCTTGATCTCATCGACACCGAGCTTGCGGGCGATGTTCAGGTGAAGCTGGATGCAGAAGGCGCAGCCATTCATCTGCGAGACGCGCAGCTTCACGAGTTCCGTCAGGTCCTTGTCGAGCCCGCCGTCGTCGACGGCCTTTCCAAGCGCGATCAGCGCGTCATGGGCGGCCGCCTCAGATGTCGCGAAGGCATCGTAGGCGGGCCTGCTCGTCTCGTGTGGCATGAGGTGACCTTTTCAATCGGATCCGATATTATAAGAATACGAACATCATATAAGAAGTCTTATATTATGAACAAGACGGAAACCCGAAATGGTCCTTTCCTCCCTGGCCCGGGGGAGGGAAAGCGTGGCGAGGATGGCTATATGGGCTATCTGCTTCGACAGGCGGCGAATGCGTACGAGACCCATCTCTCCCGCGTGCTTGGAGATCTCGGCGTAACGCCGCCGCAATTCTCGGTGATGACGATGATCGCCGCCTATCCGGGGCTTTCGAACGCCGATATTGCTCGGGTGACGTTTCTGACCCCGCAATCAGTCGGCGTCACGGTCGCCAATCTCGTAAAGGCCGGCGTGGTCTCGAAACACCCCCATGCCGTCCACGGCCGCATTCAGCAACTCGAGTTGACCGACAGCGGGCGAGAGCTGCTCGAAGCCGCAAAGCTGCGCGTCGTATCTGTCGAGACGGAGCTGGTGGAAGGCGTGGACGACGCCGGCGAGCGAATGTTGAGACGATGGCTCGCCCAGATCTCTTCGCGCCTGTCGAATGGCTGAGCCCCGGGGAGGGGGCGATCCGGCGGTGAACCGCGCACCGCCGGCATGCCTTGGCGCTACAGTGAGTGCCCGGACAGAAGGTTGTCTGCCATGAAGTCGACGAAGACGCGCAGCTTCGGCGACAGATGCCGGCTCGACGGCCACAGGATGCGGAACGTGCCGGTATGGCGGACGGCGTCATCCAGCACGCTCACAAGCGCGCCTGTTGCGAGCCGGTCGCGCACTGCGAAATCCGGCAGGCAGGCAAGCCCCAGCCCCTGCTCGGCCATGTAGACCAGGGGCTCTATCGTGCTCGAGACGGATGCCCTTGCCATGGTTTCGACCGGGGTGCCGTCTTCATCGGCAAGACACCACTCTTCCAGCTTGCCCGTCGAGGGATAGCGGTGGCGCAGGCACCGGTGACTTGCCAGATCGGCAGGGGAGCGGGGAACGCCGTATCGTTCGAAATAGCCCGGCGCGCCGACCAGCCTGTAGCGAAACGTGCCAAGCGACCGCGTCATCAATCTGGAATCGTCCGGATCGCCAGTGCGGATCGCCGCGTCGAAGCCCTCCTCGATGACGTCGACAAGGCGGTCGGTGAAGTCGAGATCCAGCTCGATATCCGGCCAGGCCCGCATGAAGGCGGACAAGCTCGGCATCATCAGCATACCAACCAAGGGCAGGCTGACCCGCAGCACGCCGCCGGGATGCGCGCGCGACTGCGAGAGCTCCAGTTCGGCCGCCTCCATCTCGCAGAAGATCCGGCGGCAGCGTTCCAGGAACAGGCGGCCTTCCGGCGTCAGCGTGATGGCGCGCGTCGAGCGGTGAAACAGCCTCACGCCGAGGCGGTCCTCGAGCCGCGCGACGGCCTTTCCGACAGCCGATGACGACACGCCGAGCTGGCGTCCAGCAACCGTGAAACTGCGGGCCTCCGCCGCCTGAACGAAGGCGTTGAGCGCGCCAAGGCTGTCCATGGGGATCGACATGATGGCGGACATATTAGTCCGAAGTGATCGGAATTGAAGCCTGTTTTTCCGGATTGGGCAGCATGCCAGTTTCGCGGTCATCGCAATGTCCAGACGAGGTTTCCCATGGTCCCGGCATTCCTGGCCGTTATTTCCACGCTTCTGCAGCCCATCGTCTTGAGTATGACCGTCGACGGGATTTCCGGCGCGAGGCGTGCCCGATGACCGAGCTCGGAGATCGCCTCGGTGCGCCCTCGGGCGCTGAGACGTCATCGCCTGCGTCGGACCGCCTGCCCTGGGGCGGCCTGCTCGCGCTGTCCATGGCGGCCTTCGTCACCATCCTGACCGAGGCCTTGCCCGCGGGCCTTCTGCCCCAGATCGGCGCCGGCCTCGGCATCTCGGAGGCGGCGGCGGGGCAACTTGTCACCGTCTACGCCGTGGGCTCGCTCATGGCGGCAATCCCGTTGACGGTCTTTACGCAAGGGGTCCGCCGCCGTCCGCTACTGCTCGCAGCGATCGGCGGATTCCTGGTGGCGAACACGCTCACCGCCGTCTCCGGCAGCTATGGGCTGACGCTGGCTGCGCGCTTCGTGGCCGGCGTTTCGGCAGGACTGCTCTGGGCGCTGGCTGCCGGCTATGCCGCGCGCATGGCGCCCGAACATCTCAAGGGCCGGGCGATTGCGGTCGCCATGGCGGGAACGCCGCTGGCGCTTTCGCTCGGCGTGCCGGCGGGGACGTTCCTCGGGGCGGTCATAAGCTGGCGCGCCTGCTTCGGCCTGATGAGCGGGCTCACCGTCATCCTGATTGTCTGGGTGCTGGCCAGAGTTCCGGACTTCGCCGGCGAGCCCACGGAAACGCGCCGGTCGCTGATGAGCGTCCTCACGCGTCCCGGAATTCGGCCGGTGCTGTTCGTCGTGCTCGCCTATGTGATCGCCCACAACATTCTCTACACCTATATCGCGCCGTTTCTCGACGCTGCGGGCATGGTGGCGCGGACGGACACCGTGCTCCTGGTCTTCGGCATCGCGTCGCTGGTCAGCATCTGGGTCGTGGGCGTGCTGATCGACCGCCGCTTGCGGGAACTGACCCTCTTCAGCACGGCGCTGTTCGGCCTCTCCGCCGCCGCGCTCTGGATCTGGGGCGACGTGCCGACGGTCATCTATGGAGCATCCGCCGTCTGGGGTCTGGCTTTCGGAGGGTGCGCGACGCTGTTTCAAACGGCGAGCGCCAAGACGGCGGGGCCGGCGGCGGATCTTGCCCAATCCATGCTGGTGACGACCTGGAACGCCGCCATCGCCGGGGGCGGGCTTGTCGGCGGCGTCCTGCTCGACCGGCTTGGCGTCGGCGCTTTCGCTCCGAGCCTTCTGGTCCTGCTCATCGCGACCTTTGTCGTGACGCTTGCCGCGCGCCGGCACGGATTTCCGCTCCACCGTCCTCTCTGACGTTCGATCTCGACAGCCCCCGTGTGGGGCCCCCGATGGGAGGTCATCTGGCGGCCTGAAGCGGGGGCGTCATCGCGTATGTCACATCCCTCCAGCGGTCGGGGCAAGGGGATCGTCATGCGAATATTGGGTGGCATCCTTCATCGCCAGCTCTCCTCTTGTCGAACTCGTCGGCGTCCCCTGAGCCTCGCCCATATCGAGAAACCCGGTACTTGACTTCAAGTCAACTTGAAGTGGCAGCCTGCTCTCGAACCGGAATTTCGGCAAGAGGGCAAACCCTATGGAACAGGCGGAAACGCACGCATCGGCAAGGTCGATATCGGGACTCACGATCGCGCTGGCTCTATCGGTGCTTCTGGCCTCGCTCGGAACCAGCATCGCCAATATTGCGCTGCCGACGCTGGTTCAGGCGTTTTCTGCACCGTTCGCCCAGGTGCAGGCGGTCGTCGTCGCCTATCTCGCGGCCCTGACGATCTCCGTCGTCATCGCGGGTCGCCTCGGCGACTATTTCGGATTGAAGCCGATGCTCGTCAGCGGCCTGGCGATCTTCGCTGTTGCCTCGGTCATGTGCGCGGTGGCGTCAAGCCTCTGGTTGCTGGTCGGTGCGCGGGCGGTTCAGGGTATCGGCGCGGCCTTCATGATGACGCTTGCCATGGCACTGATGCGCCAGACGGCGAGCGAGGCACGCGTGGGCCGCGCCATGGGGCTGCTCGGCACGGTATCTGCGCTGGGGACGGCGCTCGGCCCGTCGCTCGGCGGGCTGTTGATTCCCGTGACGGGATGGCGTGGCGTCTTCTGGGTGCAGGTGCCGCTGGCGGTTCTGGCCTTGGTTCTTGCCATCGCAATGCTGCGGGAGGCCCCCGGCAAGCAGAAGACGCTTTCGGCGGGCCTGTGGCGGTCGGTGCTGAACAGGAGCCTTGCGCCCAATCTCCTCGTCAATGTTCTGGTCGCCGCCGTCATGATGACGACATTGGTGGTCGGACCCTTCTATCTCGGCCTCGGTCTTGGCCTGGAGGAAGCGCTGGTCGGGGTCATCATGGCGATCGGCCCGGTGATTTCCATCGTCAGCGGCGTTCCCGCCGGGCGGCTCGTCGACGCCTGGGGGAGAGGTCGCGCGCTCGCCGTGGGGCTCGCTCTCCTGGCCGCGGGGGCTTTCCTTCTGGCGGTCCTGCCGAACATGATCGGCGTGGCCGGATATGTGCTCTCCATCATTGTTCTGACGCCGGGCTACCAGCTTTTCCAGGCCGCCAACAACACGGCCGCGCTGGCGGAAGTCCCCAAGGACCGACGCGGCACGGTCTCGGGACTTCTCGCCCTGTCGCGCAACACCGGCCTGATCGCGGGGGCATCGTTCATGGGCGCCGTTTTCGCCTACGGCGTGGGGACGGAGGATTTTAGCTATGCGACACCCGTGGCGATTGCGACGGGGATGCAGCTCACCTTCCTGCTGGCCGGCGGCATGATGATCGTCGCGATCGGGGTCGCTGTCGGGCATCGCAATCCCGCCAAACGCCCGCAGTAACGGCCGTTGGCTACGCACATCGGCGGGGATGGTGGGCCATGCGGGATGAAACTGGGCACCGTTCCTGCGCCACAGCGCTATGACAGCCTTGAAAATATACGGTTGAAGGCCGTTCGCGAAACGACGCGACGTAGCCTATGGCTCGATAACAGCCGCGATCGCCGGAGTGTTTTCTTCTCCCCAAACACACAAGGGCTGAAGCGCTTCGGCCAGCGCTTTGCCAAGCGGTGTCAGGCCATAATCCACCCTCGGCGGTATCTCTTTGTAATCGGTGCGCGTGATGATTCCATGTGCTTCCAGCTCTTTGAGCTGCTGAATCAGCACCTTATCGCTTACACCTTTCACGGCTCGCTTCAACTCGCCGTATCGCATCGTATCTTTGGCTAGGAAGAACAGGATGAGCGGCTTCCATTTTCCGCCGACAACCCGAAGCGCTGCGTCCAAGCCGCAGATGAAAGGGGAGTGGTGTTCGCTTATATCGTTCATCCGGGGATACTTACCAAAAGGTGCATACTTATCAAAATGAAATCTGGTCCTATCTCCTGTTCACCCTCGAACAATGGAGATTGGATCATGACAAAGCTTGATGGAAAAACGGCCATTGTCACCGGTGGCGCCAGTGGAATTGGCCTCGCGACCGCCAAGCGGTTTATCGACGAAGGCGCGTTCGTCTACATCTTTGGGCGGCGGCAGGAGGCGTTGGACGCCGCCATGTCTGAGCTTGGATCAAACGCGCGCGCCGTCCGGGGGGATACCACAAGGCTGGAGGATCTCGACCGGCTCATCGAAACGGTCAAATCCGAACGAGGCAGTATCGAAATCGTCTTTGCCAATGCGGGCGTTGGCGATTTCGCGCCGCTTGGCGAGATCACGCCGGAACATGTTGACTGGACCTTCGACATCAATGTCAAAGGCACGCTTTTCACGGTTCAGAAGGCGCTCCCGCTGATGAAACCGGGCGCGTCAATCATCCTGACCGGCTCTACCACCGGATCGATGGGAACGGCTGCGATGAGCGTTTACAGCGCCTCGAAGGCGGCCATTCGGAACCTTGCCCGTAGCTGGGCGCTCGATCTCAAAGGCACCGGGATCCGGGTCAATGTCCTGTCGCCCGGGGCGACGGAGACAGAGAAAGTCATGTCCATGTTCGAAAGCACGGGCGCTGGGGATGAAATCGTTGCTGGCTTTCAGGAACAGTCCCCGCTTGGACGGATGGGCGACACGACTGAAATCGCCAGCGTCGCGGCATTTCTCGCCAGTGGCGACAGCAGCTTCATGACCGGAAGCGAGGTGTTCGCCGACGGCGGGTATGCACAAGTCTGATCCAAACAAGGCAGGCCTTTCAGAGGAATGGCCTGCGACACCACCCCCTGACATTCTGTATCCGTATCCCGTCAGGTTCTAGAGGCTCGATCATCTCGGGGGACACGAAGTGAAAATCGGAATCATCGGCGCTGGCATGGTTGGAAAGACCCTCGCCACCAGGCTTGCAGCGAAGGGTCATCAGGTTCTCCTCGCAAACAGCCGGGGACCGGAGAGCGTGGCTGAAAGCCTGGGCGCGTCGACTGCCAAGGTGACGCCCAGCTCCACATCGGCAACTCTCGCCTGCGATCTCGTCTTTCTCACTGTGCCATGGACGAAGATCGGGGATGTGCTGAAGTCCGGCGGTCCAAAGGACGGCCGGATCCTCGTCGACGCGACGAACATCTTCCTGCGCTTCCCGCCCGAAGCGCTCATCGACGATTTGAAAGGCGACTCGGGCAGTGAGATCGTCGCTCGACTGGCGCCAGGGGCCCGCGTGGTAAAAGCGTTCAACACGCTGCCGTTCACGACGATGTTCGCGCCTCGTCCTGAAGGCATGGAGCGTGTCCTTTTCGTTGCCGGCGACGACGCCTCGGCTGTGGCTTCAGTCGCAGACCTCATCGTTGAGCTCGGACTTCACCCCGTTCCGCTTGGCCCCCTCGCACAAGCCGGTCGGCTAATGGAGCTCGGCGGTCCGCTTTCCGGCCTGGAACTGCTGACGCCCGCAAAGAAAGAAGCCTGAACCTGGCACGCAGCGAAGGGCGACAAGCGCAAAAGCCAAAAAGGGCGCTCAGCGGGTCGCCACGGCGTGCAGAAGACGCAATTGTTGCGACAGCAAAACGCGTCACAGCACTGCCGGAACGACCTAACGCATAGGGGGCTGCATCGCGCAATGGACGGCAAATGGCGGAGCGGATGACTCAGGCGCCCAACTCTCTCCCGTGGTGATGTCGGACCGCATGTGACGAATGCGAAACCCTGCGAACACAAGTGGTGCGGCCAGATCTGCTATTGGGCGTACGGCAACTGCAACTGAACATTTCGCTGGAAAGTCGATGGGTCGAACAGACCGTCGCTCGTCGAAAGATGATGATCCAACTCTCGCTTCAACGCGCTTACCTCAAGCGTGTCAAGGTATCGGGTCTTGAAGGAGCGGATCTCGCTCTCCCGGAGTGCATTCCATCCGAATTCGTCAATTGTCTCTGCCACGAACCGCGAAAGGTTTGGCCCCCAATGGAACCCTTTGATCAAGGCATAGCGAAATGCTCGAACGGCATTACCCTTGGGGTTTGGGTTGGGTCGGAGATTGATCTCCAGCATCTTGCGATCCAGGTCATCAAAGTAACCGGGCTTTGCACACAACCTTTTATGCGCAAGATCATAGATGATGGCGTCACAACTAAAGAACGTGACGTCTCGCAAGTCTCCGACCGTACGGACCCGAACATGTCCTTGTAGATGTGCCCAAGTGCGCTGTAGGGGCCATACATCTATTTGCCATTTTTTTGATGGAAGCGCATAGCCACCAAACCGATTTACGCGCGCACCGATAGCATGCATTTGTTTCTCGAATGCCGCCAAGTCGTATGGATCGATGACGAAATCGAGATCGGATTTGAACCCGGCGTTCCCGAACATAGCGACATCGCGCAGCATTCCTCCGATAAGCACAAGGTGACCGTGCGCGCGAAGCTCCTTCAATGTGCGTCGCACGTCCTCGCGCCCACGATACGGTGAGTTCAGGAAGTACCGAACTCTTTTTTCAAGAAGGTGTTCCATTGACCGGGCGCATTTCACGATAGTGTTTCAACAGGTCATCATGCAGATCGATGCAGAACTGATCCGTCATCCCTGACACCATGTCGGTCAGGAGCTGCATTTCCTTGTACCGGGTTGGCAGGCCAGCATCAGGGTGATATTGGACGACCTTCCCCTCAAAAATCCGGCGATAATTCTTGGAAATCCGGCTGTACACATAGGCAGAGAATGGCGAAGTCCGCTTGCTGTCGAGATTCTTATAGTCCTTTCGCTCGCTTATCCCGATCCACAGAAAATCCATGAGACGGTTGAGCGTGTTGTATCCATTCAATTCGATCTCGAGAACTGACTTGTGGCTAAACGCATTCTGTCGATCGAAGTCTTTCAGCGCATCGCACAGAACCGCCGCCGGGGACATTTTGATCAGTTCTCCGTCAAAGTTTCCGTTGACGATGTTCTCATAGTTGTCCTTGAACGCCTGCGCGACAGCAGAAACCATGAGGTGGATCGCATGTACCCGGAACTTCTGCGTCGCCACGTCCTGCAACTCACTGGGGTGCTGCTTCTGCCTTCGGAGCGCATCATACTCCCAGCGCGATAGATCACAAAGATGACGAACGAGCGGATCAACCTTGTCTTGTCCATCCGGATGGTACTCTAGGGAAGCCAAAAGATCGTTAAGGGACGCCAGTCCCTTCTTGATCGCGTCCTCCGCGTCAAGCACAGAGTATGCGATATCATCGCATGCCTCCATCACCAACGCGAGCGGGTGACGAGCGTCGCCGTCCAAGCCGACTTCACTCCGTATTCGCTCAACTAATTTCTGTTCAGAGGCGAAGAACCCGACTTTTTTGCGCGCCTGTTTGCCCTTGTCGATTTTGTCGGACGAAGCGACGTATTTCATGAGGGCAGCCAGCGTGCCCAAGGTCAAATTAAGACCAAGGTCGTCACCAATGACCTGCAGCTTTGTGAGCACACGAAGTGTTTGGGCGTTGCCTTCAAATTGCAGGAAGTCATTCCTGTGCTGCTCTGTCAGCCGAGAAACGTCACCCGCAATTTCTTCAGGTTCACCGGACTTCGGCGGTTCGAAAAGAGCGTTCGAGTTCCGTTGAAACCACGCGCGAATGGCATTCTCTCCCTGATGGCCAAACGGCGGGTTACCAATATCATGAGCAAGCCCCACGGCCGCAAGCGTCGCTGGGACCGTCCTGAGAGCATCGTCCGGTAGCTTGTCTTTGAGCAATACAGCAATCTCGACACCCAGTGAGCGCGCAAGGTTGGCAACCTCGTACGAGTGCGTCAGTCGGGTCCTGATACTCTCGATGCTCTCAAGCGGAAACACTTGGGTCTTGTCGCCCATCCGGCGAAAGGGTGTGGAGAACAGGATGCGGTCGTGATCGCGCTCCTGAGGCAGACGGAACTGTCCTTCGGCAAAGTCTGGCCCTTTCGGCTTGCCGTCGGGCTTCGGGCGCTCAAGCAGATCCCCAAAGCGCTTCGCAAAAAGCAAACGCGACCAGTCCGCCATTCCCCCTGCTACCCTCCGAGCTCGCGATTCGTGATGCGCTTCCCTACTATCCATTGATGTTTAACAGACTCCGCAGACAGCATCTAGCCAGCGTGCGTCTGTCTGATCAGGACCTCCTTGGAAGGTTTAGCGGCCGCTGTCGCCGTTCAGCCGCCGCACCTCAACAAGAAGCTCGGCAATCGCGCGTTCCGCCGCCACGAGCTTGGTGGCCACCATGAGGTTCTCGCGGCCCGCCATGGCCAGGAACGTGCCCAGCACCTCGTCAGAGTGCCGCGAGAGTGCGACGAGATGTTCCCCGCTCGGCCCGTATCTGCCGGCGAACCAGTTCTTCACCGTCTTCTCGTTGGCGCCGGTCCAGGATGCAACCGTCTTGATCCCCGCCCGGCTGTCGCCGAGCGATCGCCTCAGCGCAGATGCGATTTCATCGACAAAGCAGCCATCCGTCTCGTTGCCACCATTACCAGTATATCGGTTTTCCTTTGGAAAGAACTTGCCCTTTTTCGGAAACGACATTCCGGCCTCCCTTGCTTTACATGGATGCGAGGGATTCAGCCCTGGATTCAGGCGATAGCGATGGATTGGCCAGCAATAACGAGGAGATGCGTGCTTGGGCGGTCGTTGGACGACCAATTCAGACAAAAGCGACGGGCCGCCCGAAACGGAAGTGCCCGCGGTCGCCTATGTCCGGATGTCGACCGATCACCAGAAGTATTCGACCGAGAACCAGCTCGATGTGATCCGCAATTACGCCACCGCCCGCGGCCTGCAGATCCTGCGGGTCTTCGAGGATTCCGGCCGTAGCGGCCTGCGCATCGACGGGCGCGAGGCATTGCAGACCCTGATGGCCGAGGTCCAATCCGGCCAGGCCGATTTCAAGGCGATCCTCGTCTATGACGTAAGCCGCTGGGGCCGGTTTCAGGATGCCGACGAGGGCGCCTATCACGAGCACGTCTGTTCCCGCGCCGGGATCCGTGTCCACTATTGCGGTGAGCAGTTCGAGAACGACGGCAGCATCGGCTCGAACCTCCTCAAGACCGTCAAGCGCGTCATGGCCGGCGAATACAGCGGCGAGCTCTCGGTCAAGGTTTTCGCCGGTCAATGCCGCCTGGTGGAATTGGGCTATCGCCAGGGCGGCGCTGCCGGATACGGGCTGCGGCGCGTGCTGATCGACGAGCACGGCAACGCAAAGGGCGAACTGTCCCGCGGCGAACAGAAAAGCATCCAGACCGACCGCGTCGTTCTTGTGCCGGGCCCCGAGCGGGAGCAGGACGTCGTGCGGCGCATGTATCGGAGTTTCGTCGAGGACGGCCGCTCCGAACGCGAGATCGCGGAGATCTTGAACGCCGAGGGGCATCTGACGGACCTGGCGCGGCCATGGACGCGGGCAACCGTCCATCAAGTTCTGACGAACGAGAAATACATCGGCAACAACGTCTACAACAAGGTGTCCTTCAAGCTGAAGCAGCGCCGGGTCGTGAACCCGCGAGACATGTGGATTCGCGCCGACGGCGTCTATCCTTCCATCGTCGACAAGGCGTTGTTTCTGCGGGCACGGGAGATCGTCGATGCGCGCAGCCGCCATCTGACCGACGGGGAGCTGCTCGAAGCGCTCCGTGCCCTGCTTGCCCGGAAGGGCTTCCTTTCCGGGCTGATCATCGACGAGCACGAGGACGTTCCGTAGTCGAGCGCATATCGGTCGCGGTTCGGCAGCCTGCTGCGCGCCTACGCGCTGGTCGGATATCAGCCCGACCGGGACTGCCGTTACATCGAGATCAACCGAAAGCTCCGCGAGGCACACCCGCAGATCGTGTCCGGGATTGTCGCCGGGATCGAAAGCGCCGGCGGCAGTGCCGTTCAGGATCCCCAAACCCAGCTTCTAACCGTCAACGGCGAGTTCTCGGTGTCCGTCGTGCTGTCGCGGTGCTTCGAAACCGCGGCAGGCTCGCTGCGCTGGCGCATCCGCCTCGACACGGGGCTTCTGCCGGACATCACGATCGCCATACGCATGGACGAACTGAACGCGGCGCCGCGTGACTACTACGTCCTCCCGAGCATCGACATGACCGCGGAGCGGCTTCGACTGGCCGAGCAGAACGGCCTGTCTCTCGACGCCTACCGCTTCGACACGCTCGACTTCTTCTTCGCAATGGCCGGCAGGGCCAGATTTTCGGAGGTGGCCTGATGCCGGAAGACATCCCGACCGATGCCCACAAGCATGTGACGCTCATCCCGACCGACAGGATCCGTGTCCTCAATCCTCGGGTGCGCAACCGGCGAACCTTCGAGGAAATGGTAGAGAACATCGCGCGGATCGGCCTCAAGCGCCCGATCACCGTGACGGAGCGTCCTGGTACGGACCCCGTGGAGTACGATCTCGTCTGTGGCCAGGGGCGGTTGGAGGCGTTCATCGAGTTGAAGCAGGACGCTATCCCGGCCATCGTGATCGATGCTGACGAGAGCGACTGCCTCGTCATGAGCCTGGTCGAGAACTGCGCGCGGCGTCAGCATCGTGCAATCGACCTGATGCAGGAGATCGGCGCGCTCCGGAAGCGCGGCTACAACGATCGCGAGATCGCCGACAAGATCGGCGTCAGTTCCGAATACGTCAACATGATCGCCGGGCTGCTCGAGCGTGGAGAGCAGCGTCTCGTGTCTGCGGTCGAGACCGGCCTTCTGCCGCTGAACCTCGCGATCGAGATCTCCAAGGCCGACGATGAGGGCGCCCAGCGCGCACTGATGGAGGCCTATACGGAGAAAAAACTGCGCGGGAAGAAGTTCGCGGCCGTGCGGCGTCTGCTTGAACGGCGTCAACGTCGCGGGCCGCGTGTCGATGAAACGCCCTTCGGCCGCAAGGACCGCGCCAGGCGCCCCCTGACCAGCGATGCACTGGTGCGCGCCTACCGTCAGGAAGCCGACCGTCAGAAGCTGATGATCAAGAAGGCGGAACTGACGCAAGGCCGGCTGCTCTTCGTCGTCGAGGCGTTCCGTGCGCTCCGGAGCGACGAGAACTTCCTGACTCTGCTGCGCGCCGAGGGCCTCGACATGATGCCCACATACCTGGAGGAACAGGCGAGGCCGGAGGCATGAAACGGAAGGATCGCCGCCGCCCGGATGTCGTCGTCCACGGCTTCGAAAACGACTGCGTGACCCTGGCTGTGGACGCCCTTCTCCCCGTGCGGGTGCTCCGGGCGACCACGAAGTCGAGCAAGAAATACCAGCAGATCACCGCCTCGGTCCGCGAGGTGGGGCTTGTGGAGCCGCCCGTCGTCGCCCGTGACCCCGCAAATCCGGACACCTTCCTGCTGCTGGACGGGCACCTTCGGATCGAGGTGCTGAAGGACCTCGGCATTGAAACTGTCGAATGTCTGGTCTCCACCGACGACGAGGCCTTCACCTACAACAAGCGGATCAGCCGGTTGTCTCCGGTCCAGGAGCACAAGATGATCCTGCGCGCCATCGAGCGCGGCGTCCCGGAAGAAAAGATCGCCAAGGCGCTGGACATCAATCCCCAGAGCGTTCGGCGCAAGGTCCGCATGCTGGATGGGATCTGCGAGGAGACGGTCGCCATCCTCAAGGACAAACCCTGTCCGATGGCCGTGTTCGAAATCCTCCGGAAAATGAAACCACTGCGCCAGATTGAGGCCGCCGAGTTGCTGGTCAACGCCAACAATTACTCGGTCGCCTATGCCTCGGCGATCCTGGCTGGCACGCCACAGACGCAGCTTGCGGAAGGTTCGAAACCCAAGCGCATCAAGGGCATCACGCCGGAGGCGATGGCCCGGATGGAGAATGAGCTGGCGCGCCTCCAGGAGTCGATCACCTCCATCCAGGAAACGTACGGGCAGGATCACCTGCAACTGACCGTCATCAAGGGCTACCTCGCGAAGCTGCTTGGGAACGCGCGGGACGTCCGTTATCTGATGCAGCACCGTCCGGAATTCCTCGACGAGTTCCAGGCGATCGCCGAGATGACCTCGACCCTGCCGCCGGACACGGCATAGTCGAGGCACGACCGATGGGGACCCGGACCCGATAAGCGCGGGGACCGTGGGAGACGCCGCACTGTGGGACGGATCGAGCGCGGCGGTGGGGATGGCGGCGAACCCGCGCGGAGCCCACCAGGCCGGCTCGAGTTTTCGCCGGCTGCGCGATCGCAATCGTGGTCGCGTCACACTTCAGGCGTGCCGGGGGATGGCTCGACTCGGCACGCCTGTTCTTGCTGGAGATGAGCCAAAGACCCGGCAAGGCTCACCAAATCTCGGTGGCTGGCGTCGGACGAACCGCAGCAGTGCGAAGCCTTACGCAAACATGTTCACTCTTTGATCGGGTTTACAGGTGGCGCAATCGCGCGCACTGTCAATACAGAAACTGTTTGGATCAGAATCTGTAGGGACGCGTGATTGGCGGCAAGCTCAAACATGGCGTAGAGGCTCGCTTCGAGTTCATTGAGTTCCGCGCATACTGGCACGGGCGTCTTAACAGGTCCGACCTGATTGAGCGCTTCGGCGTATCGCAGACGCAAGCCTCCCAGGACTTCAAGGCCTACCAGGAGCTTGCGCCCCACAACCTCATCTATGACAGTGTCGAGAAGACCTACCGGTGTGCCGAAAGTTTCAAGGCCGTCTTTCTTGATATCTCGGCCGAGAGCTATCTGACTCCGCTTCTCTCGATACGCGCGGGCATCCTCGATCCTGCGGCATCTTGGCTGCGAACGATCCCGCCCTTCCATGTGTCGCCAACACCCGCACGGGGGATCCGGCCCGAGGTCCTCAGGGCGATCATCTATGCCGTCGACCATGCTCGGGCGATCGAGATCCGATATCAGTCCATGAGCAATCCAGAGCCGGAGTGGCGCTGGATCGAGCCTCACGCCTATGCCTTCGACGGGTTTCGCTGGCATGTCCGCGCCTTTTGCCGCCGCGATGGGGCTTTCAAGGATTTCCTGCTCTCCCGCATTATTGAAATCCGCGAGGACCAGCAGTTCCACCCCGCTGCATCAAGCAGCGAACAGGACGCCGACTGGCATTCCGAAATCTTTCTCGAGATCGCACCGCACCCCGAGCTCTCGGTCGCCCAGAAGCAGGTGATCTGCCTGGACTACGGCATGGACCAGGAGGGGAAAACCGAGATCAAGGTCCGGAAGTCAATGCTCTACTACGCCCTGAAGCGGCTCGGCCTTGATACCGATCCGTCAGCGCGGCGACCACAAGACCAACAGATCGTACTCCTGAACCGGGAAGAGTTGCTCGGCCGGCAGGAAAATGGCCGGTGTTAGCGAGGTAGTTCCATGAAGGCCTTTGAGTTCGACCATCACCTCATCGACTCCTATGCTCGGTTCTCGCGATCCTTCAGCACTATTCGTGCCGAGGATCTGGGTCTCGAAATCGGGCGGCAGTACGATATTGGGCGGTTCTGGCCCGAAGCGCTTCTGTCGCTAAACCCACGTTTCCTCTCGGGGCCTACGGTGGATGAACTCGTCGCGTCAGGGGACCTCGACGACGCCACCGGCAAGATCTTTCGGTTCGGGGAAACACCGCTTCGGTTTCACCGCCATCAGGCCCAAGCCATCGCCAAGGCGCGTGCAGGTCAGAGCTTCGTGGTGACAACTGGAACTGGCTCGGGGAAATCGCTCTGCTTCTTCGTGCCGATCGTCGATGCCATCGTGGGGGCCCGTAAGGCCGGGCGGCCGCGCAAGACGAGGGCGATCATCGTCTATCCGATGAACGCACTCGCGAACAGCCAGATCAAGGAGATCGAGAAGTTCATCTCGCAGTCGGGTCTGCCCGAAGACCAGAAGCCCGTCGTGCGGCGCTACACCGGCCAGGAAAGCAAAGAGGAGCGCCAGCGGATCGCCGAGAACCCGCCGGATATTCTGCTCACGAACTTCATGATGGCGGAGCTTCTATTGACCCGCCAGGACGAGCTGGACACCAGGGTCATCGACAACGCCAACGGACTCGAGTTCATTGTCCTCGACGAGTTGCATACCTACCGCGGTCGCCAAGGCGCGGATGTGGCGATCCTTGTTCGACGATTGCGGAACCGTTGTGCGCCGGACAAGGCTCCGGTCTGTATCGGAACCTCGGCCACCATGGCCAGCGAAGGATCGGATGCGGGCCGGGCCAAAGCCGTCGCCGATGTTGCTTCCCGCCTGTTCGGGACCATGATCGGCCCCGAGGCGGTCATCGACGAGTCTCTCCAGCGCGCTACGGACGATACGCTGAAACTCCAAGATATCCGGCCAAAACTCGCGCCGGTTGTCGAGAAGCACCTACCCGAAACGCTCACAGACGAGATGTTGAGGAGCCATCCGCTGGCGGTTTGGGCTGAGCTCGCAATCGGTCTCGAGGACGGTCAGGAACTCAAACGGAAGAAACCCATCCCCTTCGGAGAAGCGGTCGAACTGTTGTCACAGGATGCCGGTGTCGATGCAGAAACATGCCGGGCCGCTCTTGAACGATTTCTGACCAGAGTCAGCCTGCCTGAGACGGAACGAGGCGGATCGGGAACAGCGGCGTTTCTTGCCTTCAAGCTGCATCGGTTCATCTCCGGCGCAGGGGAGATTTTCACGACTCTGACTGAGCGCCCTCGGCGGGTTCTGTTCGAAGGTCAGCTCGAAGACCCTGATGCGCCTGGTCACCGTCTCTATCCGACGCGGTTCTGTCGGGAATGCGGTCATGAGGTGCATGTCGTCACAAGGACCGAGGACGCGGATGGAATCCGCTTCCTGCCTCGAAGTATCGACGACACGCCAATCGACGATCAGGATGGCGATGTCGCGGGATATCTGACGCCGACCGGTGACGGAGACCCCGACTACGCTTTCACTGGCGAGATCGAGACTTACCCGGAAGACTGGCGCGAAGAACGCAACGGCATCGAGCGTCTTCGCTCGAACCGGAAAGGCCGGATGCCGGAGATGATAACGGTGAGTCCGGATGGGCGGTACAGCCCGTCTGGTGCGAGCTTCTGGTTCATCCCGGGCCGGTTCGGCTTCTGCCCCTGCTGCCTCGATCAGCCGCATCCCAGCATGCGGGAACGCAGCAAACTTGCCGGCCTGTCGGGCGAAGGCCGAAGCTCGGCCACCACACTGCTCGTCTCGACCGCGCTCGAGTGGATGAACGGTGACGACAGCGGCGTCCCCTCGAAGAAGCGCAAGCTCCTCGGCTTTACCGACAACCGGCAGGACGCTGCGTTACAGGCAGGGCACTTCAACGATTTTCTCTTCGTCAGCCTCCTTCGCGGGGCAATTCTCCGGGCTGTCCTCGATGCCGGCGACGACGGAATGACCGAGGACGAGTTTGGTCTGCGCGTGGTCAAGGCACTCGGCTTCACCGCATCGAACAAGGATTCACGAATCCACTGGATGCTGGACCCTGACGGGGGTGCCGTCGTTCGAGAAGACGCCCAGCGCGCGTTGGCCAAAGTTCTTGCGCATCGCGTCTGGACCGACTTGCGCAGAGGGTGGCGCTATACAAATCCCAGCCTCTCGGTACTCAAACTCATCGATGTGGAGTTCGTCGGGCTCGATGACATCGCCGCCGATGGCGAGAACCTGGGCGCCGTGCTTCCTGATCTTGGAGCCCTCAACACGAAAGCGCGAAAGAAGGTGCTCCGGGAAGTTCTCGGGGCGATGCTCGAGGGACTGGCGGTCAGCACCGAGGCGCTCGATCTGACGGTTCTCGATACCGTCGCCCAAAAATCCCGGAACCTTCTTCGAGATCCATGGGCAATTGATCAGAAGGAGACGCCCAGGAGCAGAACGACGCTGTTTCTGCAGGCGCCTGGCAAGGATCGGGTCAGCCTGCGGGAAGAGCAGACCATTATCCGTGGGGGGCATAACTCCCGTATCGGTCGGCTCATCAACCGCAAGAGTGTCATCGGTACGAAGCTCAACAAAACCGACTACCTGACCGTTATGACCGGCCTGATGGAACTTCTGGCCCGCGAAGGGCTTGTTTCCCGCGTCGAGATCGAGGCCGATCTCCACGGCTGGCGCCTCTCGCCGTCAGCGGTCCGTTTGATACCCGGCGAAGCGATCCGCAGCGGCGAGGCCCAGGGGAACCAGTACTTCCACGACCTCTATCATGCCATCGCTCTCGACTTGGAACGACGGGGCCAGAGCACCTATTGGGGCCTCGAAGGTCGCGAGCATACGGCTCAGGTTTCGCAAAAGCAGCGGGAATGGCGGGAATGGCGTTTCCGTTTCGAAGACGACGATCAGGCAAAGCTCGAGGAGAATGTCGCTGAAATCAAAGCGGCTGGCGAATCCGATCAGTTCCTGCCGGCTCTCTTTTGCTCGCCGACGATGGAACTCGGCGTCGACATTTCGGCTCTGAACGCCGTCTATCTGCGCAACGTGCCACCGACCCCAGCCAACTATGCTCAGCGTGCCGGTCGTGCCGGACGGTCGGGTCAGGCTGCCATCATCGTGACCTATTGTGCCGCCCAGTCGCCACACGATCAGTATTTCTTCGAACGACGTAACGACATGGTGGCCGGTGTCGTGCGCCCCCCGGCACTCGACATCACCAACGAAGAATTGGTGCGCTCGCATCTGCACGCCGTCTGGCTCGCCGAGGCGAAGCTGGCGCTCTCCCCGGACATTCCGGAGATCCTCGACCTCGGCATGGCAAACTATCCACTGAAGCAGGAAGTGCTCGACGTCATAAACCAGCCCGGCCTCGTGGTTTCAGCATGTGCTCCTATGAAGCGGGTACTCGATCAGATTCTTGCTGCGGTGTCAGGGCGCAAACCGTCATGGATGGGCGGTCCGGACGACTTCGTGCTCGAGGTTGCCAGACAGGCGCCGCAAGAGTTCGATCACGCCTTCGGCCGCTGGCGGGAACTGTACAATTCTGCCCGAACCCAGTTGAGGGAAGCCAATGCTCGCTCCGAAATCGCCGGACTTTCCGGCGCGGACCGGCGCAAGATCAAGGCCGCGCAGATGCAGGCGAGCGACCAGATCGCCATCCTCGAACGGGGTGGTGAGTCGAGCGGGTCGGATTTCTATTCCTATCGCTATCTTGCGACTGAGGGCTTCCTGCCGGGCTACAATTTCCCCCGCCTGCCGCTCTACGCCTTCATTCCGGGCGAGGCAAAGACCGGCTCCTTCCTCCAGCGCGCCCGCTTCCTAGCGATTTCGGAATTCGGGCCGCGCAGCCTGATTTATCACGAAGGCCGTGCCTATCGGGTCATGAAGGCGAAGTTGCCGCCGGAAGTCCGCACTGGCGACGGGTCGGAACTGGCCACGAAGGACATCTACATTTGTCCGAACTGTGGCGCCTGCCATGAAGGTGAGGTCGATCGATGCCATGCCTGCGATGCGACAATGGCTGGCGAAGTCCCGGTGAAGCGCACGCTCCGCATCGACAATGTGGAAGCTGCGCCCGCCGACAGGATCACCGCGAATGATGAGGAACGGGTCCGTCAGGGTTTCGACATCCAGACCGTTTTCTCCTGGCCGAAACGGGATGGTCGGGTACAGATCACCGAGGCCGATTTCCGCTGCGGCGAGACCTCCATCCTCGCCCTGCAGTATGCCAACAGCGCCGAAATCAGCCGGATCAACAAGGGGCTGAAGCGGCGTAAGAACCAGACCGTCTTCGGCTTCCACATCGACCCGCGGAGCGGCTACTGGGCCAAGTCCGAAGAGGAGGATCCGGAGGTTGATGTGCCGCCGGACGTCGTCAGGCCAGTTCGGATCGTTCCGATTGTGCGTGACCGTAAAAATGCGCTGCTGCTCCGCTTCCGCGAACCGGAAACCTATGCTCCCGAGACTATCGCGACCGTGCAACACGCCCTTATGCGCGGGATCGAGGTCGTGTTCCAGTTGGAGGAAGGTGAGATTCTCGGCGAGCCGCTCCCAGCCCGCGACAATCGCCGATCCATTCTGGCCTATGAAGCCACAGAGGGCGGAGCTGGAGTGCTGAGCCGACTGGTGGAAGAGCCCGAGGCATTAGGAAAAGTGGCGCGAGAGGTACTGACTCTGATGCATTTCGACGGGGTCGATGAAGCAATCACCGCGGGTGACGCCAATCTCCTAGTGGAGCGGGAAGGTGAGGCTTGCGTCCGCGGCTGTTATCGTTGCCTGCTCTCCTACTTCAACCAGCCCGACCATGAGCTGATCGACCGCACGAGCATCGAGGCGAAACAGATGCTAATCGACTTGGCCCGAGGCCAAGTCGTTCTGGCGGCTGCTCCGTCGCAATCGAACGGAAACGGAGGATGGGAAGCCGCCCTCAGGGACGCAGGGATCCCGGCGCCCGATGCCACACCCGTCAGTTTCGGTGATCAAGAAATACCCTTCGTTTGGCGCAGCCATTTTGTCGCCGCAGCGACGTCTCCGTTGAGCGGTGCGGCGCTTGATATCGCCGAAGCCAAAGGTTGGACACTGTTCGAGTTATCAGAGACGAGCGCGGCGGCTGTACCCGACGCAATGATTTCGATGTTCAAGGATTGATTTAATGACTGTGAGTTTCGCCCCTGGAGATCTTGTGCGCGCCCGAGGACGCGAATGGGTAGCCTTGCCTTCCCCGCGCGAAGGCATCCTGGCGCTCCGCCCCCTTTCAGGAAGCGAAAACGACACGGTCATTCTTGATCCCACTCTGGAATTGTCCCCGGTCGCTACGGCCCGCTTCGACCTGCCGGCTGATGCTGCAACAACCGTCCAATCGAAGGCAGCGCTGTTGGCAGACGCAATGCGTCTGGCACTCCGGCGTGGCGCTGGCCCCTTCCGTTCCGCTGCGCAGCTAGCCTTCGAGCCCAGGACTTACCAACTCGTTCCTTTGCTGATGGCCCTTCGCTTGCAGGTGCCACGTTTGCTGATCGCGGACGACGTGGGGATCGGGAAGACAATCGAGGCAGGCCTTATCCTGCGTGAACTGATGGACCGGGGTGAGGTAGATGCCTTCTCGGTGCTCTGCCCTCCGCATCTCGTCGAGCAATGGGTGCTGGAACTTAAGTCTCGCTTCGGGATCGAGGCTGTAACCGTCACTTCCGGCAGCGCCGCCCGTCTGGAACGAGGCCTTCCCCTCGCGCAGACGCTCTTCGACGCCTATCCCTACACGGTCGTCAGCCTCGACTACATCAAGGCGGAAAAGCGTCGCGAGGGCTTTGCCCGGGCCTGCCCGGATTTTGTGATCGTTGACGAAGCGCATGCCTGCGTGGGCACTCACAAGGGCAAACAGCAGCGTTTCGAACTCCTCTCCGGGCTTGCGCGGCATTCCGACCGGCGACTGATCCTTCTAACGGCCACCCCGCACTCAGGGGACGAGGAAGCCTTTGGCAGGCTGCTGACCCTGATCGATCAATCTTTCGGATCGATGCACTTTGACGACGCGCGCTACCGTGAGCGCCTGGCTCGGCATTTCGTCCAGCGCCGGCGGATCGATCTGGTCGACGGAGAATGGCACGAGGATCGTGCTTTTCCGAAGCACGAAACGACCGAGTTTCCCTACCGTCTGTCGCAGGATCATCTCGATTTTCAGGAAGCCGTGCTCGACTACTGCCTTGGCGTTGTCTCCCGGGCCGGGACCGGTCAGCGCGAGCGGCGGCTTGCCTTCTGGGGCACGCTCGCGCTGATGCGCTGTGTTGGATCTTCTCCCGCGGCCGCCCTGAGCGCCTTGCGGAATCGTTTGTCCAATGAGGCAGAGCGTCTCGAGCCTCAGATCTACGACGAGGATGGGGATGACGAAGACGCCGTGGATATCGAGCCGAGCACAGTGTTCGATGCCGATCCGGCACTTTTCGCTCTGGTGACGCAAGCCGAAGAGTTGCTCCCCAAACCCGATCCGAAGCTCGCGGCCCTCGTTGATGCCCTGAGACCGCTCATCAAGAAAGGGGCAAACCCGGTCGTCTTCTGCCGCTATCTGGCCACAGCCGAGCATGTCCGCGATGCGTTGCGCAACGCGTTTCCGAAGCTGATCGTCGAAGCGGTGACGGGCGTTCTGACCCCGGATGAACGCCGCGATCGTGTGGCCGACATGGCGCCCGCCGACGATGAAAAGGAAACCCAGCGCATCCTCGTTGCCACCGACTGCCTGTCAGAGGGCATCAACCTGCAGCAGCTGTTCGACGCGGTCATCCACTACGACCTGTCATGGAACCCGACGCGGCACCAGCAGCGGGAAGGCCGTGTGGATCGCTTTGGCCAACCGGCCGAACTCGTCCGGTCGATCATGATGTTCTCGCCGGACAGCGCCATTGACGGCGCCGTGCTGGAGGTAATTCTCCGCAAGGCCGGGGAAATCCGCAGAGCGACGGGTGTGACCGTTCCGCTTCCAGATGAGCGCGGCCCGGTTACAGATGCCCTGATGGCATCGATGATGCTGCGTCGGGGCGGAACCCAACAGCTTTCTCTCGACCTGCGCCTTGACGATGGCACGAAGGCGGTGGAGGCGCGCTGGCGTGACGTCGCGGAAAACGAAAAGAAATCCCGCGCCCGGTTTGCTCAGAACGCGATGAAGCCGCAGGAGGTCGCCCCGGAATGGGAGAAGGTGCAGACCCTGCTTGGCTCACCAGCTGATGTGAAGCTGTTCATCGAGCGTGCGATGTCCCGCTTTGGTGTACCACTCGAGCCTAGAAAATCCCTCTTGCTTGCCCATGTTCACGCACTGGACAAGGGCCTTAAGGATCGGCTGGGTGAACGCGGCATGACAGGCTCGGTCCGCCTCGCCATGGCGGAACCGGCGCCATCTGGCACGTCGCTTCTGACCCGGACACACCCCCTGACGGCAACGCTGGCCGAGGCGTTGGTCGAGGCTTCCCTCGATCCGGAATCTCTCTCGGGATTGGGCATCGGCCGCGTCGGCGCCTGGCCGACGATGGCGGTACAGAAGGTAACACGTCTTGCGCTTCTGCGGATCCGGTTCAAGCTGACCGTTCATGCGCGAAGGGAGCGGCTGCTTCTCGCCGAAGAGGCGGCCCTTGTCGCACTTCAGGGCGACGAGATCATCGCAACAGGCGACTCCGCGCGTGATCTTCTGAACACAGCTGCCACAGCTGATCTGGCGCCCTCGGCACGGGACAGATTCATCGCGAAGGCCAGGGAGGATTTGCCCGACCTGCTCGACGGGCCTTTGGCCGAATTCGTTCAGTCGCGAGCCGACGATCTCATGCGGGACCATGCGCGTCTGCGCTCCGCAGCAGGATCTGCGTCGCGCGTCACTGTCGCGGCCGTCACGCCGCCCGATGTGATCGGACTCTTCGTCCTGATGCCGGGTGAGGTGTAAGCCATGGCTCGCAAACCCATCACCGATATGTCGGCCTGGCCCTCACTCAGCCTCGAGGGCAACTTGATCGCGCCGGCCATGGTCGCGCAGATTTCCGAGCCGAAAGACGACGCCGAGACGCGAGAGAGTTACGGTATCCGTAAGGGGCTGACCATTCGCGAAGAAATCGCAACCGCTTTCCGCGTTGGCCAGTCGCACTTCGATACCTTCGCCAAGTTGGAGAACCCCTCTGTCGAAGCCACCCGGCGCTTTGTCCGGGATTTTCTGAAGGAAACCTTTGGCTTCGACGATCTTTCACCGGCGGAAGGGGTTTTGTCATTCCGTGGAGGCGATCGGGTTCCAATCGTCGTCGTGCCGCCCGCCGAAGAGAGATTGGATCGGCGCAGCCCGACCCTTTCGACTGATCGTTCCCGTTCGCCGGTCTATGCGCTGCAGGACTACCTGAACGAACATGACGATGCGCTCTGGGGGCTTGTCACCAACGGCACCCTGATCCGACTCATGCGGGACAATGCTTCGCTTACTCGCCCGGCCTATATTGAGGCCGACCTCGCGCAGATTTTCACGAATGAGGACGCCGCCTCGTTCGCCATCCTGTGGTTGATGATCCATCGCAGCCGCTTTGGCGCGGAGGGCGCACCGGCGACCGACTGCGCCCTTGAACGCTGGCGCGAGGCAGGCTCCCGTGAGGGGGAAGCCGCTCGAGACCGTCTTGCCCAACAGGTCCAAATTGCGCTCAAGGTGCTCGGCTCCGGTTTCCTCGAAGCCAACCCGGAACTTGGCCAGCGGTTGAGATCAGGCGAGGTCAACCTGACCGACTGGTTCAACGAGCTTCTCCGCCTCGTCTATCGCCTCATCTTCCTGATGGTGGCCGAAGACCGCAACCTCCTGCACCCGGACACGGCCCGCACGGAGGCACGCAAGCTCTACGCCGAAGGCTACGGCCTCGCTGCGCTCCGTGCCCAATGCTTTCGCGCCACGAAATGGGACAGGCATCACGACTGCTACGAAGGCCTCAAGGTCGTCTTCCGTGCGCTCGCCCGGGGTGAACCAAAGCTGGGCCTGCCTGCACTTGGAGGCCTGTTCGCCCACGGGCAATTGCCCTCGCTTGAGGAAGCCCATCTACGCAACCGAGCCTTCATGGAGGCCGTCTACCGCCTTTCCTGGCTCGCCGACAAGACCGGCATGGTCCCCGTCAACTGGCGCGCGATGGAGACCGAGGAACTGGGTTCGGTCTATGAATCCCTCCTCGAGCTTCAGCCCCAGTTGGGCGATGACGGTCGGACGCTGATTTTTGCTTCCGGCGCAGCCGAGCAGAAGGGCAATCAGCGCAAGACCACCGGTTCCTACTACACGCCCGACAGCCTCGTTCAGGCACTCCTCGACACGGCGCTCGACCCGGTGCTGGACAAGACCGAGGCCGAGGCGGACGATCCGGAACAGGCGCTCCTGAAACTCTCGGTCATCGACCCGGCCTGCGGGTCAGGTCACTTCCTGCTGGCCGCCGCCCGCCGCATCGCTACCCGCTTGGCTCGCATCAGGGCTGAGGGCACACCGTCGCTGGCCGATTTCCGCCACGCTTTGCGCGATGTCGCCCGGTCCTGCCTCTATGGCGTCGACCGCAACCCGATGGCGGTCGAGCTGACCAAAGTCGCCCTTTGGATAGAGACGGTGGACCCCGGCCTTCCCTTGGGCTTCTTCGACGCGCAGATCCGTTGTGGCGATGCACTCCTGGGCGTGTTCGATCTCCAGGTGCTGGAGGACGGCATCCCTGAAACCGCCTACAAGCCGCTGACGGGCGACGACAAGGAGGTGGCGCGGCATTACGCGGGCAAGAACAAGCGCGAGAAGGCAGAGCGGGACCGCATCGCCGAGGGCTTCGGCTTCAATCGCGCACGCGACCTCATGCGCGATTTCGAGGCGCTGCGTTCCATGCCGGAGGACACGGTCGAACAGATCGAGGCCAAATCGGCGAAACTGCGTGCCGTAACGGCACAAGGCGCAGGCGCTTGGCAACTTGAGATGGCCTGTGACCTCTATGTCTCGGCCTTCCTGCTGCCAAAGACGAAAGGCGGGCCTCACGCCGGGCCGGACGGGATGCCGCGTCGGGGTGCCGAAACGGTGCCGACGAGCGGAACGCTCTGGGAATGGCTGCGGGGCATTCAGCCCTTCGGACCACTGTTTGGGCAGGCCATCGACGCTACGCGCAGTGCCCGTGCCTTCCACTGGCCGCTGGAATTTCCCGATGTCATGGCGAGGGGCGGCTTTGATCTAGTGCTCGGGAATCCACCTTGGGATACAATGAGCCCGGACTTTAAGGAGTTTTTCTCCGTCTACGATCCAAATGTTCGTCATCTGTCACCAGGCGAACAGAAGACAGCCTATGCCGAACTGCTCTCTGATCCGATCGTCGCTGAAAAATGGGACAAGCATTGCAACGATCTTTACACGGCGGTCCACTTCATCAAGTCGAGCGATCGCTATCGCTTGTTCGCACCAGGGAATCTTGGCAAAGGCGATTTCAATGTCTACCGGATGTTTGTCGAAACAGCACTCGCTGTAACGCGAGAGGGTTGCGTTGCTGCACAATTCGTACCGGAGGGGCTTTATAATGGTGCAAACGCTACAGCAATCCGGAAGGAACTGTTCTCAGCCTTCTGCTTAGAAAGGTTGGCTGGATTCGAAAACACAAAGGGAATTTGGTTCCCTTCAATCGATACCAGAATGAAGTTCTGCCTCTATGTCGCTTGGAAAGGAGGCGAAACTGTAAGGTTCCCTGCTTCCTTCCGCGTCAATACGCTCGAAAAACTTCAGGAATTCGTTTCTGGACGCGGTCTCATGGTTCCCGTGGAACTTGTTGCCGAATTTTCGCCTGAGGCGATGGCGGTGATGGAGTTCGCCGCGCAGTCCGAGATTGACGTCTGCACCAAAATGTACGGGCTCTACCCGAAGTTCGGCACCGAGATCGAGGACCTGCCCTACCGACACTACATGCGTGAAGTCGACATGGGAACGGATCGCGGCCTGTTCTCCGAGGGCGACGAGGGCCTCCCTGTGTTTGAGGGGCGGATGATCGACGCCTACGACTACCGCGCCAAGGGCTACGTGTCTGGACGTGGGAGGTCTGCGGTCTGGGATGATCTGCCTTTCGGCTCTGCGGCAAAGTGCATCCAGCCGCAGTGGCGTATCCTACCGGAGAAAATCCCCGACAAACTGGAAGGCCGCACCGATCGCTACCGCATTGGCTTCGGCGATGTCGCCAGCCCAACCAACCAGCGAGGTCTTGTCGCGGCGCTACTGCCGGGTTGGAGCGTCAGCGGTCACAAGGTACCAACAATTGAGTTCTTGCGGGGTGACGGCCAAGACCTGCTACTTTGGCTCGGCGTCGCAAACTCTCTCGCGCTGGACTACCTCGTGAGAAAGAAAGTGTCGCTGACCATGTCCTACACGATTATGGATAGCTTGCCCTTCCCACGGGATTTCGATGCCACCCCATCCTCTGGCGACATTGCCCGCCGTGTCTGCGCGCTCTGTGCTGTTGGTCCCGAGATGGAAGGCTTCCGCGAGGCGGCGGTCGAGGCAAACATCCTGCCCTCGGTGACCGACGTCGTTGAAGACCCGGAGCGCCGCGCCGTACTTGCAGGCGAGATCGACGCTTTGGTCGCGCGCGATGTCTACGGCCTGACCAAGGATGAGATGCTCTACATCCTCGATCCGGCGAACATCCTGGGTGAAGACTGCGGAATCGAGACCTTCAAAGCCCTCCGCAATCGCGAGATGCGCGAATTCAATGAATTCCGCACGCAGCGGCTGATTGAAGAGGCTTGGACCAGGATCGAGGCGGTTGGGCGTGTCGATGCACCGAAGTTGGGTGCTGAAGCGGAGACGCAGGGGGAGACGCCGCGCATTGAACTGCCGGTGCTTGCCAGCCTGCGCGACGGCGCGTGGGGATGGCCGGCACAGATCCAACCGCAAGACCGGCTGCGCTATGCAGCTCAATACGCGCTCTGGATCAGCGTTCCCGCGCAAGATGCCTCGCGTATGCGCGTGCTCGTCGCCTGTCTGGCCGAACCGGCCCTGTTGACCCCGCTGCTCTCCGAAGAGGATCGCGCGCACTGGATCCGACTGGTCGGCGCGGAGGCGCGGCCGGCGCAAGGCGTTACCCGCTTGCGACCGCCGATCAACGCGGCATGGCGTTCCGCATTCGAAACGCTCATTTCGTCGGGCCAGCTCGAAGAGCGCGGTGGTGGAGACTGGGTCAGGGGGAGGCATTTCGATCCAACCGGATTGAGGGCCGATTCCGCCGATGCACAGCGCACAGCATTCGCGCTGCAAGCGATCCTGCGGGTCGGTCAAGATCGAATAGCCGCTGCCGTCGCGCAGGAAGACAATATCGTATGGGCGAGGTTTGGGCATGGCACCGGTTGATCTGTTCGCGCCTCACTTAGAGCCGCCCACCACTCCGAATGGGCGCCGCGAACCACGCCTGTGGGTACGCCGTCTGGCCCTGTTCGAGGATCCGAAGACCCTCAAACGCGATATCCCGCTCAAGCCCGGTCTGAACATCGTGTGGACGCCGGACATGTCCAGTAGCGGCCAGTCGGCACTGGCGCATGGAAGCGGGAAGACGACGTTCTGCCGCTTGCTCAGGGCCTGCCTCGGCGAGCCCGACTACGCAACAGACAGCCAGCGCACCCGCCTCATGGCGAAGCTACCGAATGGACTGGTGGCGGCCGAGGTCATTGTCGATGGAATCTGCTGGATCGCCGTTCGCAACCTGGGTCTGGGGAGCGGCAGTTTTGTCGCTCGGACCGATAGCATTGAAGACGCCTTGGCACGAGGGCGCCAGGAAGGTGATGCAGCGTCACTCGATCCAATCATTACGAGGGCCTTCTTCTCCGCCCTCAACGGACGTTCACCCCAAGAGGTCGGTGACGAACACATCTGGGACGTGCTCAGGGCATGGCTGTCGCGTGATCAGGAGTGCCGCTTGGGCGACATTCTCGCTTGGCGGACATCGAAGACGCAGACGCGCTCGCGTGCGCAGGTTCTAAGTGAAACGGCGAAACTGACCATGGTGCGTCTTGCCCTGCGCGCGCTCGACGCGGAGGAACAGCAGGCCGCGGCACGCGAACGGGAACTGGCGAACGCTGCAGATGAAGAGCGCAAGAAACATGCGTACGGTGAGCAGCGACGGGCCGAGAAACTAGGTGCCCTTCGCAATTCGTTGGGCGTGGAAGAGGAAGTCGGGATCGACGATACGCTCGACCAGAAGGGTCTCGTAACGCTTGCGGAAACGGCGCTCGCCGAGGCAATGCGGGCAGAACTGCCGACGCCTCCTGATGTCAGTGCGCTTTTTGATCGCTTGGCAGATCTCAACACCCAGCGAGCAGCGTACGTTGAAGATCGACAGACGAAGGACAGAGAAGCTGAGCGGAAGCGACGTGAGGCAGAAAACCTCCGCAGCGAAGCAAGCGTTGGTGAGATCGATATCAGCCAGGGCCGTATCCGGGTATGCTCGATCTGCCGAGTTCCAATAGATCAGGTACTGGCACAGGGGTGCGGGATTTCTCTCGAGCCATGCGACGTCGCCGCCATCAAGGCCGAGATCGCAGAGAAACAGAGGAAGGCGGCAAATCTGGATCAAGAAGCAGAGGGTGCCGAAACCGAAGCAAAACGCATAACGGCCGCCATCACGCAGATCGATCAGGAAATACGGACCGCCGAAGGACAAGCGAAAGACGCCGATGCCGCACTTCGAGCCGCGCAACAAGCAGCAGCAAACATCCAGGACCGGGTCTATCAGGCAAGACGTTTGCTCGACGACGCGCGTACCCTTCGGCAGAGCTCAGCGACAGCGACACCGGCATCTCTCACGACAGATGATCTGGATGCCGTGCGCGCGCAGTTGGAGCAGGGGAGGAAACGTGCACAGCAGGCGATTCAGACCTTGGAAGATCGGTATCGGGGGATCATGTCCGCCTGGCTTCCTGAAGGTGTCGATGGCGCGATAAAGCTCGACGGCAAAGGATTGAAGGTCGACGCACAGTTTTCTGGCCGGGGCGAGGTTTCTACGGCCGCGCTCGACTCTCTCAAGATCGTTGCCTTTGATCTTGCAGCGCTGCACTTGGCAGTCGAAGACAAGGCGGATCTGCCGGCCTTTCTCATTCATGACAGCCCGCGCGAGGCGGACCTAGACGGGACACTGTATGCCCGCTTGTTCGAGCTGGTTCAGCGTTGGGAGGATGAAGCTGGACCGGCATGCTTCCAGTATATTGTTACGACGACAACGGCTCCACCAGAGAAATTGCAGAACGACCACTACGTAAAGCTGCGAATGAGTTCTACGCCAGCGGAACAGCGTCTCTTCAGGATGGATCTATGATAGTCGAGGCACCCCAGTCCTTCGTCATCCGCGAGGAATGCGAGAAGGCCGCCTGGCAGCACGGCTTCCGCCGCAATCTCGACACCGACGCGGGTTGGGCTGCCTTTCGTTCTACCACCGCACACGGCACGATCTATCTGGCCGCCGCCGGGTCGCAGGGGCCATGGTACTTAGCCCTCGATCATGCCGGAGTTATCGAGGAGCTGGGCCTGCCTTCGGCTGAAATGTCAGGCCCCGGCCTTGCCCGCTATGTCTTCGACACGCTTGGCGCGCTCTACGCCGTGTTACCGCGCATCTATCAGTTGGCGGCAAGTTTGCCCGACGCACCACTGCGGGAATTCCAAGCGAAAACCAATGATCTCCCTCAGACCACCGAGGCCGAACGGCTGGTCGTTCAGCGCATCGGCCAAGACGTCTTTCGCGCTAGCCTCATGGACTATTGGCGGGGCAGCTGCCCCCTCACCGGGATTGCGGACCCGGCACTGCTGCGCGCCTCTCACATCATTCCTTGGAGCGAGTGCGAGAGTGACGCGGAGCGTCTCGACGTGTACAACGGGTTTCTCCTTTCGGCGCTTTGGGACGCGGCCTTCGACCGAGGGCTCGTAACCTTCGATGACGGTGGGAGGCCGGAGTTCTCGCCCACCCTGAGCGAGTTGGCCCGCGCTGAGTTGCGTTGGCAAAATCCCATCCCGCTGGCGGACAAGCACAAGAAACGGCTTGCATGGCACCGCGCCGAGCTGTTTGTCAGCCGTGAAGCGTAGGAGGACAAGTCAAGCGTTTGCGAGCCACCCTTTACTCTGCAGGGTTTGGAAGGCGATGCCAATCTGGCGTGGTGAGAATTGCTTCTTCCGATCGTTCCAAGCGTAAACGTGCCCCGTGAGCTCGTCCATTGTCCGAGGATGCTCGGTAGTGACGACCCAATGCACAGTGGACAGCAGTTCAAGTCCAAAGGGCGTTTCAAAGCCAGCTACAAGGTCGGCAACTCTGTCGAACCTAGAATGGGTGTCCGGATGCTCCCGGAGAAAGCTATCGGCATCACGGACGGCTCCGGGCACGACCTCGAGTTGCTTGTTGGGCGCGTCACCACCATCCCGATAGCCTGAAATGAAATATCCCTCGATCTCACGCAGTACGTGGGTAAGGTTCTCAGCGTATGGTCCATACGGCCCCTTGACGACCCGGAGCCGCTCTAGTGAGCCTTCGCCACTTACTTTCATGAAATACATGAGCTTGTGCACTTCGAGGAGCGTAACGAACGGATCCAGGAGGCCGCTGAGGTAACGGTTCATCAGGCCGACGAGTGCAGCGCGGCCCGGCGTCATGTTTGGCGCCGTCTTCCACTTGGCCATCTGATCAGTTTCCGGTGCTCCATTGGGCTCGAAGATCACGACGCGGACGTTGTTGAAGCCTCTCAAGGCTTCTTCGATCCTCGGCCGGACTTCCTTCCAATTAAGGCCGCCCAGACCGCTTCCAAGAGGTGGGATGGCGATTGAACGGATGTTCTTCTCGCGGATCACACGCTGCAGATCACGAAGACCGGCTTCGATGTCCTCCATCCGGCTCTTGCCACGCCAGTGTCGCTTGGTCGGGAAGTTGATAATGTACCGTGGACTGGTCAGCTGACCTGTCTCCACGACGAACATGTGGCCGGGACGCACTTCGTCCCGTTTGCAGGCTCGAGCATACTCCTCGAAATTCGAGGGGAACGCGTTCTTGAATTGGAGCGCAACGCCGCGGCCCATCACCCCGACGCAGTTGACGGTGTTGACGAGGGCTTCGGCATCCTCGGCAAGAATATCGCCCGTTTTGTATTCGAACATTTCGGCCTCCCTCCCTCTCAATAATACCAATCCGTCTTGATTTCGACATGCGGCTTGTGGCCAGAAGCCTGCAGTGCCGCCCGAACCTGCCCGTAAACTTGCTGCGACCTTACCCCAATTCTGGTCACAAGCTCCCACGGAAACGACTGCTCCAACAGGAATTCGGCCTGCTTGCCCTCCTTGACGGATCTGGAAATGCCATTGCCTGCCCAGCGATTGGTCTGCACCGCATCCCAGTTGATCTCGCCAAGCTGTGCAAGATCTGCTCTGTCCTCAAAGTAGTAGGCGCCTGCATTCGATAGCGTGAATGCCCAACGGCGGGCGCTGTCATTGGCCCATTCGACCGTCGCCTGTAGGTCGGCTTCGAGATGGACAATGGGTCCCTGACCGCCGCGATATGCAAGCTCGGCATGGTTGGCACAATGGATCAAGTACAGCATGATCGAGCGCGGACAAAAGTAAAAGGGCACGCACTGACCGACATAGAGGCCGGGATGGCTCGTCAACGTGAGTTCGGACAGGCGCCGGTGCTTGATGCTGCTCATACCGATGGTCGTGCCCATGCCATGGGCGGGATTGGCCGCCGCGCGCCGAAGGATCTCTGCATCGCACAGCAGGTTTCCCTCGGCGATGACCGAGGGCAATCTATCCACGTGAACGATGTGGTAGATCTTGGGCTGATCCGGAACGGGCATTCTAGGCCGCCACCCCTCGTTGATGTGTCACTATGTGCCCTTCCTCGGTGGTTGGTGACCTTCATCCTCTGCGGCCATTCCGTTCCTCACCCAACTATCCACCTCGCTCAATTTGAACTTCCATAGCCTCCCGACCCGCTGAGCGGGCAGGCTTTTGGCATCGATCCAGCGGTAAACCGTGTCCTTGGCGACGCCCAGATGGGCAGCCACCTGATCAACGGAAACCCATGGTTCATTCATCCGCCGCTAACCCCGCTGGTCCGTGTATATCGGCTTGACTCGGTCAGAGTCGACAAAACGCGTATAGCACACGCTTGGCGTTCACGAAAAGTTCTTTCTGTTGCGATCGCGCTTGCCGCCTATCTTCCGGCACTAGCGGCACGCCCGAGCCTGGTTCCGCATGACGCTATAATCGGCGAGCATCTCCGCGATGGCGGACGCGTCTGGCAGCAAGCCAACTTCCTCGGCTGCGCGCGCCTGGAACTCGCGGCTGTACTCGACCACGGGCGGGCAGATGGGCACGACGCGTGGCTCAGAAGCGCCCGTCGCGCAGCCGATCAACGAGATCGTCGCGATCGCGAGGACGGCGAGCCGTAGCGTCGAGCATCTGGCGTTGGACGTCATTTGCCTTCTCCGTGGTTTCAAGGCGTTCGGCTAGGCGGCCGGCGCGCTCGCCGGAGCGCCGGAGTGCCAGCAGGAACAGGAACACGGTGAGTGCGATTGCGCCGTAGCGCAGGACCGACCGCATCCACGGGCTGGCGGTGATCCCGGTGAGGAGCGATGCAATCATCGCCACCCCCGTTTCCAGTCGTCGATCCGGGCGTAGATCGTGATGGCGATGCCCGCGAGTGCGACGGCGATCAACACCCAGCGCAGCGTGTCGAGATAGGGTACGAGCGGCAGAATGGCAGACTGGGTTTCGGCAAGGGCGTTCTGTGCCACCTCGATACCCGCAGCGCCCAGCGTTGCCATACCGGCAGCGCCGCTGCCCTTCATCGTGCGGCTCTCGGCCAGCACTTCTCGTGCAGGCGGCGTTTCCGCCGCAAAGACACCCGCGCGTGGCGGAAAGTGTTCGCCCCACTGCCGCGCAGGCCCGAGGTCGATGTGCATGAAACCCGAGCGCGGATAAAAACCGAAACCGAGGAAACCGACCGCCCGCGCCGCCGCCTCGAAGGCTGCGGGATCATGGTTCGTCATGGCGATGTCGAAGGCGGCGCCATCGAGGTGCTTGGAGCGGGTCGCGCCGCCGACGGCGCGGTTGTGCTCGGGGCTGCGATAGGCCGAGCGGACGATCAGCGGCTTCTTCAGCCGGTCGCGCAGCACCTGCAGCTTGTCGAGGGCCAGCTCGTTGACCAGCAGCTTTCCGGTGCCGCGGCAGGCGATCTCGGCGGGGGAGAAGTTGGGCCAGCGCCAGGCGCCGTCGGGGACATCGCGCCAGTGGCGATAGAAGGTCGTGGTCATGGAATCCTCCGGAATCGAAAAACCCGCCTCGATGGGCGGGTACGGTGGGACGAGGGATGGCAGGTGGCGCTACGGGCTGCCGCCAAGGATCTTCAGCTTGAATGCGATCCCGGCGAGCAGCGCGAGCATGACGGCGGTGGTGAGGAGACGCACCACGGTCTGGACGGCCGTGCGGCGCACGAAGCGGATGCAGTCGAGCAGCGAGCGCAGATCGCGGATGTCGAGCGCAGCCTCTTCGCCTTCGAGACCGACGTCGGCGAGCGCCCGTTTCGCGCCTGCTTCAGCCGCGCGTGCAAGGATCGCTTCGAACTCGGCCTCCGGCATGCGGACGAAGCCCTGCTCGGATCGAGGTGGTGTCATCGGTTTATCCTTTTGCAGATCAGCCAATCTTCGCGCCCCAGAACGACGTATGGTCGGCGGCGAAGTAGCCGTCCTGGGCGCGGAAATAGCCCTGCAGCTCGACGGCGTCCCCTTGGGCAAGGACGGCCAGCGTCTGCAACCACAGCGCCGTAGCTTCGGAAACGTGGGCGCCGGAGATTTCGCCGAAGGAGCCCCTGATCTCGGTCGAGCCGTTCAAGACAAGTCGGCCACGCATGCGCGCCGACGTACTGGAGTTCACCTTGTAGAGGAGCGAAGCGCCGAACAGATAAGTGCCGGCGACCGGTGCCACGAAGCGATTGATGCCCGCGTCGAACGCGTTCTGGTCATTATACTCGGTGTTGTTGATCGCGATCCTGGTCCAGGTGTCAACGGCGACGTAATTGTCGAAGTTGGTGTAGCCCTTGAAGCGCGGCAGCCGTGGCTGGTCGACGATGCCGGTCTCGTTGTCGACGATGAAGCCGTCGAAGAAGGTGCTGCCGTCGGCCGAGACCGCGAGGCGGAAGCGGTCGGAGCCGAACAGTCCCATGAGCGCCTTGGTCACGAACCCGGTCTGCAGTGTGAGCCCGAGGTCGTCGCCTGCGGCCTCCTTGTTCATCCTATAGAAGAGATCGCCGGTTCCGCCCTCGGACAAGGTCTTCGCGGTCCAGAGCGCGGCGTTCAGCTTGGCCGAGAACGGGTTCGACGCATCCGCGGTGGTGCCGAGCCCCAGGAGCGTGAGGTTTTGCAACGCGGCCGGGGTGGTCCCGATCCAGCCCGCGCCATCGTAGACCAGCAGCAGGCCCTCGTCTTCGATCCACGCCCGCCAGCCGGTCCGCGGCGGCAGGCGGAGCCAGGCCCCATCGGTCCAGAGCGCGACGTTCAGGTCCCAGCCCGACCAGTCGCTGGTGGCGCCGGATGCAACGATGTAGCGGTCGCCATCCGCGGGACTGGCTGGAGGTGCTGTCAGATCGCGGTCGAGGACGGAGAGCTGCACGAGCCCGTCGAGCAGCCGCAGCGCCTCGTTGTGGGTGACGTGCTTCTGGGCTTGCGCCGCGAGGATGTAGGGCAGCAGGAGATGCGTCGTGGCGTCGGACATTGGTGGTCCTCAGAAGGTCGCGGACCGTGGTACGCGGTCGCGACGATCTGATGGGTCACGTGTTCGCTTATCACGAGGTAACCCGAATGCTTGTTCAGCGTCCCGAAGATCCAGACGTCGTCGAGCTTCCTTCGTCGCGCGTCGGCGCGTCCCCGCCTCAGCACGGCCCCATTGTCGCGTACAAGGTAGGTCTCCTTCTTGAACAGGGTCTCGCGCTCTTCATCGAACGCGTGCAGTAGTTCGTCCATCGACGGCTGCTCGGCAGTCGAACCCGATGCCGGCATCCGCGCAAACATGTCCATGTCGTGCATCGCACGTCCTCCAAGGATGTTTCCGGGATTTCATCAGCCTTACCAGCATCATGCTGGCGCTGGGTTCTTATCGACAGCAGTATTCGAGGTGCCAGACGCCGCCCTATGCTCACATGCACTCCAGAACACTACCCATCAAAGCGCGCGCATTCAAGAACATGACGGGTTTAGCTGCCATCGTTCGGCAAGCGTCGGCACCTTCAAAGGAAACTTGCCTGAAAGCTCGTCGGCGTGAGCGAGACATGGGCATCGAGCGGCGGGCGCAACTCGAACGCCTTCGGGTCGCGCGAGAAGTTCCACAGCCGGAACAGGCACCATTCGGCGCGCCGCTCCTCGGCCACGGCCAGTTCGTTCTGTGTGATCTGAAAGGGCGTGCGCTCCCATCCGTTCGTCGTTTTCACCTCGACAAGGCGCGGCCGACCGTCCGGCGCGAAGCTGGCAATATCGTAGCCCGCCCCATCGCCGTCTTCCTCTGACACCCACCGCACTTTGCGCGCCAGATCGTCCCGACCGGCAACCTTCAAGGCAGCGCGCTCATGCGCTAACACGCGCTCCTCTCCGGCGCGGCCGAGCGCGCGGTTGCGCTCGTCCCGGCCCGCGACGTCAAACTTGCGGGCGATATGCAGCATCTGCTCCAGCTCCTGCGGCGGGGGCTGGTTGGAGAGCGTGGGCGGAGGCCCGACCCACAGCTGCGCTGCCTCGTGCAGCCCCGTCGCCGATTTTGCGCCAGGCATCCGGCCAAGCCAGGCCAGGCCGGGTTCAGCGCCAGCCAGCGCGCCACCGCATCGACCAGCGCCATCTGGAAGTTGAAGGCGGGCTTGTAGCCGAGGATCCAGTTTTCGCCGAGCCCCTTGAGCACCGCGCTGATGTTCTGGTGCTTGAACTCGATCGAGCCCTCGGAGCGGTTCTGCAGGAGGGGCATCAGCCTGCGCCGGTGCTTGGCCTTGTGTAAGGTCGCCCGGCGATATCGTCGGCCAGCATGGCGAAGTAATCCGCGACGATCAGGTCGTTCTCTTCATCTGTCCAGGGCCCGTTCGACATTGCGCCAGGCTAGAGGCGAGAAGTCCGTTTGTCATCAGAGACTTCCGATGCAGCGCAAGTCATTCCGTCCAAACCGCCATGCGCAAACACGCGCTTTGAAGCGCAGGGCCACGCCGCCTTCCGGTGTCTCTGTTTGTCAGCCTGCCGGGCGTCCCTGTGTCAACTTCCTCGACGCCGACTTTCGGCAAGCGCATGAAATCGTGAGAGATTTCGAATCCGACCTAATTTCCCGGCAGGGCGCTCGAAAAGAGACGCAGGCCGTTCAGAGACCGATATCGACCGTCTCGTCAGTCTCCGCAGGGCGGACCCGTCGGCTAAATCCCTTTGAAACAAAAAGAAAAAAGGCCCCATCGGGAGCCTCGGATCCGGTTCGCAACTTGAAAATGGCGGATGGGGTGGGATTCGAACCCACGAGACGGTTGCCCGCCTGGCGGTTTTCAAGACCGCTGCCTTCAACCACTCGGCCACCCATCCGGCCAGGGCACAGGTCCCGATGTCCGGCCAATAGCGGACGGGGTGCCCGAAGGCGCCGGAACCGGTTGTCCTGCATTCGGGGTCGGCCGACCGCGAGGGCAGGGCGGTCCGGTGTCGGGGCGCCGCGCACACAAAAGCGAATTTGCGGCCATATGGCAATAGGCGCGAGAAGGCGATCTATCGGTCCGCCTTTCCGTCGCCGTCATCGCCGCTGTCGGCGCGCTCGCGCAGCTCCTTCTTCGACAGCTTGCCGACAAGCGTCTTCGGCAGCTCGTCGCGGAACTCGAAATAGTCGGGCATCTCGATCTTCGACAGCTTGGGCTCGAGGAACGTCCTCAACTCGTCCTCGCCGAGCGAGTGGCCGGCCCTCAGCCGGATATAGGCCTTGGGGGTCTCGCCGCGATAGTCGTCGGGCACACCGACCACTGTCGTCTCCTCCACGGCGGGGTGCTCGTAGATCGCCTCCTCGATGCGGCGCGGATAGACGTTGAAGCCGGAGCACACGATGATGTCCTTGATCCGGTCGACCAGATAGACGAAGCCATCCTCGTCCATATAGCCGACATCGCCGGTGCGGAAGAACGCGCCCGTGAAGCTCTCCGCCGTCTCAGCCTCGTTGTTCCAGTAGCCCTTCATGACCTGGGGACCGGCGATGCACAGCTCGCCCTTCTCCCCGGGCGGCACGGGGCTGGCCGGATCGTCGAGCGAACGGATCTCCTCCACGGTTCCCGGCACCGGCTGGCCGATGGAGCCGTCCTTGCGCAGGCCCTTGAAAGGGTTCAGGTTGGTGACGGGCGAGGTCTCGCTCAGCCCGTATCCCTCCACAAGGCTGCACTGCGCGCGCTCCTCGAAGCCGCGCCGGACCTCCAGCGGCAGCGGCGCGCCGCCGGACACGCAATAGGAGAGGGAGGAGAGATCCTCCCCGCTCAGCGTCTCGCTGTGCATGAGCGCATTGAAGAGCGTCGGCACGCCGGGGAGGATCGTCGGCCGGTACCGGCGGATCAGTCCGATCGCCTCGTCGAGATCGAAGCGCGGCATGAGAACGAGCGAATAGCCCTGCGACAGGCCGAAATTCATCACCCCCGTCATGCCGAAGACGTGGAAGAAGGGCAGGACGGCGAGCATCACCTCCTCGCCCTCGCGCGCGCCGGCGAACCACAGGCTGATCTGCTGGATGTTCGCGCTCAGGCTGGCATGGGTCAGCATCGCCCCCTTGGGCGTTCCCGTGGTGCCGCCGGTATATTGCAGGACGGCGAGATCGTTCCCGACATCGGGCTCGTGGCGGGGATATGTTGCGGTGTCCCCGGTCAGGTCGCGGAAGTGGAGGAGGCTGCCGGCGCGGGCCGCGGCGGCCGTATCGGCGACTTCGCGGCGCTTGAACAGCCTGAAGAGCCATTTCTTGACCGTCGGCAGGAGGTCCGCGAAGGGGCAAACGAGCACCCGCGGGATCGTGCCGCGCTCGACAAGGGCGTGAACCTTGTCGAACAGCATGGCAAGATCGAGCGTCACCGCCATCTCGCAGCCCGCGTCGCGGAACTGGTGGTCCATCTCTTCCACCGTGTAGAGCGGATTGACGTTGACGACGACGGCGCCGAGCTTGAGCAGCGCATAATAGGCGACGATGTAATAGGGCGTGTTGGGCAGGACGAGCGCGACCCGCGTTCCGGGCTCGAGCCCCGCCCGCGACAGCCCGGCGGCAAGGCGCTCGGTCAACTCGCCGATCTCGCCGTAACTCAGCGTTTGCCCGAGGAAGATCGTGCAGGGTCTCGCGGAATGCCGCCGGACGGCCTCGTCGAAGACATCGTGCAGCGGCCGAGGCGTCAGGTCCGCATGCCAGTCGATCCCGTCCGGATAGCTGTCGAGCCAGGGAAAATCGGCGTGTGCGTCTCCCGCACGGGGTTCTCCGGGCGCCTGTCCCGCCACCGCGACACCTCCCATTCGTCCATTGTTCTTCGTTATGCGGCCTGACCGTGTGACGGGTGCAAAGTTACTACATCCACATAGCCGGCGCGATATGCTATATATAGAGCTTGGCATGGGCTGCGGTCGACGGGCCGCAGGACGCCGGGGGCGGGCAACAAAACACGTTTTTACGGACAGGGCAGCCATGACCCGTAATTGGCTATTGTCGCGGCGCGCGGGCGCAGCCTGCCGCACGGCACGGGCGCATCGAAACGGGATCGGGGGAAGGGGGCTCCTCGCACGATCTTCAGGGACCGGCGCAGTGCTGGCCGGCCTGACGGTGGCGGTTGCTCTTCTTGCGACCCCGGCGCATGCGCAGCGCGGGCTCAATCCACTGGACTATTATTCCTTCGACCAGATGATGGTGCTCGCCGAGGACGGCAACCAGCAGGCGGAGTACCGTATCGGGATCGCCTACGAGACGGGCCAGGGGGTAAAGGTCCATCTCGGCAAGGCGGCGAAATGGTACGCCAGGGCCGCCGAGCAGGGCCATGTCGACGCCGCCTACCGGCTCGGCCGGCTGCTGCACGAGGGGGGACGCGGACTGAGGGTCGATCCCGAAAAGGCCGTCGTCTATTACAACCAGGCCGCCCGCGCAGGCCATCCGGACGCGCAGAACTGGCTCGGCTATGCCTATCAGCACGGTATCGGCGTGGAGCAGAACACCGAGCTTGCCGTCATGTGGTACCGCCGCTCGGCCAAATGGGGCGTTGCCGCCGCGCAGAACAATCTCGGCCTCATGTTCCTGACCGGCAAGGGAGTGAGGCGCGACTACAATCTCGCCGCTGCCCTGTTCGAGCAGGCGGTGCGCCAGAGCTATCCCTGGGCGCAGAACAACCTCGCCGGCATGTACGAGATGGGCTGGGGCGTGAAGCGCGACATGGACAAGGCGCGCGCCCTCTATCAGGCCGCCGCCATACGGGGCAATCCCAATGCGCAGAAGAACTACGCCCGGCTGATGCGCGAGGCGCGCGACCATGTCATCCCCCGGCCCAAGCCGGTCCTCACGGAGCTGGCCGACGCGTCGGACGCCGGGGATGGCGCGCCTGTCGGCGGCAACGAGACGGCGGACAACGAGGCCGATGCCGCAGGGGAGACCGGCGGCAAGATGCGCCAGGCCGCCCTGCAGGACGCCCCCGCGCAGGGGCAAGAGGCGGGCACTCCCGCGCTTGTGCCAAGTGCCTCCGGCGAGGCCGACTCGCTCAGCGCGCTGGCCGATCCCGCGAAGGTGGACACGTCCAGTCCGCATGCGGCGCAACCCTCCGCGTCCCGCGACGGCGAGACGGCGGAAACGGACGATGCCGGCGGCACCGAGGCGGTGGAGGCCAGCGTGGCCGAAGCCGAGCTGGACGACGAGCCCGGCGGGCTGAAGGTCGACACCTCCGAAACGTTCAACCGCGACTGACCGGCCGGCACGGCGGTCTTCAGGCCGATCCGCCAGGCTCGAGAATATCGAGTTCCGGCACGGGCGCATTATCCGCCATGGCAAGGATCGCCCCGATCAGCGCGTCCGGCTCGTCGATTCCACCCGAGCGCATGAGCATTCGGGCCTTCGCGACCATCTCCTCGTCGCTCAGGGGCGCCTCGGGGTCGCCCTTGGCGTCCGTCACCGCGGCGGAGCGGCTTTCGCCATCGGCCAGCGAGACCGTGACCCGTGCGCCCCAATGGGCCGGATAGGCGGAGGCGAAGGGCGCCGACACGGAGAGCCGGACCTTGCCGCGCTCTCCTGCCAGACGATCGCGCGCCGCGCCGTCGAAGGCCCCGAAATCGATCCCGTCCAACGCCAAGGCGGCGGCCACGCAATGCTGCAGCGAGAACTTGGCGGCATAGGTTGAGGAGACGTCCGCGCGGTCGCAGACATCGAGGGCCGCGGGATAGCTCTCCACCGTGACGGCAGTCAGCCGGTCGCCGGACAGCGGTTCCCCGCCGAAGGCCGCGCGGACCGCCAGCGCCGCCTCGATTGCGGGATGGGTGTGCCGGCAGGACGGCCATGGCTTGATGGACGTCTCGCGCAGTTGCCAGGGCCCGCCCGGGCCCTCGAGCAGGCGGTGGGGCAGGGCGTCGGGGCACATGGCGCGGAAGATCCCCTTCTCGCCCTCCAGGATCGCCGGCGCGCCGGTAAAGCCTTGCGCGGCCAGCCCGGCGGCGACCATGCCGGCTTCCGCCGCCCGCCCGGCATGGAGGTGCTTGGAGTGCGCGCCGGTTTCCAGGAACTCCCACAGCCCGCCCGACTGGGTGCCCGCATTGCCGAGCGCGTCGATGGCCGCGCCGTCGTCGAGGCCGAGCAGGTACGCCGCCGCCATGGCGGAGCCGAATGGCCCGCAGGTCGCCGTGTTGTGCCAGATGCGGTAATGGGCGGGACCGACCGCCATGCCGACCCGGGTCGCTGCCTCGAAACCGTGGAGCACTGCCGTCAGCGCCTCGTGACCCGGCCGTCCCCGTGCCATGGCGAAGATCGCCGGCACGACAGCGCATCCCGGATGCACGACCGAGGCGCGGTGAAGATCGTCCATCTCCAGAATGTGACAGAGCGCGCCCATGAGGAAGGCGCGGCGGGGCGCGTCGAGCGAGCCGCCATCGGGTGCCAGGGTGCGTGCCCATCGCATGAGTTTCTCGCCCGGGACGCTGCGCTGCCCGGCAAGGATGCTGGCCGCCGCGTCGAGGGTGAAGAGGGCCGCCGCCCTCATGTCGGCCTCGCCGACCGGGCGGGTGCGGATGAGCTCGACAAGGCGCGCCGTGAGCGGTTCGCCGTCGTGCCGTTGGAGACGGGGAGCGGTCGACATGGAGGCCCTCATTCAGGTGTCCGTTTCGCATTGTGAGGTTAGAGCACGATGTCGAGAAGTGGAAACCGCCAGTCCGCAGCCGGCAGCACCGGCGCACACAATCTTAACCCTTTTCCTCAACGCCGCGTTTACCGGTCGGCGCGCACAGTCGTGGCGCATGCCGGCTCCGTCATATCGTGACGGGGGCGCAATCGGAATTTCAGGCAGGGACCCCTGTCAGTTCAGGGACAGCAGCGAATGACGAGAGGCCACAAGGTGGACGGACGCGGCCCCGTGCGCGGCACGATAATCGCCGGTCTCGCCCTCGCATTGACAGCGTCGTCGCTCATGCTCGCGGGATGCTCGAGCGACAAGGACGCCTTCTCCGGCAAGGGCAGCCCGATCTATCCGGGCGACGGGCCGTTGCCCAAGGGCGGCGGGCGCTATCAGATCGGCAAGCCCTATACGGTCGCGGGCCAGCGCTTCTATCCCAAGGCGGACCCGGACTACGACAAGACGGGCGTCGCCTCCTGGTACGGGCCGAAGTTCAACCGCCGGATGACCTCCAACGGCGAATGGTTCGACATGGACTATATGAGCGCCGCCCACACCACGCTGCCGCTGCCGAGCTACGCCAAGGTCACCAATCTGGAGAACGGCCGGGAAATCGTCGTGCGTGTGAACGACCGCGGCCCCTTCGTGAACAGCCGCATCATCGACCTGTCGAAGAAATCGGCCGAGACCCTGGGCTTCCGCAAGAAGGGCAAGGCGAAGGTGCGCGTTCAGTATATCGGCCGCGCGCCGCTCGACGACAAGGGCACGCATCTGGCCGCCATGAATACCGAGCTTCATCGCGGCACGTCGCTCAACACCATGATCGCGGCCGCCGACCGCCGCACCTCCGGAGGCACGCCCACCATGGTCGCCAAGGCGGAGCCCAGCCAGCGGCCTGCCGCGCGCAAGCCGCAGGGCGCGCCCGTCACCATAGCCTCGCTCAGCGGCCAGGCGGCGGCCGGGTCGGGCGGCGCGGCGACCAATGCGGTCGTCCAGCCCGCAGGCGCCGGCTTCTACGTGCAGGCCGCCGCGTTCAGCGACCCGGACAATGCCGACCGCACCCGGGCACAGCTCGCCCCCATCGGTCCGGTCGAGGTCGCCCCGCTCAGCCAAGGCAGCCGCACGCTCTACCGTGTCCGCGTGGGGCCGCTGCGCGATGCGGGCCAGGCCGACCAGGCGCTGCGCCAGGTCGTGGCGGCCGGCCACTCCGACGCCCGCGTGATCGTCGCCGCCAACTGACGGGGTCCTCAGGCCTTTGTGTTGATTTGACCCGCCTGTCTGGATAGCTTCGAGAAAGGGGCTCCGGGGACAAGGCGAGGGTTTGCCATGGGCAAGACGATGGGTCGTGGCCTGTCGCGGCTGATCGGGATGCGATTGCTGGCGGTGCTGGCGGTGTTCGCACTCTCCGCCGGGCCGCTTGCCGCGCAGGAGCGCTTTTCCACCGAGGCGCCCTACGCCTTCTTGATGGATGCCGGCTCGGGCACCATTCTCTACGAGAAGCGCGCCAACGAGCTGATGGCGCCGGCGAGCATGAGCAAGCTCATGACGCTCGTCATGGCCTTCGAAGCCGTCGACCGGGGGCAGCTGGAGCTCGACGACCGGATCCTCATCACCGAGGAAGCCTGGAAGCGTGGCGGGGCGAAGTCGGGCGGGTCGACCATGTTCGCCGAACTCGATTCGCATGTCCCCTTGCGGGATCTCCTCAAGGGGATTGCGGTCGTCTCCGCCAACGATGCCTGCATCGCGCTCGCCCAGGCGCTCGCCGGATCGGAGGCCGCATTCGCCGACCTCATGACGACGCGGGCGCGCGAGCTCGGCCTCGAGCGCTCCACCTTCGCCAATGCGACCGGCCTGCCGGATCCGGGCCAGCGCATGACCGTGCGCGAGCTCGCCATGCTGGCGCGCTATATCGTCCGGGACTTTCCGGAGTTCTACGAGCTCTTCGATATCCGCGAATTCACCTGGAACGACATTCCCCAGCACAACCGCAACCCGCTTCTCGACCGGGTCCCGGGCGCCGACGGCGTGAAAACCGGCTACACGAAGGAGGCCGGCTACGGCCTCGTCGGCTCCGTCCAGCGCTTCGGGCGGCGCCTGATCCTCGTCGTCGCCGGATTGCCGTCGGCCGATGCCCGCGAGGAGGCGGCCGTCAAGCTGATCGACTGGGGCTTCGGAAACTATCAGGCCTATGTGATGTTCGAGCCCGGCCAGACCGTCGAGAAGGCCCGCGTCTGGGGCGGGAATGCCGCCTGGGTACCGCTCGTCACGCGTATTCCCGTGGACATCATGCTCGCCGCCGAGGAACGTCATTTCATGCGCGCGGAGGTGAGTTATAAGGGACCGCTCATCGCGCCCGTAAAGGCCGGAACGCGCGTCGGCACGCTGCGTTTCACCGTCCAGGACCGGGTGCTTGCGGAGGCACCGCTCTACACCGATGCGAGCGTTCAGAAAAACGACGGGCTCCTGCGCCGCGCCCTGGATACGCTGCATTATTTCATCTTCGGCGCCTGAGAGTATCCGGCTGGATGGGGCAGGGCAGGTTCATCACGCTTGAAGGCGGCGAGGGGGCAGGGAAATCGACCCATGCCAGACGGCTGAGCGCACGGCTCGGCGAGGAAGGCTACGGCGTCGTCCAGACCCGCGAGCCCGGCGGCTCGCCGGAGGCGGAGGCGATCCGCACGCTGCTCGTGACCGGCGAGGTCGACCGCTGGTCGCCCAATGCGGAGGCGCTTCTGAACTATGCCGCGCGCGACCAGCATCTGCGCAACACGATCCGGCCGGCGCTCGAGCAGGGACAATGGGTGGTGAGCGACCGCTTTTCCGACTCGACGCGCGCCTATCAGGGTGTGACGGGCGGCGCGGACATGGCGCTCATCGACCATATGGAGCGCGTCGTGGTCGGGCCGACGCGCCCCGACCTCACGATCGTCTTCGATCTGGAGGCCAGGGAAGGCCTGAGGCGCGCCGGCAAGCGCCCCGACGACCATGACGAGCACCGCTTCGAGCGCAAGGGGCTCGCCTTCCACGAGCGCCTGCGCGAGGCGTTCCTCGCCATTGCCGGGGCCGATCCGCAGCGCTGCGTCGTGGTCGATGCGACGGCGCCGGTGGACGAGGTGGCCGAAACCGTCTGGCAGGCTGTTGCCTCCCGCCTCATAGCCTGATTATCTGCCGCCATGAGCGCCGACACCCAGCAGCAGACAGAGACGGAGCGCCATCCGCGCCTCGAAAGCCGGCTTGTCGGCCACGAGGAGGCGGAGGCACGCTTCCTCAAGGCGCATCTCGCCGGCAAGCTGCACCATGCCTGGATCCTCGCGGGGCCGAAGGGCATCGGCAAGGCGACGCTCGCCTACCGGGTCGCCCGCTTCGTGCTGCGCCATCCCAGACCGTCCGCGGAGGGCATCGAGCCCGACAGCCTCTATGTGCCGCCCGAGGACCCGGTGTTCCGCCGGGTGGCGTCGCGCGCGCATGCCGACCTCATCACCATCGAGCGGCGTTACGATCCCAAGACCAAGCGAATGAAGGCGGAGATCGGCGCGGAGGAAGCCCGCAAGGCCGGCCAGTTCTTCGCGCGCACGGCGGGCGAGGGGGGCTGGCGCGTCTGCATCGTCGATGCCGCCGACGACATGAACGCCTCGGCGGCGAACGCGCTGCTCAAGACGCTGGAGGAGCCGCCGCGCGACGCGCTCTTCCTTCTGGTGAGCAATGTGCCGGGTTGGCTCCTGCCCACGATCCGCTCGCGCTGCGTCCGTCTCGATCTGGCGCCCCTGTCGAACGAACAGGTGCTCGACGTGGTGCGCCATTCGGACGGCCTCGACACACCGCCCGACGAGGCGACGCTGCGGCTTGCCGCCGACATCGCGGAAGGCTCGCCGGGCCGCGCCATCCAGTATCTGGAGACCTCGGGCTTCACGCTCTTCAACGACTTCCTGAAGCTTGTGGAGCGCACGCCGGGCCTCGACATCGCGCGCGCGCTCGACTTCGCCGAACGGCTGAAACCCGCCCAGGCGCTCGACGACTACCGGCTGTTCGCGGAAATGCTCTCAAGCTGGCTCGGCGGCGAGATCCGCAAGGCCGCGCGCGGCGAGGGCGACTGGGGCGGGCGGATCACGCCGGCCACCATGAGCCGCTGGGTGGACGCGCACCATGCAATCGGCCATTCCATTGCCCGCGCAAATGCCCTAAACCTCGATCGCCGCCAGGTCGTGATGCAGGCCTTCAGGCTGATCGACGACACGGCCCGCGCGGCGCGGTGACCCCCGCCGGGGTTGCGCTCGATGCCGGCACATCCAAGATATCGGACGACATGGCTGACCAGAAGCGGTTCTACATCACGACGGCGATCTCCTATCCCAATGGCGAGCCCCATATCGGGCACGCCTACGAGCTGCTCGCCACCGACGCGCTGGCGCGGTTCAAGCGCCTCGATGGATATGACGTGTTCTTCCTGACCGGCACGGACGAGCACGGCATCAAGATGCTGCAGACCGCGACGCGCGAGGGTGTCGATCCGGCCGCGCTCGCCGACCGCAACACCGCCCGCTTCCAGGCCATGCCCCGGGCGCTCGACTGCTCCAACGACGACTTCATCCGCACGACGGAGGAGCGCCACAAGCGCGCCTGCGCGGAGATCTGGCGGCGCATGGCGGCCAATGGCGACATCTATCTCGACACCTATGCCGGCTGGTATTCGGTGCGCGATGAGGCCTATTACGACGAGAGCGAGGTGACGGTCGCAGACGACGGCACCAGGCTCTCGCCCCAGGGCACGCCCGTGGAGTGGGTGGAGGAGGAAAGCTATTTCTTCCGGCTGTCCGCCTATCAGGACAGGCTGCTCGCCCATTACGAGGCCAATCCGGAGTTCATCGGGCCGGAGACGCGGCGCAACGAGGTGGTGAGCTTCGTGAAGGGCGGCCTGCGCGATCTCTCCATCTCGCGCACCACCTTCCAGTGGGGCGTGCCGGTGCCCGACGATCCGCGCCACGTCATGTATGTGTGGGTGGACGCGCTCACCAACTATCTCTCCGCGACCGGCTTTCCCGACGAGACCGCGCCGCGCGCGCCGTTCTGGCCGGCCGACGTTCACGTCATCGGCAAGGATATCGTGCGTTTCCACACGGTCTACTGGCCGGCCTTCCTGATGTCGGCCGGCGTGGCCGTGCCGCGCCGGGTCTATGCCCACGGTTTCCTGTTCAATCGCGGGGAGAAGATGTCGAAGTCGGTCGGCAATGTGATCGACCCCTTCGCGCTGGCCGACCATTACGGGGTCGACCAGATGCGCTATTTCTTCATGCGCGAGGTGCCCTTCGGCCAGGACGGCAATTACAGCCACGAGGCGATTGTCGGGCGGATCAATGCCGATCTCGCCAACGATCTCGGCAATCTGGCCCAGCGCTCGCTCTCCATGATCGCCAAGAATTGCGGCGGCGCGGTGCCGGCCCCCGGCACGCTGAGCGACGAGGACCGCGCGATGCTCGGCGCCGCCGACGGGCAGCTTGCCGAAATCCGTCCGCAGATCGACGCCCAGCAGATCCACATGGCGCTCAACGCCATCTGGCGCGTCGTGGGCGACGCCAACCGCTATTTCGCAGGCCAGGAGCCCTGGGCGCTGCGCAAGACCGATCCGGAGCGCATGGCGACCGTGCTCTATGTGACGGCGGAAACCGTGCGCCAGATCGCCATTCTCGTTCAGCCCTATATGCCGGGCTCGGGCGCGGCGCTGCTCGACCTTCTGGCCGCGCCGGAGGATGCGCGCGGCTTCGACGCGCTCGGCGAAGCCGGACGGCTCGAGCCGGGCAGGGCGCTTCCCGCACCCACTCCCGTCTTTCCGCGCTATGTGGAGCCGGAGGACCAGAAAGCGACCAGCTGACAGGACGCCCCATGCGACCGCTCATCATCGACAGCCATTGCCATCTGGACTTTCCCGTCCTCTCCGGGGAGATCGACGCGGTGCTCGCGCGGGCGAAGGAGGCGGGCGTCGGCCTCATGGTCACGATCTCCACGAGGGTGCGCGCCTTCGATACCGTGCTGGCGATCGCCGAAGCCCATGACAATGTCTACTGCACGGTCGGTACGCATCCCCACAACGCCGCCGAGGAGCGGGATGTGACGGTGGACGAGCTCGTCCGGCTCGCACGCCACCCCAAGGTCGTCGGCATCGGCGAGGCGGGGCTCGACTATTACTACGACAACAGCCCGCGCGAATGTCAGGCGGCGAGTTTCCGCACCCATATCGCTGCCGCGCGCGAGACCGGCCTGCCGCTCGTCATCCACAGCCGGGAGGCGGAGGACGACACCGCGCGCATCCTGGAGGAGGAGTACGCCAGGGGCGCCTTCACCCCGCTTCTCCACTGCTTCAGCTCCGGCATCGAGCTTGCCCGGCGGGGACTTGCCCTCGGCGGCTATGTCTCGTTCTCCGGCATCATCACCTTCAGGAACGCGGAGGAAATCCGCGCCGCGGCGCGCGAGGTGCCGCTCGACAGGCTGCTGGTGGAGACGGATGCGCCCTATCTCGCGCCGGTGCCCATGAGGGGACAGTCGAACGAGCCGGCCTATGTGGCCCATACGCTTGAGAAACTGGCGGAAATCAGGGCGTTAACCATAGAGGACATGGCCGCGCGGACGACGGAGAACTTCCACCGGCTGTTCTCCAGGGTGCCGGCGGGCGCGGCCGCATCGAACGGGGTCGCCTGACGCCATGGGGCTCAAGATCACCGTACTCGGCTGCGGCTCCTCCGGCGGCGTGCCGCGGATCGGCAACAATTGGGGCGTCTGCGACCCGACGAACCCGAAGAACCGGCGTCGGCGCTGCTCGATCCTCGTGGAGCGCGAGAATGGCCGCGATGCGACGCGCGTCCTGGTCGACAGTTCGCCGGATGTGCGCGAGCAGCTTCTCGATGCGGGGGTGAGCTGGCTCGACGGCGTCATCTACACCCACGACCATGCCGACCACACCCATGGGCTCGACGAACTGCGCGTCATCGCCATCAATGGCCGTCAGCGCGTGCGGGTCTGGGCGGACGAACGCACCGAGCGATCCTTGAGGACGCGCTTCGGCTATTGCTTCGAGACGCCGCCGGGCAGCAACTATCCGCCGATCCTGGACGCCCATCGCATCGCGCCGCCGGAACCGGTGATGGTCGACGGGCCGGGCGGCATCGTGGAGGCCGTGCCGTTCGAGCTCGACCATGGCGATATCCGCGCGCTCGGCTTCCGGTTCGACGGTCTGGCCTATACGCCCGATCTCCACGACATTCCCGAAGAGAGCATCCCCGCGCTTGAGGGTCTCGATGTGTGGATCGTCGACGCGCTGCGGCCGACGCCGCATCCGAGCCATTTCGATCTCAATCAGGCGCTCGACTGGATCGACCGCCTGAAGCCGCGGCGCGCGATCCTCACCAATATGCATGTCGATCTCGACTACGAGGCGCTGAAGCGCGAGCTACCGGACAATGTCGTGCCGGCCCATGACGGGCTCACAATTGTCGCGGAGTGACGTTTCAGGGCCTGTGCCGCGGCTTGCGGCGTCTCATGGCCCATTGCCGGCCTATATGGCGTGGTTCCATAATATAGATTATGCGACTTTCAGATGTCGCGGCGGGCCGCAACGGCTGGCCTACTCCTCCGAGCGCCCCGTGGCGTCGCGGTCGCGCTCATATCGCCTCATGGATGGAAACGACGGCAACCAGGACTCGCGACGGACGGTCCAGAGTTCATAGGTCGGCCTCAGCCGGTCGGGTTCGTCCAGGGATCCGAGGTTGACCTCGGTCTCGTCACCGGTGCGCGCGAAGACCGGCGAGCCGCAGCGCGGACAGAAATGCCGCCCGGCATAGGCGCGCGTCTCGCCTTCTATCGTCACAGCGTCCTGGGGAAACACCGCGGAGGCGTGAAAAAGCGCCCCGTGATGCTTGCGGCAGTCGAGACAGTGACAAAGGCCGACCCGGTATGGGCGACCCGACGCCACGATCCGGACATCGCCGCACAGGCAACCGCCAGTGAACCGGTCCATGTTTGCGCCTCCTCCAAAATCCACATGCTCGGACCTGTCTACAACGCCCTCCCGCCGGACGTCCATGGCCGGCCTCGCGCGGGCTTGCTGTTCAGCGCCGATGCGATCTGCGCTAGGCTCCCCACATGCTGCGCCCGCGACTCACGAACTCCCGGAGCCGATCCAGATGACCGACGCCATCGCGGACAAGCCGCGTTCCATCGAGACCCTGCGCGCCATCATGCGCGCGCTGCGCACGCCCGAGACGGGCTGTCCATGGGATCTGGAGCAGGATTTCCGGACCATCGCGCCCTATACGGTCGAGGAAGCCTATGAGGTGGCGGACGCCATCGAGCGTGGCGACATGGAGGACCTGAAAGAGGAGCTCGGAGACCTTCAGCTCCAGGTCGTCTATCACGCGCAAATGGCTGAGGAATCGGGTTATTTCGCCTTCGAGGACGTCGTCGAGGCGATCAACCGGAAGCTCGTGCGCCGGCACCCCCACGTCTTCGGCGACGAGGCGGCGCGCACGGCCGGTGCGGTCAAGGGCATGTGGGAGCGCATCAAGGCGGAGGAAAAGGCGGAGAAGGCCCGCAAGCGCCCGCCCGCCGATACGGATGACGCCGGCAGCGTGCTGGACGATGTGCCCGTCGCCCTGCCCGCGTTGACGCGCGCGGGAAAGCTCCAGAAGAAGGCCGCGCGCGTGGGCTTCGACTGGGGCGAAGCCGACCCCGTGCTCGACAAGGCGGAGGAAGAGATCGCCGAGCTCAGGGACGCGCTGGCGGGCGGCG